>Ga0101944_10006430_pt1 | contig 12505 bp, 10 predicted proteins | sample DewCreD2012metaG_FD_75245 | JGI IMG/M metagenome (GOLD analysis project Ga0101944, IMG submission 75245) | Hot spring sediment bacterial and archeal communities from British Columbia, Canada, to study Microbial Dark Matter (Phase II) - Dewar... ... | reverse complement strand
CGAAAGTACCAGGATGACTATTTTCCCGGACATTGCCATGAATTTTCAGAAAAGCCATTCCGATTGCTATGCGATATGACAGGCTTCCAGGTAGTTTTATGGGAAACGTACTCCTCAAAAACAACTTTCAACTGGCTAAACCGGTTACTGAAAACCGGGTCAAAGGCTCGTGCACTGATTCAGAAAAGATCGGCTCCGGCATAATTATAGGGAGTTATCCGTCTGAGCTCTTCCTTAACCTGCTCGGAAACAGTAAGCTGGTCGATAAAAGCGCTTATCTGTTCACGGGTAATGGCGGCGCCGGTTCGCGTAAGCTGTTTGAGTGCTTCATACGGTTTGGGAAATCCTTCTCTCCGGAGGATGGTCTGGATTGCCTCAGCCACCACAGCCCAGTTAGCCTCAAGATCGGCATTTAAAGCTTCTTCATTGAGCAAAAGCTTATCCATGCCTTTCAATAGCGATTTATAGGCAATGAGCATGTGAGCAAGCGGAACTCCGGTGTTTCGGAGAACGGTTGAGTCGGTAAGATCCCGCTGAAGCCGTGAAACGGGTAGTTTAGAGGAAAAATGTTCCAGCAGGGCATTGGCAACACCCAGATTCCCTTCGGCATTTTCAAAATCAATGGGATTAACCTTATGGGGCATGGCAGAGGAACCAACCTCATTCTCCTTAACCTTCTGACGAAAATATTCCATTGAAATATAGGTCCAAACGTCCCTGCAGAAATCAATCAATATGGTATTAAGCCTTCGGAGCGCATCGCAAAAGGCGGCCATGTTATCATACGGTTCGATCTGGGTAGTAATTGGTGTGCGCTTCAGTCCAAGTTTTGTATTGACAAAATGATCGCCAAACAGTGGCCAGTTAAATTGCGGGTAAGCTACAAAATGGGCATTAAAGTTGCCGGTAGCCCCGCCGAACTTGGCAGCATAGGGTACTGTATTCAGCAGTTCCAGCTGATCCCGCAACCGGTTCGAAAAAACCTTGATTTCCTTTCCAAGTTTTGTAGGGGAAGCAGGCTGGCCATGCGTATGGGCCAGCATCGGCACATTCTTCCACTGTTCTGCCATTCCTTCCAGCGAGTCAATTACCTGCATCAATGAAGGCAGGATGCATTTTTCCATTGCCTCTTTCAGCGAAAGCGGTACGGCTGTATTGTTAATATCCTGGGAAGTAAGTCCGAAGTGAACGAATTCACGGTATTTCGAAAGCCCCAGCTCATCGAACTTCTCCTTGAGAAAGTACTCGACTGCTTTAACATCGTGGTTGGTGGTTTTTTCTATATTCTTTATGTTTCCCGCATCGGTTTCAGTAAATGAATGATAAATCTTACGCAATTCAGGAAACCGCACTTTATCAAAATCCTTCAACTGAGGCAACGGAAGTTCGCACAAAGCAATGAAATATTCCACCTCTACCTGCAGGCGGTAACGTATCAGGGCAAACTCGGAAAAAAACTGAGACAGCTCCTGAACCTTGCTGTAATATCGGCCATCGACAGGCGAAATGGCCGTAAGGGGGGTTAAATTCATCCTAGCTGGTTGTTTTACCTGACAAATTTAGCAAAAAAACGGTTCCTAAATGCCGGATTCCGCAGAGCAGGATTATTTAGCATAATAAGTTTATCAGCATATTCTGGGAGAAACTTATTTCCTACTTTCGCACCTGTTCATCCAAGTTGAAATATGGAACAGCCTTATCCTATTTACAGAGTATCTGCGGTCTCTTATGCAAACACCCTGCCGTTTGTATTTGGGCTTCGTAATGCTCCTGAACGGCCCGAAATTGACCTCAGCCTTGATACCCCGGCCGAATGTGCAATGCGGCTCAAAAACAAGAAGGCTGATATCGGATTGGTTCCTGTGGCGGCCCTTCCAACACTGGAATACTACGAAATCATTCCTGGATACTGCCTCGGAGCTAACGGGCCCGTAAGGTCGGTGATGCTCTTCAGTACAGTTCCTGCTGAAAGAATCCGGAAAATCTATCTTGACCCCCAGTCGAGAACATCAAATAACCTCGTCAGGTTACTGGCACGGGACTTCTGGCATATTTCCCCTTTTTGGGAAATGGCGCCCGACGATGACAACCACCTTTCAGCAGAGGAAGGTGCTGCCAGAGTTCTTATCGGCGACAGAGCTTTTTATGCAGAGTCATCTTATCCGTGGCATTATGATCTGGCAGCCGTGTGGAAGGAATTTTCTTCCTTGCCTTTTGTTTTTGCGGTATGGGCCGCCAATACTCCGGTTGCTCCCCTATTTGTACAAAAATTCAATTCCGCCCTTCGCTATGGAATCCTGCATATTCCAGAGGCTGCCGCTTCCGTTCATGACCCGAAGCTTCATGCAGCAATTAATCTCAAAAACTATCTGATAAGCAATCTGAGCTATCCTCTTGACAATGCGAAGATGGCCGCCATCAAAATGTTTCTTGATATGCTCCGCTCATTATAGCGATTCTTTCACCATATACTCACTGAATTATCCTATTTTTGTCCTAAAGCCCAAAAACGATGAAACCTTCATGTTTTACAAAAACAAACACAGCGTTAATAAAATGACGAACATGTGGGTTCCATCATGCCATTGAAAATCAATTATATTATGATGAAAACAAAAACCAAAAAACAGGTTTTTCTTTTTCTGGTATTATGTTTGTTGTTCCCGTCCTGGACTTCACTTCAGGATGATACCCTGCAGCAGAAAACAAAGATTTACGTGATTCCCCTGAAACAGGAAATTTTCCCTGCGGCATGGCGCACCATCCAGAAAGCCTTTACAGAGGCAGAGGCTATGAAAGCGGATTTGATTGTAATTCATCTGAACACTTACGGCGGAATGCTCGATGTTGCTGATTCAATCCGTACAAAAATACTGAACTCAGTCATTCCCGTTTATGTGTTCATTGACAATAATGCCGCCTCGGCCGGTGCGCTGATCTCCATTGCAGCAAAAAAAATTTACATGCGAAAGGGAAGCAGCATAGGTGCCGCCACAGTGGTGAATCAAACAGGGGAAAAAATGCCCGATAAATACCAGTCGTTCATGCGTTCCCTGATGCGGGCCACAGCCGAAGCCCACGGGAAGGATACGGTGATAAGCGGCTCAGATACAACCGTTTCCTGGAAAAGGGATCCGCGGATAGCAGAAGCCATGGTTGACGAAGACGTCAGCCTGCCTGGCATTAAAGATACCGGAAAAATCCTCACCTTCACCACCGAAGAAGCTGTAAAATATGGGTATTGCGACGGTATTGCAGAAAGCATTCCCGATCTGTTGCGGATAGAAGGTATTGAAAACTATCAATTAGCTGAATATCAACCAGGTGCGATAGACAAAATCATTAATTTCCTGCTGAATCCTTTCGTTCATGGCATTCTTATTATGTTGATCATCGGAGGCATTTACTTCGAACTCCAGACTCCCGGAATTGGGTTCCCGCTGGCAGTTGCGATAATGGCTGCACTGCTTTATTTTGCTCCCCTCTACCTGGAAGGGCTTGCCAAAAACTGGGAAATCCTGATTTTTATAACGGGGCTGATTCTCCTCGGAGTTGAGATATTTGTTATTCCGGGATTTGGCATTGCCGGCTTTTCCGGAATTGCACTCATCATTGCAGGCCTGACCCTGAGCATGATCGATAACACCAATTTCCAGCTCAGCAGCCCCAAAGGTTTGCAGGAAGTGATGAAAGCCCTCTTTATCGTGATTACCTCCATTGCCATAGCTTTTGGCCTGTCAATATACCTGAGCAAAAAGATTTTTACCGGAAATACCTTTGGAGAACTGGCACTGAAGACTGTGCAGAACACCAATGAAGGCTACATAGGCATTGATTCAGAACTTCAAAACCTGGTAGGGCAATCGGGTTATGCCCATACCATTCTTCGCCCATCAGGAAAAATACGTCTGGGAGAAGAAATATACGATGCAACCAGTCTTATCGGTTATATAGAAAAAGGGGAACGGGTAAAAATTGTCAAATTCCAGGCAGGACAACTTTATGTTGTAAGGGAAGAGCCCGGGGCATAGTGCCGTAAAACATCTTCCCTTATTTCGGAAGGAAGATAGAATCGCACATCCTTTCCGGCCAAAAGGGCATTCCGGATCATAGTTGAGGAAATGTCTATCAGAGGAGCATCCAACATTTTGCAATTAGTAAGATCGGCTTCTGACACATCAATTCCACGGCGCGGGTAAACGTAGCGTGTGTAATTCCTTGCTATCTCCTGCCAGTCTTTCCATTCATAAAACTGCACCAGGCTGTCGGCCCCCAGTATCAGCACAAATTCCCTGTCCTTGTAACTGTTTTCCATTGTTTTCAACGTATTTACCGTATAGGAAGGCATAGGGAGATGCAGTTCAATATCGGAAACATGTATATGGGCATAATTGCCGATGGCCTTTTTCACCAGGGAATAGCGAATATCTGCGGAAAGCAACTGTTTCCTATCTTTCAGAGGATTCTGCGGACTGATCACCATCCATACCTCTTCGATATCGGTAAATTCACAAACATAATTCGCAATGATCAGGTGACCGACATGAACAGGATTAAATGATCCAAAAAACAGTCCGGTTTTCACAGCAGATAAGTTAGCAATGATATATTCTGATCTGTTGGCTATTTTTCAGCACCTATAAAATTCACTACCAAGCGGTACACCTCCTCCACAGCCTTCTCCAGTATATTGTTCTCCACCACGGCATCAAATCCGGGAGCAAAACTGAGTTCATATTCCGCTTTGGCCATTCGTTCTTTCAGGCTTTCTTCCGTTTCGGTTCCTCTGGCCCGAAGCCTCTCATAGAGTGTCTGGAGGGAGGGTGGTTTGATAAAGATTGCCAGAGCCTGTGAGCCGAAATATTTCTTCAGGCTGATACCTCCTTTGACATCCACATCGAACAAAGCATGTTTTTTTTCCTGCCAGAGACGTTCGATTTCCGATTTGAGCGTACCATAATACTGGTTTTCGTAAACTTCCTCCCATTCGATAAACTCCCCGTTTTTCACCCTTTTCATAAACTCTTCGGGCGAAAGGAAAAAATAGTCAACACCGTTTACCTCATTTGATCGCCTGGGCCTGCTGGTAGCTGAAACAGAAAAACCAAGGGGCAAACCCGATGCAAGCAACCGGTGCACGATGGTTGTTTTCCCTGCCCCTGAAGGAGCTGAAACAATGATTGCTTTCCCCTGAAACGAACTCATAAAATATTCAGCAATTGCTCTTTTATTTTTTCAAGTTCATCTTTCATCTCGACTACCTTTTTCTGAATCAGGGCATGGTTGGCCTTTGAACCAAGGGTATTAATTTCTCTACCGATTTCCTGAGAAATGAATCCCAGTTTTCTTCCCTGAAGTTCCTCGTTCTGAACAACTTCCCTGAAATACTTCAGATGATTGGCAAGGCGGATTTTTTCTTCCGTAATGTCGATCTTCTCCAGATGAAAAATGATTTCCTGTTCAAACCGGTTTTCATCAACCCCGTTTTTTCCCAGATACTCTTCAAGATTCCGGCGCAGTTTATCACGGAACGCATCAATCCGTTCCTGCTCAAAGGGAGTGATCTGGTCCAGAAGCTCTTCAATTCTGCTGAGATGCTGAAGAATATCTTTTTCCAGGGCTTTCCCTTCCTGTACTCTGAAGGTAAGGAGAAAACTCAAAGCCTGAGACAGAGCATCGAAAAGAGCTGTCTTTTCTTCTTCAGAAATAAGTATTTGCGGTGTTTTAACTACTTCCGGAAAACGCATCGCCGCCGCAAAAAGAACATCACTTCCGGAAATACCAAACTCTCCGGCCAGTTCGGAAATCTGGGCAAAATATTTTTTCAGGGCTTCCTTATTGAGTTCTGAAACAGAAGTACCGTTAACAAATTCCTGGGTTATGATCAGGTCAACTTTTCCACGGGCTACTTTTTCGGAAACCATCGACCGCATCTCTGATTCAAAGTCGCGGTAAAGAAACGGTATTTTCAGATTCAGATCAAATTGGCGGCTGTTAATGCTTTTAATTTCGACCGTAACGAGCTTATCCTGCATCTGATATTGGGTTTTCCCCCAGCCTGTCATGGAGATAAGTGACATAATAATCTGTTTGCTTCAAAATTAACAAATCCTGTTTACCTGGCAGATGGATACCGCACAATAACTTTATTCTTCCATTTCCCGGTTCTGTAATACCAGAAGGCAACCAGAGTTCCTACAATCCATCCGGCCGGTATAGACCACCAGATGCCCTTTTCGCCCATCCAGCCAGAAAGGAGGTAAGCCATAGGTATTCTGATAATCCAAAGTGAAAATATGGAAATAAACATAGGAACCAGTGTATCACCTGCACCCCGCATAACGCCAGTGTAAAGGAACATGAGGGTAAACACGAGGTAAAAAGAACTGACAATCACAAGATATTCCCATCCGATGCGAATAACTTCAGGATCTTTTGTAAACCAACCCATCATATAATGTCCGGTGAAAATAACCAGCACTGTAACCATCAGGGCAATAATTCCTGCAATTACTATGGTTTTCCGGAGCCCCCTGACAACCCGCTCGGGTTGGTTGGCTCCCAGATTTTGTCCGGTAAAGGTGGAGAGGGCCATGGAAAAATTCATAGCGGGAAGCAGAGCAAAGGAATCAATTCGGCCGGCGACAGAATATGCTGCACTCACGTCGGTACCATAGCTGTTCACTATACCATAAAGAAACAACATGCCCATGGAAACAAAGGTTTGCTGAATTCCACTGGGAAGGCCTACTCTCAGGCTTTTTAAAAAAATATCGCGGTCAAAACGCATATTTTTCAATGAGAAATGCAACAAACACTCTTTTTTATTCAGATACCAGATGGCAATAAAAAAGGCTGAACTTTGAGAGAGAATGGTTGCCCAGGCAGCACCGGCTATGCCCCAATGAAAAACTGCCACAAACAGAAACACCAGGCCAAGATTCATCAGGGTGGCATAAATAAGAAAATATAGCGGAGTCTTGGAATCCCCGATGCCCCTCAATGCGGCAGACGTTCCGTTATATCCGAAAAAGAACACCAATCCAAGCAAGTAAGTATTCATAAAGGTTGTGGCCATGGGAACAACTTCTTCGGGCAAACGGGTCACACGGAATATCCATTTTGACAGCAACAGGCCAATAACCGTAAGAAGAACAGAGGCAAAAAACAGGAAAATGTACATCGTGTCAACGGCCAGCTTTACTTTATCATATTGTTTTGCTCCGAAAAACTGGGCTATCACAATGGTTGTACCCATTGTAATTCCGACAACCAGGGAAATCAGTGCAAAAATGATCGGGTACGATGCACCAACTGCTGCCAGTGCAGCTTTTCCAAGGTAGTTGCCCACAACGATACTATCCACAATACTATATAGCTGCTGAAACACATTCCCCAGCAGCATGGGCATGGTAAAGTACAAAATAAGCCGGCCTTCTTCTCCTTCAGTAAGTTTTCTCATTACCTAAAAAGCAACAAGGCACAAAGGTGATATAATTTTATAACCAGTGCAATATGGTTCCGGAGTAATTTTTTCCCCGGAAAAACTGGTTAGTAAAATAAGTGTTTATGATTCAACCGGTTTTAGCTGAACGGTAAAATGACGGAGTATGGGTTGCTCTTTCACAATAACATAGCCGGCACGAATGGAATTGCGTCGCTCAAAGATCCTGGCCAGAGCAACGGCAGTGTACAGCATATGGTTATCGGTATATACCCTTCGCGGTATGGCCAGCCTGACATATTCAACCCGCGGATAGCGGTTTTCCCTTGTGACCGGGTCTCGGTCGGCCATCAGGGTGCCGATTTCAGCTGAACGAACGCCTCCTTCCTTATAGAGTTCCACGGCAAGTGTCTGTGCAACAAACTGTTCCCGTGGGACCATAGGAAGAAAGGACAGGGCATCAACAAATACAGCATGCCCGCCAAAAGGTTTCAGAACCGGTACTCCAAATTCATCGAGCTTTTTCCCAAAAAATTCAACCTGCCGGATTCGTGACTCAAGATATTGTTCATCTACTACTTCCTCGAGTCCTGCCGCCAGAGCCTCCATATCTCTGCCTGCCATGCCGCCATAGGTCAGGTATCCTTCAAACATGATATTGAAAACTGAAGCTTTGTCAAAAACCTCTTTGCTGCGCATACCTATAAGCCCTCCAATGTTCACCAGGCCATCCTTCTTGCTGCTCATGGTAAACATATCGGCATAGGAAAGCATTTCAGTTACGATCGCACGGACAGAACGATTTCTGAACTCGGCTTCTCTTTCCCTGATGAACCAGGCATTTTCGGCAAAACGTGCCGCATCAACCAGCAGAGGAATTCCGTATTGACCGGCCAGGTTCTTTACCTGCCGGATATTTTCCATTGAAACAGGTTGCCCGCCAACGGTATTGCAGGTAAGGGTAAGTATGACAAAGGGTATCTTTTCTCTGCCATATTTCCGGATGACATCCTCAAGGCGATCAATATCAACGTTCCCCTTAAAAGGATGGCTGAGGGAGGTATCATATGCTTCATTGATAGTACAATCAATGGCAACAGCTTTTCTGAATTCAATATGGCCTTTGGTGGTATCAAAGTGGGCATTCCCCGGTATAATATCACCTTCCTTAACCAGAGCGGAAAAAAGAACATTCTCTGCAGCCCGCCCCTGGTGTACCGGGAGAAAATAGGGGAACCCCAGAATTTCTTCCACAGCCTTCTTCAATCTGTAATACGAAGAAGCTCCCGCATAACTTTCATCACCGTTCATAATAGCCGCCCACTGCCGAGCACTCATGGCGCCGGTGCCTGAATCGGTCAGCAAATCGATAAATACCTGTTCGCTCCGGAGGTTGAACAAATTGTAATGTGCTTCCCTGATCCATTGTTCCCGCTGTTCGCGTGTGCTCCTGAAAACAGGCTCAACTGTTTTTATTTTATATGATTCTGCAAAAGGAAAATCCATAAGCATTCAGGTTTATCAAGATTCTGAAAAAGAGAAAAACGCAACTGCCGCAATATTAAAAAGTATCGCGTGCTTTGATATTCCGGAACAGTTGTTTACGGTTCACAACAGAAGCGTGTTTTATTTCATGGAATAAGCAAAGATAAAAACCGCCGGGAAAGATCAATATGTTATCGGGCAGGGGATGCCCTGAAAGTTAATGTTCCGAACCCTCTAAAAATGTTGCAACTGATAAAGCCATAAAATTCCATCAGATACTATTCAGATGATCCCATTTTTTTGGTAAAACAAAGCCAAAAAACGTTCATAATTTACCATAGAAGATAGTATCCGAAAATTATTCCCTGCCAATATCTTCTTTCTTTCAGCAATTTGCCTAAAACAATGTTGAAAGAAACCTTCCCAGCCAGGAGAAAATGCCCAGCAACTGAACTGCTGACAGCAATATGGCCGCAACAAGAAACCAGCCTATGAAACGTGCCCCTTTTTTAACGGCCATCCGTGAAGCGGTCCATGCTCCGGCAATGCTCCCCAATGCCAGCAGGAGACCGGGTACAATCTTCACCTGATGATTGGCAAAAAAGACAATGAGAGCCGATATAGTGAGGCACAAAACCGTAAAATTTTTATATGCATTTCCTGAAACTATATCGGTCTTTATCCCTAAGACCAATGTGCCGAGCAGAAAGAAACCCACTCCCGCCTGAATAAAGCCTCCGTAGATTCCAACGAAAAACAGAGCTATGACCTGCCAGAACCCCATCTGGAAAAGGTTTTCCTGTTGCCGTCCGAACCATTTTTCCGGCTTAAGAATGATCAGTACCAGCATAATCAGCAGAAGCACTCCAATTGCTCTGCGCATAAGTTCTTCATTCAGGTCGACTGCAATCATGGCTCCAAGAAAGGAACCTACCACAGCAGGCGTGGCGATGATAAGCCCTCTGCGAAGCTGAAAATATCCCTCATTTCTGAAACTCAGTGTGCTTGTGATGGTTTGAAAAAGAATTCCAAGGCGGTTTGTTCCATTTGCTACATTGGCCGGCATACCCAGAAATATCAGGAGAGGTAGGGTAATCAGGGAACCACTTCCGGCAATTGTGTTAATAAAACCTGCAGCAAAACCAGCCAATATAACGGCAATTGCAGTATACCAGAGCATAGAAGCGGGCTGTTACCAGGCAAACAGTGGATATTCTTTCATCATGGAATTTACTCTGGTTCTTACTCGTTCAATTACCTTCTCGTCATCGGGATGGGACAGAACTTCATCGATCATATCCACAATGACCGGCATTGCATCTTCTTTCAGGCCGCGGGTAGTAATGGCAGGAGTACCCACCCTGACGCCGGATGTTTGAAAAGGAGTGCGGCTGTCAAACGGAACCATGTTTTTGTTCAATGTAATATCAGCCTTTACCAGAGCATTTTCGGCTGCTTTTCCTGTAAGATCCGGGAACTTGGAACGGAGGTCAATCAGCATTGAATGATTGTCGGTGCCTCCGGAAATAATTTTGTATCCTTTGTCGACAAAAGCATGAGCCATTGTTCTGGCATTGGATACTACCTGTTTAACATAAGCTTCATACGATTGGGAAAGGGCTTCTCCAAAAGAAACTGCTTTGGCTGCAATAACATGTTCCAGAGGTCCGCCCTGAATACCCGGGAATACAGCAGAATCAAGCATCTGGGTAATCGTTTTCAGTTCTCCCTTAGGGGTTTTGACTCCCCATGGGTTGGGGAAATCCTCTCCAACCAGGATCATTCCCCCGCGCGGCCCCCGCAATGTTTTGTGGGTAGTGGTTGTCACAATGTGGCAATGCGGAAAAGGATTCCTGAGCAACCCTTTTGCAATCAACCCGGCAGGATGAGCAATGTCGGCCATAAGCAAAGCACCAACTTTGTCGGCTATGGCCCGCATGCGGGCATAATCCCAGTCACGCGAATACGCTGAAGCTCCTGCTACTATGAGACGCGGTTTTTCGCGCAGGGCAGTTTCTTCCATCCTGTCATAATCCACCATACCTGTATCAGGATTAAGTGCGTAGGAAACAGCACGATAGAGAATGCCTGAATAATTGACGGGCGAACCATGGGTAAGATGCCCTCCGTGCGATAAATCCAGCCCCATAAGAGTATCACCGGGTTTCAGCACACACATCATAACAGCAGCATTGGCCTGTGCACCTGAATGCGGCTGAACATTGGCCCATACTGCTCCAAACAGTTTTTTCGCCCTGTCGATGGCCAGCTGCTCCACCTCATCCACTACCTGACATCCTCCATAATAACGGCGTCCGGGATATCCTTCGGCATATTTATTGGTCAATACCGACCCCATTGCTCTCAATACCTGTTCGCTGACGAAATTCTCAGAAGCAATCAGCTCAATACCATGCACCTGACGTTCCTGCTCCTTCCGGATAAGTTCAAAAATCAGATTGTCCTGTTCCATAGGTTGATGTTTAAAATTGAAGTTTTCTAATATCCAATGTTCAATGTTTCGCTCAAAAATAGTGAAAAGTGTTCAGCAGAAAGAACCATCTCCGATAGTATGTTTTTTTTCACTTTGTTTTCTATTCTTCTGAAAACTCCTTCATAACGTCCCGGTATGCTGAAAAGACCCTGGCACGGGAAATAAAACCCATGTATTTGCCCTTCTCCACTACCGGCAGGTTCCATGACCGGGACTCTTCGAATTTGCTCACAATGCTTTCCATACGTTCATTCAGATAAACATAGGCAGGAGGTACATGCATGATATTTTCCACCGAAATCATATTGTACATATCCTTGTCAAACATAATGTGCCGTATATCATCGAGCATAACAATACCCAAAAGGTATCCTTCCTCGTCAGTAACCGGAAAAATATTTCTTTTCGAAGCCGAGACCATTTTTACCAGGTCGCCGAGCCGCATTTCGGGGCGCACAGCAACAAAATCAGTTTCGATGAGATTTTTCAGGTTCATCATGGTAAGCACGGCTTTGTCCTTGTGATGTGTAATAAGATCCCCCTCTTCAGCAAGCCTGCGGTGATAAATTGAATGCGGCTCAAATGACCGGATGGTCAAAAAGGAAAGGGTTGAAGTAATGATAAGTGGAATAAACAGCTGATAGCCACCTGTTATTTCTGCAATCAAAAATATCGCTGTAAGCGGCGCATGCATAACACCCGACATAACCCCGGCCATGCCGGCCAGGGCAAAATTTCTGGAGGATATTTCTCCAAAACCCAGATAATGCAAAACGAACACAAGAAAATATCCGGCAATTCCACCCACAAAGAGCGATGGAGCGAAAAGCCCCCCTACCCCTCCGCTGCCATTTGTAAAAGCCATGGCATATACCTTTAGCAGCAAGATCAATAGCAAATAACCGGCAAAAACCCAGAACTCATTTCTGAAAGGATAGAACATACTATGTTCTGCAAGCTGAAAAGGATCACCTCCCAGAACGTGTCGAAGGCTGCTGTAACCTTCTCCGAACAGGGGAGGAAACAAATAAATCATTGTTCCCACAAGAAGACCACCAGAAACCAATCTCAGCCATGGATTG
>Ga0101944_10006429_pt1 | contig 12508 bp, 11 predicted proteins | sample DewCreD2012metaG_FD_75245 | JGI IMG/M metagenome (GOLD analysis project Ga0101944, IMG submission 75245) | Hot spring sediment bacterial and archeal communities from British Columbia, Canada, to study Microbial Dark Matter (Phase II) - Dewar... ... | reverse complement strand
CAAGAGGCCGGGGGCGAAAAGCGGCCACTTCGGCATCGAGGGTCTTGGCGAGCGCCGATACCTGGCTCTTGGAGATGCCTTCCATCCCCAGAGCTTTCACCAGGCCGTCGACCCGACGTGTCGATACCCCGCGCACATAGCACTCGCAGATGACGGCCACAAGCGCTCGCTCGGCCCGCCTACGGCGTTCAAAGAGCCACTCCGGGTAATAACTGCCCTGCCTGAGCTTCGGGACGCGAAGCTCGACGGTGCCCACTCGGTGTCGAAGCGAGGAGGCGCTTCTTGCCGTGATCGCCGAGACCTACGTGAAGGGCGTCTCTACCCGCAAGGTGAAGAATCTGGTGGTGGCTCTGGGACTGGAGGGCATCTCCGAAAGCGAGGTCTCCCGCATGTGCAGCCGCCTGGACGCGCAGGTGGAGGCTTTCCGGGGAAGGCCGCTTCTCCGGCGCTACCCGTATCTGTGGCTGGATGCCACCTACGAGAAGGTGAGAGACGACTCCGGCCGGGTGGTCTTTATGGCTCTCGTCGTCGCCTACCGGGTGGCGGAGACCGGCGAACCGGAGGTCCTCGGTCTTGAGGTCTGCAGGAACGAAGACTACGCGTTCTGGAAGGGCTTTCTGGCCGGACTGGTTTCCCGGGGACCCTCAGGGGTCGCTCTCGTCATCTCCGATGCCCACCAAGGGTTGCGGAGGGCCATCGACGAGGTGTTCCTGGGGGCGAGCTGGCAGAGGTGCCGGGTGCACTTCCTCAGGAACCTCCTCGCGCTCGTGCCCAAAGACGGCCAGGGCATGGTGCTCGCCGCCATGAGACTGGTCTTTCAGCAGCCGGACAAGGCCGGGGTGAGTGAGGAACTGCGGGCGCTTGCCGATCGGCTTTCTGACCGACTGCCACGGGTCTCAGCTGCCCTTCTTGCGGCCGAGGAGGAGATCCTCGCCCATATGGAGTTCCCGAGCGAGCACTGGCGGCAGATCTCCTCCACCAACCCCCTTGAGCGCCTGAACAAGGAGATCAACCGACGCACCCGGGTGGTCGGCATCTTCCCCGACGAGAAGAGCCTCATCCGCTTGATTGGCGCTGTTCTTTGCGAACAGAACGACGAATGGATGGTGGCTCGAAGATACATGAGCTGGCACTCGCTGGCCCGCATCTACCAAGCCGGAACCCCCGAGATTGAAGGAGAGGTCACCCACGCTGTTGCCATCCCCGTCCACTAACGACTAAGCTGTGAAGACCCTACGAGAGCATCGTGGCTCTTACACTACGTCCCGGGGCATCACCCGACGCCGGTACACTCGGTCCGAGACGGGACATCTCCGTGCTCACGTCGATGTATGGGTATCGGGACGCCCCGAGTCAAGGCCTGGCGTCGTGCCCTCCCCGTCCTCGAAGGGGTGACTGGTCACCACTTGCATACCATAATGTTCTCCGCAATCCTTCGCTGAAGAGCTTTTGCACAACTTGACAGACACAACCACCAGCATGGCGCCCGCTTGCATGGCATTGGCGCCCCACGTGGCACAGCAGGGACCTTGAGACGACGCATCGACCCGGTTCAAGCCGGATAACCTTCAGCAGGCGAGGTGGCCAGCGGAAGCCAAGTCGCCGCGCGCACATGAGCTCAAACATTGGCTCTCGACAGTTTCTTTTCGTGATGTCGACATTGTCAGCCAAATGGCGTGATCGAGAAACGCCGTGTCCACCCGAGCGCGAGCTGCGCACTCGACTAGCAGGTCCTGTGCTTCGGCATACCCACTGACTTGTACTCCTTCCCGCCGAAGGAAGCTAAGTATGTGACGATCGACAGCGATTGTGGAGCGACCGACCAATAGACCAAGATAGTCCACCGTCTTCAGGCCGATTCCGCGGACTGCGAGAAGCCTTTCCACATTTGCTGCGCCGGAAAGCCACGAACGAAGACCGGCACACGTTTCCACGCCTTCACGCGCGAGCAACCAGGTCAGATCCAGAAGGCGCTGAGGCTTCTCGTTGTGACGCCATTGAAGAACCTCCCGCGGACCCACGCGATCGAGCAGCTCAAGGAAGACCGTGGTGATAGACGCCTCAGGGTACTGACGCTTGATGCGTTCGACGCGAGGTGCAACGACAGTACGATAGTTCAACCCAGCTTGGAGAATCGTGTCGGCGAGCACCGCCCCGATGTGTGTCTCTGCCGGAGCCTGCCAACCGCTGCGATAGGTAGCCGTGAGGGCCCTGATTCGCGGTAGCACCGCCTGAACGGCCTCCTCGCAAACGCCCACCTAGACTCCTTGCTCCATCGCATCCGAGAGGGCCTTCAGACGCTCGACGCAATTTGGGCAGGCGCCACAATGGACCTGAGTATTGGCTTGACAGGAGAACGTGAGCGCAATGGGAGCGCCGAGCGAAAGACCTATCGCAGCAACCTGGGACTTTGAGAATTCGCGGAACGGCGTGAGTACCCGGACGCCCCCGTAGTCCTTGAGCATCCTCTCCAGGTCCTCCAGGAACCGGGCCGTTGCATCTATCTCTTTGGCGTGGTTGCTGTTGATAAATGCTGCGTAGACCTGGCCTATTCCGCGCGCCTGCGCCCAGGCCGCAGCAACCGACAGGAGTAGCAGGTTCCTGTATGGCAGATAGAAGTCCTCGGCAACCACGTGGTCAGTCCACAGATCGGGGGCTTTGATAAGGCGTGAGGTCGAGCCCAGATAGATGGCTGAAACGTCGAGGGTCTCGACCAGGCTCTGGTACTTGAGTGGAAGCACTTGCAGCAGTGTTTGGTACTCCTGTTCTCGGCAATGCTGGCCGTAATCCACGAACAATGGAACAAAATCGAGGCCCTGGGCTTCCAGCCAGTGGGCAAGCACGCATGAGTCCAGGCCGCCAGATGCGAGAAGAACGCGCTCAGGCATCCGTCGTCCTCCTTAGCGTCGAGACAGACTCAAAAACAGCACTGAGGATTTCCGAGAGGTCCGAAGAAACCAGTTTGGGCACACATCTCAGCATCACATTGCGAGCCTGGTTGTAAGGGTCATAGACAATTACAGGCTTTCCTGCCCGGGCGGCAAGCCCTATTTCAATTAGTGTGCCTGGATCGTCGTATAGCAGAACCGCCACAACCAAAGAGCACTCGCCCATCACCTTCATATCGGCCGCGAAGAGTCGCCGGTGCTCTCGATCACCAGCATCTGGACCGGCAATCCCGTTCTCTTGGACCGGCCGCCGTGATCTGAAGTTGTGGTACGCCAGCGATGCGACCAGTGCCTCCAGCGGAGCTCGCTCGACGTGGGGGAAGTCGGGAGCAGCGATATACACTTGGAACGATGGGCGCTCTTCCCACGGAACTCGCACACCCTGCAGACCAACGACGATATTTTGCTCACACCGTCTAATCCCTTCGATGCGTTTTGCGAACTGGCCGTCATCCCAAGTCGACGCGTAGCATTCCGCCGCTAAGGAGGCAAGAGCCAGTCGGTACGCGTCGTCCCCTGTGTCCACGGAAGCGACCCAGGCACTGTCAAAACAGTCGCCGACTCCGACCGAGTGCCGGGTCAAGCCAAGATGTGCCCCACATTCCAGCGAATCACGAGAGCAATCGGAATAGAACAGCCTTGCCCCTCCGCGTGACTCCTTAAAGATGAGCCGATCGGTGAACCGCGGGACCAGGGCGCCGACCATTGCCTCCACGCTGCCCTTCCAGCGACCTCGAAAAAGCTCGGAGGAAGTGGACAAGAAGACCGTCTCTGCACGTCTCCGCAACCCGACGAGAACGTCCTCATCACCTACGCTGTGACCTAGGTCGACATGAATCCGGGCTGCTGTCCCCCCTACGGCCTCCAGCACTGCCCCATTGTCGTACTGTCCGGGGAAGAGCAAGATATCGGTCAGGTCCTCCCGTGCAAACAGTCGTGAAACATCGAATAGTCTGCACTGATACTCATCTCGCAGTAGGAGCTCATAGCCCTGTGGGCCGGCTTCGGTAGGATCACCCACCAGGAGTACATTGGGCGCCCCCTCAACGTCGCCGAGGACCATGAGCTTGCCTCCGAGACCCTCTACCTCCGACCTGGTAGGCGCCTTAAGCCAGCGAGGCATGAGAGCCATACAGGCAAAGGGAACGCTGAAGGCAGCGAGGCAGCGCGCGGAGTGTAGTACACCACCCAGACGGATTCTGGTGGCTTCGGCCAAACCATGGTGAACGTCAACCATGACGTCACCGACTATCGCGACGTTCAGATTGCTCACTGGGATTTCAATCGAACAACAACCGTGGGGACAGGGGTGGAGACGGACTCCAGCACCGTGCCTGAGTACCTGTATCCTCTGGGCATGCACTCACTCATGACGTAGTTGAAACGAGTCGGCAGGAAGCCCACAATATGGCCCTGTACGCTCTCCACTCCGACCCTGCCAGCGACAAGGCTTTCTGCCACCCGCACCTGGTCGCCCGAATCGGGTAGGCGTCCGTATTCCTTGTAGAAGGCGTTTCTGGCTACGTCTTCCAGCGAGGCTTCGATCGCCTGAGTGCATCGATCCGCTTCCGGGACCTTCTCTTCTCCACTACCTCCACCAAATCCCTTGTAGTGCTCGAAGTGCCCGCTGCCGGTGGTACCCATACACTCCCTCCTTGATCGGTAATGACCTAGCCCGGGCCCCGCCGCAGGTATGCCCGCGGTTGCCGTATTTGTTAACGCACTTGGGAAATCCTGCCGGTCAAGATAGTCCGCCTCGATGAGCAGCTTGGGCTCATCGTACACCTGGTAAAGTAGCTCGCACCATATCACGATATGCGCTGGCGCGTGTTCCGGCTGGGCAGGAGGCCCGGTCGGTCTCAAGTCTCGTTGGGGCATCGTTGTGTGTCTTAGGCTCAGCGCCGCTGGCCAGCGTTGTCGCCGCGGGAACCGCGTACACCTGTCCCACTCCGTCCGGCGCCGCCCCGCGCCCCGTGTCTACCGGGACTACCGGAACCGCACACACGGCACACGGGCTGCGGCGTGCACATTCCGTGAGCCTCCGACCCGGCCCCGGCCTCCGCGGGCCCTTGACCCGACTCGCTGGCACAAGAGAGCTCCGCAAAATCGGGCCTTTTCCAATGAGCCGTGTTGGATTCGAACCAACGACACCCGGATTAAAAGTCCGGTGCTCTACCAGCTGAGCTAACGGCCCCCAAGAAGGGACGATTGTAGCCCCAGGCCCAGGGGGTGTCAACGAAGCCGGGGGGCAGCGCCACCCCTCGGCGACACCGCTCCGCGACAATGAGACACGCGACGTTTACGTTTTTCTTATACCCCGCCGGGTAACTTACAGCGCGAAGCCGGCCGCATCACGACCGACCAAGGACCGATGAATATGAATACGATCGGAGCCAGAACCAAGAACGGGGTGTCCAACCTGGGAGTCGACCACGAGCCTCCCGCGGCGCACGCCTGCCCGCCAGTAGCCGAACGACGTGCAGCGCGGATTCTTAGAAAAGCCGCGGTGTCATGCGCGGCAGGAGCCCTCTTTCTTTTCGTGCTCTCGTACGGAGTCATCTTCCCTTCCGGTGCCCTTGCGTGGGAGAACTGCCCCAAAGGCCTAGTCAACGACCCGTACCCAGGGCGTTGTGGCCGCTATGTCGACACGAACGGTGACCAGATCTGCGACCTCTCCCAGCCCAAGCCGACAAGCACCACCGCGACGACCGCCACCGCGGCCGCTACCGTTACCACCGGTGAGCCCCCGACCGGTGACTGTCCGCTGGGGCCGTGTGCCGGGTGCGGGGTATGTTTCAGCCTCGGTGTGCCGGTCACGTTGGGCGAGACAGTGGCCGCTCCAGCTACTCTTGACGATGCTGCCAACACTGTGGTCGACGACGCTACGACCCTAGGCGACCCAGCCGCGACCTCTCGCGACACCTCCGCGACCGCTGGCAACGCCACGGCGACTTCGGACGACCCGGTCGCGACCTTGGCTGACACCGCCGTGGCCACCAATGGTCTTGACACTCTCGCAGCCCAACAAGAAAAGGGCGCCTCTTTCCTTACTCACTATCTGGTGAGTCCCATAGCCCTGGGTTTCTTCGTCATCTACGGGACGAGCTTCCTGCTCTACAAGACCAGACGCATGCGAGTCACCACTCACCGCAAAATCTGGAACGTCCTGCTCCTCGGGACTTTTCTGGTGACCGGCGTCTTCGGCGTCATCCTGGCCATCCAGCTTGACTATCCCCTGCCCTTCGACATCCCCATTGACCTGCTTTTCTGGCACGTCGAAGCCGGCATAGCTATGACGCTGATCTCTTTCTTCCATCTCGGTTGGCACTTCAACTACTACCGCAACCTTCTTCGCCGGACCCGGTGCCAGGCCAGGCAGGTCCGTGAACTGGAGCGAACTGCCACCCCCCCACGTCATAGACCCCTCGCCGGGACACACGAACGAGTGCCAGTAGCCACCCTGGACCGGAGAGCCAGCATGGCTCAAAGGAGCGGCGCGGCGTGGGTCGAGCCCAACATTGAGTAGAGCCTGGCCATCGGCCGACCGCCGAGACTGCGCTCAGTCGTCCGGCTTGGGAATAACTCCCGCACCGTCCGGGTAGACCCCGGTCCATGAGGCTCCACTACGTGCAACACGTACCCTTCGAGGGTATCGCCGCCATCGCCGACTGGGCCAGGGAGCGCGGCCACGAAGTCACCGGGACCGAGGTGTATCGCTTCGCGGCCACCCCGGACCATAGTCCCGCCTACCCCGACCTGGCCGCTTTCGACCTACTAGTGGTCATGGGCGGGCCCATGAGCGTGTACGACGACGCCGAGCACCCGTGGCTACCAGCTGAGCGCACGTTCATTCGCGAAGCCATAGCCGAAGGCAAGCGCGTTCTTGGCATCTGCCTGGGCGCTCAGCTCATCGCTGTGGCTCTGGGGGCACAGGTAGTGCGCGCCCCCCGCAAGGAGATAGGTTGGTATCCGGTGGAGTTGACCTCGGCCGGGCGGCAGGCACCCGTGTTCGCCGGTTTTCCGGATCGCTTCGAAGCCTTTCATTGGCACGGTGACATGTTCGAGATACCCGAAGGAGCAGTGTGGGTGGCCTCCTCGGCGGCCTGCCCCCACCAGGCCTTAGCCCTCGACGGCGGACGAGTGGTGGGCCTGCAGTTCCACTTGGAGGAGACCGCCGAGTCTTTGGCTCTCTTGGTCGAGAACGCTGGGCACGAACTGGCTGGCGCCGTGACCGCCTGGTCGACGCCCGTGTCCCCCGAAGAGGACGGGCTCGTCGCAGACCGGACCACCCGCCCCTGGGTGGCCACTCGCGAACAGGTCCTGTCTCCGGCTGCACCCTACGCCGCGTGCCGGGAACTCCTCTTCGACCTACTTGACCGCATGCTTCTGACCGGTTGACGCGCGTCCCCCGCTCGTCCATTGTTGTCAGGCAGCGAACAGGAGGGCCGCGGCTGACCCCGCGGCGGCCTATTCATTTCGACCAAAGGAGGCGCGACGATGAGCGAGACGGTCAAGTACTACCCGGCGTATTGGGGCGGCAAGAAGCTCGCCTATCCCAATTTCCCACCGGAGTCCCCCAAGTTCGCCAACTCGGTGGTGGTGGGCAACTTGATTTTCGTCTCCGGGTGCCAGGGGCAGAACGACGAGACCATGCAGGTAGAGACCGATGTCTTCGAGGAGCAGATGATCATCGCCCTCGACAAGGTCCGCAAATGCATGGAAGAGGCCGGCAGCTGCATGGACAACATCGTCAAGACCATGATGCTGCTCAAGAACCTGGAAGACTATCCCAAGATGCGCAAGACCGAGCTGGAGTACTACCAGAAGTACGCGCCCCGGCTGGTGGAAGACCCGCCAGCCAGCACCTTCATGCAAGTGGGGCTGGCCAGGCCGGAGTTCTTGGTGGAGATCGATGTGATAGGGGTGGTCTCCCGCGACTGAAGCGCGGCTGGGCACACGCTCAAGTCCCCGTCGTCAACGAAAAGGGGCCGGTCCACCCGGCCCCTTTCCTCTGCAGCCGTACGGGCCCGCGGACTAGTGTCGGAAATGCCTCCGGCCGGTGACCACCATAGCCATCCCCCGTTCCTCCGCCAGAGCCAGGGCCTGGTCGTCGCGGATGGAGCCCCCGGGATGAATCACACAGGTGGCCCCGGCATTGGCCGCGACTTCCAAAGCGTCTGGGAAGGGGAAGAAGGCATCCGAAGCGACCGCACACCCCTCGAGTGGGAAGCGAGCCCGGTTCACGGCCAGGTTGGCTGAATCTACCCGGCTCATCTGTCCCGCCCCGATGCCGATGGTCATCAGGTCTTTGGCCAGGATGATGGCGTTCGACTTGGTATGCTTAGCCACCCGCCAGGCGAAGAGCAGGTCACCCCATTCTTCTTCGGTGGGATGCCGGGTGGTGACAACGCGCATGTTCTCCCGCAGGTCGACTTCGCAGTCCCAATCTTGGACCAACATGCCCCCGTAGACCCGCTTCATGTCGAAAGTGCCACAGGTGTCACGGTTGAGCTGGCCGGTGAGGATGCGGATGTCTTTCTTGACCGTCAAGATCTCCAGCGCCTCGCTGGTGTAGCCGGGAGCCCACAGCACCTCCACGAAGTTGGTGGAGAGGAGGCGGGCCAGCGCTTCGTCGACCACGCGGTTGACCGCGATGACTCCGCCGAAAGCTGAGACTGGATCGCAAGCAAAAGCCTTGTCATAGGCAGTGGCCACCGATTCGGCCACAGCCACCCCACAGGGGTTGTTGTGCTTGATGATGACACAGCAGGGAAGGGTGAACTCATCGAGGACCCGCCGGGCGGAATCCAAGTCCAGCAGGTTATTGAACGAGAGCTGCTGTCCGTGGAGCTGTTCCAGGAGCCCGGCTGGCTCCGCCCCTGGTCCCACCGACTGATACCAGGCCGCCCGCTGATGCGGGTTCTCGCCGTAGCGCAGGTCTTTGACCTTGACCAGGTCCAACATCAGATACTCGGGGAAGTCAGCTTCGCTTTCCGCAAACCAGGTGGCAATGGCCGAATCGTAGTGAGCTGTGTGGTGGAAGGCTTTGGCGGCCAGCTTGCGGCGGGTCTCGCGGGAGAGTTCGCCCTGGTTCTCGCGCAGCTCAGCCAGTACGGCATCATAGTCGGCCGGGTCGGTCACGACACCTACCCCGGCGAAGTTCTTGGCGGCGGCCCGTACCATGCAAGGACCGCCGATGTCGATGTTCTCGATGGCCTCGGCTTCAGTGACCCCCCGCTGCGCCACTGTGGCCTCGAACGGGTAGAGGTTGACCACCACGAGGTCGATCGGCTTGATGCCCAGGTCAGCGATGGCTTTCATGTGACTGGGGCGCTCGCGATCGGCCAAGATACCGCCGTGAATGGCGGGGTGAAGGGTCTTCACCCGTCCGTCCATGATCTCGGGGAAGCCGGTCACCTCTGATATGCCCGTGATGGGCAGTCCGGATTCTTTCAGGTGGCGCGCCGTCCCGCCGGTAGAGATGATCTCCACTCCCAGCTCCACCAGTCCCCGCACGAACGGCTCAAGGCCACCCTTATCGGATACCGATACCAAAGCCCGCCTTACCTTCAACTCTCCTCCTCTTGTTCCCGTCTCGGCACACCCGCTGCGACGCGGCATCCGGGAGTGCCTTCCCTGCGTGTTCAGTGTACCTGCACCACCCGGCTTCCCGGAAGCGGCGGTCTTACCCGTCCCGCTGCGATAAGCCGGATGACCTGAGGCAACAGACGATGTTCCACTGCGTGGATACGTGCTGCCAGAGTCTCCTCGCTGTCTCCCTCCTCCACCCGCACCGCTTCGCGGGTCTCCGGAGCGCACCACGTAATGCTCTTCCTGCCCGCAGCGGCACGGTCGTGGTCGCCGGCAACGGCCGTCAAGCACGGCAGCGCGCGGAGCTGCTCGATGCACGGCACCGGATCCGGCCCGTACCCGACCGCATCTCCGATGAACAGGTAGGAACGTACGTGGAAACACCGCACGCGGGCGAGCAGGGCGTGCAGTGCCTCCAGATTCCCGTGCACATCGGCGAACACCGCATAACGCATGTGCGTGACTACCTTTCCGTTCCCGCGTGACGGGAACTCAGAGCATCAAGGGCGAGGACGGCGCACGCCAGCGGCAAACCCAGCATTCGTCGTGCACGCCGCGGCTCCTGCAGAAGCCGGAAATACCACTCTAATCCGAGACGGCGGAACAGCGGCGGGGCGCGGCGCAGCGCTCCGGAAATGACATCCAGACTGCCGCCGACCCCCATCACCACCCCGGCGTTGAGACGGTGTTTGCAGCGATGTATCCACGTTTCCTGCTGTACCACCGACAGAGCGACGAACACGTAGTCCGGCCGGCAGGAGTTGACGGCGCGCACCACTTCTTCGACGTCGGATCGATAGCCGTCTCTCGTCCCGGCCACCCGCACCCCGGTCCGCGTTTCCAGGACGCGACCGGCTCGTTCCGCGACACCGGGTTTCGCCCCGTACAGAAAAACAGAACCGCCGAGCGCCGCAACCATGCGGCACAGCACCTCGACCAGTTCCACTCCCGGAGCGCGGGGGAAACTTCCCGCCGGCGACAGCAGCGCGACCCCTATCCCATCGGCGACGCACAGTTCGGCGTTCCGCACCGCAGCGCGCACCGCGGCATCCCGCCGCGCGCACAGGTACATGAGCGGGTTGAGCGTCACCACCTGCGCCGCATGACCGCGTTCCGGGAATGCAGCACGCAGCCGTTCGATCCGTTCCGCCGCCGCTCCGACCGGCTCAAACACAACCCGCACGCCACCGATCCGGCGGATCGCCACCGCACGTACCCGGTCAGGCAGTCGCCGCAGCCTCCTGGCGCTGCAGTTTCATGGAGATGATCTTAGAAACCCCCAGCTCCTCCATGGTCACCCCGTAGATCGAATCCAAGTGTTCCATCGTACGGGTGTGGTGCGTAATGAGCAGGAACTTGGTGGAGGTCGTAAACTCCTGCAGCAGCTTCATGAACCGCAGGATGTTGGCTTCATCGAGCGGGGCATCCGCTTCGTCCAGGATGCACACGGGCGACGGTCGCACCATAAAAAAAGCGAACAGCAGCGCTATGGCGACCAACGATTTCTCGCCGCCGGACAGCAGGTTGATGTTCTGCAACCGTTTGCCCGGAGGCTGCACGGTGATTTCCACGCCGGTTTCCAGGAGGTTCTCCTCGTTGGTGAGCACGAGATCCGCGGTGCCTCCTTCGAAGAGGAGTCCGATGAGCTTCTGGAAGCTCTCGCGGACCTTGTGGAAGGTCTCCCGGAAATTGGCGGTGATGGGGGTTTCGATGATCTCCCCGGAGGGTTTGGCCATGAGGCCCCGCATGCCCGCCAACTGGCGCATCTGGTCCTTGCTGCCCCGGGCCCCTGAGTCCGCCATCATGAAAATGGGGTTGAAGCTGGCCACCTCTTCGGTGTGGACGATGGTTTTGCCGGGGTCTTCCGGGTCCGGCTCCTCCACGGTGATGGTCTCCCGGGCCATTTCCTCCATCATCCGGGCCGCCACCTCGTCGGTGGCCTTGGCCCAGATGTCCACCACCTTGTTGTATTTTTCCCCTTCGGTGATGATGCCGTCCAGGTACTGCTCCTCCACCTGGGCCACCTCAGCCATGGCCTGGTTCAGGATCTCCGCCTTCTGCCGGGGGATGATCATGTCCTTCATGGCGATGCTGATGCCCGCCTTGGTGGCGTACTGGTAGCCCAGGTTCTTCAGGCGGTCGGCCAGGAGCACCGTGGCCTTGATGCCGCTTTTGCGGTAGGCGTAGGCGATGAGCTTGCGCACTTCCCGTTTGGTCATGGTGGTGTTCACCATGTCAAAGGGGATTTCCTTGGGGAGAATCTCCGCCAGGAGCACCCGGCCCACGGTGGTCTCGTGGATTTTGCTGCCGATGCGCACCGGGATGCACGCGGCAGCAAGGCGGACGGCGTAGGGCGAGCGTGGGGCAGGCGTCAGGAGGGTGTCAGGAGCGCGGTATGCGGGCAGAGTCAGGGGGCAGTTGGCGGTCTCCGGGCGGTACGATAGACTCCACAGAACCAGGTACGGGCATGGCGTACAGGTATGACGTGTGGGCACGGAGCGAGGAGCGTGGGCGTGATGCGACCCAAAGGCGGATGGCGGCGGTGGACTGCGCAGGTGCTCAAGCGGGTGCCGGGCAGCGGGCTGCTGCTGCACTGGTCGGTGCGGTTGTTCCAGCCGCGCTTCAATATGGGGGTGGTGGGGGTGCTGCTCGACGAGCAGGGCGAGCGGGTCGCGCTGTTGCTGGCTCGCGGTGCGGAGCAGGCTCGCGAGCACCTGCTGGGTGGCCGCGCCGTCCGGCGTACGATTGCCGCCGCACACCTTGCGCGTGACCACGGCAGGGCGGATGGCCTGCTCGGCCTGCCAGTTGGTCGCGGCGACGTCGGGACGGATCAGGCAGGTGAAGAGCGCCGCCCGTTCGGTCTGGAGGTGCTGGCGCAAGCGGCGGTTCGGCGGATGGACGATCCGCCCCGCAAGCACGGGATCGGTGGCGGCATTGAGCCGCCCGAGCGCCACGCGGAGCCCGTGGCC
>Ga0101944_10006428_pt1 | contig 12509 bp, 13 predicted proteins | sample DewCreD2012metaG_FD_75245 | JGI IMG/M metagenome (GOLD analysis project Ga0101944, IMG submission 75245) | Hot spring sediment bacterial and archeal communities from British Columbia, Canada, to study Microbial Dark Matter (Phase II) - Dewar... ... | reverse complement strand
CGATGCCCCACAGGCCGCCCTTGCGGATGGTCCGCGTGTGCAGAATCACCGCGTCCCGGCCGAGGTCTTTCTTGACCATCGACAGGACTTCATGCATGGACTGTGCTTGGTATGTTCGCAGATTCATGGTTCAGCACCGCCACTCCCAGGCTATGAACCTCGATGCCCGATACAACTTCGTTGTACCCGAGCACTGCCACATGCGGCAAGACCGATTCGACAAGTCTGCGCAAAATGGAGCGAATTTGCGGCGAGCACAACACCACCGGCGTCCGCCCGCCGCTGGCTGCGACCGCCTTGTCCGCCTCCTGCGACAGCACTTCGATGATCCGCCGCTGCAGTGTCACCGGCATGTTCAGGAACGAGCCGCGGTCGCTCCGCTCGAGATGGCTCTGCACCAGGTCCTCCAGTTGCGGATCCAGGCTGATGCAGTAGAGCTTGCCGTCGTCTGCCATGTGCTGCTGGCAGATCTGCCGGGCCAGCGCGTTTCGCACGTACTCGGTGAGCACCTCGATATCCTTCGTCCGCGTCGCCCAGTCGCCCAGCGTCTCGACGATCGTCTCGAGGTCGCGGATCGGCACGCCTTCCCGCAGCAGGTTCTGCAGCACCTTCTGGATCTCGCCCAACTTGAGCAGGTCCGGGATGACCTCCTCCACCAGCTTCGCCGAGCGCTCCTTCAGCGTGTCGATCAGCCGGCTGGTCTCCTGCCGCGTCAGCAACCCCGCCGCGTTCCGCTTGATCACTTCCGTCAGGTGGGTGGCCAACACCGACGAGGCCGGCACGACCGTGTAGTTCCGTTGCTCGGCCGTCGCCTTGCCTTGCTCAGTGATCCAGTAGGCCTTGAGCCCGAACGCCGGCTCGCGGGTCTCGATGCCGGCCAGGTTCCCGATCGCCGTTCCGTTGTCGATCGCCAGGAAGTAGCCCGGCAGGACCTCTCCCCGCCCGGCATCGGTGGACTTGATCCGAATCGTGTACTGGTTCGGCTCGAGTCGCAGCTGATCGCGGATCCGGATCGGCGGGACCAGCAGCCCCAGGTCCTGCGCGATCTGCTTGCGGATCGAACTGATCCGGTCCAGCAGATCGCCGCCCTGCTTGCGGTCCACCAGCTTGATCAGCCCGTACCCGACCTCCAGGCTCATCGGGTCGACGGTCAGAAGGCTCTCGATCTTCTCCGCCGGCCGGGTCGCCTGGGCCGCCTTGGCCTGCAGCTCCTGTGCCCGGGCGGCCTTCTTGCGGCCTTGCCCCATGATGTAGGCCAGCGCCGTGCAACCCACTGCCAGGACGATCAGCGGCGGCTTGGGCAGCGGGGTGACCATCAGGATCACCAGGAACCCCCCAGCCACGTACAGGGCAATCGGCTGGCTGGTCATCTGCGCCAGCACCTCTTCGCCCAAGTTCGTCTTGCTGGCGTTGCGGGTCACCAGCATCGCCGCCCCAACCGATACGATGAACGCCGGGATCTGGGAAACCAGGCCGTCGCCGATCGTCAGCAGCGTAAACGTCCGCAGGCTGTGCTGGAGGGTGAAGCCCTCTTCCACCAACCCCACGTACAACCCGCCCAGGATATTGATGATCGTGATGATGATGCCCGCCACCGCGTCCCCGCGCACAAACTTGCTGGCACCATCCATCGCCCCGTAGAAGTCGGCCTCCTGCGTGACCTCCTGCCGCCGCCGGCGTGCCTCGTCCTCCTTGATCAGCCCCGCGTTCAGATCCGCGTCAATCGCCATCTGCTTGCCGGGCATGCCGTCCAGGGTGAACCGCGCCGCCACTTCCGCGATCCGCGTGGCGCCCTTGGTAATCACCACGAACTGAATCACGAAGATGATCAGGAAGAGAATCACCCCCACCGCCAGCGAGTTGCCCGCCACGAACGTGCCGAACGCCTCGACCACCCGCCCCGCGGCCGCGGTGCCTTCCTTGGCGTTGGTGAGAATGAGTCTCGTCGTGGCCGTGTTCAACACCAGCCGGAAGAGTGTCAGCCCCAGCAGCAGAGAAGGAAAGACGGAGAAGTCGAGCGGCCGGTTCACGTACATGACCGTAACCAGCACCACAGCCGACAAGGTGATGCTTGCCGCCAGCATCAGGTCCATCGCCGCCGTCGGCAGGGGCACAAGGATGACAAACAACAGGAGGATCGAACCGACCGGGAACGCCATCCCGCGGTAGCGATGAAAGGTCTGCAGCAGTCCGGAACTGGTGGAAAGAGCTGCTGGCATCCTTGCCACACCGTCTCAAACAGATATTTGAAATCAAACCGCCCGGCTTCCTTGCCAGGCATGAATGGTGCTAGACCTTGACCGGCTTGCGCCGAAATCCGCGTCCGGATAATTCATACACGTACGCGAGCACTTCTGCAATAGCTCTGTAAAATTCTCTTGGAATTTCTGCCCCCACCTCCGCCGCTTTGTACAACGCCTGGGCCAACGGCCTGCGCTCCACGATCGGAATCCCGTGCTCCAGCGCGATCTCCCGGATCTTCTGCGCCATGTACCCCTGGCCCTTGGCCAGCACCTTCGGGGCCGACATCGTCTCGGCGTCGTACTTGATCGCGATCGCCAGGTGCGTCGGGTTGGTGATCACCACGTCCGCCTTGGGCACGTCGTAGCGCATCCGGTGCATCGCCAGCTGCATTTGCACGTGCCGGCGGCGCTGTTTGATCACCGGGTCGCCCTCCATCCGCCGGAACTCCTCTTTGAGCTCCTCCTTGGTCATCTTCAGGTCCTGCTCGAGCCGCCAGCGCTGCCAGGCGTAATCCACGATCGCCAGTATCAACAACACGATCGCCAGCCGCAGGCACAGCGTGTACACCACCTCGCCTGTATACCCGATCAGCAGTTCGGTCCCCAGGTTCGCCGCATACATCACCCCCGCATGCATCTGCCACAACGTCAGTGCCGCTACCCCCGCTACCGACGCCATCTTCAGCAGGCCCATCCCCAGTCGCACCAGCGCCTGCATGTCGAACAGCCGCCCGAATCCGTTGATCGGGTTGATCCGGTTCAAGTCCGGCATTACCTGGTTCGGGGCAATGAGCCACCCCACCTGCGCCAGGTTCGCCACAAGCACAAACAGCGCCCCCAACAGCAGGATCGGCAGCACGATCCACGCCACCGGCCGGAGGCTCAGCACCACTAGGTCGCACACCGGCTGCGCATGGCACGCCTCATTGCCCAGCACCGCCTCGTATAGATCCCGCAGAGACCCCCATATCTTGGGCCCAAGTACCTTGAATGCCACAACCGTTCCCAGAAGCAGCACGGCGGCCGGCAGGTCTTGGCTCCGGGCCACCTGTCCCTTCTCGCGCGCCTCCTGCCGCCGTCTCGGCGTCGGGGCTTCGGTCTTGGCATCACGATCCGGAGGCATGGTTTACACCAATCGCATATCTCAGCGCCTGCAGGATCGACTCGCTGTTCTGCAGGCTCAACTCCATCGCCACGCTCATCGTCACCGCCGCCACGATCAGACCCGCCAGGATCCGCAGCGGCAGCCCCACCACCAGAATGTTGAGCTGCGGCATCGTCCTGCTGGCGAACCCCATCGCCAGTTCCGATAAAAGCAGCGCGAGAAGGGCTGGCCACGCCACTCGCAACGCCAACTCGAACGACGCCGACATCGCGCCCAGCACAACGCCGCTCACCGACTCGGGCCACGCCCTCCCCATCGGCGGCAGCACCGCAAACGTGTCCAGGATCGATCCGATCAGCGTCCGATGCCCGCCCAGGATGAAGAACGCCACCCCAGCCACCCAGTAATAGATGTTGCTCAGAATGTCCATGTCCGACTCGAACGCCGGGTTGAACACCTCCGCCATCGCCAGGCCCGACTGCTGCGCCACCAGGTGCGCCCCGAACTGCAAGCCCACGAACACCAGGTTCAGCGCGAACCCGAAGATCGCCCCCAGCGCCAGTTCCGCCGCCATCCCGGCCAGCAGGTCCGACCATCCCGCCACCGCCAGCCGGGTCCCCAGCAGGTTCGGCATCACCACCAGCGACACCGCCAGCGACACGTACACCTTCACCCGCATCGGGATGGCCGAACTGTTCAGCATCGGGGCCGTCACGAACAGCCCCGTAATCCGCGCCAGCACCAGCGCCAGCAGCGGCAGCACCATCGGCAGATCCAAGAACGAAAGAGACATCCACAACCCTCAAGGACATGCACCCGGGAGATGTTGCCAAACCCTGCGGGGCCGCCGTCTCAGATATGGCCGTCGCCTCTGACTTGTGCCCTCTGCCCTCGGTTGTTGTTCACCGCCAGTTCCCCAGCAGTTCCACCGAGAACTCGATCATACGCCGGGTCATCCACGGCCCCAGCACGATCGCCGCGGCCGCCATCGCCAGGATCTTCGGCACGAACACCAGCGTCTGCTCGTGCAGCTGCGTCACCGCCTGCAACAGGCTGATCACCAGGCCCACCAACAGCCCCAGCACGAGAATGGGCCCGCTGATGATCAGGATCATCATGATCGCCTCGCGCCCCAGATCCATCGCCTGCTCGACATTCATGCCAGTCTTCGCCGTCTAGATGTCCTATGCGTCCTGTTGGTCCTGTTGCCGCCGGCTCACCCGAAGCAGCCGCCTTCGACTACTGCGCAAATGACCCCAGCATCGTCCCCGCCACCAGGTGCCACCCGTCCGACAGCACGAAGAGCAGCAGCTTGAACGGCATGGATATCAATACTGGCGGCAGCATCAGCATGCCCATCGACACCAGCACCGTCGCGATGACCATGTCAATCACCAGGAACGGTATGTAGATCCGAAACCCGATCACGAACGCCGTCTTCAGTTCGCTCAGCACGAACGCCGGCGCCAGCGCCAAGGTCGGAACCTGGCTCCAGCTCACCTGCTCATCCGCCTCGATCGCCGAGCCGCGCTGGTACTCCCAGAACATGTATACGTCTTCTTCGTTGCCCATGCGCTCGATCTGGCGGATCATGAACCCCCGCAGCGCCTGCCCCGTCTGCTCCAGGGCCTCGGGCTGGCTGATCTGGCCGTTCAGGTAGGGTTGCAGGGCGGTGCTGTTGATGTCTCGCCACGTTGGCATCATCACCATGGCCGTCATGAGCAGCGCCAGCCCCACCAGCACCTGGCCCGGCGGCAACTGCTGCGCTCCCAGCGCCTGCCGCAATAGTGCCAGCACTACCACGATCCGCGTGAACGAAGTAGTAAGTATGAATATGGCCGGCGCCAGCGACAGCACCGTCAGCAGCAGCAGGATTTGCAGGCTGGCCGACAACCCCTGCCGATCGCCGGCTGGCGGCATCACCTGCCGCAGGTCCGGAATGTTCAGCGGATTGTCGAGCGTGGGAGTGTTCTGTCCAAGCGCAGGCGCCCCAAGGCACGCCAGTGCCAGCACAACCAACAATAGCGTCCGGCTACAGCCTGCTCTCATAGAAGGCATCCATGCCTGAACCGAATTGTGACTCAGCGGCCATGCCCGCAGGGTGTGCTCCGCACACCACTGCCCTCTTGCCGTTGCCGTAGCTGTTGCCGTTGTCGTTCAAACGGACCACAGACCACGGACAGCCGTTGTGATTGTGACCCAACCCGAAACCCGCACCCCGGCCGTCTCACTCGGCCGGCTTCTTGCCCAGCGACTGCATCTTCGCCAGCAGTCCGCGTATCTCGCTGCGGATCGCGCTGATCTGCTCCTGGCTCGGCGTCACCGCCGCCAGCTCGCTTGCCGCTGCTGGCTGCTCGATATATTCCTGCGACGCCGCCGTCATCACCTGTTGGAAATCCTGCGACGCGCTGCCCGGCCTGGCCGCTTCCACCTTCGCCAGCACCTGCGCCGCCTCCTGCGGATCGCAGAGCTCCGACAGCACAGCCACATTCTGCGGGCTCACGCCCAGCAGCAATATCCGCCCGCCGAAGCGGACCAGCACCATCTGGTGTTTGCTTGTCAGGTACCCCCGGTTCAGCACCTGTACCGCCGCGTTCGATCCGCCGAACGACCCGGCGAACCCGGCTTTGCGCAGCCACTTCAGCACGAACCACATCGCCCCCAGCACCACCGCCAGGACCACCGCCGTCTGTAACCACAGACTTGCCGTCCCCGTCGACCGTCCCTGCCCGCCCAACCCCGGCAAGCTGAGCCCCGACCCGCCGCCACGCGCCCGGATGGCTCGGCTCTCCAGTTCCTGGTACCTGGCATCGACCGGCCGGCTGGCCGCCACCGCAGGACTCTCGACCGTAACGCCAACGGGCTGCCTCGCGGCAACCTGCCCGCCAGCCCCCGGCGCAGCGAGCAATAGGACCACCACCCCCATGGCCGCCGCAGCACACCAAGCCTGTCCTCGCCGCTGCCGTCTCACGAGCCCCTGCCGCTCTTCTGGCCGGTATGTTCTCAGCCACAACGAACCATCACAATTAACGATCAACTGCTGTTGACTACTACTACTCGCTTCTGTCTTGTGACTTCTGACCTGTGACCTGTCGCTCACGCCGGCACGTCCTGCGGTCCCGCCACGATCTCGTTGATCCGCACGCAGAAATTGTCGTTGAGCACCAGAACCTCCCCGCGCGCGACCAGCCGCTCGTTCACGTACACGTCCACCGGGTCACCCGCAAGCTTGTCCAGTTCGACCACGCTGCCCTGGTCCAGCCGGAGCACATCCTGCACGAGCATGCGCGTCCGCCCCAACTCGATCCGCACGTTCAGCTGCACGTCCTCGAGCATGTGAAGCTTGTTGAGTTCGAGAACCGCCGGCTTGCCGTTGCCGCCCGAGAGGTCGGGCATGTCCACCGGCTTGGCAGCCGCCGCCTCTTTGGGAGCGTTCTTCTCCGAGGCGATCGCCTCGGCCATCGCGGCGGCGAACTGATCGAAGGGCCTTCCCGCCGAATCCAGCGGCGTGCCCCCCGGCCCCCCACCGGCCTGTGGTGGCCCTGCCGCCGCAGCCGGCGGCCTGACCGCCGGTGCCGGTTCCGCCGGCTTGGGCGCAGCAGAGGCCGCGCCGGCCAGTCCTGCTTCGTTGAGCGCCGCGTCGATATCGTCCTGGCTTAAAGGTGCCGGCGAACCGCCGGAAGGATCCTGCGGAGATGTCACCATCCCATGCATCCTCCGTGATGCAGTCTTGGCCGAGGGCCTCCGGCCCTCTTGTGAGGCGGGCCTGTATCCGCGGGTTCGAGGACTGGCCCGTAGGGTGTGCTCTGCACACCAGAACCGTTTATGGCCGCCACAGGCGGCCTGGCTCAAATTCGCTTTAATAATCTACCTTAAACGGGGTGCACTTCGGAATCAATATTTCCTCAATCATTTTCTCGTCGCCGACGATCTGCCCGAGCTCGTGGCGGATCTGCCGGCGAAGCGTCTCCAGCCCGTCTTCCTGGAGGTCCTGCGGCTCCGACGAACGAACGATCCGGTTCAGCCGGTCTTCGATCGTCGCCTTGCTGGCCTCGAGCAGCTTCTTGAGCCCCTCGCTCTTCTCGGTCTTGGTTTTGGCGTAAATCTCCAGTTCGTAGAGGTACAGCCGGCCGCTCTTGAGATTCGGCGCCTTGAACTTCGTCACCATCAGCTCGGCGTCCTTGACCACCGACCCGGCCGCAGCACCGCCTTCCCCGCCATGACCGCCGCTTTCCCCGCTGACTGCCGTGGTAGCCAGCCCCTCCGCCACGGCCTTGTCCGGTCCGCCGCCGATGAACTTCACCGCGAAATAGATGCCGCCGCCTTCCGCCGCCATCACGAACAGCAGGATGCCCAGCATCATGATCGTCTGCTTTTTCTTCCCGCGGGCCGCAGGTTGATCTGCCTGCTGTACCTTTTCCTCTTCGGCCATGCGAACTCCTCCTAATGCAGATCCGTCCGCCATCACACCGGCGAGCCGGCCTCCCGTGTCGAACTCCAGACGCGCAATTCTTGCGCGTTACCTGACGCTCGTGGCGCGAAATGCGATGCCCGAGCGCTGCCTGCGCAAGGTACGCCACATGGAACGTATCGACCAGCCAATCAGAAGGGTTAAGTTTCGTCGTCTTTGGAATGGATGTTGCCGGGGATGGTGAAGCAACGGACCTGCCTACCGTAGTCGATGGCCCGTTTGACGACCTCCGCCATCGACTCTTTGACCATGATCCGGTCGCCGTTGACGAGAGTGATCGTCGTATCGGGCGTCTCTTCCACGGTCTTGATCAGGTCGACATTGACAATCATCGGCTTGCCAGCCAGTCGCGTCAGGAGGATCATCGAGCGACTCCTTTAAGTCCTATAACCAGACCGTAGAAGACTGCACCCCATGAGAGTATATCGGCAATGCGGCCTGCGGGGTGTGCTGGGCGCCCCATTCCTTTCGCGGCTTTTTTGGGGCAGCCGGATAACAGACGGACATCCGTGGGCAGCGCACCTCTTGGCCTGAGCCAATGGACACGCTGTCCACGGATGTATAGTGGTACAACTAACCCGAATGTATGACCGGAACCCGTACGGCAACTACGCCCGGCGCCGCGCGATGCCCACAAGGCCGATGGCGACCAACACCAGGCTGATCGGCTCGGGCGTCACGTACACGTCAAAGAACCCGAACGACGGCGCACCCTGCCAGCCGGCATCCTGGTACACGCACACCGACTTGATCAGGTCCGTGCCGTTGCCGGCTACCTTGATGAACGGGGCATACCCGTTCAGGTCTAGGCCTACGACTTGGGCCGTGGCAAACGTGTCGCTTTCGCCCAGGATCGCCACGAACACCCTGTTCGCGAACGTCTGGTTGTTGTCATCCCCAAGCCACGTGCCGTCGACGCGCGTGCCGGTGTTCCAGTCTATGTAATTCCACGTGTTGCTGGCGTAAGCGACGAACACCCCGAACTCCGGCACCGCCTGCGCCAGATCAAACTGAAACGCGCTGAACGCCGCGGAACAGTCACGGCCCGGGCGCGGGATGTTCGCCGGGTACCGCGGGTCCGCCGCCGCTTCCTGGATGTTCGTGTAGTACTGCCCGTCCATGACGCCCAGGCTGTTGTTGACGGCCACAGGGAAGCTCGGCCCGCCCCAATTCCCCGTCACGTTGATGTTGTTGACCGTGACGCCAGCCGACGAAAGCGGCATGGTCAGCCAGTTACGCTGTGTCCCCAGGGTCCCGGCGCTGAACGCCAGCTCGGCGGAGTTGTCGTACACCAACTGAGCCCCTGCCATCCCCGCCGCCGCGGGCACCGGGAACACGGTGAGATTCGACACGGTTACGTCCGCCTCGTACGCCGACACGGTTGCGCCCGTGTACCCGAATGCCATGGATGCGGATACCACCACAAGTAATGCTGCGACGTGTCTCACGAAGGCACCTCCTCCCATGGAACCTGACTAGGCTGCGATACCGGCTCGCAGCTTTCCCTGAACCGCATCAACAGACATGATTCTGACCTTGCACCGACAGCATCACCCTCGCCGTACTCCATTCGGTTCAGGCGCGCCGCAGGCAACAAAACGTCAGAATGGTTGCAGCAATATGCGTGCCACTATTTCCAGATTGTCCGTAACATCTCCATTTCGGGACAGTTGGAGCAGACAGCCCTTATGCCGCGGCTTCCGCAAGTGTTGTGGCCGATAAACATGCCCCCAACGCCTTGTCGCACTGCTGCATCATGCAGGCGCGTAGAGTGTGCTCCGCGCGCCATTCAGTCCAAAGGGGGGGCAGAGTCAGGAAAGACGACCAGGAAATGCGTCCTGGACGGACTGTGCCGCGTCTGGTGTGCCGAGCACACCGGCCCGGCCGTCGTAGTAGCCGTCGGGCCAGACGGACTGTGCCATGTCTGGTGTGCCGAGCACACCCTGTGAAATCACCTCGTCAGCATCAGCAAGTCATTCAACAGCTTATCACTCGTCGTAATCACCTTGCCTGCCGCGCTGAAGCCCGTCGAGGCATTGATTAGACCGATGAACTCCCGGCTCAAGTCGACGTTGCTGAGCTCCAGAGAGCCGGTCATGATCCGGCCGGTGCCCATGACCGTCGGGGCGGAGACGACCGCCTCGCCGCTGTTCGGGCCGGCCCGGAACAGGTTGTTGGTCTCCCGACTCAGGCCGGCCGGGTTCGAGAACGTCGCCAGGGCCACCTGTCCGAGCGTGCGGCTCAGGCCATTGGTGAACGTCCCGGTGATCGTGCCGTCCGCCCCGACGCTGAAGCTGTTCAGCGTGCCCGGCGGGAAGCCCGTCTGTTCGGTCATCATCAGCTGCGAAGCGACGTTGCCTGTGTTCAGGCCCGACAGCGAAGTGAGATCCAGGCTGAACATCAGAGGGTCGCCGGCGCCGGTGTTGTCACGATCGATGGTCAGGTTTGTACCCGTGGAGGCAACGATCTTGCCCTTGTCGTCGAACGTGAGCGTGCCCGTGCCGACCGCCCGCCCGCCGTTGGCATCGTCCGGGCTTTCGGCGTAGAACCGCCACGTCTTGGCGCCGGTGGTGGCGCTCTCCAGCACCATCGTCATGTTCACCTGCAGTGGCGTGCCCAGCGAGTCATATACAATAAAGGATGTATAGACGCTCTCGCCGACGGCATCCACGCCCTTGGTCATGGTGAATGGCTGGCTGATGCCGGCCATGTTGCTGGAGATGTTGCTCGTGCTCAGATCCAGCGCGTTCTCCGAGCCGACGTTGCCGTTGATGATGATCTGCCCGCCGGCGATTGTCGCTCCGGGGTTGCCGGGCAGGCCAGCCGAAGTGTTGATGCCAAGGGTCTGGTTGAGCCAGTTCAGGTAATCCCCGACGGTCGTGCCCGTCGTACCGACAACGAACTGCGCATCGGGCAGGTCGCGTCCGCCCTTCTTGACGTCCTGCACGGTAATGACCGTCCCGTTGGCAAACAACGGCGTGCCGGGCGCCGACGCCGACCGCAGATCCGTCAGGGCCGTGCCGGCCACCGCCGCCGCGCCGCCCCCGTCGACCAGCGCCTGGCTGGTGTAGCTCGTGCCTTGCGAGCCGATCAGGTTGCTCGTAGCCGACAGGTTCCCGCTGAGCCGGGCGGCACTGGTGGCACGGGCCTCGCTCATCCGCCCCAAGGGGATCTGAAGGTCCGTCAGCACGCCCGGAATGATGTTGAAGTTCTCATCCACCCCGAATCCCTGCAGAAAGAAGCCGTCCGCGGTCACTAGGTAGTTCTCCGCGTTCAACAGGAACGAGCCGTCGCGCGTGTACGCCTGCCGGTTGTCCGACGAGCGCACGACAAAAAAGCCGTTGCCGTCGATCGCCATGTCCGTCGCCAGGCCCGTCGTCTCCGTCGAGCCCTGCATCATATTCCGTTGCGTCGCGCCGATGCCCGATCCCAACCCCACCTCGATGCCGTTGGTGCCGCCCTGCGTGCCTCCCGGCGGCGTGCCCATCGTGAACACCTGCGCAAACTGCGTCTGGAACATGCTGCGCGAACTCTTGAAGCCGACCGTGTTCGCGTTGGCGATGTTGTCGCCGATCACGTCGATGCGGAACTGGTTCGAATTCAGACCGCTCAGACCCGTGAACAATGCCGATGTCAGACCCATCTTAGCGCTCCTGCGATATCAGGACATCGTCGGATGCCTGTGTTTCTGTCAACAAACTACGCCGCCTGCGTCGAACTTCCGCTCGAGCCGCTCCGGCTGCCTGCCGGTTTCACGTACATCACCGCCTCCAGCGGCAACGTCCCGCCGTTGTCCAGGTGCAGCACGATCTTGCCGTTGGACTCGAACGTCACGCCTTCCACCACCCCCTCGACTACCTGCTCGAACCCGTGGTTGTCCGTCAGCACCCCGCCAACCTGCTTGCCCACCATGTTCGCCGCCGTGCTGAAGTTCTGGTTCTTCGTCACGCTTTCCATGGCCGAGGCCATGTTGGTCGAGGCCTCGATGTTGCGGATGCCCGCCACCTGCTCGACCATCTTGGTATTGTCCATCGGCTGGAACGGATCCTGGTAACGCAGTTCTGCGATGAGCAGCTTGAAGAAGTCCTCCGATTTCATCTGGCTGGGGCTCTTCCCGCTGCTGGCCGCTGACGAAACCCCATTCGCACCGACGCCTTCGACCGCCATTACCTGTCCTCCTGATCCGGGTGCCATCCCGCAAACTTGTTCGCGGGTGTCTTGTGCTCGCCGTTTTCTTCCCATCAAGCCACAGTTGTAACCGTGCCCGTTACTCAGCACTGGCCGTTACGCTACGACATTCAGCGACGCCGCGTACGCCAATACCGGCACCGCCGTTTCACCCTCTGCGGCCGGTCCCGCGGCAAACGCAAACTCCCTCGGAAACTCCTGCCCGCGGTCCTGCGGTGCCTGCTGGCCGTGTCCACCTTGCTCCTGCGGCCCGGGCTGCTGGCCATCCTGGCCCGGCCCGTTCGGCTGCTGTTCCTTGCCCGCCGCCGAGTCGCTCTTCGCCGCGACCGCCACCGTCGCCGTATCCAGCGTGATCCCCTGCTGCTGGAGGTTCTCTCGCAGGCATATCGTAGCCTAAAAGAAGCCAACATGGCAAAGGGCTCAGAAGGCATAGCTAACACGGCTCTGACATCCAGTCATGAAGCAACTTTTGAGATGGATTCTCGTAGCATCATGGGCGTAG
>Ga0101944_10006427_pt1 | contig 12510 bp, 8 predicted proteins | sample DewCreD2012metaG_FD_75245 | JGI IMG/M metagenome (GOLD analysis project Ga0101944, IMG submission 75245) | Hot spring sediment bacterial and archeal communities from British Columbia, Canada, to study Microbial Dark Matter (Phase II) - Dewar... ... | reverse complement strand
TGTCCTTCGCCGGGAATGTAAGCGATGACTTCCTGCTGATTGGTAAGACGTACTTTGGCTACTTTACGCATAGCAGAATTGGGCTTCTTGGGTGTGGTGGTGTACACACGAACACAAACGCCACGGCGCTGCGGACAGCTGTCGAGTGCGCGGGACTTGCTCTTTACTTCTACCTTTTTCCTGCCCTTGCGGACTAATTGTTGAATGGTTGGCATAAGCTCTCCTTTAAAAAACTTTTAAAAATTGGACTGCAAAGGTAAAACTTATTTTTTTGAAAACAAACACCGCTGCGAATATTTTTTTCACTGTGTAACAAACATTGTGTAAGGGGTCTGTTATAATGACCAACGTCGTTTTTTCCCTGACCGGATTTTTTTGGTCAGATTCTTGATGTACTCTGCCACCAAAACTCCATGTCACCCTTCGCTCCATACATTACCCCGTACGTCACCCTGAACGTCACCCTGTACATCACCCCCTACGTCACCCTGAACTTGTTTCAGGGTCTATAAAAACTTCAACTAATAACAAAGACAAAAAAGTATTCGAAGAAACTGAAGTCCTGCTGTTTAAATTTCTGCTTTTACCACTTTCCTTTCCTTCCATTTACCCGAACGGAAGCGGAGGTATATGGCCGAGACGAAGACCAGGAAAAGGATTACCAGAATAAGCCAGCTTGTGGTAATGGGAAGTTTCCAGTAGCTGAGTGTCATATACAATACCGGAACCATCAGCCAGTGCAGGGTGACCGAGGCGGCCATGGTGAACCAGGTGTCGCCGGCACCACGCAGGGCGCCTATAAGTGCTACCATCACGGCTTCGGCCAGCACATACAGGGCAGCAATACGGATCATGTCGGCGGCTACGGGAACGGCAGATTCGAACACGGCGGTCATTTCGTCGGGGCGGAAAATGTTCACCAGCCAGACGGGGAAGAAAACAAAAAAGATGAGTACAATCACCGAATAAAACATGCCGGTTTTGATACCCGAAATGGCTGCGCGGTGGGCAACCTGTGGTCGTCCTGCGCCCATATAGCGACCCACCAGACTGGTAACCGCAATCTCGATGCCCAGCAGAGGGATAAACGACATGAAGTCCCAGTTGAACATGATAGTGGAGGCAGTTGCAGCGTCTTCGCCGCGGGTGTGAAACAGGAAGGTGTCCGGCTGGTGATTCAGGAAGGTGTGACAGTTCAGGCAGCCGCCGCCCAGTAGCTGGTTTGGGAGAACCGGTCGTTCGTCAAAGGACTCCAGGTCGCGCTGGTAAATGCCCATGTGCACGTAGAGGCTGTAAAGCGGTTTGAGCAGGCGATACACCAGCGTCCGGTCCACCGGCTCGGGCGCGATGTGGTTGGTCACGGTTTGGAATCGTCGCCACTGCCCGGTCGCTTCCCGCACCTCTACCTGGCAGAACAGCGGCTCGCCCGCATTGGCCCGCAGGAGTCGCTGCCAGGCCGACAGCGGTAAGCACAGGCTCGGGCTGCGGCTGACAACCGTGAGCGGCTCACCGCGCGTCGAACGCCAGGTCACGCGGTAGCCCGTGCCAGGCTCGTCCACGTGGACGTTCAACGGCGCGATGTTGGGCGGCACTACGATCTGGACATAATCCGGCGTGAGCTTCGGCGGGCGCGCCTCCTCCGGCTGTTGGGCGGGTGTAGCGGTCGGGCCGCCACAAAGTCGGACGGCGCAGAAACACACGGCCAGGGTCAGCCGGGCAATCGGCCGGTCGGGCGGCGGGTGTGGACGAGGAAATCGGATCACGAGGGCGGGCGGGTGTTGGCGGTTGGTTGGCTGCGCAGGTGCAGGAGGTGGTAATACCAGTACGTGTCGCCGAACCGGCTTGCGAGGGCGTGTCGCCCCTCCTCGGTGCGCAATGTGCCGCTTTCGAGGGCCTGACGCCAGGCGCGAAATCGCTGGTGGGTCTCCGGGCGCAGGGGCGGCAGGTCGGCAGGCGACCAATCCGGGCGGAGCGCCTGTTGGAGAGCCACTGCTTCCTCGCAGTGCCGGGGCAGGGCGCTGCCGCTGAACTGCTGCAGCGTCGGCAGCCTGGCCACGAAGCGGTCCAGGTCCAGCGTGAGTAGCCGGTGCGCCAGCAAGTACTCGAGGGCCATGCGGTTGCGCGGGTTGGAGTGCAACAACTGCTCCAGGAGGGTTGCAGTGGGCATGCCGTCGTGAGGCAGGTCGGTGGTCACCATGCATTCACGGACGGCCCGCAAGCGGGCGTCTTGAGAGAGGGCAGGGTCGGTCTGCATGGCTTGCAGGCGCCCCGCCGCCCAGGACCGGTGTGCGGGCGTGCGCTGCAGCACGCGCAGGAACGTCCGCGCGGCATCGGGGCGGTCTTTGAGCACGTTCACGTCAGCCAACAGCCGCAGCATGTCCGGCCGGTCGCCGTCGAATTCCAGAACCTCGTGGGCCAGATGCTCGGCCTCGTTGACCTGCCCCAGCTCCAGCAGTGTCTCGGCTTGTGCGCGCGCGGCGTCCGCGCCGCCCTCCATGCCGGGCAACAAGGCCCAGCCGACCTGATTGGTGTAGGTGAACAGGTCAGCCAGCAGCCGGCCGGACCGGTAAAGCGCGCGGTGCAACCGCACTTCGGCGTCGGCAGGCAGAGTCGCCAACCGCGCCGCCACGCGTAGCACCTCGGCGTCATCGCCCCGGCTTGAGGCATATTCCAACCGCGCAAGCTCGTGCTCCTGGCGGTCAAAGCTCAGTCCCACGCCCGTCGCCGCCGCCAGGGCAAACCCGGCAAGACCGATACGTCGGACCACCTGGGTCTGCAACTGCGTTCGCAGCCAAACCGGCCCGAGCCGCGTCAGCACCGCGCCCAGCCACCACAGCAAGGCCAATGCGGGCAGACACAGATACACGGCGGATGCCAGACCGGGCGGGGTTGGGCTGCTCCAAGGGTTCCAGAGTCTGGCGGGTTCGATGTCCGCACCCGCCAGGGCCAGGGCTGCCGTCACCGCGCCCAGCAACAGGCCACTCCAGGCAGGCCAGCTTGGTCGGCAGCGCGCGCCGGACCAGACGATGATGCCTAGAAACAAGGCCCACGGCCAGAAGCCCGCGCCGCGCGCCGCCAGAGGGGACACGGCCGCGACGAACGCCAACCGCAGCCAGGCGGGTTTCGCCTTCAGCCGGTCGCCCGCTACGGCCAGCAGCACGGCCAGCGCGAACCCCAGCCCAACGCTTGAAGCCGAATGCCCCGGCTGCTGCCGCAGGCAGAGCAGCAGGAGGGGAGGCACAAACGGCGCGACGACCGACCTGCCACCAGCCACCAACGGCCATGCCAGCCGCGTCGCACCCAACGCCAGCCCGGCCAGAACGGTGAATCCAGCCGCGCCCGACCAGTCCGCGCAGTCCAATTGCCCCCAGGCCGCCGCCCCGTACTCCAGCCATCCGCCGGGCTGCGATGTGACCGAAGCGAAAAACTCACGCGTCAGGAAGAACAAGGGGCCGTTTCGTTGAAAGCCCGCGGCAGGCCGGACGTGCCAGCCGACCCACACAAGTATCAGCGCAAGAAAAAGGGCGCTGGGGGCCGCAGATGGAAGCCAACCGGACTTCCTGGACGCTATCACCGGTCGTGTGTGTTTCTTGCCCGTCATGACCCAAGCGCCGGCTGTTTCAGGGTGGGGCGGGCTGCCTGGCTGGCCGTCCGGCTGAGGCGGCGACGGCCACCGGGCCTTCAGAACCGCGGCCGGCGCACTTCCCCGCGGGGGAGAATTGGAGCGCCCCGAGCTGCGTACGCTGGTGACGGACCTGCCGATCCGCCTCGCGCTGGCAAGCCGTCCTACCCGTGTGTGTTGTTGAGAGCGCCAACACGGGGGACTGTAGGGCTGCTGAGTCACTATTGACAAGACGGCGGTGGAGCGGCCTGAAGCCAAATCCCCGGCGCGGCTCGCCCCGACTGATGGCCGCGTCAGGATAACGATGCGTTGTCAGCGGCCGTCGCGGCCAAGCCCGGCTATTTCACGTCGCGCACGAAGCTTCGACAGTCTGGAGCTGTCGCTCTGAGCCGGCACGCCTGCCAGCGCACCGCGAAGGCCCGCCGCTGCGCAGCCGCGGCTGCGAGGAGTGTGAAACACCCGCGCTAAGCCCCGCGGGCGCGGCCACGGCTACGTGGGGCGGACGGTGCTCGTCCTGCCGGCGCGTTGGCGCGCTGCGCTTCGGCACGCCGCAGTGCCCGCTCCACACGCCTGCTTTCCGCGCGCAGCAGGTCCTCGGCGGACCACCGCCGTTGCTGGGCCAGACGCGCGAGGGTGAACAACTGGCGTCCCAACTCGGTCTTCGACAGTCCGCGTGGCATCGGCGCATCCTCCAGCAGGCCTGCCTTGCGCGCCTTCTTGACCAGTTTCTCGGCGCGCAACAAGGCCGGCAGGTGCCGGGGGATGCCATCCAGGGCGGAGGCACGCTCGCGGCCAGAGCCGTGCTGCTCGGCGCGTTTCAGTTCGTCCCATTGTTGCACCACCCCTGCGGCGCCGTTGACCCGGGCGCGTCCGAAGACGTGGGGGTGACGGTGGACCAGTTTGTCGGCCAGCCGACGTGCTACCGCCTCGAAGTCAAATACGCCGCGTTCCTTGGCCATTTGCGCGTGAAAGACGATCTGGAGCAGCAAATCGCCCAGCTCCTCCTCCAGCGCCCGGTCGTCGCCGGCCTCAATGGCGTCGAGCAATTCATAGACTTCCTCCACTGCGTGGTAGCGGAGCGACCGGTGCGTCTGGGCGTGGTCCCAAGGGCAGCCGCCCGGTCCGCGCAGGCGGGCCATGATGCGCAGCAACCGGGTCATGGCAGAGCGTGGCTTGGTTCGCATTGGACGGGTCTCTAACAGAAGCGGTCAGGCTGGACAAGGCCGTTGGCACACGCCGGCCCGGGCAGGGTCGGGCGAACCAGCGCACCCCGGCATTTGCCCACGTCGGGCCAGCAACCCGCCGCCCGTTGCCTGCAAGATGGGCGGCTGAGGCTCAGGCGGCGACGGCTTCGCCGACCTGATAACGGACGAACCGCCGGACCGTGATGGTGTCTCCCAACTGGCGGGCGACCTCGGCGACGTGCTGGGCAACAGTCTGGTCCGGGTTTTTCACGAACGCCTGGTCCACAAGGCAGTAGGTCTGGTAGAACTTCTCGCGCATGCCAGCCAGGATTTTCTCCATGGCCTGGGGCGGCTTGCCTTTCAAGCGGTCGGACTGGCGGTTGATCTCGTCTTCTTTGGCCAGCACAGCCGGCGGGACATCGGCCCGGGTTACCGCCAGTGGCGAGGCGGCCGCGATTTGCAAAGTGATGTCCCGGACCAGGTCTTTGAAGGCATCCGTGGCCACCGTCTCCGGCCGTTCCGCACCCACTTCGACCAGAACCCCAATCTTGGCGCCGGTGTGGATGTAGGCGGCGACCAGGCCGTGACCGGCGACCTCCAAGCGAACGTGCCGGGTGATTTTGATGTTTTCCCGAATCCTGCCCACGGCATCCTGGCGCAAGGCCTCCAGGTCGGCGTTCGGGTCTGCCGCCAACCGCGCCGCGACCTCGGTCGCAAACGCCCGAAACATCTCGTTGCGCGCCACAAAATCGGTCTCGCAGTTGACCTCGACCAAGATGCCGGCGCGCGCGCCGGGCAGCACGTGTTGGACAATGATGCCTTCGCGGGCCTCGCGGGCGGCCTTGTGGGCCGCGGTGGCCGCGCCCTTCTTGCGGAGAATCTCGACGGCCTTTTGCATGTCGCCCTGGGCTTCTGTCAGGGCGCGTTTGCAGTCCATCATGCCCGCGTTGGTCATCTCGCGCAATTGGGCCACTTGGGCAGCAGTGATTTCAGCCATAGCAATCAGCAGTGTTGAGGTTGGATGGGACGACGCCAAAAGCGGACCGAGCGGGCGTTCAGGCCGGTGGTGCGGCCCCCGCAGCCACGGGCGCCGGTGCCGGGGTGGGGAACTGAACGGACGCTGGGGTTGGGGCGCCAGTCGTCTGGAGCGGCGTCGGCGACGGGACAGTCGGCGAAGGCTGGGGCGCGGCCACTGCCGACGCGGCGGCGGCGGTGTCGGCCGGCGGCTCGGACGCGATGCGCTTGGCCCCCCGTGCCTCGTACTCGGCGCGCGCCTGCATAATCACCTGCCCGAGCACGCTCAGGATCAGCCGAATGGACCGGATCGCGTCGTCGTTGCCCGGGATCGGATAGTCCACCAGGTCCGGGTCACAGTTGGTGTCCACGACGGCCACAACGGGGATCTTAAGCTTGCGGGCTTCGGCCACGGCGTTGTGCTCGCGCTTGATGTCCACCACAAACATGGCGGCAGGCAGCTTGTCCATCTCCCGGATGCCCTCGAAATACTTGGCCAAGCGGGCCGCCTCGCGACGCAGGCTGGCCTGTTCCTGCTTGACGTAGTTGTTGATAGAGCCGTCCGTCTCCATCTTCTCGATCTCCTTCCACCGGTTCATCGAGCGACGGATGGTGGCGAAATTGGTGAGGGTGCCCCCCAGCCAGCGTTCCGTGACCCAGAACTGGCCGCATTCCTTGGCCGTGTCCTTGATGGCCTGCTGGGCCTGCTTCTTGGTGCCGACAAAGATGACCCGTCCGCCATGGCTCACGGCCCCGCGCAGAAAAGTGCAGGCCGCCTCCAGATGGGTGAGCGTCTTGCTCAGGTCAATGATGTGAATGCCGTTGCGTGCCTCGAAAATGAACGGCTTCATCTTGGGGCACCACCGACGGGTCTGGTGACCGAAGTGAATGCCCGCATCCAGCAATTCTTTGATGCCAACGCTTAACACAATGTTTCCTTTGGTTTGAAACCCGTGCCGCCTGCGGCGGCCCGGACCATCCCGCGGAACACGGGATTATGACCGATGTTGTTGTGGCCGCCCGCGCCTCCACCGGCTCGGGACATTTCAGGCCGTTTGCTCCCCGCCGGGCCCGGCCGCAGTCCGGGGCCGAAAGGGACGCCCAGCATACCAGGCGCGCGTTCACCCGCAACAGCAAATTCTTACGGAAATGCGCCCGGGGTGCATCTGGCCGGACTTGCCATCGGCCTGTGACGCGATGCACAGGCTTGAGACCTCGGAAAGTTCCGCCTCGGCCCGCGGCGGCAACGCGCGAGCAGGCCGGTATCGCCACACGTTGGGGACTGTCGCCCCACGAGCCGGAGCGACCGCCCGGAGGCAATCGGCGTCGGTCGAGCGCCGACTTTTGCCGTGACTCTGCCCGCTGGCCCGGCCCAAATAGAGCCATGGCGAGCATCGCGCCGTTACTGGAGCTTGTCCGGGTGACCAAGCAGTTTCCCGCGGCCGCGGGCGCAGGCGGCCTCACGGTCTTGGACGGCGTCTGCCTTCGGATCAACCGGGGCGAAGCCCTGGCCGTTGTGGGGCCGTCCGGCTCGGGCAAGAGCACGTTGTTGCACATCATGGGCACGCTGGACCGGCCCACCAGCGGGCAGGCGTTGTTCAACGGCTCGGATTTGTCCATGCTGAACGAACAGCAGGTCGCCGAGGTCCGCAACCGGCAAATCGGTTTTGTCTTCCAGTCCCATTACCTGCTGCCCCAGTGCAGCGTGTGGGAAAACGTGCTACTGCCCACACTGGCGTGCTCCGGCAACCGGGGCGCAAAACCTGGCGCGGAGGTCGAACCGCCCGAGGCGCGCGCCGAGAGATTACTGCGCCGGGTCGGACTGGCCGATCGGATGGACCACCGCCCGGCGGAACTCAGTGGGGGCGAATGCCAGCGTGCCGCCGTGGTCCGGGCGCTCATCAACCGACCGGCCCTGTTGCTGGCCGACGAACCCACCGGCTCGCTGGACCACGCTGCCGCCACCGCGCTGGGCCAACTGCTGGTCGAACTCAACCGCGAAGAAGGCGTGACACTGGTCGTGGTGACCCACGCGACGGAGCTGGCCAACCGCATGAGCCGGGTGCTGCGTTTGGTGGCGGGCCGGCTGGTGGAACAGGGACGATGAAAACACGCACCCCAGAGCGCCCGACTGGAGCGAAGCTCCCATCCCGACACCCGCCGGGCCAAACCTCGCCATCCGCCCGTTTAGTGCTCGTCGTGCTCCCGGGTGTTGGATCCCGAGGCGCAGTTTGCCGGCCATGACGTTGGGCACGGTCATCCGCCGCAGTCTGTGGTTTCACCGGCGCGCCCATTTGGGGGTGATGCTGGGCGCGGCCGTGGGCAGCGCCGCGTTGCTCGGCGCGCTGGTCGTGGGCGATTCGGTGCGAGCCAGTCTGCGCCAGCGTGCCTTGGAGCGACTCGGCTGGGTGGAAGCCGCCCTGGATGGCGGCGACCGCGTCTTTCCACAAACGATGGCTCGACGCGTGGTGGTGCTGGACCCTGCCGCTTCCTGGCAGCTCAACACCTGGCACTGCACGGGGGTGCTGCGGCTGGCTGCCACGGCCAGCCGACCGGATGGGACGGCCCACGCGCTGTCGGTCAACGTGCTGGGCGTAGACTCCGGGGAGTTTTGGCAGAGCAGCCGGCTCACCCACGCGCCCCCCGACTTTGCGCTTGTTCCGAAGGGCTTCGTGGTCCTCAACCAGCCACTGGCCGCCCAACTGCGGGTTGGCGTGGGCGACGAGGTCCTCCTGCGGCTGCACCGCCCGGCGGCCCTTTCGCCGGAGGCAGCCCTGGCGCCGCGCAGCGACGCCATGCGGGTGCTGCGTCTAAAGGTCCACGGCATCGCGCCAGCCAGCCAAATGGGCGATTTCAGCTTGCGCGCCACAGCCACACCGCCCATGAACGCGTTTCTGCCGATCAACGACCTCGCCGCCGCAGTCGGCTTGGACGGCAAGGCCAACCTCCTGCTGGTCGGCGATATTCAGTCGCCGACGCCAGCCGCCGACGGCCGACTTGGCGGGGTTTGGCAGCGAGTCCGGTCCGTTTGGGCCGGTCAGCAGCCTGCCCCGCAGCTCCTGCCGCCGTCCCACCGACCATTCAGCGATTGGCGCATCGTCTGGGCGCCGGAGTTGGAGGACTTCTCGCTGGCGCTTGAGCTGCGCACAAACCCGCCCGCCGTGGAGCTGCGCAGCCGCAGAGTTTTCCTTGAGCCTCCGGTGGTCGCCGCCGTCGAACGTGCCCGACAACGGGGGGCATCCGGGCCGCGCCCTGACGAGGACGCAGGGCGCCTGGCGGGGCGCACCGACGCTGGCCGTTCCACCGCCCAGGCGGACGTGACGTCCGTGTTTGCCGCGGCCCAGCCTCTGCTGACCTATTTGGCGAACCTGCTGATTGCCGGCACGAACGCCACGCCCTACTCCATGGTCACGGCCGCCGGGCCGCCCTGGACGCCAGCCGACCTGCGGGATGATGAAATCCTGGTTAATCAGTGGCTGGCCGACGATTTGCGGGTCCGACCCGGCGACGTCCTCACCCTCGTTTACTTCGATGCCGAGTCGGGCGCGCGTCTGCTGGAGCGCACCAACACGTTCCGGGTTCGCGCCATTGTGCCCATGCAACTACCGTGGGCGGACCGCACGCTGATGCCCGATTTCCCGGGCATTGAAAAGGCCGAGAGCACGCGCGATTGGGATGCCGGCTTCCCGCTGACCTACAAGATTCGGCCGAAGGACGAGGATTACTGGCGGCGCTGGCGCGGCACGCCCAAGGCCTTCATCACCCTGGCCGCTGGCCAGAAGCTGTGGGCCAATCGGTTCGGCAATCTGACGGCCGTCCGATGGCCGCTGCCGACGGATGCCGCTGCCGCGCCTGCGGCCGCAGACTCACCTGCCCGGGAAAACCGGTCGCTGACGCAACACGCTTCTGCCGGCGTGGAGGATTACCGCGCCGGGTTGGAGAAAACCATGCTGGCCCTGCTCAAGCCGGAGCAGTTGGGCTTGCGCTTCGAGCCGGCCCGCGCGCTGGCGCTCAAGGCTGCCGGGCAGTCTCAGGATTTCGGCGGGTTGTTTCTTGGGTTCAGCTTCTTCCTCATCGCCGCCGCGCTGGTGCTGATGGCGCTGCTGTTCCGCCTGGGGTTGGAACAACGTGCGCCTGAGATCGGTACGCTGCTGGCGCTGGGGTTTACGCCTGCCCAGGTGCGCAAAGTCCTGCTGGGCGAAGGCGCGGCCTTGGCGTTGGTGGGCGGCCTGCTGGGAACGCCGGGCGGGCTGGTCTATGCGAAGCTGATGTTGGGCGGGTTGAGCACGGTCTGGCGCGATGCGGTTGGCCGAACATCGCTCGAGTTTCATGCCACGGGCCAAACACTGGCCATCGGGCTGGGGGCGGGCGTGGTGGTTGGCGTCCTGACCGTGTGGCTGGCGCTGCGACAGTTGGTGCGGCGCGCCCCCCGGGCATTGCTGGCCGGCGACGTGGAAGGGGCTGAAGCCGCGCTGAGCGCCATTGGGGCGCAGGGCGACAGGCAAGTGGGAGGGACAAGGCCCAACCCCGGCCGGGCCTGGAGGCTGGCGGGGCTGCTGGGTTGGAGGGGCGGCCGGCGGCCTGGCGGCACGCGCGTGTCAGACAGGCGCGATGTGCTCGATTTGCGAGTCGGCTGGCTGACGCTGCTGGCCGGCGTGGCCCTGGTCGGCTGGATGATCCTCAAGGGTGAGACGACGAATCCGGGGGTGTTTTTTGGTGCGGGGGCGCTGGTGTTGGTGGCTGGATTGGCGTTTGTGAGCGCCTGGCTGACGCGGCAGCAGGCAGCACGAGCCGTCGTTGGCTCGTCGCGTGAGGGCCTGCGGCAGACGGCGCGTCCGGCGGTGTCGCTCGGCTTGTTGGGCTTGCGCGGGTGCGCCCGGCGGCGGCGGCGCAGTCTGGCGGTAGTCGCCATGCTGGCGTGTGGCAGTTTCCTGATCGTGTCCATTGGCGTGTTCCGGCTGGATGCCGGACGCAGCGCGTGGAGGCAGACCAGCGGCACGGGTGGATTTGCCCTGGTGGGCCAGACGGCAATGCCCGTGGCCCAAGACCTCAACGCCCCATCCGGCAGGGCCTTCTTCGCGCTGAGGAACGACGACCTGGCCGGGGTGAGTGTTGTGCCGTTCCGGGTCTTGGAAGGCGACGAGGCAAGTTGCTTGAGCCTGAACCGGCCGCAACGACCGCGCCTGCTCGGGGTGAGGCCCGCGCTGCTACAGGGGCGGTTCACGTTTACGAAGGGTGCAGGGTGGAATCTGCTGCGCCCATCCGATGGTGGAGGCGGGCGGGGCTTGGCAGATCCGTCGGATCGGTCAGATCGGTCAGATCAGTCGGATCGGTCGGATGCCACGGTTGTTCCACCTGTCGTGCCGGCGATTGGCGACGCCAACTCGGTTCGCTGGGCCATGGGCAAGCGGGTGGGCGACACGCTGGATTACTTGGACGAACAAGGCCGGCGCTTCCAGGTCCGCATCGTCGGCACAGTGGCCAACTCGATCCTGCAGGGCGGCCTGTTGATTGACGAGGCGCAGTTCGTAGAACGGTTTCCCAGCGTCAGCGGACATCGGTTCTTCCTCGTGGACGCGCCGTCCAATCGCGTGGCCGAAGTGTCCGCCGCGTTGTCGCGGGCGTTGCAAGACCTGGGACTGGAGCTGACGCCCGCTGCGCAGCGGCTGGCCCAGTTCAACGCGGTGCAAAACACGTATCTGGGAACGTTTCAGGCCCTGGGCGGCCTGGGCTTGCTGCTGGGCAGCGCCGGCTTGGGCACCGTGGTGCTGCGCAACGTGCTGGAGCGACGAGGCGAACTGGCCCTGCTGCTGGCCGTAGGGTTCCGCAAACGCGCCTTGCAGCGTCTGCTGCTGATCGAGCACGGCGCGCTGCTGGGGCTTGGACTGGCCATTGGTGCCGTCGCGGCCGCTGTGGCGGTGCTGCCCGCCGTGTTGACGCCGGGCGAGCCGCTGCCGTGGCGCACGCTCGGTCTAACTCTGCTTGCCGTGCTCTTCAACGGGCTGATCTGGACCGCCGCAGCCACGCGCATGGCCGTGCGGGGCGAACTGCTGGCCGCCCTGCGCAACGCCTGAGCACACGGACGCAGGCCTGGACACCCGCAGCAGGGCCTTTCCGCATACCTGCCGGGCTTGCGGAGCGCCCGGTCAATCGTGTATGGGAGATGGGCATGGACTCCCGCGAGGCGTTGGTGGCCCTGAACCTGATTGAACACGTCGGCCCGGTTCGCGTGCGCCAGTTGCTGGACCATTTCGGCGACGCGACCGCCGTGCTGCGGGCCAGCAAGGAGCAATTGCTGCAAGTGCGCGGGATTGGCCAGGACACCGCCGAGGCCATTGCGCGCTGGGAGACCACGGTGGACCTGGCCGGCGAGCTGCGGCGCATCGAGCAGTTCGGCTGCCGGGTGTTGATCGCCTCGGACGAGGAATACCCGGCCCTGTTGCGCGAGATTTACGACCCGCCCGTGGTGCTCTACGTCAAGGGCAGCCTGACGCCGCGGGACAAGAACGCCGTGGCGGTGGTCGGCTCGCGCACGACGACCCACTACGGCACCGAGGCGGCGCGCAAGCTGGCCTATCAACTGGCCTACGTGGGGGTGACGGTGGTCAGCGGCGGCGCGCGGGGCATTGACACCGCAGCGCACCAGGGTGCGCTGGCCGCCCACGGGCGCACCGTCTGTGTGCTCGGCAC
>Ga0101944_10006426_pt1 | contig 12510 bp, 12 predicted proteins | sample DewCreD2012metaG_FD_75245 | JGI IMG/M metagenome (GOLD analysis project Ga0101944, IMG submission 75245) | Hot spring sediment bacterial and archeal communities from British Columbia, Canada, to study Microbial Dark Matter (Phase II) - Dewar... ... | reverse complement strand
GTTTTTCCAATTTGTACACTATCCACAAGAATGCTTCCCTGTTTTGTCATTATCCTATAACCAGCAAAGAAATCTGCATTAGAAGCAGGAGCGGCTGTCCAATACAGACTAACCTGACCGTCGCGAGAAAGTGCCTTTAAATTTGTGGGAGGTGCGAATTCCTCAGGTGCCAGCACATCCTCTTCATCACAACCTGTAATAAAAATTAATCCAATTATTGATAGGAGGATAAATAAAATTTTCATTCTTTTCATATTTTTACTCCTTTATAAAATATTTTATTAATCATACAATAACTTAAAAAGATAATCTTTTATTTTATCAATTGCAATTCTAATTTGATTCATTGTATCCCGTTCTCTTATTGTAATTGTTGAGTCCTTTAGCGTCTCTGAATCAATGGTAATACAATACGGTGTTCCGATTTCATCCTGTCTGCGATATCGCCTACCCACGGCACCACTATCGTCATAAAATACTCGAAATGATCGTCGTAAATCTTTTTCAATGTTCTTCGCTATTTCAGGCATACCATCCCGATTTACAAGCGGAAAAATTGCCACTTTAATAGGTGAAAGTTTAGGATGAAGTTTCATTACTACCCGTTGCTCCATCATACCCTCCGCTGTAGGTGCCTCCTCCTCATGATATGCATTTACAAGAAAAGCCATAAATGACCTGCTGGCACCAGCGGAAGTCTCAATTATGTATGGAATGATCTTTTCTTTTGTTTCCTCATCAAAAAATCTCATTCCTTTACCTGAAAATTGCTCATGACGCGAAAGATCGTAATCGGTCCGGTTATGAATTCCTTCAATTTCACCCCAACCAAACGGGAATAGAAATTCAATATCATATGCATCTTTCGCATAATGCGCCAACTTCCCTGGTTCGTGCCGATGCCATCGCAATTTTTCTTGCTTCATTCCAAGGTTGATGAACCATTGCATCCTTTCGTTTCTCCAGTATTCAAACCATTTGTCGTCAGTTCCTGGTTTAACAAAGAACTGCATTTCCATTTGTTCAAATTCCCTTGTACGGTAAAGGAAATTTTTTGTATTAATTTCATTGCGAAATGCTTTTCCAATTTGTGCAATTCCAAAAGGAAGTTTCTGCCGCGATGCTGTCTGAATATTTAGAAAATTCACAAATATTCCCTGGGCAGTTTCAGGACGAAGATAAACTGTAGCACCGGTATCTTCCACAGGTCCAACAAAAGTTTTGAACATTAAGTTGAATTTTCGAGCATCGGTGAATGTTCCCTTTGAACCGCAATTCGGGCAATTTATTAATTTAATAATTTCGTTCTGTGATTTTTCAATTGCTTGTTCAAATGCTGTAACTATAGCTTCATCCTTCTGCTGACCCTCAAACTGACCTGGAAATAATTCGCGAAGAATTTCCTTCTGTTTTTTTATTGACAGATCTTCGAATAAAGTATCAAGCCGGTATCGTGATTTGCATTGCCGGCAATCAACCATTGGATCAGTGAAATTCTCAACATGCCCTGATGCTTCCCACACACGCGGGTGCATTAAAATTGAAGCATCAATTCCTTCAATATCCTCGCGATAAGTTAATGATTTCCACCATTCATCTTTTATATTACGAAGTAATTCAACACCCAGATTTCCGTAATCCCAGGCACCATTTAATCCGCCGTATATTTCAGATGATTGAAATACAAATCCGCGTCTTTTACACAAAGAAACAATTTTATCCAAAAGTTTTGAATCATTTGTTGAAGTATTATTTGCCATATCCATTTCTTTTTTTGTTGTGTTTCTATTTTTAACTTTTATTTTCTTTTTTTAGTTCTATCCGACTTTTTTCTTGTTTCCGATACTGGTGTTAAAAGTATAGAGTGCGTAACATAATTTCCATATTTTACCTTGAGTATAATAGTTTTTTTCTTTGGATCTTCAGAACCGTATACATCTCCTCCAAATTTTTTTGCCACTACATTAAGTTCCCTGTTTAAAAGGATTGCCGGGAATTTTGCAGGTATTGAAATCCTATATTCACTATACTTAAGTCCAGTTTCGGCAATTTCTTTTTCACTTTTTCGAATTTTTGCAGATTCTATCTGGAATTTTTGATAAATCGAATCAATATATTTATTTACCGAATCAATAAATGCGGCATTGGAATAATTCTCATTTAATTTTTTACCGGCAGATTCTGAATTATGAATCATTATTAAAATAACAGTTCCTGCTATCAATGTAATAATTATGAGTAATCTCAAAAGAAGTGGGTAGAAAGGTTGAATTTTCATTGTCCTTTGAATTCCGGTTTTCTTTTTTCCATAAATGCTTTTGTTCCCTCGCGGAAATCATTCTGCATAAGACATTCTTTAAATAGTTCAATTTCTTTCCGGAGTCCTGTTTTGAGAGGGTGATCAAAATTAAAATTAATTGCTTTGAGAGCGATTTTGATAGCGGATAAAGATTTTGAAAGAATGGTATTTGATATTTCTTCCAATGTTTTTCTTAATTCATCCAGCGGAACAACCATATTCACAAGTCCAATTTTCAACGCATCCTGAGCAGATAACGTTTTACCCGTCAATATCATTTCCGTTGCATTTCCCATTCCCACTATCCGTGCCAAACGCTGGGTGCCGCCATGGCCGGGGATCAAGCCGAGCCCGACTTCGGGAAGGCCGAATTTTGCATTGCTGGCAGCAATTCTGATATGACAGGCGAGAATTATTTCGCATCCGCTCCCGAGTGCATAACCATTTATCCCCGCAATCACGGGTTTTGGTGAATTCTGAATTTTATTCAGTACTCTATGCCCCAGTTTTGCATAATTAATACCAGTTGTGGGATTAAAAGTTGACAGTAAACTTATATCAGAACCCGCAACAAATGATTTTTCTCCAGCACCTGTCAGAATAATTACACCAATGGTAGAATCTTTTTTACAATCATATAGTGCATTTTCAATTTCTTCCAAAACTTCGAAATTGACAGCGTTTAGTTTTTCAGGTCTGTTGATTGTTAGTGTTGCAATTCTTCCTTTTTTTTCGACCAGTAAATTTTTATACATACAATCGTTTAAATTTTAGTCTTTTATGCAATTTCAACTCTGCTCTGATCACCAATCATAAATCTGTGTACAAGAGGCTTTCCTACGGCATCTACAATCTCTACATCGTTTCCAAGGATGCTCCCCTCAATTCGGATTTTTACGTTTGTTATCTTGCAATCACGTAAAACAATACTGTATTCAACCTCTGCATTTTTTATATAAGTATTATTTCCGATGGATGTAAATGGACCAACGTAACTATTTTCTATAATTGTATTTTTACCTATAATAGCAGGGCCGCGTATAATACTGTTTATAATTTTTGATCCTTCATCCAATATAACTTTTCCCAGTACTGAAGAAGATTTATCAGCATATCCAATCGTTTTTGGTTCAATATTATCCAAGACCAAACGATTTGCCTCGAGCAGGTCGGATGGTTTGCCGGTATCTTTCCACCAGCCAGTTATTTCACTATAACCTACTTTATATTTTTTTTCTATCAGATACGTGTGAGCATCCGATATTTCAAGTTCTCCTCGTTTGCTTGGTTTTATTTTTTTTACTGCTTCAAAAATATGATGATCGTATAAGTAGATGCCTGCAACGGCGAACTGACTTTTTGGTTTCAGAGGTTTTTCTTCTACCTTCAGAATTTTTCCGTTCTTTATTATCGGGACGCCAAAACGCTCAGGATCTTTTACCTTTGCGAGAGTTAGATAGCAATTATATCCGCTCGTTTCAAATTCATCAATAAATCTTTTGATACCTCCCACTACCATATTATCTCCAAGGTAGAAAACAAATTTATCTTTTTTTATGAATTTTTCGGAAATTTTTACCACATGCGCAAGTCCTGCGGGAGATTTCTGCGGAATGTATGTAATTTTTACACCCCATCTTTTTCCGTTACCAATAGCATTCGGTACTTCCTCGCTGTCGGCATTGTGTACAATTCCGATTTCTTTGATCCCGGCATCCACTGCCGCTTCTATGGCATAATGGAGTATCGGTTTGTTGGCAATTGGTATTAGATGTTTGTTCTGTGTATGAGTTAAAGGCCTCAAACGAGTTCCTCGTCCGCCGCTTGCTATTAATGCTTTCACTTTTTACCTCTTGTTATTTTTGGTATAGCGTTATTTTTTATAAATTTTCTAAATTTACAAATTATTTCGCTAAAATCCTTATCAGATATCTTACCATTATCACGGGCAATGCGGGCTATCTCTATCCCGCCAATTGTGTAAAGCGGTAATAAATGTGGTGTATATTTTGATAAGGCTTCAAGATGAAGATCGATAGTACTGTAATCTCCCCGGACTATCGGACCTGTAAGTGCAAGCGGAGGAGATATATTAATTGCATTTTCCATACTCGCTGTCATCAAAGGTCCGAATGCTTCAGTCCAACTTACAGGTAAATTTAACTTGCCTGATATTTCCGAGATTGTGTTCAAAAACATGGTCATATAGTTTGAAGAGAATGCACACACTGTATGATAAAGAGGTTTTAATTCTTCCGGTATGATGAGGGGTTTACCATTTAAGTCGGAGACAATCTTTTCTATTTGCTTCAATATCCCGGATTGCGCCTCAATACCATAATATATTCCCCTCATGTGTGTGATATGCTTTGAGAATTTCAAATATTTTGGGAATGTTTGTATCGGATGCATTGCGCCAATTAATGCACCTTTTTTACGAAGTGGTTCTAAAATTTTTGTTGAATAAACACCAGAACAATGGACAAACATCATATTTTTAAGTGACAACTTTTTCTGGTTTGTTAATTCCTTAACCACGGTTTTTATTTCATCATCATTGACGGTCAGAAATATAATTTCACTCAGAGGAGAAATATCTTGAGGTATTATTCCGATTTTTTTACAATTGACTTTTTTCGCAAGCGTCAGAGCTGACGTCCCGTTTTTATCGATAATGCTCAGTATCTGGTATCCCTTCTGAAATAACAGTGTGGCTATAACAGAACCAACTGTACCGGCGCCAATGAATGATATTTTAGGTAATTTTTGTGCCATTTTAATTTATAGAGATCTTCTGACGAGATATTTTTACAGTATTTTATTTTACACTATCTGACTGAATTTTTTTATTGCAATTAAATTTTACGATACGTTACAGCAGAAAGATAACCTACGACAGCGGATCGATCGCCGGTTATATCGCCTGAATTACAATGATGTAAAATTTTCACACTATCAGCGCCAAGGTTTTTCGATGTTGCAAGCGCTACAACTGCAGGACCTCCTCCGCATGCTTCGGCTTTTTCATTCTGAATATCTGCCATTAATTTGGTATGATTGAATTCTTCAATGTCTTTTATAATAATCTGATCAAGTTGATCTGCCGCATCTGCGGGATGATAATGCGAGAGATCTGTAGAAGCAATTAGAATAATATTTTCATTTCTAAGGGATGTACTCAATGTTTTAATAAGATCATTACAAAATTCAGGTCTTTGATCCCCAATTACGATGGGAACTATTGAAAATTTTGTAAGAACTGTCTGTAAAAAAGGAAGTTGAACTTCAATCGCATGTTCTTCACGATGCCCTCGTTCTGAAACGATTATTCTTTTATTGTTTTTGGTAATTATGTTCCTTAATTCTTTATTAATCGGCACATCACCGAGTGGCGTCCGATAGAAATCTCCGTTATAAATCGATATGCCTTGAAAATACTCTCTATGACTCGGAGAAATTATAATTATTGTTTCAACAGGATTGTCTTTTAGTAATTTATATGCATATGCCGCTGTTTGTCCTGAGTAAATATATCCTGCGTGAGGGACAATTAGCGAATATATTTTTCCCAACGAAGGCGATTTGGGAATTTTATTGAAAAAATTTTCAATACCATTCTTCAATTCATTTGGATCTTCGGGATAAAACATCCCGGCTACAGCAGGATAGCGAATAATATTCATATGTTTTGTTTTTCGCTGAATATTTCAGCACTGAATGTAAATATTTTTGTTTCAGGGTCTTTCCATGCACCAGAAGGTAAACCGGCTTTCCTTGCAGTTTGATTTAAAAATGTTTCTCTGTCCCAGCCATGTTCAACAGCAACCTGGGGAAGTAAAAGTCCTCTGTTATAACCATGCTGTATTATTATCCCATGTTTACCGACTTCAATTTCTTCTATGTTACTTACCGTCTTTTTTGGTGTAAGGACTGAAATTTCAATTTCAATTTCTGAGATTTCTTCTGGGCCAACAGGATTAAACCTATAATCCTCCAATGCAGCTTTTTCTGCTGCATCCTGTACGGTTTCAAGAAGTGAACCTATAGCTTCGATGTAACCGATGCACCCTCTCAACTCACCTTTTTTATGAAGCGTAACAAAAGCCCCTGACGGTTTGCTTAAAGCAGGCGGCGGATTTTCAATTATCTCCCTCGGTTTACCGTTAACAGCATTAATAATCGACTTCCGTGCAACCGAAAGGAGATACTTTTTATCGCTCTCGGATAACATGTCTAACTAATTCCCCTGAATTTTATATCGGTAACTTAAGTAAAATATTTTCCAGATTCAAGATTTGACTATCTTATACCGCTTTGGTACATTCAATTTAATTATTTTGTTGAAAATGGGATAAGAAAAGTGAAAAAAACACCTTTAATGATAAGTATTTCAGGCATTCGCGGGATATTTGGAGAAAGTTTTACTCCAGATGTTATTGTAAAATACGGATCTGCATTTTCAACCTATTGTTGTAAAGGGGGTAAGATTGTTATTGGACGGGATGGACGTATAACTGGAAAAATAGTCGGAAATATTCTCGCATCAACTTTATTATCAACGGGATCCGATGTAATCGCACTTGGTATAGCGCCCACTCCGACCATTGCACTTGCTGTGGAACGTTTTGGCGCCGCGGGAGGTATTTCGATTACTGCCAGTCATAATCCCTTAGAATGGAACGGATTGAAATTCATAAACAAGAATGGAATGTTTTTAAATAAAGAAGAAAATGAAATTTTGTGGCAAATAGCTGATTCATCTGACTTTAAATATGTATCATGGAAAAATATTGGTAACCATTTAAAAGAAGAAGCTTTCTACAAAAAACATATTGAGGAGGTTCTGTCATTACCCTTAATACAACGGGATTTGATAAAATCAAGACGATTTCGAGTTGTAGTAGATTGTATTAATGCTTCGGGAAGTATAATTGTTCCGCAATTACTGAAGGAATTTGGCTGTGAAGTTGTGGAAATAAATACAGAATTAACAGGAATCTTTTCTCATACACCAGAACCGCTTCCTGAAAATTTGGGACAATTGTGTTCCCGTGTCAGGGAAATCGGCGCTGATTTCGGAATAGCGGTGGATCCTGATGCAGATCGACTTGTCTTTGTGACAGAAAAAGGTGAACCTCTCGGCGAGGAATACACAGTTACGATTGCAATTAAAACAGTTCTTGAAAAGGAAAAAAAGAAAAATAGTATTGTTGTAGTAAATTTATCTACAACAAGAGGAGTTGATGTAATTGCAAAAAATTTCGGTGCGAAAGTCGTACGAACTCCTGTCGGAGAAATCAATGTTGCAACTAAAATGAAAAGTTCAGGTGCACTTATCGGAGGTGAAGGAAGTGGCGGGGTAATTTTCCCTCATTTACATTATACGCGTGATGCTATAGTAGGGATCGCACTTGCACTTCAGCAAATGGCTGAATTTAAGGGAACACTTTCACAGTTGAAGGAAACACTCCCTCAGTATCATATTCTCAAGAGAAAAATTCAGATTGATCCAGATATATCCGGAATTATTTTTAAGAAATTAAAAGAACATTACGGTACTCATGGGGTTATTAATGAAGAGGATGGATTAAAATTTGATTTTGATAATTCCTGGATCCATCTTAGAAAATCAAATACAGAACCAATTATAAGAATTATCGCAGAGGCTGAATCGGAGAGAGAAGCGGAAAATTTAATTAATGAAGTTCAAAATTTTATCAAGCAAAATATTTAAAATGAGTACGGATTATTAATGTAATATTCCAACAAGTATACAATATGTAAATATCTACCGGGAGGAAAAATGATTTCGATTTTCGATCTTCTTGTATTATCGCAGATCCCTTTAATAGGCGGGGCAAGAATACGAATACTTGTATCACATTTTGGCACTCCTGCTGCTGTATTAAATGCTTCAATGCGAGATCTTATTGCTGTTGATGGTATTAACAGAAAAATTGCCCAGACAATTTTTCATTTTAAGCGAAGTGATAAATTTGAAATTGCGTCGATTTATGCAAAAAAACAGCTTTCACGGCTAAATCGTATTAATGCCCGTATTCTCACCTACTGGGATGAGGATTATCCTGATTTGCTTAAAAAAATTTATGACCCTCCACCCTACATATTTATCAAAGGGGAACTATCTAAAGAGGATCATAAAGGGATAGCCATTGTTGGAACACGGAGTCCGACGCATTACGGAATACTCATGACTGAGAAATTTACAAGGGAACTTGTCCGTGAGGGAATTACTATCATCAGCGGACTTGCCCGTGGTGTTGATACCATTGCCCATAATACGGCGTTAAGAGCTGGCGGCAGGACGATTGCGGTTATCGGATCTGGACTTGATATTTACTATCCTCCTGAAAATCGTCAGTTATATCAAAAAATATCAGAAAAAGGTGCTGTAATAAGTGAGTATGAAATGGGTATGAAACCCGATGCCGTGAATTTTCCAAGGAGAAATCGGATCATCAGTGGCCTTTCACTCGGTGTCTTAATAATAGAAACTGATATAAATGGCGGTGCAATGATAACCGCAAATACTGCGCTTGATCAGAATCGGGAAGTGTTTGCTGTACCGGGTAATATTACATCAAAACAAAGTCATGGTTGTAACATCCTCATTAAAAATGGCAGAGCGAAACTTGTCGAGACAGTAGACGACATACTGGAAGAATTGGTGATAGGCAACGATCGATCCGCAAAAATTAAAATTTCAAGGAATAATATAAATACTCAAAATTTGAATCTTTTCGAAAAAACAATTTTTGATGTAATTGGAACAGAGCCAATTCATATTGACACAATTTCAGAACGCGTAAATATGCCTGCTTCCGATGTTCTAGTTCATTTACTTGGTCTGGAATTCAAGAATTGTGTGAAACAATTACCTGGCAAATTATTTTTACGCATATAGACATTTGAAAATGCAATTGAATATTTTTCTCTTTCGTAAAACTTTTGTATTTTATATATGCAATGTATAAAATAGGTTCTGTTGAAGTTGAAGAAGAAATTGCACAGGAATGTTTTGCATGTGATTTAAATCAATGCAAAGGCGGATGCTGTACTTTGCCTGGTGGCCGAGGGGCACCCCTTATGGATGAAGAAATTTTGGAAATTGAAAAATGGCACTCACGTATACTTCAATTTTTACCTGAAGAACATCGTGAGGTTATTAAACAGATCGGTACGTTCGAAGGATCACCGGGGAATTACGCTACGGTATGTGTTGGTCAGAAAGCCTGCGTTTTTGTATATTATGAAGGTGATATAGCCCGTTGCGCATTCGAAAAAGCATATTTAGAAGGCATCATAGCATGGAGAAAACCAATATCTTGTCATCTTTTTCCAATCAGAGTTCGTAGAGGTAATGTTGATTATCTATACTATGAACGGATCAGTGAATGTGCTGCTGGCAGGAAATTGGGGATATCCTCAAACATATATCTTGTGAATTTTTTAAAAGATGCGCTAATAAGAAAATATGGAAAGGAATGGTATAATAATTTCCTTTCCGTTTGTAAAGATGTTACTAAATCAAAAAGTTAAATAAATTATCCTGAATGATGTTAAATTTATCTCAAAGACAGACACTTCAAATGAAGTTGACACCGCAGCAGGTGCAATATCTACAGCTGCTGCAGTTGCCTGTCCTTGCCCTGGAACAGCGTATTAAGGCAGAACTTGAGATGAATCCATTATTGGAAGAAGTTGATGAAGCCGATTTACTACAGGAACAGGAAGAAATTAAATCTGAACCGGAAATTGATAATGAAACAGCTGAAAAATCGGATCCTGACGAAAGTTACAGTATCGAAGATTTCATGAATGATGATCTGGATGGATATAAAGTTTCTCAACATTATGTTTCAAACGAAGATCGCGAAGAATTTCCTCAAGCTTCCGAAGTCACATTATTACAAAAACTGCGGGATCAGGTAATTTTCCTTGACTTAAATGAAGAAGAAAAAATTCTGAGTGAGGAAATTATTGGGAACATAGACGAAGACGGTTATTTACGAAGGGATCTTTCTCTAATAGTCCAGGATTTAAACTTATCACAAAATCTTAATATCTCTCTTGAGCAGGCTGAATCGGTTTTGAAAAAAATACAAAGACTTGATCCACCTGGCATAGCATCACGTAATCTGCAGGAATGTCTCATTGTTCAGCTTGAAGTAGGCGATTATGATCCAGAATTGACCGAACTGGCATTGAAGATACTTAGAGATTATTTTAATGATTTCAGCATGAAGCATTATGAGGATCTAGCTAAGAACCTGGGTATCACGATGGAAAAATTAAAATCTGTTCTGGAATTAATACAGAAATTAAATCCAAAACCTGGCGAAGGTCAAATTAATCCTCAGCAAAATTATATAATTCCCGACTTCATTGTGGAATCTGATAATGGTGATTTTATAATTACATTAAATGATCGGAATGTGCCGCCCCTCCGAATTAACAAAAAGTACAAAGAACTTATTTCCAGGCGATCCAAAAATGGTGTCTCTGATGGTGTAAAAGATTTTATAAAAAAACGATTTGAGTCTGCAAAGTGGTTCATTGCCTCAATAAATCAGAGACGAGAAACGATGATGAAGGTTATGCGTGCTATTGTTGAAAAACAGAGGCAATTTTTTGAGACAGGTGAAAATTTAAAACCGATGATATACAAGGATATTGCAGAATTAATAAACATGGATATTTCTACAATAAGCAGAGTTGTGAATGGTAAATATGTTCAAACGGAGTACGGTGTTTATGAATTGCGACATTTTTTCAGCGACAAACTTACAACAACCAGCGGTGAGGAAATATCAAATAAAGAAGTCAAAAAAATAATAAAGGAAATTATTCATATATTAGATGAAGAAATAAAGCTTGCTTGTCATATGCATAAGATGATGCAGGAAGACACACGCATAGGGTTTGAGGCAGCTAATCAGTATTTTTTTACCGTGAATGATATGATGGAAAAAGTTTTAAATTGTTGCCGCATCAAAAATTTGCTTCTCAACGTTGATAAATAGGCAGGTAATGGCAGTCAATTGACAATACAAGACATGCAATAGCAGTGCTGAAAGCAGGACCGGCTCCGTTTGCATAAGAATCACCTCCTGCAGGCCAACTGCCATCTGCGGCCTGATTTGCCATCAGGACTGATCGCATTTTCGGCATCCATTCTAGCCAATATATTCCGCCTGCCTGATTCATTGCCTGAGCGGCATAGTAGATTGAATAAAAAAACATGCCTTGCCCATAATTGATTGGTTGCTTGGCCAGATATTCCAAGCCGGCAATAACTTCTGGAGCATGATATTCTCCGCACATTTGCAAGGAAAGAGTACCTGCTGGGCTGGCGCCTTGAGCCGGTCCACCGCCCGGCGTGTATCCAAATCCGCCACCTGCACATGCGCTCTTTTTTACATAATTTATACCTCTATCAATTGTTTCCTGTGGAACTTTGATTCCTGCGTTCATTGCGGCTTTGAGAGCTACTATTTGCATTACGGTAACAGACATATCCGCGTCTGATTTTACCGGTTGATATCTCCAACCACCAATATCATTTTGTGTCCTTATTATTAATCCGATTGCCGATTCCAGACGGGTTCGGATGTCTGGCCTTTTGCTCATTCCATAAAGTTCTGCAAGTGCTAGGGTACCGAGCCCATGCTGATACATAGGCGGAGCGCTGGAAGTTTTTACGGCAACCAGTCCTTCATCGGATGTATTGGCAAGCAGGAACGCTGTAGCCCGTTCAATACAGTCGGCGTATGGTCCACGACCGGGAATATGTCCTCGTGCTAAAAAGGCAATTATTGCAAGTGCAGTAACTGCTGTTGTTTTCTGATAGGATGGCGATATCCAGCTTCCATCATCAGCCTGAGTTTGATAAAGAAACTCTAATCCTCTGTCTGTTGCCCGAATGGCCGAATCAATAGGATCAGAAATACGATAAGTCTCTTCCGCTGTAGATTGTTTGAAATTGGACAAGAACAATAGAATTATGCAAAAGAAAGAAAAAATTTTATTCATAGTAGACCCCACCTTTTGCGTAAAAACAGTTCAGTTATATTTGATGCGGCTAATAAACAGAAGAGAAACCAGTTGTTCCAAATTACATGGCGGATTCGGTTTGTTACAGTTCTGGCGTTCAATGGCAGGAGAGAAGGGAAATTGGTTATGCTTGTCAT
>Ga0101944_10006425_pt1 | contig 12512 bp, 13 predicted proteins | sample DewCreD2012metaG_FD_75245 | JGI IMG/M metagenome (GOLD analysis project Ga0101944, IMG submission 75245) | Hot spring sediment bacterial and archeal communities from British Columbia, Canada, to study Microbial Dark Matter (Phase II) - Dewar... ... | reverse complement strand
CGTCCTAAAAGCTCGCGCCACCGGTCGTAGAGACGGACATCGGCGACGAGCTGGCCCTCGCGGAGTCCGAACACCGCCTCCGGTGCATCGCTCGTCAGCGAACGATAGTCCGAGCATTCCTGCCGGGGTGCGCCAGGGTGGAACTTCACCAGCAACAAACAGGCATCGACCGAGGCTCCGAAGTGCGACTGCGCGTCGATCCGGCGCAGCTCGGCGAATTCGATTGCCAGCCCCTGCGACCAGGTATAGGAGAGCACCTTTCGGGCGACCGTGGTTTTGCACAGGACCGCCAGCATGCCGGTTGTGTCGGCGAGCCATTGCACGTTTTTTCGCAGCATCCACTCGGAAATGTCGAAGTTCGACTTTCCGGTCAAGGCGTCGATCCCGCGGAGATGATCGTCATTGGTCTTGGTCGGCAGATTGGTACTGCCTAGCGCGCCGAGCGTGGCGCTGGTGACCCAGGGCGGGTTACCCAGAATGAGCATCGGTTTCGGCAGCCGGGCCACGATTTGCGACCAGTCCGTGGTGAAAAAGTCGCCTTGCTGGATCAGAACCTGTGGGCCATCGCAGCGACGCTGGATGGCCTGTGCGGCTTCTTGAACGTACTTGGGGTTCTGCTCGACGCCAATTACGTGACGCACGTTCGGAAACACCTCGAGAGCAGCCAACAAAAAGGTGCCGCGTCCGCAGGTGGGCTCGAGAATCGATGCTGGAGAAAACCCAGTACGCGCAATAAAGTGGCACACTTCTCGAGCGAGACTGAGGGGAGTTTGAAAATCCCCAAATTCGGTTTGGGCGCTCTTGTCGAATGCCATCGTTATTTGAGCCGGAGGACCCCGGGTATGTGACCCGCTTGTTTGATCACACGGCGATACTGAAGTCGCCACTGCAGTGCATTGGAAATGGTCAAATATCCGATCTTAGGGCGAGTTATCAGCAGTTCGTCCGCGATATTGCTCGCTTCGATCTCGTCGACTGGAAGCATCCGCTCCTGCAGGAAGGCCAAAAGATCGTCCTTGTTTCCTTGATTGTCAAGAATCTTGCAAATCCCGGTGGTGGTCTGGAAGTCGGCCGTGTGGTCCTTTTCCACAAGGATCACGTGCTGAACATCAAGATGCCCCGTCTGGCTTGTCGGGTCGTCAGTCTTATCATAGACGAAGACCAGAACCGAGTAGCCGAGCCCGAAGATTTTTTGCCGGGCAGACTTATAAGGGCACGACGACTGCGGCTGCTTGACGCTTGTAACCTTCATGTCCACGTCGAGCTCGGGAAAGTCGATGCCTTTGGCGGAGGAGCCTTCGTCGAATTCGAAACTAGCCCGAAGGTACTCTCGGAACTTGTGCTCGAACTACGTGCCAACAGCCTTGCCATCGGTGACGCCGAAGAGTTCCGGTTCATGATGAGCCGATTCCAACTCCGCGAATTCAACAGCTTTGGCTTTTAGGGCATCGAGTGTTAGCCTGGGTTTCATGGTCTCCTGTCCACCCAGTAGGTTACCGGACTAACCGGTGCCAGCTCGTCGGTCCGTGCGCGGAGTGCATTCAGTTGGTCGCCCGAACAATGTATTCCGGTACCGCTGGACCGATGACGTTCGGCAAATCTGTCGGGGACCGGCTCACTCGGGTAACGCCCGTAATTCGACGGGACGGCCAAGCCGCGGTCAAGGCCACCGGGAAAGTAAGCCATTTCTTCCGAACCAAGGACGACGCCGCTGCGGCGACCCAATGAGTGCACCATGTCGCGATCATCCTCAAGCTCCCTGGTCGATCAGCCGCTGCACGCCCTGGACCAGACGGTCGATCTGGGCCTGGTCGTTATACAAATGGCACGAAATCCGCAAATACCGCTGGCCCCGAAACGCGACCACCGGCACCTCGATCCGCAGCGTCTGCCAGATCTGCTCCTGCAAGGGGTGCCCCACCGGGCAAGGCCGCGCGCGGGCCTCGTCAGGCCCCGTCCCGCTCACGGCCACCACGGCCTGCCTGTCCGCCCGGCGCGGAGGAGGAATCGGCACCAAAGCCATACTGCCATACCAATGCGGCGCGTCCGGCACCAGCGGCGCAAGCTGCGTCCACTCGAGCATCCGCAGGCGGGCATGGCGGGCCAGTGCATGCGTCCGCGCACGGAACGCCTCCAGACCCACCGTTTCGAGAAAGGCGATCGCCTCCGGCACCGCCAGAAACGCCGCCGGATTGCGCGTCCCCAGCCAGACGAATTCGTCCGACCAGCTTTCCACCACGCCCGGCGGCAAGCGGCCCCAGCTCAAAACGCTCGGCTGCATGCACGCTTGCCACTGCGGCGCGACGTACAAAAACCCCGAACCGAACGGTGCACTGAGCCACTTGTGGCAGCTTGCGGCATAAAAGTCGCACCCCAGGGCATCGATCGCCAGCGGCACCTGCGCCACCGCATGCGGCCCGTCGATCGCCACTGCAATCCCGCGCTGCCGTGCTTGCTCGGTCCATTCCGCCACCGGAAGGATCATCGCCGTCGGCGATGTGATGTGGCTGACGACCAGCAGCCGCGTCCGCTCGGTGAATGCCTCGCACACCGCATCCACCAACACGCCCGCCTCCGTGCACGGCACTGGCAATGAGACCGTCGTCACGCGCGCCCCGTGTCGCTGGCAAGCCCGCTCCCAGATCCGCCGCACCGCCCCGTACTCGTGATCTGTAAGCAGGACCTCGTCCCCGGCCGCCAGGGGAAACGAATCGGCCACAATGTTCATGGCGGAGGTGGCATTCTCGACGAAAATCAGGTTCCCAGGCGACGTGCCCACGAACTGGGCCAGCCGCTGCCGGGCTTGCCGCCAAGCCGGCTCGAACTGCCGAAGAAAAAAATCCATCGGTTGCTGATCGATCGCATCCTGCCACGCCTGGCGAACCCGGCGTACGCACCTGGGAGGCGGGCCGAAAGAACCGTGGTTAAGGTAGGTTGTGTCAGGTCGCAGGTCCCACTCCGCTTTCCATCTTGCCCAGGCAGCGTCGTCTTGCACGTCGCGCATCATCAGTGTCTTTTTTCGGTTTTTTCTGCTTGGTTCTGGCACCGAACAGGTTCGGTGGGGCTCATCATACCGGCCGAGCAAGCGTCTGCCGACAATCGCTTCACGTGCCGAGGCGGATGGGACTTGGGGCGGCTGCATGTCGCTTCCCGGTGGTGCTGATGGAATCGGACGTGGTTGGCCGGCCCCGTTCCGACAGAGCCGGTGCGGCCTATAATCCAGCGTGACCTGGGACGGGACTCGGGGCGTGCCGGGGGCCGGTCCAGGAGGAGCAGGCGACCTGCGGTAATAGCGGAATAGGCTGGACGGTTCCATGACAGCCACACTTCCCGCCTCACGTCTGAGCACGCTGGCCGAGCAGTTGCGGCAGATCGTGGGGCCAGAGTATGTCCTGACTGCGGGCAGCGAACTGGCGGTGTACGAGTGCGACGGCTACACGATCGAGAAGAACCGGCCGGACATCGCCGTCTTTCCGCACACGACCGAGGAGGTGGCCCGCATCGTGCGGCTATGCAACGCGGCGGAGGTGCCGTTTGTGCCGCGCGGGGCCGGCACCAGCCTGGCTGGGGGGTGTCTGCCTGTCGGTGGCGGGGTGATGATCGTGCTGACGCGGATGCGGCGGATTCTCGAGATCAACGTCCGCGATCGGTACGCGGTGGTCGAGCCGGGGGTGGTCAATGTCTGGTTGACGCAGGCGCTGAAAGGGACGGGGTATCACTACGCCCCCGATCCTTCCAGCCAGGGGGCCTGCACGATCGGCGGCAACGTGGCGACCAATTCCGGCGGCCCGCACACGCTGAAATACGGCGTCACGGTGAACCACGTCCTGGGGGTCGAGGCGGTCTTGCCGGATGGGCAGATCGTCACGCTGGGCGGCCCGGCGGAAGATCCGCCCGGCTTGGACCTGGTCGGCGCGATCGTGGGCAGCGAAGGAACGCTGGCGATCGTCACCAAGGTCTGGGTGCGGCTCACCCGCGACCCCGAGGGGGTGCGGACGATGCTGGCGGTGTTCGAGTCGGTGGACGACGCGACGACGGCGATCAGCCAGATCATCGGCGAGGGCATCATCCCGGCGGCCCTGGAGATGATGGATCAGGGGATCCTGGAGGCGGTGGAAGCGGCGTTCCATTTCGGCTTCCCGCTCGATGCCCAGGCGATCCTGCTGATCGAGGTGGATGGTCTGGAGGCGGGGTTGGACGAGCAGCGGGACCGGATCGTCGCGCTGTGCCACCGGTGCCGGGCACGGGAAGTCCGCCAGGCTCGGGACGAAGCGGAGCGGCTGAAGCTGTGGAAGTGCCGCAAGCAGGCGTTCGGGGCGATCGGGCGGCTCAGTCCGAGCTATTGCACGCAGGACGGCGTGGTGCCGCGGACGAAGCTGCCGCACATCCTCCGCGAGATCCAGCGAATCGGCCAGAAATACGGCTTGCGGATCGTCAATGTCTTCCACGCCGGCGATGGCAACATCCATCCGATCCTGCTGTTCGACGAGCGCCGGCCCGAGGAAGTGCGGCGCGTGCTGGCGGCCAGCGAGGAAATCCTCGATGCCTGTTTGGCCTGCGGCGGCAGCGTGACGGGCGAGCATGGGATCGGGGTGGAAAAACTCTCGTTCATGCCCAAGATGTTTTCACCAAGCGATCTGGCGGCGATGGAGCACCTGCGGCAGGCGTTCAATCCGCTCGGCCGCCTCAGCCCTGGGAAGATGCTGCCCACGGCGGGCGGGTGCAGCATGGAGCCAACGCACCCGGGCCGCCGCGCTGCGCTGTGAGGCCGCTGCGGTCGCTGGGATACGATCCGCGCCTGACCCGTCGGAACGCCTCGTTGGCCGCAATACCAGCTCTTCGAGTGAACATGGCTGCCCCCGCAACGACTTCCTCCAGTGTGCTTCCCCTGCGTGAGACCCGCCGCGTGAGCACGGCGGATGAAGCGGCAAGAATCATCCGCCAGGCTTACGAAACCGCGACGCCGGTCTACCCGATCGGTGGCGGCACGAGCCTGGGGCTGGGGCTGGTGCCGACCGACCCAGGGATCGGGCTGGACCTTGTGGGACTGAACCGGGTGATCGACTACCCGGCGCGCGATCTGACGGTGACGGTCGAGGCGGGGATGACGATGGCCGCGCTAGCCGAGCTGCTGGCCGCCGAGCGACAGCGGCTGCCTGTCGATGTGCCGCAAGCCGATCGCGCCACGCTCGGCGGCGTGATCGCGACGAACTTCAACGGCCCGCGGCGCTATGGCGAGGGTTCGCTGCGGGACTACGTGATCGGCATTGCGGCCATCGACGGCCGCGGCAACCGGTTCCATGGCGGCGGACGAGTGGTCAAGAATGTCGCCGGTTACGATTTCTGCAAATTGCTTACCGGTTCGCTCGGATCGCTGGGCATCGTCACGCAGGTGACCCTGAAGCTGAAGCCGATTCCCGAGCAATCCACGCTGGTGGCCTGCGCGGTGCGCGACGAAGACCATGCGGAACGTTTGCTGGCCGCGCTGGTCACATCCCGCACGCGTCCGGTGGCGATCGAGCTGTTGGCTGGCCCCGCCTGGGAACGAGAAGCCAGCCTGGCCGCCTTGGCCACGCCGTTCGAGAAACCGCTGTTTTTGGTGGTCGGACTGGAAGGTAGCTCGCGCGAGGTCGAAGCGATGACCCACCAGCTTCTGGCAGAATGGCGGAGCCAGGGGGTCGAGCAGCCGCTGGTGATTGGCGAGGCGACGAACCTCTGGAAACGCCTCGTCGAGTTCCCCGCCGAGGGAGAGTCCCCCCTGGTGCTGAGGTTCAGCGTCGTGCCCAGCGGTACCACGGCGATCGTCGCCGCCGTCCGGCAGCTCGATCCTGCCTGCTCGATCCAGGCGCACGCCGGCAATGGATCGGTGCTCGTGCAGTTCTCGCAGATTCCGGCTCAGGGGCTGACGCGCAGCCTCGTCGGCACCTTGCAGCCGCTGGCCGCGGCCCATCGCGGCTATGTCGTCACGCTGGCCAACCCCGGGCGGATCGAAATGACCCATCAGAGCGTCTGGGGGGCGACCGACCTGCCGCTGGCCTTGATGGCCGAGGTGAAACGACAATTCGACCCGCGGAACATCCTCAACCGCGGGCGGTTCGTGGTCTGACGCCGCAGCTCCTCCCCCGGACCTTTCCTCCGCCAACCTCCGTTCCCGGTCGCCTGCGCGGGCCCTCAGATCTGGTTCATCTTGTGCCGGGCACGCCGCCGCGCCTGGCTGCACTCGGCACACACGCCGGTGATGATCAATCGATGGCCCGTCACTCGGAAGCGATGCTCGCGAGCCAGTTCATCGCGCAGCGCTTGCAATCGCTCATTCTCGAACTCGAACAGCCGGTTGCATTCCGTGCAATGGAAATGGTCGTGCTGCGGGTAGCCGTAATCGTGTTCGTACACCGACCGCCCGTTCAGCACAAATTTCCGCAAAAGCCCCGCGTCGACCAGTTCTCCCAGAGTGCGGTAGACCGTTGGCCGGCTCACGTGTCCCGGCTGCCCGGTTCCGGGAAGCTGTTCCATGAGTTGGTCGGCATCAAAATGCTCGTGCCGCGCAAAGACGTGGTCCACCAGCGCCAGCCGCTGCTGCGTAACCCGCATCTTGCGGCTCTGGAGGTACTCGATGAACCGCTCCCGGGGAGAGAGCGCCACCGGCACAGTTCCCAGGGGAGGAGGGTCGGTCATGATCATCCGTGGGGCTTTTGGCTGGGGCCTGCCTGCGCGCAAATACGTCGCAACTTCCAGGCAGGCCGCCATTTAGATTCTAGGTCTGCCCGCGGGACCGGCAACCCCGTCTGGGCCGTCGGCCCGCCGGGGTGCGCTGGGCAGGCAGCGTTGCGGACCGCGAAGCACGGGCCACGTGGGCTGGCTGCAGGACCAAGGTTCGCCAGGTCCTCAGGCGGGGCGTGCGAGGACCTGCGACCTCTCCGGTTGCCAGAAAGTCGGGTTTTTGCGATACTTAGACAACACCGGATGAGATCCAGCGACCTGGCGAGGATCCTGGCAGCCGTTCATGACGGCAGGGGGGAATTCGCGGGTCGGTTTCTCGACCGGGCAGTGCGGGGTGTAGCGTAACCTGGCTAGCGCGTCTGCATGGGGTGCAGAAGGTTGCAGGTTCAAATCCTGTCACCCCGACTATTGTTCCCGACAAGCCCTTCGGCGAGCACGTCGAAGGGCTTTTTGCTTGAAGTCGCAGCAGTGTTCGACGCGTGACCACGTTCAATCCCCGGGATCGTCGGGATGGGTGTAATCGACGCCGTTGTCGGTGACCGCCACGGTAACCTTGGTGCTGCCGGTGGTGATGTTCCAGGCCAGGTCCGCCTGAGTGACATCCCAACTCCACTGGCGAGCGAAGAGCGGATCGTTGGGCACGACCGGGGACGGCTCGACCGGCGGCGGGTCCCAAGCTCCCGGCCGTGGACGCCGTCGTCGGCGCTGGAGTGGAACGCATTGCCGACCGGAATGAGGGCGTGGGGGCTCGAGCCGACGCTACCCGGCACGATGTCGGCGACAATCGCCGCGGACAATCCCGAGTCGAGCAGGCAGCGGTCTTCCAGCGCTTCGACCGTCAACCTGTGCCGAATTGGTTTTTCGCTTTGCCTCACTGCAGGGGTGTCGTTCGAAGAACCACATGGTTCGTCTCCCATGAAGTGAGTCAAGCAGATGGTCTCAAAGCGTTGTGGCCGTGGAGCTTGACCACTCTCCCATTCGCGCTGGCGCTCGTTACGCCGCACACGAAGCTGGTCCTGTCAAGTGAAGGCGCCCATTCTCCTGTTCGGGCCTCGATCGGCCAGAAACACAATGCGGGCTGTCTTCCTCAAAGGTCCACGTCGCTTGCTTTGAGAACCTTGCTGCTCGGTTTCCTTCGTTGGTGAGGTTGCGTCCCCGGTTCGTCCACTTCACCGCCCGCCTCCGCCCGGAACAGAGAAGAGGGAAGGGGGTGGGGGTTTGGGGGAGGGACCTGGGGACGCTGGTCCCTCCCCCAAGGCCCCGCTAGGCGGCCCGGCGTTTCTTCTTCAGCCGGCCCACGTCGAAATCCTGCTCCGTCTTGAGCAACTGATAGGCGATCACCAACAGCCGCCTGGCCAGCGCCACCAGCGCCGTTTTCTGGCCGCGTTTTTTGGCCACGCGATTGAACCAAGTGCGCAACGGCTGCGTGGTTTTTTTCTTGTCCGTAGCCACCAGGTGGGCGATCTGCACCCAGACGGCCCGTAGTTCTCGGCGGCCTTCGCGGCTGATCGCGCCGTACTCGGTGCGCTCGCCACTTTGCCGCACCGTCGGAGCCAAGCCGGAGTAGCCGACGAGTTTGCGCGAAGTGGGAAAGCGGTGCACGTCGTCCACCGCGGCCAGGAAAGTCAGCGACGCGATGCGGCCGACCTTGGGCATGGTCTTCAGTCGTCTCGCCCGTGGTTCGTTTTTCTCATGCTGGGCCAGTTGCTGATCCAACTCCCGGATCGACTTCGTCAAGGCCAGGAAGCTGTCGTAGTAGGCCGAGACGATGTGCAAGAGGTAGTCGTGCCCAAAGCCGGCTGCAAACAGCCGCTGCCAACCCGCCGGCGTCGAGAGTTCGCGGGCCGGGAGACGCACCCCGGTTTGGCGCAGCATGCCGCGCACCACGTTGCACAGTTTCGTGCGGGCCGTCACCAGTTGCCGCCGCGCCACGAGCAGGCCGCGCAGCTCGCGGGCTTGGGGCCCGGGCACGTGCACCGGATGCGGCAGGGCGTCCAACCGCAACAATTCGCACAAGATCTTGGCATCGATCTGGTCCGTCTTGCGGCGGCTCTCGGCGATCAGCTTGACCTTCGTCGGATTGACCACGGTCACTTGCGCTCCCAACTTTACCAACTCGTCGTATACCCAGGCGGTCTGATTGCCGGCCTCGATGGCGATGGACAATCCGTCACGCTGAAACTTCTTCACCAGGCGTTCGAAGGCGACTTTCTCCGTCGCGATCGGTCCCGCCCACAGCATCTTTCCCTTCGCATCCGTCACAAACGCATAACTCGACACACCTGCCAGATCGATGCCACAATAGTTCACGGCCGGTCTCCTTCTCGTTTGGGGTTCTGACGCAGAACAACTGCCTAACGTTGTCAGCATCCTAACCGCCGAAGCGAGACCGGCTCTCACTTCATAGCTTCTCCTTTCGTGGACTGCGGTAGAATGAAGCGGTAGAGGTCCAGGCGCGGAGACCAAGCGCCGGGGCGTCGCCCTGGCCGGTGAGGACTTCGCTTCGCAGGCAGGGCCTCACCGGCCGCTTGTTTAGCTCGTCCAGCTCGCACCTCACGAATCGGCAGGTCCAGACGCCGCTGAGCTCCGCTGTGCGTCAGGACCTCCCGAGGCGTCCCCAGCCCGCACCTCGGCGAGCACCTGGGCCACGAAGGCCCGCAGCTCCTCCGGCGTGCGAAACCGGATCGAATCGGACGGCTGGTTCAGTTACACGCATGACGACGAAGGGAATATCACCAGCAAGGCCAGCGGCAGCGTCAAGTACGAGTACGACTGGGACTGGCGGAACCGGCTGACGGCCGTGCGGCTGTACTATGGCTCCGGCGGCACGAACTGGTCGCTGCAATGGACGATCCACTACGGCTACGACGCGGACAGCCAGCTTGTCTGGCGGAGCACGACGGTGCCCGGCTACGAGCCCGTCTATCGCTTCTATTCGTTCCAGAGCGGCCAGATGAACCTAGCGTTCGAGTACTACGGCAACCTGACGCAGCGACTGGTGTGGGGTCCGCGGACTGGCCAGCTTCTTGTTACCGAGCTGAACTCGGCGCTGTATGGTTCGGGCGAGATTTACTATCCACTAGCGGACCGGCAGCAAACGATCCATGACGCGGCCTAGTACATCGCCTCCGCCAGCACTGTGAAGGTGGTCACGCACCGGTATCTGGACGCCTACGGCAGCGGCGGGTCGTGGAGCAACTTCGAGGGGGTCAGCTACGACGGCGGCCTGTTCATGGACACGGGCCGCTTCATCGACCAAATGACCGGGCTGGCGTGGCATCTGCACCGCTGGTACGACCCGGCCCTCGGCCGCTGGCTGAGCGAGGACCCGATCGGCTTCGCGGGCGACCCGTGGAATCTCTATCGATATGTTGGCAACTCGCCGACGAACGCGCTCGATCCATCAGGCCCACTTAAATGGGAGGTTGCGGCAACGTTCAAGTTCTTCGGCATTCTTTACGTCAACACTCGAGGACACCTGGATTTCCTTACCATGGCACGGGACGACTGTTTTCGGTAGAGACCATTTCAAAACGGGTCGTGCCTGGAATCGATGATGTTGTTTTGATGGTCGGCGAAAGGAGCCGATCATGGCACGCAGGCCCCACAAGACTCGGAACACCCCGCGCGTGTTGACCGACTCCCAGTGACAGCGCATCGCCCCGCGTCTGCCCCAGCATCCACCGTCCCCCAGGGTGGGTCGGCCCCGGGCCGACGACCGCCAATAGCGGGAGGGGCGGCTGTGGCTGCTGCGTACTGGGGCCCGCTGGCAGGACATCCCCGCAGGCCTGCCCTCAGGCAGCACCTGCTGGCGGCGGCTAAAGCAGTGGTCCGGGGAAGGCGTCCTGGAAGAGATCCAGGCCATCCTGATTGATGAGCTGGCCCAGCTCGGCCGGGTGGATGCAGGCTGTTCTGCCAGCCACGCAGACGTACCTCGCCGCGCTGGCGAGCGCCCTTGCCGCCTGGAGTGCGGCTGCAGCACAGGCTGCCGCAGCTCGCGACGACCGCATCCAGGCCGCCGAGCGGACCTACGCCCAAAGGCTGCAAGACCTCCAGTCCCAGGCCGAGGACGCCTGGCAGGTCTACGAATCGGCCCTCTTCGATGCCGGCTGCGTGCCGGGCCAATCCACGATTCCTGGTCTGGTCGCACACACCCTCCCTTCGGGGCCCGGTTCCCCGAGACGCTCCGAGTCTGGGGGAAGCGTTGTCGACCGCGTGCAGACTGCCTTGGACGTTGGGGGATGTTTTCCTCTCGTCGGTGAGGCCTGCGATCTCGTCAACGCGGGCATCTCGCTAGTTCGAGGCGACTACCTGGGAGCGGGGCTGTCGCTGCTGTCGGTGATCCCGCTTGGCGACATAGCTGGGAAAGGTGGTAAACTTGCACGTCGCGCGGCAAAATATGGCGATGAAGCCGCCGCGGCCGCCCGGGGACAGTTGCACCACGCGATTTCCAAGCCTGTCCATGATGCATTACAAAACCACAAGGTGTTACGCGATGCATAGCGCTGTCGCCACCCGCGCCTGGTGACGCGAGCCGAAGACGAACAGGCACCCTATGGATACCAGCGCTGGCACCGAGAACTGGACGCGACGGTCGTGGATTGGCTTAAGGCTCCCGAAAACAAAAACGCGACGGTGGAGCAGTTCGAGGCTTTTCTCCGCTCTCTCTATGATACTCCTGAAAAGAGGAAACGCTTTCCTGAAGGACTGCCGAGATGACACGCGTTCCTGCTCAGTTTTACGTCCTTAACAAGTTGGGCCGGCGTGGGTGCGAGATGCTACGCACTGACGACGCGGTAATAGGCGACGCCCCGTGTTGTAAAGCCTGCGGTGGAACCGTGGACCTGCGGGCTTGGTTACCGCCACTGCGGGTAGAATTACTGGTTTGCCGCAAGGGATACTGCGACATTCTCTACACCACCAGCTACGATCTTTTGATTTCCTCGCGGTTTCGGCAAATTTACGAATCGGAACGGCTCACGGGCTTTTCCGGTTTTGATCCTGTGGAGATCGTCAAGGTCAAACCCAAGCGGCGAGCCCAAGAGCCGCCTCCTGCCTACTATCGCGTTCATGTAGCGCGCAGCCAAGCAGTCGTGGACCCTGAAGCCTCGGGCTGGGACCCCCCCGAGGACACACCGATGTGCCCTGTGTGCCGGATTCCGTCTAGGAGGGAGCGTTGGAAGGGTATTGTCATCACGCCGAGTACTTGGTCGGGAGAGGACGTTTTTCGCCCGACTAGCATCGGTCAGACCATTGTTTCTGAGCGGTTCAAGCAGATCTGCGAAGCGTACACGGTAACGAACGTGTGCCTGGTTCCGGCGGAGGAGTACTCGTGGGATTTTTATCCCGCTGAGACGAAAGACTGGCCGATTCGAATCTACGATGAGACGCTGGCCGTGTTACGGACCATGAACAAGGGAGGGCGGTTGGACGAATATGTTCACGCAATGGAAGAAATGAGGAAGTATGTACTGACAGACCCCAAGTTCGATTGGATCGAAGAGCTGCGGGAGCGTTTTGATGGAAGAATCGACCCCATCGGCGACGCAGCACACGATGCCCAATACAACCTAATTGCCCCCTGGTACGGCAAGTACGTGAGGCAGGGCAAATGTCACTCGTCGGGTACTTCACAAGATACTGGTGGTGAAGCAGGAGCGATCGGCAACGAAGGGTCCTGAAGACGCAGCCGCCGCGTGGTCGCCTTGATAGCTCGGACTACAAGCGTCATTAGTCGCGTGTAACCCAGGCTGCTTGCAACATGGCTTAATAGGAGGCAACCTCTGCGCCGG
>Ga0101944_10006424_pt1 | contig 12512 bp, 12 predicted proteins | sample DewCreD2012metaG_FD_75245 | JGI IMG/M metagenome (GOLD analysis project Ga0101944, IMG submission 75245) | Hot spring sediment bacterial and archeal communities from British Columbia, Canada, to study Microbial Dark Matter (Phase II) - Dewar... ... | reverse complement strand
ATGAAGGGCGCGGTTGCAAAAGCCGAAGAGCTGGCTGCGCAGATTCCCAACTCATTCGTGCCGCAGCAGTTTAGAAATCCTTCTAATCCAAAGGCTCACCGTGAAACTACGGCAGAGGAGATATGGCGCGATACTGATGGAAAAGTTGATATATTGGTTGGCGGCGTTGGCACTGGCGGCACGCTGACAGGTGTGGCTGAGGTTATAAAGCCGCGTAAGCCATCGTTTAAGGTTATTGCGGTTGAGCCGTATGCATCCCCCGTGCTTTCCGGCGGACAGCCTGGCAGGCACGGTATTCAGGGAATAGGCGCAGGTTTTGTTCCTGATGTGCTTAGAAGAGAGCTGCTTGATGAGGTAGTCAGAGTTACTGATGATCAGGCAGTTCAGATGAGCAGAAGGCTTGCAAAAGAGGAAGGAATTTTGGTAGGGATATCCTCTGGCGCGGCGGCTTATGCTGCGGTTGAGGTTGCAAAGAGGCATGAGAACAAAGGCAGGCTGATAGTAGTGATACTGCCGGATACTGGTGAGAGATATTTGAGCACCACGCTTTTTGCCGATTTAGAGAGCTAGGTGGGTCTATTTATCAAGCTCTTCCAGCCGATCGGCGGTGAATATGTGTGCTGGTGCACGGAAGATCCCCCAGTCGCGCCAGTCATCTGGCAGTCTGCTTAGCTGTGCGGCGGCTGAACGGAGACCAGCTGCATCGGTTTCGATAAATTGCGAGATTGATTCTTCTGGGTTTATGGGGTGCGGATGCTGGAAAGTTTCTGCGGCAAGGAAAATGTGAGATTCGAACTCAACGCATTCGGAGCCGTTTTCGAATATGTATTTCAGTACACCCAGCTTGAGCCTAATATGAGCAGGTTTTCCAAGTTCTTCCAATATTTCGCGGTGGAAGGCGGCTTCGGGGGTCTCGCATGGGTTTATCCTTCCGGTAGGCAGTCGGTAGGTTTTGGGTGGGTAGAAAGATTTGGTGTGAAGCCAGATGCCGTTTTGGGATCCGGATGCGACAATAACAACCTCGCCGCCTGTTTCGCTGACGCGGGCTCGCATGTTTTCGAGGAAAGACTTGCTTGTTGGGATTTTTAGAGTTGCGATCATTTTGGCTTGGCGTTTAGTTTATCAGTCATTTGAAGCCTCTGCAAGCGGATTACGGCGCTGGTGGTATAATTGTGAGGTTATTTTGATACGCGATTTTGAGGAAGGGAACAGCTGTGGCGTATAAAGATCTGCGTGAGTTCATATCGAGATTAGAGAAAGAAGGAGAGCTTAGGCGTATAAAGCATCCGCTCAATCCTGTACTGGAGATAACCGAGACTGCCGACAGGACGGTTAAGCTTAACGGTCCGGCGCTTCTTATTGAGCAGCCTACTGGATACGATATTCCGGTTTTAATCAATGCGTTTGGAAGCAGGCGGCGTATGGCGATGGCGCTTGGGGTTGAGAATATAGAAGAGATAGCAGAGCGATTTGAAACCCTGATTAAAATGAAGCCGCCGGCTGGATTGATTGGTAAGATAAAGATGCTGCCGCAGCTTGCCGAACTTGCATCGGTATTTCCGAAAAGTGTCAGATCCGCGCCTTGTCAGGAGGTTGTGCGCACAGGCGAAGAGGCTTCTCTTGACAGACTGCCCATTCTTAAGTGCTGGCCTGAAGATGGAGGAAGGTTTATAACGCTGCCGATGGTGTTCACCAGCGATCCGGAGACTGGCGTAAGGAACGTTGGTATGTATAGGATGCAGGTTTTCGATTCGCGCACTACGGGGATGCATTGGCATGCGCATAAGGTTGGAGCGCGTCATTATGTTGCTTATGAGCGGTTGGGCAGGCGGATGGAAGCAGCGGTGGCGCTTGGAGGCGATCCAGCCGTAATATATGCCGCTACAGCGCCGCTGCCTGAAGATTTTGATGAGATGATTTTTGCTGGTTTTATAAGAAGCGAGCCTGTTGAGATGGTAAAATGCGTTACGATTGATGTGGAGGTGCCGGCGCAGTCCGAGATTGTTATAGAGGGCTATCTGGAGCCAGGGGAAAGAAGGCTGGAGGGTCCGTTTGGCGATCACACGGGCTACTACAGTTTGGCGGATGAATATCCGGTGTTTCATGTTACCGCCGTTACGCGTAGGAAAGAGCCGATATATCCCGCTACGATAGTCGGCAGGCCGCCGATGGAGGACTGTTTCATGGCTAAGGCTACGGAGAGGATTTTTCTGCCCATTCTCAGACTGCAGATTCCTGAACTGGTAGATATGAACCTGCCTATTGAAGGTGTTTTTCACAATTTGGCGATTGTTTCGATTCGCAAACGTTACCCAGGTCATGCTCGTAAAGTGATGCATGCGCTTTGGGGACTGGGACAGATGTCGTTTACAAAGTTTATTATTGTTGTTGATGAAGATGTAAACGTACAGGATATGAGCGAGGTGCTCTGGCGGTTGGGCAATAATGTTGATCCGAAGCGGGACATCGAAATTGTTGAGGGTCCGGTTGATGTGCTTAATCATGCTTCGCCTACGCAGAGTTATGGCGGCAAAATGGGCATAGATGCGACTAAGAAGCTGCCGGAGGAAGGCATGCCGCGCGATTGGCCGCCGGATATAGTTATGCATCCTGAGGTTAAAGCGAAAATAGATATGCTCTGGAAGGAGTTTGGGATTGGCTGAGCGGCGGCTTTTGATCGCGATAACTGGCGCAAGCGGCGCTGTTTACGCGAAGCGGTTTATCGAGACGGCTGCGCGGGGGTTTGATCGCATATATCTTACTGCTTCCGAGAACGCGCTCGCGATAATGAGAGATGAAATAGGGTTATCTCGACTTGAGGATGCTGTGCCGGCTGAGTATGCTGATAGGTTTACAATTTATGATTCTGCAGATGTATCTGCGCTGCCGTGCAGCGGCTCTCATGTATACGAAGGCGCGGTGATAATACCATGTTCTATGGGCACAGTTGGAAGGATAGCGGCTGGCGTTTCAAACGATCTTGTTACTCGCGCCGCGGATGTATGTTTGAAGGAACGCAGGAAGTTGGTGCTGGTTACACGTGAAACGCCATTTTCACTGGTTCACTTGGAAAACCTGACTCTGCTTGCGCGGTCTGGCGCTTTGGTGCTGCCGGCTTGCCCGGCGTTTTACAACCGTCCTAAAAGCGTAGCCGAATTAGTTGATTTCATTGTAGACCGTGCGCTGGCGCAGTTTGGGATAACATCTGGGCTGGCGGAGCCTTGGAGTGGGCGAGAGGAATAGGCATACAGATGGCTGATGCTGTCGGCTGCTCTTCTGAAAGTTCGTTTTTCCATAAAATTCGGCTGATTCTCGAGCTTATCAAGTTTGAGCACACGGTATTTGCGCTGCCGTTTGCGCTTGCTTCCGCTGTGGTAGCGGCCGGAGGGTTTCCAGGATGGTGGAAGCTGGGGTGGATACTTGCGGCGATGGTTGGCGCAAGAAGCGCGGCAATGGCTTTCAATCGGATAGTGGATGCTCATTACGATGCTCAGAATCCAAGAACTGAAAACCGCGCTTTGCCAAAAGGGCTTATCTCTAAGTCGGCTGTATGGCTTATTGTAGTGCTTGGCGCAGGACTGCTCGTGTTATCCGCAGGGATGCTTAACAGGCTCGCGCTTATGCTTTCACCGGCGGCTTTGGCTGTTGTGCTTGGATACTCTTATACGAAGAGGTTTACCCAATGGTCGCATATTGTGCTTGGGCTGTCGCTTGGGATCGCGCCGGTGGGCGCTTGGATAGGTGTCAAAGGTGCGATTGAACCTGCGCCGATAGTGCTTGCTGCTGCGGTTATGCTCTGGACTGCTGGATTCGATGTTATTTACTCGCTTCAGGATGTGGATTTCGATAGGAACTTCGGCTTGTTTTCTCTGCCGAAAGCCGTTGGCGAGCGCCGCGCTCTTGCTGTGTCGCGCCTGATGCATTTAGCCGCCGTGTGTATTCTGGCGCTGTTTGGTTTGATGGAAAATATGGGTGTTGTCTATTACATAGGGGTTGCGGCTGTGTCGGCGTGCATAGGTTATGAACAAAGTTTGGTCAAGCCGGGGGACTATTCTCGTGTGGATACTGCATTTTTTACGATGAACGGGTTTGTAAGCATAGGATTTCTGCTTTTTGTTGCTGTGGATATATTGCTTCGGGTGTATGTGGGCTGAGGTAATTAGAGAGACTCTATGAACAGGCATCGTTTTGACGATTCAATAGAAGATATATTTGCAAAGGTGGAGGCTGGCGAGAGGCTCTCTTTTGACGACGGTGTGAGGCTTTATCGGTCTAAGGATATAGCTTCAATCGGCCTTGCGGCAGATTTGGTGCGAAGAAGAAAAAATAGCGACAGAACGTATTATGTGGTCAACAGGCATATAAACTACACTGATATATGCATAAACCGCTGCCGGTTCTGCGCGTTTTCTCGCAGCGAAGGCGAGGAAGGCGCTTATGTGATGAGCATCGAAGAGATTTTGGAGCAGGCGCAGAAGTTCTACGAGAAGATTCGCTTCACGGAGCTGCATATAGTTGGCGGTCTTCATCCAACCCTGCCGTTTGAGTATTATACGGAAATGCTTTCGTCGCTTAAGCGGAAGTTTCCAGATGTGCATCTGCAGGCTTTTACTGCTGTAGAGGTGGCGCATATTGCCAAAGTTGGAGGAATGAGCACAGAGGAATGCTTGGTGAGGCTCAAAGATGCGGGCTTGGGGTCTCTTCCAGGCGGCGGCGCCGAGGTTTTCAGTCCAAATGTGCGCCAGCAGGTTTGTCCTGAGAAGATGAGCGGCGATGAATGGCTTTCGGTAATGCGTGCTGCGCATAGATTAGGGATTAAATCCAATGCGACCATGCTCTATGGACATATTGAGACTCCGGAAGAGTGCGTCGAACACATGCTGAAGCTCCGAGAACTTCAGGATGAGACAGGCGGTTTTATGAGTTTTATACCGCTTAGGTTTCATACTGCCAACAACCCTCTCGGCGGCGCCGCTAGACCAAGGTCGTCAATCGAAGATTTGAAAGCTATAGCCATTGGGCGGCTTATGCTTGACAACTTTGATCATGTGAAGGTTTTCTGGATTATGTTTGGTCTGAAACTTGCGCAGGCGGCTTTATCTTTCGGCGCGGATGATTTTGACGGCACGGTTGTTGAGGAAAAGATTACCCATAGGGCGGGCGCAGAGACGCCGGAAGAGCTGTCTGTTTATGACATCCGGCGGCTGGTATTGGAGACTGGCATGGTTCCGGTTGAAAGGGATACGCTTTATAACGAGGTAGCGCGTTGAGTTGGGATTGGGGTTCGAAACATCTTCCTAAGCTTAGGCTCGGATGTCTGCCGTATTTGAACGTAAAGCCGCTTGTATATCCTTTTGAGCATGGACAGCTGCCGGAGGGCTGGGATTTGGTATATGCGGCGCCTGCGGTCTTGGCTGAGATGCTTTTGGATAGCAGAATTGATCTTGCGCCGGTGTCCAGCTTTGCATGCCTTGCAAACGGTCGGCTTTCTGTGGTGCCGGATATATGTATATCCTCTGATGGTTCGGTAAAAAGCGTGCTTATGCTTTCAAAGGTGCCTTTCGATAGAATACGAACTGTCGCCGCAGATACAAGCTCGCTCTCAGGCCGCGCGCTGCTTAGGATCGTGCTTTCTGAGCTTTATGGTCTGTCGCCTGAGTTTGTGCCCGAGCCGCCGGATATCGGGCATATGCTTGCGCATCATGATGCGGCGCTTATTATCGGAAACCCTGCAATGCTTTACGACAAAAGCGGACTTTATGTGTTGGATTTGGGAGACGCTTGGAAGAGGCTTACAGGACTGCCGGCTGTTTTTGCGGTGTGGGCAGGTATATACAGCGATGAGATGGCGTTTTCGGCTGACGTGCTGAGAGACGCGAAGTATGAAGGTCTTGGCAAAATCGAAGAGATAGTTCAAGATGAATCGCGCAGATTGGGACTGTCTGTCGAAGAATGCAGGGATTATTTGACTAACGTTATCAGATATGATCTGGGCGATAGAGAGATTGAGTCGCTTAGGATCTTTGGCAGAAAAGCGTTTGAGCATGGGCTAATAGAGCGCGAGGCGGAGATAAGATTTTTTGGCGGTTGAGATTCGATGAGCGCACAGGTAAGACGCATATCCAAAGATGAGGCGTTGGGCTTTCTTCAACATGGCAGACTGCCGGAGCTTGCTCTGGAGGCTGGCAGGGTTTGTGACAGTTTTCATCCTGAGCCGGTTCGCACGTTCGTAGTTGACCGCAATATTAATTTCACTAATATCTGCGCGTCTGGGTGCCGATTCTGCGCTTATTATCGTCCTTTTGGCCACGGCGAGGGGTTCGTCCTTTCCTTTGAAGATGTGCTTGATAAGATAAGAGAGGCGGTTGAGGCAGGCGCTGTGCAGATATTGATGCAGGGAGGGCTTCATCCTGATCTTAGCATAGAGTTTTATGAAAGCCTGTTTCGCGCTGTTCGGAAGGAGTTTCCGGTGCGCGGCAGGCCGCAGCTTCATTCTCTCTCGCCGCCTGAGATAGTGCATATAGCACAAGTTTCTGGATTGGATATAAAGACTGTGCTCGCCAGGCTCATTGAAGCAGGCTTGGATTCGCTGCCAGGCGGCGGCGCGGAGATATTGGTTGACAGAGTGAGGTTGGAAATTTCACCTAACAAATGCAGTGCTGGACAGTGGGTTGAGGTGATGGAGACGGCCGCTGGACTTGGACTGCGAGGCACTGCAACGATGGTTTTTGGACATGTAGAGACGTTGAGTGAGCGAATTGAGCATCTTTCAGTAATTAGAGAACTGCAGGATAGAACTGGCGTTTTTACGGCGTTTATACCATGGACGTTCCAGCCTGGCAACACTGCGCTCGGAGGGTATGCGGTCGGTGCTCACGATTACCTGCGTACGCTTGCTGTATCGAGGATATTTTTGGATAACATTGAAAACGTACAGGCTTCATGGGTTACCCAAGGCGATTCGATAGCCGAGCTGGCGCTTAGGTTTGGCGCGAATGACATCGGCAGCACTATGATGGAAGAAAACGTAGTAGCAGCCGCCGGTGTCAAATTTCGACTGACGAAGGATAGGATAATAAGCATCATCCACTCTGCCGGATTTGACGCGGCTGAACGCAGCACAACTTACGAGATATTGAAATACTATCCTATAACTTAGGCTGCTTCTTCAACATCACTTTTTACATTGGGCAGAATATCTTTTGGAATATCGTTTTTAAGCCCAAGCAACAGGGATATTGGAGAATCTTCCTGCTTGTGATATTCAGTGCACTCTCTGCACAAGACCTCCGTATGTATGGAGGAGAAATACTCAGGTAGATTTTTTATTTCTTTGCCGCATTTTGCGCATTTCATTTTACTCACCTGCCTTTGGCAGGCACCTTCAGAATGGCCTTTGTATAAGCTCATCTGGGCGTCTAGTCCGGTTTATATATACCCCTTGGAGTATAAACCTAAACGGTTGAGTGAGAGGGTAATTGCTGGCAGCAGTCGGCGCGCGGAGCCGCGCGCCGACTGCACAGTGTAATGAGGTTTGATTTACTGCTGTTTTAAATGCTTCATGCGCTCTCTTAGCGCTTCGCGTGCGGATTTGGCTTTAGCGTAATTTGGATCTATCTGCAGAGCTTTTTCGTATTCGTAGTCGGCTTCTGAAAATATGCCGGCGGCTTCGTATGCCTGAGCTATGTTGTAGTGAATGCTTGCAACCTTCGGCGCAAGCTGTTCAGCAGCCTTAAAGGCGCCGATCGCTTTTTCATAAAGTCCCTTCCCTGCATACGCGGCACCAAGCACGTTGAAAACCCGCCAATCGTCTGGGGTATTTCTGCTGGCTTCTTCAAGCAGCTTTATAGCCGCCTCGTTGTCGCCAGCCTTCAGTGCTTCTAATCCTTTTTCATAATATCCGCCATCTTCCATTGTTGCAAACCTCTCCTCTACACGCCGGGAACTGCTCTAATCCAAACAGACATCTCGCCCGGCTCTCTGTTATCCCAAGCATAGTATGGTATAGCTTTTATCTTTGTTGGTTTAGCCTTTGGTTTGGATGGACGATAAAGCACTCCATCCCATCCTTCAGAATCAAGCGCTAAAGCTTCGCCTTTTATTGTGATCACGCCGCCTAGAAGATCTTTCTCGAATTCGGCTTCTAACTTCGACGAATCCGGCAGCATAATGCGGTGTATCAGGTCTTCATTATCGGCTTGCTCTATGCAGAAAACGATGGGACCTCTCTGCAGCGCCACGCATAAAGCATCCTGCCGCACGTCGGGATGCGCGCTCATGCGCTCTACTGGCATAGGCAGCTCAAGCTCGATCACATCACCGCTTTTCCATTCTCTCTCCACTCTTGCGAAGCCTTTTGTTTTTGTGCTTTCGATGTCTATTTTTTGGCCGTTAACACTGAGTTCGGCATTCCTGCACCAGTTTGGTATCCTGAGCCTCACGGCAAACCGAGAGGCTGTTTCAGGCTCGATGGTAATAGTTACATTCCCATCCCATGGATAATTGGTTTTCTGTTCTATTACAGCGGTTTGCCCTGCAACGGAGACTTTGGCAGAGCTTTGTATATAGAGATTTACAGCGATATCCGTGCCGCTGGTTGAATATATGTATCCGCCAAGCGACGCAAGTAGCCTGGCTATGTTTGGAGGGCAGCAGGCGCACCCAAACCACTCGCTTCTGTGATGCGTACCCAAGCTGGCAAGAGGGTTCTGGTAAAAGAATCGCGTGCCATCCATAGACACTCCGCTAAGTATCCCATTGTAAAGCGCGCGCTCGACAATGTCGCCATATCGGCTGTCGCAGTCGAGCTGAAGCATTCTGTGCGCGAATAGAAGCAGCGCTATTGCCGCGCAGGTTTCGGCGTAGGCGGTCTCGTTTGGCAGGTCATAGTCGAAAGTGAAGCCTTCGTTTTTTGCAGAAGGTCCTATTCCGCCGGTGATATACATCCGTTTATTAACGCCGTTATCCCAAAGCCGCTCGCATGCGCGAAGCAGCGATTCATCGCCGTACTCGCCGGCTAGATCAGCCATCGCGGAATACATATAGAACGCGCGCACTGCATGTCCTACTACTTCGGTCTGCTCTCTTACAGGCACATGCGCTTGGCAGTACTCATACGACTTAGCCCAGAAATCTTTGGGGTCCTCTCCTCGTTCCCTGGCTTCGATGTCATAATAGTGCGGCTGTCTGCATCTCTCGTCAATGAAGAACTTACTTAATCTCAGATAGCGCTCATTTCCTGTGGCACGGTAGAGTTTAACCAGCGCAAGCTCAATTTCCTGATGTCCGCAGTAGCCGCGTTTTTTGCCAGGCTCTGGACCGAATACCGAGTCTATATAGTCTGCGTATTTGCACATAACATCGAGCAGCCTGCGTTTGCCTGTGGCTTCGTAATGGGCAACTGCGGCTTCGATTAGATGTCCAGCGCAGTAAAGCTCGTGGCAGTCGCGCAGATTCGTCCAGCGTTTGTCGGGTGCACAGAACGAGAAGTAAGTGTTCAGATATCCATCAGGCTGCTGAGCTTTTGCTATAAGCTCGATAACTTCGTCAAGCAGTGCGTCAAGCTCAGGGTCAGGATGTGTTGCCAGACTGTAACTTGCGGCTTCAACCCATTTTGCTACGTCGGAATCGTTGAATATGTGTCTGGCTTCTCCAGGTTTCTCCGGCACCCAGTCCTGAACAAACCCAAGTATTCTTCCAGTATTCTTGCACTGCTTGTACTCATGGGGTATAGTAACTTCGCGGTTTATCTTGATGCGAGGAGTCCAGAAGTTGTCGGTTATCTGTACATTCTTTAGCCCAACTGGCGTAAACTCTCGCTTTACTGTATCTGGCATAGCGTTAAATCTCCTAGAATATTCTTTTTGGCGACTTGGTAAGGCAAGGAATCATCTGTTCCAGCCTCGAAAAAAGTATAAGACGAAAGGCTTGGTTTGGCAACGGTATATGTAAAATGTTGTTCGAGAAAGTCTGCGTTTGTGCAATTTCGTATAGATGACGTTTATTCGGGAGGAGGTATGCTGAGTGAAAGCGGTCAGGTTTCATGAAGTAGGCGGTCCGGAGGTTCTGAGATATGAGGACGTACCAGAGCCAAAGCCATGCGCAGGCGAGGTGCTTTTAAGGATTGCGGCGTGCTCAGTTAACAGGTTGGATATATGGCTGCGCTCGGGGGTTTATCCTTCTCATCTGCCGCATATACTCGGAAGCGAGTTTGCAGGTGAGGTAGCCGAACTTGGAGAATGCACCAATGGATATGCTTTTGGCTCACGGGTTGTTATATACCCTGGGATTACGGATGGTGTGTGTAGACACTGCCTTTCTGGCGATGACAGCATGTGCGAGAACTTTGGGATTGTTGGATCAAAGACGGACGGTGGGTATGCTGAGTATGCGGTAGTTCCAGCGGAGAATGTGTTTGAAATACCGGAAGGTGTGTCGTATGAAGAAGCGGCTTCGACTGCGCTCGTTTTCTTGACGGCTTGGCACATGTTGGTTACCAGGGCTCGGCTTAGGCTCGGAGAACAAGTCTTGATACACGCGGCTGGCAGTGGGATCGGCAGTGCGGCGGTTCAGATAGCTAAGATATCTGGAGCGGAGATTTTTGTTACAGCAGGCACAGATGAAAAGCTTGCAAAGGCTGAGGAGCTTGGGGCTGAGCATCTGATAAATTACAATAAGACCGACTTCGCGCAGGAGGTGCTTCGACTGACCGCCGGCAGAGGTGTGGATGTTGTGTTTGAGCATACTGGAGCGGCTACATTTGCCGGAAGCATGTCGTGCTTGGCGAAGGGTGGCAGGTTGGTAATCGCTGGAGCTACAACAGGATCGGATGCGCGAATTGATATCAGACAGCTTTATGGCAGGCAGATATCGGTTATAGGTTCGATGTTAGGAAACAGGAGCGAGCTTGCTGCTGTATTGGATTTGGTCAGCAAGAAGAAGCTCAAGCCGGTTATTGACCGCGTGCTGCCGCTTTCTGAAGTCAGAAAAGCGCATGAGCTTATGGCGGAGCGAGAGCAGTTCGGAAAAATTGTGCTTAAGCCTTGATTTTGATGATTGATGATTATTGAGAGGTACAGCGTGGCAAAAATAGAAGATTTGGAGAACCTGCTTAACGATTTCGATGCGGAAGTTCGGAAAGGAGCGCTTTTAGAGTTAGTTGGGATGTTGCGGCACGGCGAGATCAGCCTGCCGGCTGCTAAACCTGAAGTCAACATCCATATCCACAGCTTCTTTTCTTATAATGTTTTTGGCTGGTCTCCTACCAGAATAGCTTGGGAAGGGAAAAAGTATGGGCTGGAGGTTATTGGTATTGTTGACTTTGATGTTCTTGACGGCTTGGAGGAGTTTCTGCGCGCAGGTAACATTCTTGGTATAAAGTCTGTGGTTGGGATGGAGTCAAGAGTGTTCGTTTCTGAGCTTGCAGACGTGGTAACTAACTCGCCGAACGAGCCAGGAATACATTATTTTATGCTTCAAGGATGTCCTGCTGACGCTCAGCGTTTTGGCGCTGACGAGGTGCTTCAGAGGCTGCGTGAAACTGCTAGAAGTCGAAACAAGGGGATAATAAGCAGGATTAATGAGTATCTTGGGAGCGTGAAGATAGATTACGAAGCGGATGTAGTGCCGCTTACTCCGTCAGGCAATGCTACCGAGCGTCATCTGCTTGTGGCTTACGACAGAAAAGCCCGAGAGATTTACGGAGACAGAGCGCATGAATTCTGGGCTGGGGTTCTTGAGGTTGGCGCAGAAAAGATGGCTGGGTTGATGGAGGATACGCCGAGCTTTTATGACGTAGTAAGATCAAAATTGATGAAATTTGGCGGCGTCGGGTATACTGCGCCTGATCCTGCAAGCTTTCCCTCTCTTGAAGAGTTTGTTGCGCTTGGTCGGCGGCTTGGTGCTGTTCCTACTACTACATGGCTTGATGGAACCAATGAAGGCGAACGGGATATGGAGGCTAACTTGGAGCTGTTTACGCATAAAGGCGCGGCGGCGCTTAACATAATCCCCGATCGAAACTGGAACATAAAGGATCCTGATGAGAAAACGGTGAAGACAGCCAAGCTGAGAGAAGCGGTGGCGGCGGCTAGGGGGTTTGATCTGCCGATTTCGATAGGAACGGAGATGAACAAGATTGGTCAGCCTTTCGCTGATGATTTCTCTGCGCCGGAATTGACTGACTACGTGGAAGACTTTATCCGAGGCGCATGGTTTTTCTATGGGCATACCGTTTTGGCGCGCTTGAAAGGATGGGGATTTGGATCAAGTTGGGCGGATGCGTTCTTTGGGGAAGACCGACATGCGGCTAATCGTTTCTATGAGGAAGTAGGCAGGGCGGCTCAGCCCAGCCGATTGATTTTAGATATGATAGCCGCTCTTCCAGATGGCGCCGAGCCAGCGGATGTTATTAGAATATTGTCCGGATAGCGGGTTATTTACAGTTCGATTTCAGCCGGTCTGCTTCTCTGGCTTCATCTGTGGAAACAGCAGCACATCGCGAATTGAGTCTT
>Ga0101944_10006422_pt1 | contig 12515 bp, 6 predicted proteins | sample DewCreD2012metaG_FD_75245 | JGI IMG/M metagenome (GOLD analysis project Ga0101944, IMG submission 75245) | Hot spring sediment bacterial and archeal communities from British Columbia, Canada, to study Microbial Dark Matter (Phase II) - Dewar... ... | reverse complement strand
CGGGCGTATCTACCAAGTTCGGCGGCAGTCCGTCGTTCGACGCAATGCCCTGTTTCGGCCAAGGAACGTGGGGCCAATTGGTGCCGACCATCAAGCAAAGGGGCTTCTGCGACTTGCGATTCTCCAGCCAGCGAACCGCCTCGGCAACACACACGTCTTCGTGGTATTTGAAGTGGCTCGCATGATCGAAGCCGTACTCCTTCACCTGCGCGTAGTGCGCGACTTTGCCGATGGCCGCCGCCTCGTAGCCAAGCTCCTGGAAGTAGGCCGGCCATTTCTTCAGTTCCGCCCGGGGACGGGCATGGTTGAGCATCGCCCCATTGAGAATCGGGTAAAGACCCGTCAGCAGTGCGGCGCGGCTCGGCGCACAACTCGGCGATGCCACAAACGCATTGTTCAACGACATGCCGGCCTTCGCCACCCGATCCATGTTCGGCGTGGCAACGCTCTTCCCGCCGAACGGTGCGCAGTCGGTAAAGCTCAAATCATCAGCCAAGAAAACGACGATATTCGGTTTCGCGCCGGTAATCGGCGTGGCAACGGCGCGGCGTTGCCCGTCGGCGCCGGGCGGCGCGGCAGCGTCGGGCTGGCCGCCAGCCGCCAAACTAATCGCCGGGGCCAGTGCAAGGATCAACGAAACCAACACCCGCATCGTCGCGCCCTCCGAGATCGATTCGGAAAAGATAACATCCCATCCAATCGGGCAACCGCATTTCCTGCGTCGTCTGCGCCATTGCTTGCGTCGTCCGCGCCGCTCTGGCCACAGGCCGTGGTCCTCACCCCGCAGGCTGGGCCGGCTGCGTGTTGGCCGGCGACGGCGCCCAAGGTTGCAGGCGCGATTGATCGCGCCGCGACCACTTCGTCCAAACCGCTTTGTCGTAAAGCAGCCCGAGGAACACGCCGCCGACGACGCTTCGGGCCTGGAAGCCCCGCTTCCGCGCGTTCTCGGTCCAATACCAATCGGTCATCGGCACTCGATCGGGCGTGTGGTTGAGCATGTCGTAAACCGGATCGACCAACGCCTCGAAATCCTCGCGTTTGCCCGTCAGCGTTGCCGTCCAAAGAATCCAATCCAATTTCGTGTATGTCGTGCGGTTATCCAAGGGCAGGCCGAAGCGGTTTTGAACCTTCCGATAATACGCCATTTCGCGCTGGGCCACTTCGGCCGGGAAGAGATTCAGCCCCAGGAGGCGGTCCCAAACCAAGTTGTATTTCTGGCTCCACGTGCCCGGCTTGTCGAACGCCAAACGGAAATGATCGCCGTCGTCGGCTTCTTTGACCCACCGCGCCGCCATTTGACGCGCGAGTTGATCGTAGTGTTCTGCCGACTTCAAATCGCCGCGCATCCGCGCCAGCTTGCCGAACGCACCAAGGGCAACAATCGCCTTGGCCGAAAGATTGACATTGCGCGCCAGATGACCGGCGAAGTCATCCGTACACAGTTGATTCTCCGGGTCGTAGCCCTTCTCTTCCAAGTAGGCCGCCCATCGAGCCAACAGCGGCCAATACCGGCCCGCGAAGTCGGCGTTCCCTTCCAGTTGGGCCAACGCGGCCAGCATGATCAACATGTTGCCCGTTTCTTCCACGGGCATCTGATTCTCCTCGCTGCGTTCCCCGCCTCCGTAGCGCTGGCCGTTGGCCCACGGATATTGCCCAAGATCGTGCGGTGCGAACGGGAAACGCCAGCGGGGCGACGAGGCGTAGTCCAACACCGGAACCAGCATGGCCTTGGTGAGCGAGGGGCTGGTCAGCAAGATCAACGGCGAGGCCGGATAGATCACGTCCACCGTGCCGATGCAGCCGTTGCTGAAGTTCTCTTTGCTGAAGAAGAGCGGCTGCCCGTAGGCGTCGGCCGCCAGCTTGTGCGCCGCGAAACACTGCCGATAGGCCAAAGCGGCAAGACGGGCATAGCGTTCGCCGCCGAATCGCGTAAGATCGCCCATCAATTCGGCATCGAACTCGGGGCAGCGGCGTTTTAGGTAATCAAGGTCTTCGGCCGAGATTTTCAGCAGGTCGTGTGCCGAGGCGCCCTTTCGACGCCAGTAGGGCCGCAGATTCTCGCCGAAGTACTGAATGCTATAGAGGTCGTCGTAGGCTAGCATCAGCCACCGGCCAAGCGGTTTGCCGTCGGCCGCCGCACGGCCCTCGGCAAGCATTGCGGCCAGGGCGGGCCCGGCGTCGTCGGCCGCGCGCGGCATCCGCTGATCCAGCTCGGGCAGCTTCTCGCCGCCAACGAACTCCGCGCGGCACACGGCCCGATCCGCCGCCGAAACCTGCGACTGCGGCGCCGCAAGATAGAAGTAGCCCCAATCGATCCGTAAATCGTCGCCGCGTTTCCCCAAGACGGCCTGCTCGCGCGAACCGACGCGGGCAATCGCCAGCCCGTGGGCCTTCTCCGTCGCCCATTCCACCTGCTGCCGCGGTTGATCGACGGCGATTTCCGCGCCGGCATCGAAGTACAATCGAACGCGATGGGGCTTCCCGTCGCTTGCGCTGATGTTCCAAATCAGATAAGTCACCGGCCGCGAAACAAAGTTGAGGCTCTCCGGCAGAGTCGCCGTGAGAAATACCAACTCGATATCGACGCCCGCACCGCGAAAGCCGTAGATCGTGCGCGTCGGCAACACTTCGAGTCGGGTTTGCTCCAACGCCGGCACATCCGACGGCTGATCGCCCAACATGCGATACGCCTTGCCGTCGATGCGAACCAGGCACGTCAACGGATGAATCTTGCCCGTCCAATGCCGCGTCGGACCGTCGGTCAACCGATCGGCCGTCGACCAAATGCTGAAGTAGGGATCGCAGGCCACCAGCGGAGATGCCGGCGGCGTCAAACCGCCGTCGGTGCGAATCACCCGTGGCGGCGGCTCGTTCTTCGGCTGACCTTGGCCGTCCGCCGCCCCGACTTCTGCAACCGCAATCGCTGCCAACATCAACCCGACAACAAAACGATCCCAGACCATCGATTTCCTCCCAATCCCTGTCGGCCCACAACAAAACCGTGAAGAACGGAATGCATTTCAATCGCCGAAAACACGCACTCAGCCGCTTCGCCTCGGGCGGCGGCCTCTTTATTCACTGAGAACATCTTCTTTGGTGCGCCCTGCCGAAAGCAATCATACGTCGATGCCCGATCGACGCCCAGCCGGCGCAACGGACGGCGGGTGAGCGGCAACAGCCCGAAACTCCTATCGCGCGATGTCTCTCCGCCCATGCGCCGTTCTCTGATTGTTTGCGACTGCCGGCCCGTTGCCAAGCAATCCCGGCCTCGGCAAGTAGCAAGCCACGGCACCCGTTATACGGCTTGATCGCGTCCAACGAAAGACACGCCGCCGTGGGCGGTACTGAAGAATAACGCGAAACGACGGCGGACCGCAGCGGTCGGCCGCCGCGCGGGATTCGCATCTGACGGCGCACCGGGCCCGCACCCGATTTCCGCCTATGGACCGCACAGCAAACGACGCAGGGCCGCGCCCACCTCCTCGTCGCCAAAGCGGAATCCCGCCTCGGTAAGCCGTTGAGGAACCGCGCGGGCACCGCGGAGCAGGAGGGCGTCGGCCATTTCCCCCAGGGCAAGAGAAAGGGCGAAGCCGGGAACACGGAAGATCGCCGGACGACGCACGGCCGCGGCCAACGCGCAGGTGAACTCCCGATTGGTCACCGGCTGCGGCGCCGTCAAGTTGACCGGGCCGACCAAGCGCTCGTCATTGAGAATCCATTCGATCGCAGCCGCGACATCGTCGTTGGTGATCCAACTGACATACTGTCGGCCGTCGCCCAACACGCCGCCCAATCCCCAACGAAACACCGGCAGCATCTTCGCCAACGCTCCGCCGGCGGCATCAAGAACCATCCCGATCCGCAGGCAGACTACCCGGCAGCCGTGGGCCGCGGCCTTCAGAGCGGCCGTTTCCCACTGACGGCAAAGATCGGCCAAAAAGCCGTCGCCCGGCGGGCTTTGCTCCGTGAGCAGCTCGTCGCCTCGACTCCCGTAGAAACCGACAGCCGAGGCCGAGAGGAATGCCCGCGGTCCCGGCCGAGCGGCCGCGATCGCCTGAACCAACGCGTCGGTCGCCCGCAGACGGCTCGATGCAATTCGCTGCTTCACCTCCTCGGTCCAGCGCGATTGTGCGATGCTCTCGCCCGCCAGATTGACGACCGCGTCCACATCGCGCAGAGCGCCCGGGTCGATGAGGCCGACGCCGGGGTCCCACACGAATTCGTCGAGCTGCGGGTGTCGCGGAGGGCGAACGAGCCGCACCACATGATGCCCGGCCGCCGAAAAGCGACCGACCAATCGCGCCCCAATTAAACCGCCGGCCCCGGCAATGAGTATGCGCATCGGTCCAACCACCTGCCCGCGAGCAAAGGACAATGCTGCCGCCGAAAACCGCGGCACGCCATTACATTATCCGCCCGCGAACAAGTCCGACAATATGGGCGGCGGAAATGCCGGGCTGCCGAAAAACAAAACGCCCTGTTCAGCGCCCCGTGCGCAGCATACGCAACAACCCGTGGAGCCGCGCGCCGCCGCCGGTGACGAGCATTCTCGAAAAGACGCAATCCGGAAACGACTTGGCCAGCATATCGAGGCACTGACCAAGCTCTTCCATCAGGTCGCCATGAACAGGGGCCAGCGCCTTAAATATGGGGTAGAGCAGGGGGGCCTTGAAGGGTTGCTGTTTTAGCTCTTCGGCCTGCTGAAAGGTGAGATTGAATTGCTGCACCAGCGCCCGGGTGTAACTCTGACCGCCCACGCCGAGGCTGCGTGTCCAAAGCAGCTTCGGCCCGCAGGCAATCACGTTCGAGGAATCGGCCCCGATGTCAACGATCAACAGATTGCCGCCTTGATGGCCGCGCAGTTCGCCGTTCGACTTGCTCGCGGCCGCCCGCTCCTCGCTTCGCTCGAAACGATCGACAAAGACGGCATTATACAGTGCCAACGAGTCCGCCTGGGCCGCGTCCACGTACACACTCATCGATTGAAAGCGCGCGAGCAACCGCGTCAGCAGCGTCCGCTTAACCGCGGCCACAACCACTTCGTATTCGCGGCGCGGAATCGCCGCCTTCTCTGCGGCTTTGGCATCGTCCGGCGCGGCGGCGAATTCGTCGATCGTCTGAAAGCCCCACACAAGCTCTTCCAGCGGAATCGGCACTTGGACCCGCGACTCGAATTCGACCAGCGCCGGCAGCTTATGGACGTCGATCGGCGGGAGCTTGAATTGCCTCAACAGCAGCCAGCGCGACGAAAAGGCCACGCCCACCCGATCGTTGCCAATCGCGGCCGATGAAAACAACTGCTTGAGCGACTCGTCGATCAGCCGTTCTTCCTCGGCATCGTTGACCGCCTGATTCAACGGCTTTCGATGCGGCACACTGAGGGCAGCCTCGATCGTCGCCGCATGCGGAGGCTCGGCCGGCGTCAATTTGATCGCCTTGATCCCCGATCGGCTCACGTCGATTCCCCACGCCGAGCGGCCGCGAAAACGCATCAACTGCTTCATCCGTCCGAAAACCGAATGGTAATCCGCCGGCAACAGATTGATCTTTACCGGACCGATTCCCAACACCTGAAGCGCCGCGCCCGCCGCCGACAGAAAACCGCCCGGCTGCTGCCCCAGCACGGCCGTGTCGCATGTTTCGGCCGGAACCACGCTCGCCAACCGCCAAAGCCAGTCAACGGGCATTCGAAAAGGAGTTTGGGCGGGCGCCGCCGCCCAGGCCGCCGGCGCGTACGAAGGCTGCCGCGCCGCTGCGGCGCGCGCCGTCATCTGAGCGCAGATCTTCGCAAGCTTTTCGTCGTCCGGCATGCGCTTGCGACAACGCGCCGCCATGTCCAAAAGCGTATCGTCGATGTACGGAGCGTTGCGCAAATCGTAGAGCATGTAAGCCGTTTCGGCCACACGATCCACCAAAGACGAAAGTTTCTCACTACGCAGCGCCGAAGGCACCTGCTCGAGCCATTGCAGCGCCTTTTCAAACTGCCGCTCCGCCGCCAGCTTTTCCGCGCCGCGGCAAAGGTGCTCCTGTATTTGGGCAGCCAACTGCCGGGCGAGGGCGTGATCGGGCTTTAGGCTCAGGAGCCTTTCTATCTTCGGCAGAACGCCCTCGAACCGTTTCGACGCCACTGCGGTTTGCAAGTCGTGCTCCAGCGATTCGATCTCGTCGATCTTGTCGCTGCACTCGGCAATCAGCGCGCGCACGGCATCCGTCCGCAAGGCGTCGGCCACGGTTCGCAACAGCGTCAACGCGCCCAGATAGTCGTGCCGGGCGACCATCGCCTGCGCTTCGGCAAGCTTCTCATCGGCAGTGATCTTCCGACGGTCTCGTTGCGCGGCCAGTTGCCGAATCATCTCGCCGGCACGCTTGGCCCAATCGACCAACCGCGGATGTTCAATCCGCGAAATCGTCGCCAGTTGGTCGATCGCCTCGTCGAACCGGCTCTCGGCCTGCATCGTGGCGATTGACGCGAAGAGCGATTCGATGCGTTCCACCTCCGCCGCAATCGCACTCTCGATATTGACACCGCACGCTCCGCAGAACTTCTCTCCCGAGGCGCAGATCGTGTTGCAGCGAATGCACGGCTCCCACAGATGCAGACCGCACTGGGCGCAGAACTTCCGGGTGGCCGGATTCGGACTGCGGCACCGCCGGCAGCGGAGCGTCGTTCCGCGCTCCGTCATTTCGGAACCCATCGCCGCCGGCGCGCCGGTCGCGGCCGCGTTTTGCAGCGCCAGATCGTAGGCCGCTTTCCGGTCCGGATCGATCAGCGTATCGATAGCCTCTTCCAGTTCGTCGCGCACTTGCCGCCAGACTTCGGGCAATGCGTCGTGCCGATGAGCAAGCAACGACGCCCGCTGCGCGGCCGCCGCGGCATGGATGACCTCCAAATCTTCCTCTCCGTTGGGCAAAAGCAACAACTGATAAAAATTCAGCGGACGGCGCAACTCCCGCACCCCCAGCCACGCTCGGTAGGGGTCGAAGCCGATCGGTCGATCAAGTTCGGCAAGGGGGTAGTCGGGCATCCGAAAAAGCTTTAAGGAAGGAATCGCCTTGGGCAAAACGGGAGATGCCGCACGGCTGCCGATACAGTGCGGGTCCGGTGCTGCGCCCGCTGCTCTGCCCCGCTCCGCGCCGCGCGATGACTCGGCCGGCGCTCTCCGCCATGCCTCGCCTCTTCGGCCTCACGCGCGCGGAGTGCTCAGAATGGAAAACTCGATCTGAAACTTGACCGTCGGGCGAGTCGGGTGATCGGTCTCGATCAGCACCTCGCCCATCCGCACTCCCATAAAGTCGCACGCCGGGGTCTCCGGCGGAATGACAACCTCTATTCGGAACAGACCGTTATCGGGCTGATCGGGCTGGAACGGCTTGACCGAAACTTGCACGAAATCGGGCTTGACGCAAATCTCCTTGATCTGCACAGGGCGGTCTTGTCCGCGAAACTTGAGCACCAGCGTTTCCCTCGCGCCTTGACCGCGGACCAGAGTCCCCAACCGCATGATCCGCCCGGTGTACAACTTGTCGCCGAACAACCCCACTTCGTCGCGGCGAGATTCGCCTCGAAGTTCGACGGCCGCCTCGGCAACCGCCTCGGGCTGAACAGGATGGGCGGCCTTGACGACCAGCGTCTGATGAATCTCGGCTTCCGAGAGAGTCTCGGGCAACACGAATCGCAACCGGCGCGCGGCCGTCGCGCTGTTCTCTTGCAGCGATTTCGGCTCCGGCGGCAGCTCCTGCCAAGTCAATCCGTCGATTTGCGACTCGACCGACACAATCTTCATCTCGTCCCAAATCTGCGAAAAAACCAACACGTCGAATACCTTGCCCGCCAGCGTGCCGGCAAGCGTCACTTCGTTCGGCTTGGCAGCCAGCGTTTCACGGATCGCCCCGATGATCTTGAATGTGAGCACCGGACGGCGCGGATCGTTCGTGTAAATCGTCGCACTGTGCGAGAAGAACCCGCGGCGCTCGATCACCTTCGATGTCAGTGCGATTTCCGCGCCCTGCCCGGGCAGAATATCCTGCTCCGGCAGCGTGCTCATGGTGCATTTGCACGTCGTCGGGCCGCGCTGAAGCCGCAGCGGCGCGTCGCCCTGGTTGAAGACGCGAAAGACATGGCTGACCTGCTCCTGATGCTTCAGATCGCCGAAATCGTGTTCTTCCGTCTCCACAACGACCCGCGGCGAACCGGTCGTAGCCGCTGCGCTCTGAACGATTTCCTTTTCCTTCTCGACGGTCGCACCGCCGCTGCTCAAATGAACCGCGCAGATCATTCCCGTCGCAACAAGCAACACCAACGTCACCCCGACGATTCTTTTTTTGTTCACGGCAGATGCTCCTCGCACATGACGGGCTACGGCTCCTTCGACGCCGTTCTCAGCGACTCGCCCAAGTCCGTCGTTTGGACGGCCAGCAACTCGATGGTGAGCTGCTGTTCCTCCTCGGGAGTCAATACAACTCCCGCCTTCGCCGGCAACACGAACAGATCGACGTAGCACACCTTCCCGGGCTCTGCATCGATTCGCCCGAAAAGCCAGTAACCGCCCGCGTAACGCAGCTCCGTCAGATTGCGGATTTGCCGGCGGTAGTTCGACAGCGGCCGGCCGGCCTTGCCCTTCTCTTCGAAGCGCAAATAGCACAGCCGCAACGGGGCCTCTGAGCCGCGCTGCGTCTGACTGTTCGTCTCTCGATCGATCTCGTAATGCACCAATACCTCGGCGCCTGCATGCAATGTGAACGGCCACCACGACTTTTTCGCCGGCTGTTCGTCAGTCGGTCGCTCGCGAGACGGCGCGGCTGTCTGCATCGCTTCGCCGCGTTGCGCCGCCAAGCGAGTCATCCCGGCCCCGAAATAGACGCGGCACTGCTGCCGCAACAAGTCCGCAACCAGCGACTCCCAAACGTCGCCCATCGGTGGGCGCGGCGCCGCAGCCGGCTGAATCGGGCGACCGGCCGACGGCCGCACAGCAGCCCGGCTCGAACTCCGGGTGTTTTCGCGAATCACTTCGCGCACCAACAACGACAGCGCCGGATCGAACGCGCCGCCGTTGGCCAATGTTGCCTGACGCAACACGCCCGGGCCGTCCAGGTAGTGCCGGTCCAACGTGCGCATCAACCGTTTGCGCATGGCATCGGTGGGAATCGTCGCGCTAAGGGCAAGCAGCGTCGGCGCTTCGGACAAGGCCCCGATCGAGCGATGTCGAAGCTCGAGAATCGAAAAAAACTCGTCGCTCCATAACAATCGAGCCACCGCGGCCGCTTGAGACGGCTCCAGCGCAGGCTCATCGCCCCCCGCGGGCAGCTCGAGCCAATGGGCCAGCGCCCGCCGACTCCACAGAGCGAAATGCCCTTCGAACTGCACGGCCTGGTTCTGCGGAAGTCGCGCCGACCGGTACAAGACGACTTGCGCCGGCAGATTGGCCAAAACCGGCTCGCTCAACAGTCCGACGATCGACGACCGCCCCGAATGATCCGCCGCATATTGAGCCAAACGCAGCGCCAATTGCTCGCGGACGTTCGAACCCTCGTGCCCGCGAAGCAACACCAATACTCGTTGACGGAGCGTGTCGGGCGATGTCCACGCTCCGGACGAACCGATGAACCGTTCCGGCTGAAACACAATGTCGAGCAGCAGAGCCTCGGTCCAACTCGCTTGCCGACGCCCGACTGCGTCTAACGCAGCCTCCGCCGCCGCTTTCGCGTCCGACGTGGGAATCGCGGCCTGAATCATTGCCGCCAGCGCCTGTCGGGCCGTTGGCGTGCCGTTGGCGGCCAACGCTTCCGCGGCCCGAGTCAGCAAGGTCGCTTCCTCCGGCTTCGAACCGCTGCGCCCCGCACCGGCATCCGCGAATTCCGAACCGCTGTGCCCGCCCGGCTTCACCTTGATCAGGTCGAGGATCATTCGTGCTTCTGCTTCGGTTCTTTCCGGACGCATCGCCCGGACCGCCAGCGCCTCGCCCAGGCGACGGTCTGAAATCAACCGCGCGACATGAAAATCGTGCTCGTCCCATTGCGTCAGATCCGCCGGCGGCGGCAACGGAGGAGGCAACAGGGGCGGAGGTCCCTCGGGCGACTCCTCGCCCGAGCCGGCATTTCCCGTCTTTGCCGGACCTTGCGATTTGCCTGCCTGCGTTGCCGCGCTGTCTGCCGAGGGCGACGGCTGCGGTTGAGCAGCTTTGGCAACGCCTTTCGCCGTGGGGCGCTTGCCCGGCTGCATGGCAGCCTGATCGGCTTCCTGCTCGCGCTGCTTTTTCTCTTTCAACGCCTTGACGAATTCCTCTTGGCTCTTCCCGCCAAAGGAACTGTTTTCTTCGCTGCCGCACCCTCCGCAACCGGAAGACACAGCCACCGCAAAACCGATCGGAAAGAGGATCGCCAGGCGAAGGCACGACAATCGAACGCTCCGTCGAACTGTTCTGTCCATGTCTTCAACCTGATGGCGTACATATACCGTCAACGCCGGCCGACGGCAATTAATGGCATTTAAATCCGCCTCGTGGAGACGATGTGACCCGCCTCGTGGAATTCAATACTTCCGACGATTCTAAACGCGGCCGGTTACCTTCTCGTGAGTGTCCGATTAGAAAAAGACGAGCATGTTTTCGCCCCTTTCGTTGCCTCCAAACAGCCCGAATGAAGACTGGGGAGTAAAGCAGCGAATCTGCAAAAGCCAGGAAAACCAGCAAAACGATTGGACCGAGCGGATATACTTTTTGTGCGGCCTTCGCCGACAAAAAAGTCCGCACGCTGTCGGCTGGCTCGCAGTGACGATTCGGAGAGTGGCGGCTGGCCGATCGACTTACTCTTTAGGTCGCGTTGTCAGGCACGAGCGACCCGATCCGCTCCTCTCGCACGCACCCGTTGCGTGTCCAGGCCTGCACCAACGGAGCAACTCCCCGGTCTTTACCGCGGAATTGTCATTCCGTCGCATCGCGTTTTCCAGAAATGATCCTCATGATCGCGCACGCGAGAGTGTCATGCCGAATCAACTTGCCGGTGAATTGAGCCTTTACCTTCGCCAACACGCCGAAAACCCTGTAGATTGGCGGCCCTGGTCGCCCGACTGCCTGCGACAAGCAGCCGAGCAGCAAAAGCCCGTCTTCGTATCCATTGGCTATTCCTCTTGTCATTGGTGCCATGTGATGGCTGACGAGAGTTTCTCGGACGCCGAGGTGGCCGCCCTGCTCAACGAGCGATTCGTTCCCGTAAAGGTTGATCGCGAACAGCGTCCCGATTTGGACCAAGTTTTCATGGAGGCCGTGCAACTGATGACCAATCGCGGCGGTTGGCCGCTTTCGGTCTTCCTGACCCCTTCGGGCGAGCCGTTCTTCGGCGGAACCTATTGGCCGTTGCATGGGCGCGATGGCGTTCCGGGCTTTCCCGATGTCCTTCGCGCTGTTGATGATGCGTGGCGGAACCAGCGGTCGCGCGTGGAAGCCCAGGCTGCCCTGGTTGGCCAAGCGGTGCGCGACTCGCGTCTCGATCACGGCGCTCCGGGTCAGATCGAGTCGCTGCCGCTGCTCCGCGAACAATCGTTCGCGGCCGCCGAGGCCGAACTGAGAGAAATGTTCGACCCGCAGTGGGGCGGATTCGGCCGCGCACCGAAGTTTCCTCAGGCCGTACTGCTCCTCTGGCTGGTCCGCCGAGCCGCAGCGACACAAGATGCCGCACTCGCGGCGATCTTGAGCAAGACGCTCGACGCGATGGCCGACGGCGGCATCTTCGACCATCTGGGCGGGGGGTTCCATCGATACAGCACCGACGCTCAATGGCTGGTGCCGCATTTCGAAAAGATGCTGTACGACAACGCCTTGCTCGCACAGGTTTACGCCGAAGCCTGGCGAGCGTTTCGTCGGCCGCAGTGGCGGCAAGTCGCCGAGGCGACCTGCGACTACATGCTCCGCGATCTGCGATCGCCCGACGGCGGCTTTTTCGGCAGCGAAGACGCCGACAGCGAACACGAGGAAGGCCGCTTCTATTTATGGACGCCCGAACAAGTGGCCCAAGTGCTCGGCGACCAAAAGCGTGCCGCCCGCTTCTGCCGCGAATACGGCGTTTACCCGGGCGGGAATTTCGAAGGCCGTTCGATCCTGCACCGGCGGCAATCGAGCGATGCAGAGGCAACAAGCCCTGAATCGGAAGATCAGATCGATCGACTTTCAGCCGACGACCGAGCCGCGTTGCTGGCCGCGCGGTCGGCCAGGGTTCGTCCGTTGCGCGACGACAAGATCATTGCGGCGTGGAACGGGCTGGCCATTGCCGCGCTGGCCAAGTGCGGTGCGATTTTTGACCGAAGTGACTACATCGCGGCGGCAACAGCGGCGGCTTCGTTCGTGCGTGAACGAATGACCGACGACGCGGGCCGGCTCTGGCGGTGTTGGCGCGACGGCCGTCGCGCCCCGCCCGGATTCCTCGACGATTACGCCTCGGTGGCCCTCGGCTACTCCATTCTTGCCCAAGTTTCAGGCCGCCAAGAATGGCAACCGGCGGCTGCCGATCTGGCGAACGCCATT
>Ga0101944_10006420_pt1 | contig 12519 bp, 8 predicted proteins | sample DewCreD2012metaG_FD_75245 | JGI IMG/M metagenome (GOLD analysis project Ga0101944, IMG submission 75245) | Hot spring sediment bacterial and archeal communities from British Columbia, Canada, to study Microbial Dark Matter (Phase II) - Dewar... ... | reverse complement strand
CCAAAGTGAACAAGCGGCGATGATGGCCACCACGGCCAGCGCTGCCAGCGCCACACCCAACCGGAAGGAGAGCGGGCGATAGGCGAAGCGCACCGTATGCTCACCCGCGGGCACGTGAACGGCGCGCGCGATGCTGTAGGCACGATAGATCGGCGTGGGTGCGCCGTCCACCGACGCCTCCCAGCCGGGATACCAGCTATCCAGAAGCACCAGGTAGCCGTCGGCGGCCAGGCGCACGCGCACCACCACCTCGTCCGGCTCGTCGCGTACCAGCGCCACGTCGTCCGATCCGGCCGCCACACCGGGCGGCGGTGCGGTGTCGGCGCTCGCCTCGATCACCACCGTGCGCCGGGGATCAATGTCCAGGTCGGTCAGATGCCCGAGCGCTTCCTCGGCGTCGGCGGACAGCACAACCGAGTGGACCGCATAGGCGCGTGGCAGCGGGTCGCGGTTCTCGTAGACCACCGATAGATCGTCAGCAAACGTTGGCGGGAAGGTGCTTTCGGCATCCGCGCCCATGCGTCCCTCGGTCAGGATGTAACGCACGGCCAGCAGACGGACCTGCTGCACGGGGTGTGCCGTGTGTAAGAAGGCGTCCTGCCGTGCCAGCATCAGCGGCGAACCGTGACCGCTGGCGCTGCGGACACGGTAGGCGGAAGGGAAGAACTGGCCCAGGTTGCGCACCGCGGCCGCCTCGCTGCCCATGCCAAGCGGCCACACCCGTCCGCCCTCGAGGTGGTCAAGCACGTAACGCGCGCCGCCTGAGAGCTGCTGCCACCAGTCATCCGGCCGTATCGGGTTGACGGTGGTGCCACCGGCGACCACCAGATCGAGCACGACGGCAGCCAGCGCCAACGCTGCAAAATGGCGCGCCGACAGCCGACGCCCGGCATAGGCTCCCAGCAGCGCCAGCGCCACCCACAGGTTGAAGGCAAGCAGGATGGCCGGTGCCGTGAGCGGCGCCAGATGGCGCATCAGCAGGCGCTCCGTCTCATACACCGGCTGGATTGTGAAGCCGCGTTCGAGGAAGGCCAGCGCCAGCTTGCGCTCCAGTCCGCCCCAGTCGGTATCAACCCACATGCGCAGCGGCCCGCGCGCCAGCCACACGGCCACCAATCCGATCCCCAACAGACCGAGGACGCTGGCGACGATCGCCAGGCCGCGGCGCGACGGGCCGCGCTCCAGGAGCGTTTGAAGGCCGCAACCGGCCAGCACCGCCAGCGCCAGGTTGACCGCCATCAGCCAGCGCGACGGGATGCGAAACAGCCCGAAACCGGGCAGATGCTGGATGACCAGCTGATAGAGCGGCGTGTAACGTCCCAGCGCCAACATGAGGGCGCCGACCAGCAGGAGCCCGAAGAAGAGCACGTCTCGCCGCTGCCGCTGTCCCCAGGCGAAGCCGACCAGCAGCAACGGGATGAAGCCCGCGTAGATGAAGTCCTCCTCGAACGGGTCGCCGCCCTTGAAGCCGATCACGTTGTTGCCAAAGGCGCTGGGCAGCAGGAGGTTGAGCGCCATCGCCGGTGGCCAGGAGTTGTGGGTCAGGAAGTTGAACCCGCGTTCCGCCGAGCGCAGCGAATGCTGCTGCAGCTCGACGGTGGGCAACAGCTGGGGAGCGCTGAGCAGCAGGCCAGCCACAATGAGCACGCCGACGAACAGGGCGGGCCGCAGGTGACGATCGGCAACCGCGCGGAAAGCGGCATAGCCCATCAGGATCAGGAGCGTGTAGAACACGATCTGGGGTTGCGCGGTGAACGCCTGTAACGCGAGTGGCACACCCCCCAGCACCGCCAGCGGCAGGCTACGTCGTTGTGCCGCCAGCACGGCGCCGCACAGGACCAGCGGCAGCCAGACGGCACCGGTCATAATGTTAAGATTGCCGATCTGGGCCATCAGAAAGCCGCCCATGCCAAAGGTCAGGCCGGCCAGGGTGGCCGGGGCTGTCGCCAGTCCGAGCGTGCGCGCCAGCGCGAAGGTGAACAGCGCCGCCAGCGTGAGATGTAGCACGATGAAGAGCGACAGCTCGAGCGACGGCGACAGCCCGCTCAGGAAGATCGCTCCGAGTGGGTAGAGCGGGCCCACCTGCCCCTCCGCCAGCAGCGGGATGCCGATGTGCTGATAGGGGTTCCAGAGCGGCACGCGTCCGGCCAACCATTCGTCGGCGACCATGATGTGATAGGGGTAGTGAATGAGTGTGATGTCGGAGCGCCAGAGCGTCTGGTGGCCGAAGAAGAGCTCGGGAAACGCGAGCACGGGGAGCACCAGAAACAGCGCCACCGGCACAAGCCAGCGGCCGGCCCGGGCGGGACGTGAATCGGCAAGGTTCAGGATGGCGTCCCTCCAACCGCAACAACCAGATGACGCGATTGTAGCACCCGGGCGGACGGGCGACAAGACGGCGAACCGTGCGGCGGGCGAAGGGGCCCACACGATTCTTCCCTACCGTGCGCGTCCCGTGGCCGCGGGCGCAGTTGGGCGGGCGTCCCGGCGCTGGACGATACCTGCGACGCGTGGTACAGTGCAATCACCGGCGCCCGTCCTAGCCTGCCCGCCATCCTGCGGTGCCATACCCGGTGCGGCGCCGCCATGGGACGATGTCAGACAGACCGGTCTACGAACGCATCTATGCCCTGGTGCGGTTGATACCGAGCGGCCAGGTGGCGACCTACGGTCAGATCGCGGCGCTGGCCGGCGGCTGCACGGCGCGCATGGTCGGTTACGCGCTGGCGGCGCTGCCCCACGACACCGACGTGCCCTGGCAGCGCGTCATCAACCGCCAGGGCAAGATCAGCCCGCGCAGCGGTGGCACCGGCAGCGCCCTGCAACGCCAGCTCCTCGAGGCCGAGGGCGTGGTCTTTGACGCTGCCGGTCGGGTGGACTTCGCCGCAGTGGGCTGGAGCGGCCCCGAATGGGAGTGGCGGGCCGGCTGACGTCTCTGACATGGTTGCTCAAACCTGAGTCGTTCACTAAGATTTTGTGCAATTTGCAATCCGACCACGATGTGCTATAATCGCCGTGATAAGACCCTTGCTCCGGCGCCTTGTCGGTGACGATGAGGCCCAACCGGGAAGCGATGCCCGATCGTCCGGAGTAAGACCGGTGGTCGCACCTGGCGATAGCCACCGGTGTTTTCTCAGGTATGCTCACGGGGAAGGCCTTCGCCCGGCCCCGGGGCGCATCCATTCACATCATTCAGCCGCTGGAGAAGGGAGCACCACAATGGGCAAGAAGCATCTCATCAGTCTGCTGGTTGTCATCGGCCTGCTGCTGACTGCCTGGCCGGCGTTCGCCCAGGCGCCGGAGCCACAGCGTGGCGGCTCGATGACCGTCGTCTATCAGGACGACCTGGCCACAATTGATCCGGCGATCGCCTACGACTGGACCAACTGGCCGGTGGTCAAGATGGTCTTCGACGGACTGCTGGACTACGACGACACCACCAACCTCTTGCCGCGTCTGGCCGAGGCGATGCCGGACGTCAGTGCCGATGGCACCGTCTACACCTTCAAGTTGCGCCAGGGGGTCAAGTTCCACAACGGGCGCGAGCTCACCGCCGACGACGTGGTCTACACGCTGACCCGTGTGGTGGACCCCGCCACCGTCAGCCCCGGCGCCGGCTTCTATCTGGGCATCAAGGGCGCCCAGGAGATGATTGATGGCAAGGCCACCACATTGGAAGGCGTCAAGGCGCTCGACAAATACACCGTCCAGTTCACCCTGACGCAGCCGGATGTCACCTTCCTCAACAAAGTGGCGCTCAACTTCGCCTACATCGTGCCCCGCGAAGAGGTCGAGAAGGATCCCGCCAACTTCGGCCACAACCCGATCGGCACGGGGCCGTTCATCTTCAAAGAATGGGTGCCGGGCCAGTATCTGGTCTTCGACCGCAATCCCGATTACTTCTACGAGGGCCTGCCCTATCTGGATCAGGTGCGCATCGAGGTGGGTGTCGAGCCGAACGTGGCGCTGCTGCGGCTGGAGACGGGCGAGATTCACCTGATGGGCGACCCGCCGCCCGGCGCCGAATGGACACGCATCTCGACCGACCCGGCCTGGGAGAAGCGCATCGAGGTCCAGCCCCAGGTGAGCACCATCTACATCGCCATCAACGTGACAGCGCCGCCGTTCGACAACGTGAAGGTGCGGCAGGCACTCAACCACGCCATTGACAAGGAGCGCATCATCCAGCTGCTCAACGGGCGCGGCACCGTTGCCAATCAGATTCTGCCGCCTCTGATGCCCGGCTACGACCCCGACTACGTCGGCTACGAGTACAATCCCGAAAAGGCCAAAGCGCTCCTGGCGGAGGCCGGCTACCCCGATGGGTTCGAGACCAGCATCCTGTGCATCGCGGTGGAGCCGCAGCCCAAGCTGTGTGAGTCGTTCCAGGAGGACCTGGCGCAGGTCGGCATCAAGATGGCCATCAACACGCTGGCGGCGCCCAACGTGATTGACGACGCCGGCAACGGCCGCACCCCCCTGACCTGGTCGGGTGGCCTGGCCTGGATCCAGGACTATCCCGATCCCGATGACTTCTACGGCCCGATCCTGGGCTGCGGGTCGAACGTGCCCGGCGGCTGGAACTGGGCGCGCTACTGCAACGAGGAGCTCGAAGCCAAGGCGATGCAACTGCTGACCGTGACCGACCACGAGCAGCGCATGGCCGGCTACCGTGAGCTGTTCAGGGCGCTGATGGACGACGCGGTGTGGGTGCCGGTTTTCAACGGCGTCTACACGGTGGCGCACTCCGAGAAGCTGCACGGCGAGGCCACCCTGACCCATCCCGAGCACTCGCTGCGCTACGAGACCATGTGGTTGGAGCAATAGACACACCGGGCCTTCCTGCGCCCTGCACCACGATGTGAGATCGCCCACCCGGGGGGCCCGCCGCCGGTCCATCGCCGTCGGCGGGACCCTCGGATCTGTAGCCTGGACTCGGCAATTCTGTGACGATGGTATCCACTGATTCTATGGACCGCGAGGCGCTGCCGCCGGCGCCGGATGCGGAGGTAGTGCCGCGCGTGCTGAAAGCGGTGGCGGGCGATGATTACTTCACCCTGACGTGGCGGCGCTTGCGGCGCGACCGCGCCGCGATGGCGGGCGCCGTGCTGATCGGCCTCATTGTGATCGCCGCCATCCTCGCGCCGTGGCTGTCCCCCCACGACCCCACCAAGCAGTATCGCGACGGCCTGACCAAAACCGGCCAGCCGCTGCCCAGCACGCTGCTGACCGATGGCACACTGCACTTCCCGCTGGGCACAGACCCTAACGGCCGCGACCTGTTGAGCCGCATCCTGTACGGCGCGCGCGTCAGCCTGATCGTGGGGGTACTGGCAAACACCCTCGCCATCGCCATCGGCACGCTCATCGGTTCGGTGGCCGGCTTCTTCGGCAACCCGCTGGAGACGCTGCTGATGCGCTTCACCGACATCATGATGGCCTTCCCGACCCTCCTCCTGGCCATGACGCTGGTGGCGATCCTCAAGCCGAGCATGTGGATCATCATCATGGTCATCGGGCTGGTCTACTGGACGTGGATCGCGCGGGTCATCTACGGCCAGGTGGTCGCGCTGCGCCAGCGCGACTTTGTGGTCGCCTCGCGGGCAATCGGCTCGCCCCGCTGGTTCACGCTGATCCATCACATCCTGCCGCAGCTGGTGCCGACGATCATCGTGTGGGGCACGCTGGGCATCGCCACCAACGTGATGCTGGAGGCCAGCCTGAGCTTCCTGGGCATCGGCGTGCAGCCGCCGACGCCGAGCTGGGGTGGCATCATCCAGCAGGGGCAGTCGTTTTATCGCACGGCGCCTTGGCTGGTGGTCTTTCCCGGACTGGCGATCATGATCACCATCTTCGCCTTCAACCTGCTGGGCGACGGCCTGCGCGATGCGATGGACCCAAGCCAGAAAGGCAGGCTGTGAGCGATGTGGGCCTTTATTGTTCGCCGCCTCGTCCAGGCCATTCCGGTGCTGATCGGCATCTCCTTGCTCACCTTCGTCCTCATCTACTACCTGCCGGCCGATCCGGCGCGCATGTACGCCGGGCCGAGCGCCACAGCCGACACCGTGGCCCGCATTCGCCACGAACTCGGCCTCGACCAGCCCTTCTGGGTGCAGTATACGCGCTACCTGGAGCGCCTGTTGCACGGCGACCTGGGCTTTTCCTATCGTAAGCAGGTTGCCGTCACCGAGCTGATCCTCAGCCGCCTGCCCTACACGCTGGCGCTGATCGGGGGCGGGGTGTTCGTCGAGCTCCTGATCGGCCTGACGGTGGGCATCGCCTCGGCCATCGGACGCGGGCGGTGGATGGATCGCGTGGGGATGTTGATCGCGCTGCTGGGCGTCTCAACGCCGTCGTTCTGGCTGGGGCTCTTGCTCCTGTACGGCTTCGGCTACCTGATCCCGATCTTCCCGCTCAGCGGCGCCGGGACGCCGCTGCATCTGGTCCTGCCCGCCTTCGCCGCCGGGATGGGTGGCGCGGCGTGGTACGCGCGCATGATGCGCTCGAGCATGCTGGATGTACTGGCCAATGACTATGTCCGCACCGCACGCGGCAAGGGTGCCCGCGAGCGGCTGGTGGTCGTGCGCCACGTTTTGCCGAATGCGCTCAATCCGATCATCACTATGGCCGGAATGGACATCCCCTGGTTCATCGGGGGGGTGGTGCTGGTTGAGCGGGTCTTCAACTGGCCGGGCATCGGCCGCATGGCGGTCGAGGCGATCGAGACGGTGGACGTGCCGCTCATCCTGGGCACGGTGATCTTCACTGCGGCCATGGTCGTCATCAGCGGCATCCTGATTGACGTCGTGCAGGGCCTGGTTGATCCGCGCATCCGCCACCAGGCGCAGTCGTACTCGTCGCAATGACCGGGATGGATTATTCGCCGGGATTTGGGATTGGGACCGCCGGGAGAGTGGCTCAAACGCAAGCCTTCCATCCCCTAATTCCGGCTATGCCGTGAAGGGAGATACATTCTATGACCACCCATCATCTGGATGACAGCCAACCCCACGCCTTCTGGGACAACACGCACCCGCCACGCCTGCACATCGCCCCCGGCGACACGGTCGTGTTCGAGGTGCAGGAGGCGTCAGCCAACCAGATCGGGCCCGACTCGACGGTTGAGGCGCTCAAGACGCTCAGCTTTGACCCGATCGCGCCGCTGACCGGGCCGGTCTATGTGGACGGGGCGCAGCCGGGCGATGCGCTGGAGGTGGAGATCATCAGCCTGGCGCACAAAGGCTGGGGCTGGGGCGCGGTGATCCCCGACTTCGGGCTGCTCGCGGAGGACTTCCCCGATCCCTACCTGCACCAGTTTCGGCTGGAGGGCGACGTGTGCTGGTTTAACCCGCGCATTCGCATTCCATATGAGCCGTTCTGCGGCACACTGGGGGTGGCGCCCGACGAGCCGGGACGCTTCGGCACGCTGCCGCCGCGTCGCAACGGCGGCAACCTGGACATCCGCCACCTGACCCCCGGCGCGCGGGTCTTCCTGCCCGTCCTCGTGCCGGGCGCCCTCTTCTCCGTGGGCGACTGTCACGCCAATCAGGGCGATGGCGAGGTCAACGGCACCGCCATCGAGATGCCGGCCACGGTGACACTGCGGTTCCAGCTGCACAAGAATGCCAACCTGCCCGAGCTGCGCTTCATCACGCCGCCCGGGAAGCCGCTCACCACTATCGGCAGCGGGGGCTACTTCGTGACCACCGCCGCCGGGCCTGACCTGTTCAGGAACGCCCAGCAGGCGACGCGCTACATGCTCGACCACATGACGCGCGAGTACGGGCTGACGCGCGAGGAGGCCTATTGCCTGTGCGGGGTGGTGCTCGACCTGAAGATCAGCCAGATCGTGGACACCCCCAACTTCATGGTGTCGGCCTACCTGCCGCTGAGCATCTTTGGCGGCGGCTAAGCCAGTCCGGCCAGCTTCCGAAACTCTTTGTCGGACAGGAAGCGGTTCACCTGCGTGCCGCAGGTCGGGCACGGCCCGCTGGCCAGAGGACGCCCGTTGGCCGCCGTGGTGACGCTGCCGCCGTGGATGGTTTTCATGTCACGACACCTGAAGCAGTAGCCTTTGAAGTCCATAGTGGGCCTCCACCCTGTCTGGATAGTGTTATAGACAGGATTATCAGGATTTTTCTATCTCATCCTGTTAATCCTGTTAATCCTGTCCATTTCTCTATTATTAGACAGGATTAACAGGATTTACAGGATTTTTTTCATTCCATCCTACACATCCTGTTAATCCTGTAAATCCTGTCCATTTCTTTTATTGTTAGACAGGATTAACAGGATTTACAGGATTTTTTCCTCTCATCCTGTTAATCCTGTCAATCCTGTCCATTCCCGGGTTCAGGACAGTATCTCGAACAGCGGTGCACAGAACTCGCCCGCCGGCTCGATCTCTCCGTTCAGCACCTGCTCCACAATTCGCGCGGTATGCAATGGCATTGCCTCAGCACCGCACTCGTCGCAGGCATACATCTCGAGGTCGCGGATCACCACCGGCTGGCCGGCGCGGTGGAAAATGCGTTCGACTCGCACCGCGTGCATCGGGTTTCGACACCCGTTGGGACACTCCATACCCTCACTCCCGGTTTGCCGTGATAATGAATGCCGGAAGGCAATCCTTGACGGTTACGGTGGTGCGCCCGCCGGTGATCGTGTACCTGGTGAATCGGCCTCCCGTCCGCTCGTCCGGCACTTTTTTCCTGACAGTGCCGTTCAGGATTACGTCCAACACCTGATCAATTGAGATGCCGTTTTCTGCCATCCGCTCAATGAGATGTGGTCCAAGGTGATTATGCCCGCTGCGACGTCTGCACGAATCTGTTCAAGAGACACTGGCACACCGCTCAGTCGTTGGCGATTTCAGGCCGTCGTTGTCAATTATAGCATCGCTGGCGGCTGGGAGAAAGATTCAAAGAGGCTGAACAACGGGTGCCAAAGAGCTTCCTTGCGCCGATTGAGGATGGACTAGGCAGGATTGACAGGATTATCAGGATTCTTTCCTCTCATCCTGTTAATCCTGTCTATTTCTCCCGAGCAACGACCCCCTGTCACCCGGCCCTGCCCGTGCGACCATCCCTCCCGCCGCGGCAACGGCAACGGCTGTACCGTCACCCTCCCCGCCACCCCGGGCTCGCGCCTGCGCTACTCCCTCGACCGCACCAGCGACGCCTACAAACACCTCTACGCCCAGCGCACCGCCACCGAGCGCATCAACGCTCAGGCCACCGACCTCGACATCGAGCACCCCAGACTGCGCAACCGTCGTTCCATCACTAACCTCAACACCCTCATCTACGTCCTCATCAACCTGCGCGCCCTGCAGCGTCTCCGGGCACGCCATACCACCACCCGGGAGGTAACGCCCATGCCCCCCACCTGAGCCCGCCCCACCGCGCCACCCGCCCGGCCTTCCTTCCCGCCCGGCAGCAGGCGAGGGCCAACCCGGGCCACCCGCGCGCGGTGGGGCACACCCACCTCCAACGCCGGGACGCTACCTTCCGGCCTTCATCCCCCCACGACCCGCACCCGACCGGGCGCAGGTTAGACAGGATTAACAGGATTATCAGGATTTTTTCATCCCATCCTGTCAATCCTGTTAATCCTGTCCACGCCTCCCCCGACCGGGAGTGTACCAAACAAAATTAACAGGATTTTCAGGATGTTTTTTCATCCCATCCTGTCAATCCTGTTAATCCTGTCCATTCCCCCGGATTATGGCGCGCCCGGTGCTGTCGTCGGGGCCCCTGGTTGGCGCTTCGGGTGGCCACACCACCCGGTTGCGGGCATTATAATTCGCTCCGCCTCACCAACTTCACATAATATTGGCCCCTCCCTCCCCTGGGGGCATCCAGTCTACTTCTACATAGACACACATTTCGAAGGTACCTTACCGACGGCCAAAGTCGTAATGCCCCTGGGGGCATCCAGTCTACTTCTACGTCTAGCACAGGTTTTTGCGGGTGGCAAGGCATCTTGTTGTCGTAATGCCCCTGGGGGCATCCAGTCTACTTCTACCGATCAGATACGCGGCATTCGCGTGCCGAGCGCGGCTGAAGTCGTAATGCCCCTGGGGGCATCCAGTCTACTTCTACGGTGAGCAGCCCTCGACCTGGCGTGCGAGTAGGAATCCGTCGTAATGCCCCTGGGGGCATCCAGTCTACTTCTACTATGTCCCGGCAGGGCGAACAGACTGCGTCTTATCTATGATGTCGTAATGCCCCTGGGGGCATCCAGTCTACTTCTACGGTTTCGCTCTTGCGAAAGAGCGATCTACCATCCGGAGGTGGTCGTAATGCCCCTGGGGGCATCCAGTCTACTTCTACGCTCGTTCGACGTTACGTTGGGACCCCACACGTTTGATGGTCGTAATGCCCCTGGGGGCATCCAGTCTACTTCTACCCCGCACGCCACAATGTGGCGCCGCGCCTGAATTGGCAGTCGTAATGCCCCTGGGGGCATCCAGTCTACTTCTACCTACCCCATTGGGCTGTAGAAGTCCAACGCCCCACTACAGAGCGCGTCGTAATGCCCCTGGGGGCATCCAGTCTACTTCTACTCATACTCGCGGAGGTCAGCTTCGAACCAGTTGTATATGTCGTAATGCCCCTGGGGGCATCCAGTCTACTTCTACCACGGTTGATCCGGCAATCGGCAAGCGGATCGAGGCCGAAGAGGTCGTAATGCCCCTGGGGGCATCCAGTCTACTTCTACTGACAAGGCCGCCTTGCCACACCTCTGGCCCGAAAGTGAATGTCGTAATGCCCCTGGGGGCATCCAGTCTACTTCTACAAGGCATAGGCCGCCGACAAGGCCGACAAGGCCAACAAGTCGTAATGCCCCTGGGGGCATCCAGTCTACTTCTACTGCAGAGGCATTCGCGGAATTCGCCCGGGAATTCCCGGAGTCGTAATGCCCCTGGGGGCATCCAGTCTACTTCTACTCGTAATGACCATTGACAAGGCGACAGTTCCGCATGTCGTAATGCCCCTGGGGGCATCCAGTCTACTTCTACCCGGCTTCTTCTCTTGCCTTGCGCAACGATCCAAACAGTCGTAATGCCCCTGGGGGAGGGATGGGCTTACCATAAGATTGGCTCCGCGCTGCTCACCGACCCCCTCCCCACCGACCTCCAGTCTACTCCCGCAATCGGAACCTGACATAATATCGGCTCCGCTCATTTCACATAATGTCTCCTCCTGGCGTAGCATGACAGTATTGACCCTCTCCTGCTGCCAGAAAGGAGACAGCGGCATGATACCCCTTCCCACCCGGATGCGCAACTGGCTCATAGCACGCTTCCGCCTGCCAGCTCGCACCCAACCCACGCCGCCACCGGTCACCCTCGACCTCCTCGCCCGCCACCCCGACCTCCGGCCCCCCCACGTCGCCCACTGCCCGGTGACACAACGCTACCTCGACCTCCTCGGCTCCCTCCCCTGGAGCCACTTCCCCGAACGTGACCCCAACCGCCCCTGGCCAGGACGACGCCCCTATCCCCGCCGCGCCTACGTCGCCGCCTTCCTCATCAAGATTGATCAACGGCTGCGCTATATGTCCGATCTGCGGCGCTTCCTCCTCGACCATCCCACCCTCGCCTGGGCCATCGGCTTCCCACTCTCCGCCGACGGCAACCCTCACCTGCCAGGCACTCGCCAGTTCGGCCGCGTGCTGCGCCACCTCGACAACGACGCCCTCCAGTTCCTCCTCACCGCCTCCCTGCGCCTCATCCAGGCCGAACTCGACCCCGACGCCCACCTCGGCGACATCATCTCCCTCGACACCAAGCATATCATCGCCTGGGTCAAGGAGAACAACCTCAAGGAACATATGCGCGACCGCTACCTCAAGGAGCGCCAACCCAGAGGCGACCCCGATTGCCGCCTCGGCTGCAAGGAGCGCCGCAACCAACCCGCCCCCGCCGAGACAACACCAACCACCAACCCCGTCCCGGCAGCCCACCTGTCGCCCGGACAGTACTACTGGGGCTACGCCTCAGGCGTCGTCGCCACCCGCCTCCCCGACACCACCGAGGTGGTTCTCGCCGAACTGACCCAGCCCTTCGATCAGAACGACGCCACCTACTTCGCCCCCCTTATGGCCCAGGTCGAACAGCGCCTCGGCCGCCGCCCCCGCTACGGCGCCCTCGATGCCGCCTTCGACGCCTTCTACGTCTATGACTACTTCCACCTCGCCGGCGGCTTCGCCGCCGTCCCCCTCGCCCGACGCGGCGGCATCACCCACCGTCACTTCACCCCCGACGGCACCCCCCTGTGCCAGGCCGGCCTCCCCATGACCCTGCGCTACTCCTATCAGCAGCGCACCGGCCACCACCCCCACCCCCGCCAACGCTTCGCCTGCCCCCTCCGCTTCCCCAACCCCACCACCCGGCCCTGCCCGTGCGACCATCCCTCCCGCCGCGGCAACGGCAACGGCTGTACCGTCACCCTCCCCGCCACCCCGGGCTCGCGCCTGCGCTACTCCCTCGACCGCACCCGCGACGCCTACAAA
>Ga0101944_10006419_pt1 | contig 12525 bp, 8 predicted proteins | sample DewCreD2012metaG_FD_75245 | JGI IMG/M metagenome (GOLD analysis project Ga0101944, IMG submission 75245) | Hot spring sediment bacterial and archeal communities from British Columbia, Canada, to study Microbial Dark Matter (Phase II) - Dewar... ... | reverse complement strand
ATCCTACTGGAATATACAAGATGGGTATTCTTATCACTGAAGGTGCCAGAGGTGAGGGGGGGATATTGCTCAACGGCAAAGGCGAGCGGTTTATGGAACGCTATGCGCCGAGTATTTTAGACTTGGCGCCGCGCGACATGATATCTCGCGCGATGTACTCAGAGATTAGAGAAGGGAGAGGCGTTGACGGCAGGGATTATCTTCTTCTTGATCTGCGCCATTTAGGAAAAGATGTGATCGAGAAAAAGCTGCCGGATATAACAGATTTTGCCAGAACCTATTTAGGAATTGATCCTGTAACTCAGCCTATACCGGTACAGCCGACGGCTCACTACGCTATGGGTGGACTGCCGACAGACTGCGATGGCAGAGTTCTTGCCGATGAAACAGGCAAATTGACAAATGGTTTCTGGGCGGCAGGCGAATGCGCCTGTGTTTCTGTGCATGGCGCAAATCGGTTAGGCACTAATTCTTTAGTTGATATACAGGTTTTTGGTAAGTTATCTGGACGAAGTATGCTTGAGTATGTAAAAGGATCAGATTTTGGCTCTGTTGCGGCTGATGCGTCAAAGGAGATTGAGGCTGAATTTGATCGGATCCGACAAAGCAGTGGAAATGAGTCTGTAGGGGTGCTTCGCGAAGAACTGCGAACTGAAATGATGGATAAAGCATCGGTTTTTCGCACCGAAGCTGGCTTGACTGATATGGCTGATAAGATTGCCGAACTTAAGGATCGCTGCCAAAAGATTTCTATTGCGGACCGCGCTCGGAAATTCAATACGGAGCTTGTGGAGGCTTGGGAGCTTGGGTGCCAGCTTGATCTTGCCCAGGCTTTGGTTGTTTCGGCTGCTGCGCGCACTGAGAGTCGAGGCGCACATTATCGCGAAGACTATCCTAACCGCGATGATTCTAATTGGTTGAAACATACTTTTGCGCACAAAACTGAGTCTGGGATTCGATTGGGTTACAAACCAGTTAGCATTACTCGTTTTGAGCCTAAGGAAAGGAAGTATTGATCGATCGTATGGAAGTGCTGCTCAAGGTAAAAAGATTTGATCCTGAAAAAGGAGGCAGGTCTTGGTGGAGTGAGTATAAAGCTGAGGTAGAGCCTACAGATAGAGTTTTGGATGTGCTTGACTATGTGAAAAGCAAGTTGGATGGCACTCTTACGTATCGTCGTTCGTGCGCCCATGGTATTTGCGGATCCGATGCTATGATTATAAATGGCGTTAACCGATTGGCATGCAAAACACTTGTCCGTGATGTGTCACCAACAATCGTTTTAGAGCCGCTGGCAGGGTTTAGGGTCTTGCGTGATCTGTATGTAGATATAGAGCCTTTCTTCGAAAAATATCGTTCTGTAATGCCGTATCTTATAAACGATGATCCAATTCCTGAGAAAGAACGCCTCCAAAGTCCTGAAGAGCGCGAGATATTTGACGATACCACAAAGTGCATTCTCTGCGGCGCCTGCACTACATCTTGTCCAATATTTTGGACTAACTCATCTTATCTCGGACCTGCTGCTATTGTGAACGCGCATAGATTCATTTTCGACAGCAGAGATAAAGCCGCATATGAGAGGCTGGCGATTCTTGATTCTAACGCTGGGGTATGGCGGTGCCGAACTATTTTCAACTGTACGGATGCCTGCCCTCGCGGTATAGAAGTTACTCGCGCCATAGAAGAAGTCAAGCGTGCTATAGTGCTTAAGCGCTTTTAGAGTGCTTGACTGTTTCCAATCGCAGAATTTTTCCTCATTTATGCAGTTTTCTCTTTGAATAACTGTTGAAAGTACGGAAAAGCATTAATGCAATAACTACTACTGCCGTTAGAACGCATCCTCACGTTGCTGCAGCGGCAGTTTGACAGGAGCAGGACATCGGGTATGCCAAAGGTAACAGGACGTGACATTATCCATCGCTGGGAGGGGAATCCGGCTATAACAGTTGATGACATACCGTTTAGGTGCAATTCAGTTTTTAACGCCGGAGCTGTGAAGATAGATGGAGAGACAATTCTATTACTTCGCGTAGAAGACTTAAAAGGTAGATCTGTATTTGCGCTTGCACGCAGCAGTGACGGATTTCATTTTACGGTGGATCCTAAACCTGCGCTGGAGCCGTCAATGGATGAGCCGTTTAGAACCTACGAACGGCGCGGTATAGAAGACCCGAGGATAACGGAGTTAGACGGCAAGTATTATATTGTTTACACTGCTTATTCAAAATATGGCGCATGTTTGGCTATCGCAAGGACTGAAGACTTCAAGACTTTCGAGCGCATTGGCGTTGTATCTGAACCGGAAAACAAGGACGGCGCGCTGTTTCCCAGGAAGATAGGCGGAAGATATGTGCGTCTTGATCGTCCGCTTGCGGGAAGCATAGGTAATATATGGGTTTCTTATTCTGAGGACCTAAAGATGTGGGGAGATGCCAAAGTAGTCATGACGCCGCGGCCTGGTTATTGGGATTCCGATAGAATCGGCGCATCGTGCCCGCCCATTGAGACACCGCAGGGATGGCTGGAAATCTATCACGGCGTTAAAAATACTGCAGGAGGTCCGGTTTATCGGTTGGGCGTGGCTATGCTTGATTTGGAAGACCCATCTAAGGTTATAGGACGTTCTGCGGTTCCGGTTCTGTCGCCGCGCGAATATTATGAGCGAATAGGTGATGTTGGAAATGTTGTGTTTTCCTGCGGCGCTGTGGTGAATGGTTTTAATAATTCAGTGAAAGTTTATTACGGGGCAGGAGACACTTGTATATGCGTCGGCACAACCACTCTGGAGGAGCTTATATGCAGCTGCGATGAGGACTGCGAAGCCGAATGAAGTAATTGAGTTTTTATAATCGCGATGAGTTATGGCTTCCTGCGTTATGTGATACACAGGAAGCCTTTTTATTTTAGAAAAGTTGGTTTGATTAGCTTTTGTTTGCTATACTTTGCGTATGAGCACAGAAGTTCGCAGAATGTACCTAAATGTATTGCTGGCGGCGCTTGGGATTTTTGCGCTGTATTTTGCTGGACTTGGCAGTTATCCGCTTCTTGATAGGGACGAACCAGTTTATGGCCAGTTTGTAAAAGAAATGGCTTATGGCGACTGGCTGACCCCGCATTACCTCGGAAAGATTATATTTGATAAACCTCCACTAACATATTGGCTGATGTCGTCATCTGTGCGTATATTTGGACAGAATGAATTTGCCCTTAGGCTGCCTTCTGCGATTATGGCGGTTTTCCTTATTTTTATTGTTTATTTGCTGGCCTCTTTTGATTATGGGCGTCGTGTTGGTGTATTGTCTGCTCTTGTGATGGCTACTTGCGTGCAGCAGGCGGCGCTTGCGCGAGCATGCGTTACTGATATTACTTTTGCTGTTTTTTTGATCGCAGCGTTGTATTTTTATCGCCGATGGATTGACGCCGAAAACCGTCTTATATGGCCTATGCTCTGTGGTGTGTCCGCAGGGTTTGCGATGCTTACCAAAGGACCTATAGGTCCATTTCTAATATTTGGCATGATATTTATACATTTACTTATCACAGGCAGGCTGCGTAGATTGATAAGCGCCGGCGCATTGTTAGGGGTTTTTTCTGGTTTAGCAGTTGGTATGCCTTGGTTTGCAGCTATGTATGTTATACATGGCGATTTGTTCGTTCAAGATTTCATAGTGATGCATCATTTATCGCGGTTTACGAATCCGCTGCATGCCAGCCAAACAGGTAGTTGGACTAGTTATTTTCGGAATTTTATGATACTTCTGGTGTTTTTCTATCCTTGGAGTTTGTTTGTGCCGCAGGCTGTTGTTAGAGCAGCGGGAGCGAACAGAAAAAACGAGGGCGCCAAGTTAGCGCTTGTGTGGATAGGAGTTGTCTTTGTCTTTTTCTCAATATCGAAAACCCAGCTTGTAACTTATATATTCCCGATGTATCCAGCGGCGTCTGTGCTTATAGGGGCGCTTTGGTATCTTGCTGAAAACGGAGACATTAAAGCGCAGAAGGGTGTTCGTATTGCGCTTTGGATTGCATTTTCTATGGCTGTGATCATCGCAGTAAGTTTGTTTTTTATATCAGCGCGCAAGTTTCCTGATGCCCAGCCGCGGTCTTGGGTTGGATTGATGCTTGTTTTTGCGTTTGGAGCGGCGGCTATTTTGATTTCTGTTCGAAGAGGGCTGTGGTCGTCAGCGCCGTGGATAATAGGCGCGGGAATGGCGCTTTTTGTTGTTGGAGTTGTTTTTATAGTTATGCCCATAGCTCACAAGGATATTAGCTCTCGCTGGGTTGTCGAGACTATTCCTGCTGAATATCGAAAAAGCGTCGTGGTTTTTAGGACGCCAAACAAGGTAACAGGTCTGCCGAAGTTTTCGGGGCTTGTTTATTATCTTGGCTATGAGCCTCATGATATTCGCAAATCAGAAGAAGTCAGTAGATTGCTGAATTCCGCGGAACCAGTTTTTATAGCCTGCCGCGGCAGCAAAAATACTGAGAGGCTTAAACGTGCGGGCGCCTTAGAATGGAGTAGGGGATACCTGGCGATTATGGCAAATCAGGCAGCGATATCTAACTTGAAGACCCATTATAGTCGTTAGCTTGCTTTGCCTTCTATCATAAATATGGCGTAGTCCGCGAATAGGTTTGGTAAAATTTTTACCTCAGAACAGCGGTCAGTGTCGTGCGATTTTAGGAATATCTCTCGCAGTATTTTAATGTGATTTCTGCGGCAGAAATCACGGAAGTCTTTTATGGTTGTTAGGTGAATGTTTGGGCTGTCGTACCACTCGTATGGCAGCCTTGCGCTTTTGGGCATTATTCCGCTAAAGAACAATTGTGAGCGCACCCGCCAGTGAGCAAAGTTTGGAACGCTGATTATACATCTTTTGCCTACTCTTGCCATTTCCATTATAAGGAACGCTGGCTTATGCAGCACTTGGATTGTATTTGTTGCTATAATGTAGTCAACGGACTGATCGTTGAAATCTGCTAGTCCAGCGTCTAGGTCGCCGTGATAAACCGAAAGCCCTTTAGCTACGCAGGCCTGTATAGCTTCTTCTGAAAGTTCTATTCCTTGAGATACGCAGTTTTTTTGCACCTGCAGAGCTTTCAAGAGTTCGCCGTGTCCGCACCCAAGATCCAGCACAGTGCTGTATGGCTCTACCATGTCAACAATAACTCTAAACTCAGGTCTAAGCGTTTCATCCGCCACTTCGTTTTGGCTTGCCAATACAGGATGGGAATCTTCGGATTGAGCCAGGAAGTTTGTTATAAGATTGCCCAGTGCTTCGGTTTCGAGTAGAAAAGCGTCGTGTCCGTAGTCGCTTTCTATCTCCGCATAAGTTACGTTTTTGTTGTTCTGTCGAAGCGCTGTTACTATTTCCTTTGATTGGTATGGTGGGAAAAGCCAGTCGGATGTAAAAGATACAACCAAAAAATCAGCCTTCGCTTTTGAAAGAGCCTTCTTAAGGCTGCCTTCGCCTTCCTGCGATAAGTCAAAGTAGTCCATAGCCTTGGTTATATACAGGTAGCTGTTTGCGTCGAATCTCTGCACAAACTTGTCGCCTTGATGGTTCAAGTAGCTTTCCACCTGAAAGTCTGTGCTAAAATCATACTTCGGCTCACCTACCAAGTCTCTGCCAAATTTCTTTTGCATTGATTTGTCTGATAGATAGGTTATGTGTCCTATCATTCTAGCAATAGATAATCCGCTGGAAGGTTTTTCCTGACCATAATAATTTCCGCCGCGCCAGTTTCTATCAGCCATTATCGAGAGTCTGCCTACGGCGTCGAATGCTATTGCCTGGGGGCTGAGGCGGGCTGTTGTCGCTATTGGTATAGCAAGTTTCACATTGTCTGGGTAGCTTACAGCCCATTGCAGAACCTGCATTCCGCCCATTGAGCCTCCAGCTACACACAAAAGCTGCTCTATGCCCAGAAAGTCTATCAATTCTTTTTGCGCTCGAACCATATCTTTTATGGTTACAACTGGAAAGTCGAGCGCAAACGGTTTGCCGGTTTTGGGGTTTATAGATGATGGTCCAGTAGAGCCCTTACATCCTCCGATGATATTGGAGCAGATGACAAAATATTTGTTCGTATCAAAAGCTTTTCCAGGTCCAATCATGTTGTCCCACCAGCCTGGACGCTTGTCGTTATAAGTGTGTCTGCCGGCAGCGTGTGCGTCACCTGATAATGCATGCGCAATTAGGACAGCGTTTGACCGATCATCATTTAGCTCACCGTATGTCTCGTAAGCAATTGTGATAGGTCCCAGTTTTTTTCCGCATTCGAGTTCAAGCTCGTTAGGTGGTTCAGCAAATGTGAAGTATTTAGTTTTCACTATACCAACCGAACCGGTTTCTTCGATCATGTCTGCCTCTTAACAATCAAGACTGCCAGCTAATCCTGAATATTTTAGTGCCGGTATGCAGCCAGCGTCAAACCTATTTACACTTTTACATTTCTATTCTACACTTCTACTGATGTATGACAAGCCTTTCTATCGAATAATTGATTTTCACGTACACGTTTTTCCGGACGAAATCGCGCCGAAAGCCATAGGCCGGTTTGTTGATGTCTATGGTGTGCAGCCGCTTTCGGATGGCACTATAAAAGGTACTCTTGAGTATATGGATAAGGCTGGCGTTGATATTATAGTGCCTATGCCAGTAGCCACCAAACCATCTCAGGTTCGCTCCATCAACGATTGGGCTGAATCTATTCGTTCGGATAGAGTTATTCCATTTGCTTCAATTCATCCTGATTATGACGATATTCATGACGAAATTGACAGGCTTGCAGCCGCAGGATTTCATGGCATAAAGCTGCAGCCCGATTGGCAGGAATTCTATCCTGACGACGAGCGAGCTTATCCTATCTACGAAGCAGCAGAATCGCGGCTGGCTATTTTGTTTCACGCAGGACGCGAAATTCGGGAACAGGATAAGGTTTGGTCAACTGCAGATAGACTGCTCAACGTTCACAAAAGGTTTCCGAATCTTACGATAATAGCTGCTCATATGGGAGGCTATAGGGAATGGCGGCAGGCGCAGGCGGTTTTGTCTGGAACAGGTGTTTACTTTGACGCTAGTTATGTGCCGGATAGCGAAGTTTCGGACGAGCAGTTCGTTTCCATGATGAAAGCTCACGGCGTTGAGAAAGTACTCTTTGGCAGTGATTTTCCGTTTGGTGATCCATTGAAGGATATTGAAAGGTTGTTGAGGCTTCCTCTCACAGATGAAGAGCGTGAATCAATAGTTTGGAAAAACGCTGCGAGGCTGCTTTCGCTGCCTATGCATGACTAAATACCCAAATAGTCAAATATTGTATAACAATATTGCAAAATATTATATAAGCCTATTCTGCGATTGGTTTTTGCTATGTTCTGAAAAGACCGAAGCTACTGCTCTAGATATTGCTTCCTCTATCTCGAAGTAATTGGCACGCGTGAATCCAAAACAGCCTGCTATAATCGAAGATGGGAAGGACAAAGCCAGATTGTTATAATCGCGCACATTTCCATTGTAGAACCGTCTGGCAGCTTGTATGCGATCTTCGGTATTTACCAGTTCGCGCTGTAGTTTCAAGAACTGCTGATCGGCTTTTAGCTCAGGGTAGTTTTCGCTAACTGCAAGAAGGTCTTTGATCGAGTGAATAAGTTGGTTCTCACGACTGGCTTGTTCATTTTGTGGTCCTGAATAATTCATTGCTTCCGCGCGCGCTTTTGTTACTGACTCAAGAACGTTTCTTTCATGTATGGCGTATCCTTTTACAACCTCGATCAAATTAGGTATAAGATCATAGCGGCGCCTTAGTTCCGTATCTACGTTTGACCATGACTCGTTTATCAGGTTGCGCAGATGCACAAGTTTGTTGTATGTAATAACACTCCAAACCAAAGTTATTAGAACAGCAAAGCCCAACCAGATTATCAATTGAAAATCTGCATGACTCATAGTGTGATTATTCCTGCTGTCTTATTTGATCGGTTATATATTCAGGTATTGCCTCAGCGAACCGTATTGCAAAATCTACTGCTGTTGCATACCCCTGCGCAGGCAGCAGTTTATTTGGCGTCACAAGCAGGCTGTTTGCTGCCAAGTTTACCGTCCATCCTTTATGTTTGATCATCATATCCATAGTTCTTGGGTTTACTATGTCGTAGGCGAATTTTTTATCGGCGCATCTAACATAGAATGATCTACTGAATTCTTCCGACTCAAAATCAATGTCTTCTCCTACGAACTTGTCCGCGAATTTGTCAATCATAGTTTCAGGTCTTATAACCAAAGGATAGAACGCTAAGTTAGTTTCGATAACTATACAGGTGAATTCTCTTACTTTCTTGTCGGGCAGGCGATAGTTGATGTTATTTAGACCAATTAGATCGCCTTCTATCTCACGCGGCTGCCAATATGTAACATCAAATACATTAAACGAATATCCTTCAACTACACCGGATATTACATTTCCAGCTCGAACATCAAAATCGGACTGCATGCACTCAAAGTAACCATACTTGATAGGCATGCAGTCCGGATCGTCTATGCTGAACACCCAACCGTTTTTCTGTGATATTAGAAATAGTTCCGCCTGCCGCTTTTGCAATGCGCTGCTGCGCAAAAAGTAGAGTGCTATTACTGCTACTGCGGCTATTATGGCGACTGGGATCAGCAGTATTTCCACTTATTTATCCTTCAACAGTTTCTTACCACGCCCATGCTTCTGGCGCTTGTCCGCCTGGACCAGGAAATAGCTTTTCCAGTGTGTCCATAGTCTCACTGTCCAGTTTGATTTCAACAGCACGGATAGTTTCATCAAGCTGCTGTAAAGTTCTAGGTCCAATAATAGGTGCCGTTACCCCAGGTTTGTTAAGAAGCCATGCCAATGCCACATTCGCAGGCGGCTCTCCAATTTTTTTGCACAAAGCCTCATACTCTAATAGTGTTTTCTCGTTTTTCTTTAATGCTTCCTGCATCTCCGGACGTGCTCGCCTTCCTTCTTTGGCTTTGCTCACGGCGCCGCCCAGCAGCCCTCCCGCCAGCGGACTCCAAGGCAGCACTCCAAGTCCGTAAGATTGGCATGCAGGAACAACTTCTAACTCCACTGTTCGCTCCATAAGGCTATATTTGCATTGCTCAGAAACAAGCCCCATAAAGTTTCGTTTTTTCGCTTCTTCATTCGCCTGTGCGATGTGCCACCCTGCAAAGTTGCTGCTGCCTACATAAAGCACTTTTCCTTCGCACACAAGCTGTTCCATTGCCTGCCATATTTCTTCCCATGGCGCACTTCGATCTATGTGATGCATCTGATACAGGTCTATATAATCTGTCTTTAGCCGCTTCAGGCTTCCTTCACAGGCTCTTTTTATATGCAGGGCAGATAGTCCGGATTCATTTGGCCAATCTCCCATTCTGCCGAATACTTTCGTAGCTAGAACAACTTTCTCTCGCCGCTGGCTGCCCTTTGCGAACCATCTGCCAATTATTTGTTCTGTCCAGCCTTCTCCTAATTTCCATCCGTAAACATCGGCTGTATCAAAGAAGTTTATGCCATGCTCTAAGGCACGGTCCATTATCACGTGACTATCAGCTTCGCTGGTTTCCGGTCCAAAGTTCATCGTGCCTAAGCACAATCGGCTTACTTTTAGTCCTGTTCTTCCCAATTTTGTGTATACCATTTTGTTCCCCCCTGATTAGCCAGCGTTTATCGAACCTGAACGACCCTGTTGTTGCCGTCAACTACATATAGGTTGATGTTTGTTCCTTTGATTACGTATGCTGCATCAGTAGGGCTGGTTAGTTCCGCGTCTCCGGCAAATGTGCCAATCGGCTTTTTATACTCATTTACTGCCTGCCATGCGCCATTTGCTGACCTAAGTTCGATAACCCTGTTTCTCGCAGCATCTGTAAGCGCCAATATAACTGTGCCATCCGCTAATTTTGCAGCGGCTAAGCCCATTTCCATCCTATTGTCTGAATCAGCGACATCTACATCAACAGGGTAGCCAGAATCAATAGTAATTGTTTTCCCGTCGAAGTTGAACCGATACAATTTCGACATGCCATCTGCATGTCTGTCAATAACAAATAGTTTTCCTTGTTCAACTGGATCAGCGGCTACTGCTGTGGGATTGAAGCCCTGCGCTGTCCACTGTGTGATGTGGCCGGTTTGATCGTCCCAAACCACCAGTCTGTTATTGCCTGTATCAGCTATAACGATGTACTCAGCGTCTTTCAGCAAAATAGAGTCAAGCCCTCTTGGGTTCTTAAGTTCGCGCATTTCAGCGCTGCTGCCTGGTCTTCCTGCCGTTCGGCAGACCACAAAACGCACTCTTGATTCCGGTGACGAGCCAAAAGGCGGCTTATCAGTTGTTATTGTTCTGCTTGTTATCTGAGTGATGATGGCAGGAGTATATCCTTCTTCTATCACGTCTCCAGGATGGAGCAGCGCCGCTTCTTTTTCACTGCGCAGGGTGAAGCTTGTTGGGCTGTTAGCTGTGGCGTCAAACCACCCGATCTCATTGCGCACGTCATAAGCAATACGGTCTGGACCCAGCGGATCCGCAATATCAAATCTATAGTCGGGGCTGTTGCCTGGCGCGTCTGATCTATACAAGGTTATATAGTAGCGTCCATGGTTCATCTTGGATTGGACGACTTTCATGGCGGTGTGTCCGAAGCGGTAGTGATAGAAGTATTCAAGATATGTTTTGCCGTCTGAAAGCACACAGAATGGGTTTGCAATTCCGCTGTTTGTGGCTATAAGCATTTTTCCGTCTGCCTGCGATGTTATTCCGTTCGTATTTTTAAGCCCAACCACAGTAATCACGCGCGGCAGGCTTTCGGTGCCGTTTGTTACCTCTGTCACTTCGTATATAGCCCTGAACCTGTTACCTTTGTGAGAGTCGGGCTCTGCGAGATCCTGTTTGATTTTAATCGTAGGATCTTTCGCTTCGTATTCTCCTACTAAATATCGTACATAGCTGGGTTCCCATCGCCTGTAAAGCCTGTACTTTGCGCTGGACTTTCCTGAGATACCAATTTCCACTTCGCTTCCTCGTACGGCAGCTTCAATCTCAAATGAAGGTTTTGGCGCGTTGGGTTTATAGTTAGTGTGAAAATCCCAAGTCCACTCCTGTTCATCTGTGAATGAACGACCCAGTAGAGTGTGCCGACCGTGAGCGCCGGTGTCTTCCGCGCCCAATATTGCGCAGTCCTGATACGAATCGCCAATTTTTACAGTTATAATTTGAGTGAGAGCGTCTGTTAGTCCGGTCTCTGGCTCATGGTAGTAGTGTTTGCGCCCTAGATTGTCTAAGGTTGGCTTGCCCAATATAGGCGTCAAATCCCATCTGCCATCCAATCCAGTTATACCTGAAGCCGACGGCTTGTCATCCATATATCGCCATGCAGTAATCTCAGCGTTGGGAACCGGCTTGCCGTCTCTATCCAAAACTCGGATAAACAGCTTGTCGGGAGCAGTTGTCCACCATCTTTCAATGCCTATGCCTCTGCTGCCAACTATGGCTTGTTTCATCACTTCGCATGCAGGCCAGCTGATAATTGCGTAGCCCTCAGAAAACAAGTCTGGTCCCCAAGCGTGAGTCATTAACTGAACAGGTGTGCCATCTGCCATTTTTGCGGCGCTTGTCCAAACAGGAAAGACAAAAAGCCCATATAGATCTCCGAGTGGATGAAACAGATGCCCGCTTTCGTGCAGTTCTGGAGAGTAGCTCCAGTCGTATTTCTCCCACGTTTGGTTTTCTCCCCACCAAATATCTAATTCTCTCCAGCCTTCATACTTATCTTGAACTGTCCGCCATGCTTCTAACCGTTCTTCTGGGTCTTTTTTGTCGTCTGGAAAACCTATTTCGTAGCCATCAAAATAAGCTCTTTGAAGCACATCTTCGTTTTTTACTGTGCCTGAACGTTCCCATACGCAGGTTATTGCATCCGCCATCTTGCGAGACAGATACTCTAGGCTGCATGGATCGCCTTCTACAGTAGGTATGCGGTTGGCTAGGTTGGCGTACTCTCTAAAGATTGGATGGTAAGTGTATGAGTGAAAAGCGGCTTCGTATCGGTTATTTCGCAGATTTGTGTCGCCTTTGCAGTCTAAGTCTACCACCAGCCAGCGTTCTCCGACCTGCTCTAAATTTACTTTTTTCCACGCAGCCCTTGGTCCGCATGGGATTAGATCGTATGGCCATTTCGTTGTAACCTTGATTTTTACATATTTCGGGTTCATCGGATCAAAAGGAAGCAGAGCTTCTTTGATGGGAATAACCATGTCCGGCTTATCACATGTTCGTAAGTCAGCGTCTGCATTGCGGTGAGGAGTATTAATCCACACTTTGAGCACTGCCGATCCAGCCGGTATGGTAGTCTGCCCGTTGTTTTTTATCGCAATTTCGTACCCCATTGTTTCGCCTTTGGCAGGCCATCCGTAGTTGGGCGCGCCTTTGAATATTGAGTATGTGGGGATTCGGTGAGTGAAGGCGATTTCAGCGTCTGGGCTGGGATCGTATTT
>Ga0101944_10006417_pt1 | contig 12530 bp, 6 predicted proteins | sample DewCreD2012metaG_FD_75245 | JGI IMG/M metagenome (GOLD analysis project Ga0101944, IMG submission 75245) | Hot spring sediment bacterial and archeal communities from British Columbia, Canada, to study Microbial Dark Matter (Phase II) - Dewar... ... | reverse complement strand
CTCCGTAGGCACCTCGATGCCAGCAATCTTGATTGGCGTGGCTCCATCCATGCCCCACAAGAAACACCAAAACCACCCTCCAAGTAAAGACCAATTTCACGGGGTTATTGAGAACTTACGCTCGAACTCGTCCAACCGTCGGCGCGGCTCCTCGAACCCGGAGACCCGCTCGGCCAACTCCAAGAGCGACCGGTGTTCGGCGTCCACGACGCCGCCGTCGATCTTCAGGTCGTCGGACCATTGGAACTGGAATTGCGCAGGCATGGTGTCGATTCCTCGAAGGTTGTGGGATTGCCGCCGCTGGCGCGATCTCGCGGCAGCCGACTCATTAGGGGGGCGATCCCCGCCCGTGCGGCCGACGGAGGTCGCCGAGCGTCCGCTGAAGGTCCTTGGGCTTGTGTCGAGCAAAGATAGCTCGTGCCGGTGCGCGCAGCGCTGCCGGGAATCCCAACTGGGTGGGGAATATTTCCCCCGACAGGGCAGCCCGAGGTTGCCCGGAGAAGTCGGCTCGCAAGCGCCGGGCGTTGAGCGACTGCGGAACGCCGTGGGCCGTGGGCCGCGCCGCGCGTCTCACTGCCCGGAATCCGGCGCCTCGGCCCGCCGGGGCAGTTCCTCGCGGAGCAACCGCCCGCCCCCGGCCGCAAACGCCGCTAGGCCGCCCGCCGCGACTCCCTGCGCTTCCGGCTCGTGCGCCCGCGTGACCTGCGCGACGATGCTGCCGACGCCGCCGTCCGGTCCGCAGCCGTGCTCCACGGCGGGCTATTCCGCCGGTTTCTCCGGCGGCCGCACCTTCAGCACCGGCGGGCTGATCGAGACCTGGTGCCCGGGTTCGACGTCACGCGTGAGGAAGACCGAGCCGCCGATGATCGCGCCGTCGCCGAGCCGCGTGTTGCCGCCCAGCACCGTCGCGTTGGCATAGATCGTGACGTGATTGCCGACCGTCGGGTGGCGCTTGTGGCCGCGGATGATTCGGCCGCGCTCGTCCTTGGGGAACGACAGCGCGCCGAGCGTCACGCCCTGGTACATCTTGACGTTGTCGCCGATGATCGCGGTTTCGCCGATGACAACGCCGGTGGCATGGTCGATGAAGAAGTTCCGGCCGATACGCGCGCCCGGGTGGATATCCGTTCCGGTGACGCTGTGGGCCCATTCGGTCATGATCCGAGGCATCAACGGCACGCCCTGGATGTGCAGTTCGTGGGCCAGGCGGTAGACCGTGATTGCCAGCAGGCCCGGGTAGGCGAGGATGATCTCGTCCGTGCCGGTGGCCGCCGGGTCGCCGTCATAGGCCGCCTGCACGTCGCCGGCCAGCATGTCGCGGATCTCGGGCAGCCGCTCGAGGAACTCCAGGCTGATACGCAGGGCCTTCTGGTCGCATGGATCGGTGCCGTCCGGGCGCATTTCCCCGTGGGCCTCGCGCTCGTAGCACAGGCAGTTGTGGATCTGGCGGTGCAGCTTCTCGATGGTCTCCTCCATCAGGTTCTCAACGTGTTCCTGCAGATTCTGCTCGGTCAGCCCCTGCCTGCCGAAAAAGCCGGGGTACACGAGCTCGAGGAGGTTCTGGATGATCTCGATGATTTCGTTGCGCGACGGCATGAACCGCTTGCCGATGCGGTGGGTGCGAGGGTCGCTGCGGTACGAACCGATCAGGTCCTCGACCAGTTCGCCGAACTTCTCCCCGTAATACGGTTGGCAGGCCATACGCCTCTCCTTGCGCGAAAGCGCGTTCCGCCACAAAGGCGGCCCGAAAGGGAATTACTCATTATAGGAGGAACCTCGAGGGTTCTACCGGACCCGGAAGGCATGCAATGGTTCGGGTCACACGAGCGGTTGGCGGGGACACAGGCAGCCTGCCCACGAGCCGCCTAAGCCCCGCGGGTACAGTAACAGGTGAGCCATGTCGCTAACGTCACCAGGTCCATGACCTTCGATTATAGTATCTGCCTGGCCGGTACGCCAAGCCTTTCAGTGCCCGGCCCATCCGTTACTATAATTGGGCTGCCCGTCACGGCTGAAATGTCCCTGAGGCCTCACCCTGGCCAGTCTGGCGGGTCGATGGAGCGAACCTAAGCGAGGGCGCATCGCCATGATACTGGCAGTGCAGGCCTCACTTTGGCCCTTGCGGCCGTTGCCTTTACAACGGACCACGAACGACTGACAACGGACAACCAACACACTATGTCGCAGACACGCAACAGCAGTCCTGGCGAACAACCTCCGGCCTCCCTGCCGCAGACACCCGCCGCACCGGCCGACGCTGGCCTCTTCGAGCAGGCCTGCAGCAGCGTGGGCTTCAGCGACGCTGACATCGCTGCACTGCGCGAACTGGCGACCGTCGCTGCCCAGCCGCTGCGTCGCGCCGCTGTGCAGTTCCAGCAGGAGTTGGTGGCGGCCTGTCGTACGCCCGCGGATCGGGCCGGGCAGTCTCGGGCGAACTCCGCTCCTGCCGACGACAGCGGCACCGACTGGCTCGTACAGGTGCTGGCGGCGCCCTACGAGGAACCCGTACGCGAGGCGGCCCGACGGATCCGGCTGGCGGCCGCCGACGCCGGTCTTTCCGGCCCGGCCGTGCTGGCGGCCCCCGCCCGCCTTCAACTCCTGCTCAAGGATATTGCCCGCACCGTCTTCGCCCGTGCGGTGCGAAAGCAAAGGCACTGCCACGACGCGATCTCCCGGCTGACGGCGATCTTCTCGGCGATGCTGGCCGAAGGGGGCCTGACGGCCGCTCGGTCGCCCCGGCCGCTCGGAGGTGCTTGCCTGCCGCTGGGCGCGGAGGCGGTCTACCAGCAGACGCTCGCCAAAGCCCTGCTCGATAGCGCGCCGCTCGGTATCCTTGCCTATGACCTCTACGGACGCGTCACCGTCTGCAATGCCCGTGTCCACGAGATCCTCGGCTACGACCTGCAGACCGGCACCCAGCTCCGCCAATGGCTGACCCAGGCGATCGACGATCCTCAGGACCGCCAGGAGGCCGAACTCCATTTCGCCGCCAGTTTCTCCAGCGAACTCGACGAAAGTGCGTCCGAGACGAAGCTCCGCGTCCGCCGGCCCGATGGCGGCGAGCGCGTGGTCAGCCTGTCCAGCGCCGCCGTGCGAGCCGTCTCCGGCAAGAGCCTTGGCGGCATCACCGTGATCATGGACGTCACCCGCCAGCAGCAACTCGAGCAGAACCTCTTCCGTGCCGAGCGACTGGCTGCCATCGGCGAACTGGCCGCCAGCCTGGCCCACGAGATCAAGAACCCCCTCGCCGGCATCAGCGGCGCAATGGACATCATCAAGGACCGCTTCTCGCCCGAGGACCCCCACCGCGACATCATCGACGAGATGCAGCACCAGGTCAAACGCATGGACAGCACCGTGCGTGACCTGCTGGTCTATGCCCGCCCGACCCCGCCCGACAAGATGCCGGTCAACCTCGAGGAACTCATCGACGCCGTGCTGACCGTGCTGGCCCGCGAACGCCAGCTGCAGCCGTTGCAGGTGATCAAGCATTACCCCGATGCGCCCGTCGAACTGAGCGTCGACCCCGACCAGCTCGAGCAGGTGTTCTTGAACATCGTGCTCAACGCCGCCCAGGCCATGATGAACCCGGGCCAACTGGTGATCCGCTTGGGGATCGAGGACGGCTGGTGCCGCGTCTGCTTCACCGACAACGGACCAGGCATGCCGCAGGACGTCGCCCGACGGGCCTTCGAACCCTTCTTCACCACCAAGACCCGCGGCACGGGCCTGGGCCTGTCGATCTGCCGCAAGATTGTCGAGGCCCATGGCGGCCGGATGGAACTCCAGACCGCCCCCGGCCAGGGCACGACCGTAACGGTCAAACTGCCGGTGTGACGGAAGATGGTTCGCACGGGCCGCGCAAGTGCCGCCGGTGCCGCTCGGGCCCGATGGAGCGATACCGGATGTCCTGCGAGAAGGGCCACCTGGTCCTCGACAACAACACTCACCTGCCGATCCACCGGCCGGGCTGCCCGTTCGACTATGCCAAGGGCACTTTCGTGACCAGCCGCGAGGACGCCGGCCTCCCCATCGCCTACAGCCCGCGCAGGGCCAAGGAGGTCTTCCTTCAGGGTTTCGTGCAGATAGCCAACGCCTGCTTCTGCAGATGCCGCGACAGGGCCTCGGTTACGTCGATTCGGGTCTGCCGGAGGTTGTGCACCATCAGGCCATTGTTCTCGTTTGCCAGAAACTCTTGCTCGCTCCCGAACGTGAACAACTTCGGCATCTTCCCTGGATTCGTCCGATACGCGGGAATCCCGTACGAGCCCATGGCCACTTTGTATGTCTTCTCCGGCACGACCGCGTCCGCGGCAAGGCTACCCTGTTCGTCGGCCGCCGATTCGCCCTCGCTCGCGCGTAACGTGCTGGCAGCCGGGCGGACCTTGAGCAACTCCTTCCCGCTCATCTCGCCCGTCATGATGTACTGCGGCAGGGCATCGATAGTGGCCAGATCAGCCAGCGTAATCGGCCCGGCCCGCAGGCAATCCGTCCAGCGCAGGTAGTCCGGAGCATCCTGCCAGATGATACCGACGTCGGCTTGTGCTGCCTGCCGGATGGCTTCGGCCTGCAATTGCAGAATCTGCTTGCGATCCAGCGACTGCGGCAGCTTGGCTATGACATTGGTGTCTGCCTTCCACGCCGCGTCGAAAATGATGTGCCGTTGCTTGTGCTTGCCCTTGTTCGGAACGACCCCGGGCTGGTTCGCTTCAGCCGGAATCCCCGCCACAAGGCAGTCGCCCGTTCGGAACTTCCACGCGTTGGCGAAGTCCGCCAGGTCGAACTGCTTGTTTTCCATGAATGTCGCTGCGTCATTGAAGGCATAAACGATGACGTACTTCCGCGGGTTCAGCGGGTTGGGGTGCAGAAACGCTACGCAGTGGCTCGGCTGGTCGTACCTGACCCCGCCGATCTCGAAGGCGCTTGCGGTGAAATGAACGGGCAGACTGTCTGCGATCCGTGCGGTTACTTTGTTCACAGCCGGCCCGCCGTAGAGGATCAGGTTGAACGTCGCCAGATCGGCATCGGTGATGTCCTTGTCGGCCTTGGCGCCATCGGGGTACCACCTCCCCAGGGCCTCTTGCGTCTCGCTGTCGCCAGCCGTGCCCTTGACGAACAGCCACCGACGGTCGGGTACCTGCAGATAACCCCTGGCATCGTACGTGCTGGCGGCGATCTGCGCCGTGACGTCGTCGGGCATGCTGGCGTCCTTGACGAACCTGCCCGCCGGCCGGGGCTCCAATTCGATTCGCAGTTCACCCTTCACCGGCCCGCGGTACGTTTCCTTGCCGTTGGTCAGCACGACCAGGGGCTTGTCAACCTGCACAAGCGTATCGCTGAGTCGCAGCCGGTACGCCGCTACGTTGCCAGCCGTAACTTCCACGCGGTTGCCTTCCTCGATCTCGGCATCGATCTGTGCCGGCAGATAGGGGCTTGTCATCCGCTCAATCGAGACCCAGTAGGCGCGGTTCCACGCGAGATTCCATGTGGCGTAGCGGACATGCCTCGGCCAGACGTTGCGGGTCTTCGTGCTCGCCCACTTCATGATGTGCTGGAAGGCCTGCTCGTCCTCGAACGGGGCGTAGCTATGACCGTGTTGCCCGAAAACAGCCGAGACATCGTACCCCATGTTCGCCAGCGAGAGGAACCGCAGGAAGTTCATCTCAACATACCCGCTGTCGCCCCAGCCGTCGACCACCAGGTAGGGCACGTTGAGCAGGTTGACTTGTTCCACGTTCGTGTACTGCCAGTTGGCGACACTGGGGGCGATGCCGGCCACCAGGTGAGGATAGTGCGTCGCCAGCCACAACGCGGTAAAGCCGCCGTCGGAATATCCGGTCAGAAAGACCCGATCCGGATCGACCGAGAACTCCCGCGCCAGCGCCGCCGGGAACTCCTCCAGTTCGATTTCGCTGCCCAGCCGGCCCTTCACCTGGATGTTCAGGCTGCTCCAGGCGTGGAAGGTGTCGGTCTTGTTGGACATCTCGGCTGTCGGCCGATACCCGCCAGCCGCCTTGCCGTCCTTGTAGTGGATCCCGCCACCGCTCTTGTAGTACATGAAGAGCGGGTGTGACTTACCGGGCGTGTAGCTGGCCGGCACATGCATCCAGACCGCCTCGATCCGCTGCATGCGATCCGACCAGTAAGCAAAGGCGAGCTGCTTGCCGGCGTAGCGCTGGTTGGGAGTCTTGCCGGCAATCAGGTCCTCGAGCGCATTCTCCAGGAACTCAACAGCGGTAATGGTCTTCCATGTGAAGCCGTCGACCCGGCTGATCACCTCGGCCTGTCGACGGAGGTTGGGAGTGTATGCTTTGACGCGAGGGTCAGCCGGCTCGAGCCTGTCCAGCAACTCCCGGCAGCGCTCCGTCGCGTCGATCCAGCGGTCCAGCTTGCCCTGAGTGCTGAGCCACTGCGCGGGGGAGTCTGCACGGTAGGATGGTCGGGTTGCCGAGGCCCTCGGCGGCGCGGCACTCGCACTGGCCGGTGCGCTGCCGGGTGCGGAAGCGGCAGTCTCGGCTCGCGATCCCCCGCCAATCAGGCCGGCCGAAAAAACCAGCACCCAGGCCACATACTGCGTTGCACCCCGTGCTTGCGTAGGCATCACTGTGCCCTCCCGCTTCGCGCAGCGGTTCTCGACGTTGGCAGATTCCCACAAACAAAAACCAAGGACACGTTCGCCAGCCTGCGGCCCCGGGCGGCACCGCTGATGCGCGTCGGCTGGCCCGCTCAACTCTTGAACTCTCCGAACGGATACGGCAGCGTAGCCGCTTCCTTGCGCAGCAGCGCCTTCATCTCCTCAAGCTTGGCTTTGTACTTCGGTTCGCTCGCCAGATTGTGCTGCTCGCTCGGGTCCTTCCTCAGATCATACAACTGGTCGCGGTCGTAGTAGCCGGGGTAATTCCTTTCCGTGCCGTAGTGCGACTCCTTCTTGCCCTCCTGCGACGGGCGCTCGGGCAGTTCGCCGCTCTCGATCTTCGCCTGGATCTCCGGCGGGAAACGCACGGCGATGTACTTCCAGCCCTCGGTCACGATGCCGTGCGTGTAGGCCACCTCCAGCAACAGGTGGTCGCGCTCGATGGACGGCTTGCGGCCTTCCAGCAGCGGCAGGATGCTCCGGCCATCGAACACCGCGTCCTTCGGCGTGGGTATGCCGCACGCATCGAGCACCGTCGGCGCCACGTCCAGGTTGCAGACCAGTTGGTCGCACCTGCTGCCGGGCCTGATCCGGCCGGGCCAGCGGGCCATGAAGGGCACGTGCGCGCCGCCCTCGTAGCAGGTGTACTTGGCGATGTTGGCGTTATCGCTGACGAACAGGATCAGCGTATTGTCCGCCAACCGCAGTTCCTCGAGTTTCTTGAATATCGCCCCGACGCCGTCGTCCAGCCAGGTAAGGAACGCATCCCTGTCATCTACTCCCGCCGCTCGCGTACGTTTCAGAACATCCTCGCGCGACGGCTGAACCTCCAGCGGCTTGTCGAGCAGCCCCGCCGTGGTGATCCGCGGGTCGCTCGTAAGCGACTCCATGCTGCCCGGGCTGTGCGGGATCGTCGGCGCGTAGTAGAGGAAGAACGGCTGGTCCTTGCTCTGCTCGACGAACTCCAGCGCCTTGGCCGTCACCCAGTCCTGGTTGTGGACGACCCATTCGGCTGGCAGGGGCATGCCTTCGGCGTTCTGGTTGTAGACGGCATCGGCGTAATCGAAGCCCGCGAGCTTCACGTTGGCCACCGCTGTTGCGTAATTCTCGCGAACGATCCGCTGCACCTCGGGGTCGTCCGGCCGGGGATTCTCGGGCAGTTTCTGCAGCGGCTTGGCCCCCAGGTGCCACTTGCCGACCATACCCGTGCGGTAGCCGGCTGCCTGGAGCATCCTCGCCAGCGTCTGGTCGCCCTGCTGGACCCTGGGGTTCCAGCTGATCAGCGGCCACGAGCCGGGCTTCGTTGTTCTCTTCAGGTTCGGGGCCCGCCAGGCATACTGGCCGGTGACAACGTTGTACCGGCTGGGCGTGCACACCGCCGACGACACGTACCCGCGGGTCAAGAGCATCCCGTCGAGCGCCAGGCTGTCCATGTGCGGCGTGAGCACCTTGCCCCCGTAGCAGCCGAGCTCGGCGAAGTCCATGTCGTCGGTGAAGATGACGATTACGTTCGGCCGGCGGCGCGCCGCGGTGGCTGTTGCATTCGCACGTGTAGCCGGCGCGCTGGCGGCCTGGGCAAAGGCTTTGCTCGACAACGCGGCCCCGGCGGCCGCGGCACCAATGGATGAGACGAACTGGCGGCGACTCAGGCTCGGCATTCTCGGGTTCCCCTGGAAAACCTGGATTTCGGCTATCCGTAAGCGCAACCCGCCCAGGATCGGCCGGTCCGGGCGGACACGGATTCTACCGCGCACCCTGTCCGCCACAACGGCGGCAAGGACCATGCTCCTGCGAACGAGCAAAGCACGGGTGCCGGGCGTCACGGCCTGTCAAAGCCGGCTGCTGCTCCTGCGCCGTTGCAAGGTCGTCGCCGTGTCAGCCCCTGGCGTCAGCGGACGGCTCTCCGAATGCCAGACGCCCCAGCTTGCAGACCGACCGATGGCCGCCTGCCATGTCCCTGGCCGTATCACCTCGTCACCCGGTCACCTTGTCGCCTGGCTCGGCTGCCGCCGTCTGCCGGAGCACTCCGCCGTACCGATCGCGCAGGCTGACTGTGCCGCCCCCCGCAGCACGCCCCTGTCCATACCTCGCCGGGTCACCCCTGCTCTACCGCCTGCGTCGTCGCCGGCCGTGTCGTTCCCGGCGTAATCGCCGGGATCTCGACGCGGTAGAGCAGCTTCCCGTCGGCACTGAACACTGCAATGGCTTCCGTGCGCACCGTCTTCTCGCCGATCTCCCGGCTGACCTTGAACGCAACCCGGCTCGAATCGGGCGAGAATGTCGGCTGTTCCAGTACGACCTTCTCCGGCGACCTCCACTGGCCGAGTACCCGCCCTTCCACCGTGGCGAACACCGCGCCGGCGTTGCTGATTACCATGTGCCGTCCGTCCGGCGCAATGGCAATGCTTCTCACACCATCCGGTTGCCCCGCCGTAGCTGTCGGTAGCGTTGCGTGTATCGGCCCGAGCAGCGTTCCATCCCGCCGCAGGCGATGCAAGACCAGCGTACGGTTTGTTTCAGGCTGCGTCGCCGCCGGTTGCGTCGCGATCGGCACAGCAGACGCCTGCGGCCTTGGCTCCGTCTCCGCGACCAGACCCAGTGTCTGCTCGTCAAGCCACGAGACCGCCAGAACCGAATCCGCCGGCACGCGCCGGTAGAGCGCCATCTCACCGTCCGTGCCGATCATCCCCACGACCGACTGCCTGTCACCTTCGCCCGGCGTGAAGACCGCATACGTCCTGCCATCCGGCGAGAGCCGCCCCAGGAGGTTCTTGCCCGCCACGACGCGCTTCTCGCCGCTGGCCGGATTCACCGCCATCGCCACTGGCCCTGTTGTGAAGTACACCCATTCGCCCGCCGCGTCGAACTCCGGCCGGGTGTGCATGTAGATATCAGCATGCCCCGGAGTCGGCAGTTCCACCGGCGTCTGCCAGACCACCTGCCCGCTGTGCACGTCGCGGACCACCAGCTCCGCCGTGGCCGCCGGCAGGAACACCGTATTGGCCATCGCCGTGAACGTCCCCGTCACCGGCGGCAGCGCGGCATCGACAATCTCGATGGCCGGCTGCGTTGCGGCCGCCTCGGTCGGTTGTGTCGCACCGGCGTCACTGGGCTGCCAGCCCGCTGCCTCGCCGGGCTGCGCCTCTGCCTTCTTGCCGGCACCGCCGCTCGCCCACCATTGCAGCCACGCCTCGCTCACCGCGTCCTCCAGAGGCTTGAGCCTGGCATCCGACTCCCGCCCCAGTTTCTGGCTCTGCTCTGCTGTCAACAGCGGGATCCGCAGGTAGACCAGCCGCTGGCCGTCCGGGCTGTACCCCGGCGCCGTCAGCAATGCATCGGTCGTCTCCTCCAGTATCCGCAGTTGCCTGTCCTGCCCTGCAACCATCAGCCGAAACGCTTGCGGGCCTGCCTGCAGATCCGTCTTGTCGGTCCGCAGCGGTTCCATCGCCGCAAACCCGATCTGCCAGCCGTCCGGCGAGAAGGCCATCGGGCTCTCTGTCATCTCGCACCCGGGAGCCATGCTCAGTATCGCAAGCGTCACGCCTGCCAGTGTTGCCACCACATTCCGCCAGTTGTTCCCCATCGTCCTGATATGTCGTGCCATGGCATGTCCATCCTGCTGATCAGGCCTCTGTTTCGATTTGAAGCGGACCCCGCCTGGCCACCCGGCCTGAAGGTCGCTCACGCAGAGCCTTTGCGGATATTGTAACCGAACTGCGAATCTCTTTCTGCAGAACCGAAACACCGGCGACAAGTCGTCAGCGTGAGTTGTTGTGGCTGTTGCTCTATGTGGCACAGCCGCCCCGCCCGTGATTCAGCGGTTCCGCCGCTGCTGGTTCCGTTGCGTCAGCCCCAGCGTGGCCGATGTCTCGCCAGGCGTGCCGGCCAATCACCAGCGCGGGGTCCTGCTTGTCGCCTGTCCTCTTACCGATCCCTGTCCCCTGTCCCCTGTCCGCTCCGCATTGCCGGCCATACCCACGCCGCCACCATCAAAATCAGCCCTACCAGCATCAGCGCCACCGGCCAGCGGAAATCATCCGAGAAGTACCGCACCGTCAGCCGCTGAATCGAGATCCCCAGCCCAATCAGCCCCGCAAAGAAGAACGGCTTCATCTGCCGCGGAACGCTCGCGAACACGAACGCCAGCGACGCCAGCGGCAACGCCTTCTCATACAACCGAAGTCTCCCGATCGCGCTGACCTCGTACTTGCCGTTGTCCAGCACGCGCAGAGACAGCAGCACGCTCAGCGACCCCAGCCAGTTCAACCCCTCGGCCAGCCGGCGGTACAGCCGCGTCCCCACCGCCCGGTACCCGCTGGCGATCGCCAGGAACACCAGGCCGTTGATCACCAGGCTCACACCCACGCACTCGGCACGGCTCAGCGTCTCCTCGGCTGGCCGTCGCGCGACCCAGCCGAACAGCGTCTCCGGCGTAGCCGCCACCGCGCTGAGCGACACGGCAATGCCCAGCGTCCCCAGCGTCGCGCACGGCCACGCATACTGCGCCCACTTGCGCCGGTCGCATACGATGCCCAGGACCACTAGCGCAATGCTCGGCCACAGAAACGCCCCGGCCATGTCGTCCGGCTGCCACTCCCGGAACCCCGCTACGAAGTACAGGGCCGTCAGTGTCGCCAGCCCCGCCGCGCACGACAGCAGCGTCAGCACGCTCGACCGCGTCACCCGCAGCAGCACCAGCGAACTGACCAGCCAGCACAATCCCGCCGCCAGCAGCCGGTAGTTGCTCAGCGCAGTCGAGTAAGACGCGAACATCTCGTGCTGGTCGTCCTGTTGCTGCGCAAGCATCCCCCAATGATACATCACCGCCAGCGCCGCCATCGGCGTCAGCAGGTTGGACGCGACAAGAAAACCCGCTCCCAGCCGCGATTCGCCCCTGCGCCACAGGTACGCCCCCGGTGCCGTCACCACCAGCCATGCGCAAATCGCCGGGACCGGCCGCAACGCGCTGTTGATGTGCGCCCACTCGAACAGCACGAGCAGCGACGCCGCAATCACCGTGACCCACGCACCCAGGTACAGGAACACCTGCGGCAGCGACAGCCGCCGCGTGTCCAGGATCGATATGTCCTTCGGCGCCAGCACCTCGTCATACACCTGCTGCAGCCGGTCGAGCTCGCGCTCGGTCACAAAGCCGCTCGTGCTCCAGACCGCCAGCCGTTGCAGGTGTTGGACGATCTCCGCCTGCAAGCGATCCGCCACGTAACTCGGCCGGGCCCACACGACCTCCCGCCGCGCGTATCGGTGCAAGTCGTGCGCCAGCGCCCGCGCATCCGGGTACCGCAACGCCGGATCCTTCTCCAGCGCCTTCAGGCAAATGTTCTCCAGGCTGAACGGCAGATCGGGCACCAGAACGGCCGGCCGCTCCGGATGATCGCCGAGGATCGCCTCAACCACCTTCGAAGACCCCCGCCCCTGGAACGGATGCTGCCCCGCGAGCATCTCGTACAGGATCACGCCCAGCGAGAACACATCCGTGGCCGATTCCACCTGCTTGCCCGCGATAAACTGCTCGGGAGCGCTGTAACTGGGCGTGCCGTAGTAGTAGATCTCGTTCGGCCGGACCGCCTCCGTCCGAAGCGCCAGGTGGAAATCCACCACCTTTACCTGCCCGTCCGGCGTCACGAGGATGTTCGACGGCTTGAGGTCGCGGTGCAGAAGACCCCGCTGGTGCGCCCAGGCAATCGCCTCGACCGTCTTGGTAAACACCGCGACCTTGGCCTCGAGCGTCGCGCCGTGCATGGCGTGCGTGATCGGCAGGCCGTCCACCCACTCCATCACCAGGCATGGCCGGCCCGCCGCCGAGAGTACCTCGTGAATTTGCACGATTCCCGGATGATTCATCCGTGCCAGCGCCCGAGCCTCGTTCATGAAGTCA
>Ga0101944_10006416_pt1 | contig 12536 bp, 14 predicted proteins | sample DewCreD2012metaG_FD_75245 | JGI IMG/M metagenome (GOLD analysis project Ga0101944, IMG submission 75245) | Hot spring sediment bacterial and archeal communities from British Columbia, Canada, to study Microbial Dark Matter (Phase II) - Dewar... ... | reverse complement strand
ACTCTGTACTATTTGTGAAATTCTTTGGTTGAGAATTTATTTTTATCATACACTTATCTTTCATAAAATTCAAATCTTGCGGTGGATTACATTCAACACTTGTATTGTATATTTCATCATAATCTTCTTTCCATAACCCATAGTTGTATTCGAGCTCATCATCATCAGGATCATATCCTTGCGGTGTAATTAATATGCTGTCGTTTTCCTGCAAAACTAAATCTACTCCAAGCACGCCTGCATATTCGTTTATATATTCCAATGCAGGCCTCCTGTTCTTTATTGCAAACTGAAATATTAATGGTTTGCCGTCTATTATTGTAGCATTGTCTATCATCTGTATTATGTCTGTTTGATTAACATCTACGCTTTTTATTCTTTTTATGACATAGTTTTTATATGTTCTTCCAAGATCATAATTTGCTAGCTTATCTTGCAACATGTTGAACCCTGCTTCTTGAACATCAGTTTTTATGGAGAAATAGCTATAATCATATAATTCTTTGAATCTTATAGGTTTTTCTATACCAAATTCATAAAATGTTTTTATTGGTTGTCTTCCACGTATTGTTACTATGAATGGGTATTGCAGCTTTACATTAAAACCGTTCTCTCCAAATATGACGAATGCGTTAGGGGCTCCTGCCTGTGTGATGTTGCTAGGAGTATTTTTAAGTACTTCATTAAAATCTATACATTTTTGCACTTCAGTCTCTATAAAACTTTCTAGTTCTTCCTGTATTGTACGCACAGGAAATATTACTGTATTGTAGGTGTCTAACTCACATGTTTTTGCGCCATAAGTAGTGCTCGTTGCACCTATCTTATTTGAACCATTCCAATGGCATAATCTCATCAGTCTGTTGCTCCCGAAGAATCCGGAATAATAATCATATACACTACCGGAATATTTGCACGAATACGCATCTTCATCATATATTGCTTTTAATCTTTCAGATGGATAGAGTTTTTCTTCGGGATACGGATATTCCCACGGATAAGAATACACGACTTCGCAATCACTATTAGGCACTACTGCAATCGAGACATTTACTGTGCGGTTATATTCTGGAACATAATAACGAACATAATCTTTTCCTTCACTTTTGTTCGTCATGTTTATGCGTCCGCCTTGTAATGATGCACGTATTATGGCTTCTGTAGTTACTGAGTCTATGCAGCTTGTAACATATATAGTTAATGAGTTGTGACTTATATAGTCTTGCACCTGCTGAGTCGCCATCATAGAATATTTTTCTTTATCTATTATTATCTTCGTGAAAAGCAAGAACATGAATGCCAACATTATTACTATGGCAAGCAATACAAATACAGTAACTTGTCCTCTATCATCGCCTCTTTTTCCCCAATGAAACATGATAAATCAAAAGAATTAAGGTATATAAATGTTATGCTAAAAAAATTAATAGATAAAATAAACACAACATAAACATAATAAAAATATAATAAAAACATTACTTAAAATTTAGCTTGCTCACAGAAGTTTTTAATAATTTTAATCGTTCAACAACTCTTTCAGCATTTTCATATTCTTCTCTACTTACAAAATATTTTTCCAAAAAATCTAACATTTTATTGTCTGCCAAAGATATGTCTTCAACAGAATATCCTGTTGTTATTATCGGTGCCCTAAAACTATCTATATATACAAGATTATTTTTATAACAAAACTCTTGAAATGACATAACGGTATATTTGTTATCATGATATATATTAAAGTTTTTTTTCTCAGTATCAAAAAAAAATTCTAGGCTTTTAGTTTTAAAAATTTTTTTCATTATATCAGTTAAAGAATCACCATATTTATATCTTGGAGTTAATGGTTCCATTAATTTCTCATTTACCAATCCTTGCTCAGCACTTCTCACGGAAAGGTTAAGATGAGGGGATACTTGTAAATCAATACATTCCTTAACATGAAAAAAACCCGGTACACGCAATTTTCCTGATATTGATGAATTATATGCTTCTATAACAGAATCGTTTGTTGTTCCAAATTTATCCCGATAATTTAAAAAAACAAGTCCGTTTTTATCACTTTTGGAGTATTTAGTATCATATTCTAATCTATCTGAAGGATAAAACTCTATTTCTCCATTAATAAATATTGTTCTTATCATCATTGATCAAGATAATTATTCCCAAATGAATCCTCATTAAAAAAACCTTTGAGGCCTTTAGCTATAATGTCTTCTTTTGGATTGTCTTTTATCTTATCTTTAAAACGTACATACTCTATCCATTTATAAAACGCGTTTTTAGCGCCATCAATATCTTCAGATGATAATGCAGCAAGTAAATTATCATGAATATTATACAAAATTTTGTTTGATATTTCTTTTTTATCTTTAGACTGCTTAGTTTTAACATCTAAACTCGGGACAAATATATTAAGTATATTTTCTGAGTTAAGATATATGCCGTTCTCATACTCGCATATTTCATAAAAGAAAACGCTTTCAGATTTTGAACCAATATAATCAGCTTTTATGCCGTTTTTTGTTTTGGTTATTCTTGGAACACTGAGTCCTGAAAAAAAAATTTCATGAAAAGAATACACTACGCTTCCTATTCTTAATATTCTTTTCTCCATAGTCTTATCACTCAACAACTTATCTAAAGTTGTGATTTTATTGTTTAATACCAAAAATGTTCCAGCATTTAAAGCTAATTTTAAATCATCATCATATATTATTAAGTCTATATTCTGATTGGAATGCAAATATCCTCTTGATGCAACTATTCCCTTAACATTATTTTCCGTGTTTATAGAAAAAATCGTATTTTTTGGAATATATATTGTTCCACCATTCATTTCTAAATCCAGAATATTGTCACTATAAAAGTAATTGTTTTTATTACTAAACATTATTTCATCATTTTTACTTATTCTTAATTCTAAGTCTCTCTCAGAATAGAAATCGTTTATAAACAAATACCTCGCATTACAATTCATGTGAAAAATTAATTAACACAATTCATTTAAATTTTTTATCATTTTAAAATAGAAAAACACAATAAAAAAAATTATTTTTTAATTGAATTATCCGATTTCCTTTTCTTTGATTTTTTTACTGGTTTTTCAGATTTATTTCTTTTTTTATTTTCTTTAGGTGTTAATCCTAATGCGTTCATAACTTCCTCATGCGATGCATTCTCTTTTATGTCAAGCACCTCGTCTAAAGGTTCCAAGTGAAGCGTGTTGCATTTTCTTCTCCTAGTTTCTCCATCAATTAAATAATATTTTCCTTCTAGATGCTTAAGTATCACACATTTTTTCCCTGCATCTCTTCCTGCTATTTTTACACATACCCTTCCTACTCTAAACATTTTTATCCTCCGCCTCTACAGAACAGTATAGTCGCCAAATACTGGAGAGACATATTAAAAACTACAATACATCAATCTTGCTTTTTATTTGTTTTCTCATACATGCACTGCACAACATTCCTGCATATGGTCTTTCTGGTCTTTTCTGCGTTTTTGAAAGCTTGCTCATCTTGTATGGGCGTGCTGTTGCAACTCCTGGAAGAACCTTTCCACAGTTTGCGCAATGTGCTTTGTTTGGTTTTCTTTTTGCATAAACTAATTTTGTATATTTTGGTGTTTTAACATATATTCTTCTTAATGTTCTTGATCTTCTTGATGGTCTTGGCATTTTTAACCTCTAAAAACAATAATTATTTTTATTTCTTAATTTTTTATTTCTTAATTAAATGAATCCGTGATAGTATTCGGAAAAAAAAAGCATTTATAAATATGATGTTTTTTGTTATTATAATGGTCTTTAAAGAGATATTATTGAGTGTTTTTTATCTGTGTAACGGCAATACGGTCTTTAACAATATTGACAATTCATATAACAAATTTTTTGATAATCATAGAACAGTCAATAAACTATTCTTAAAACAGACTGCTCCTGACAGCACCGATAAAAATAATGATTTTAAAAACATTAAAAATGCAGACACCATTTACACTAAATATAATTTAGAGACTGAATTAGAAGAAATAATAATTAAAGCAAAAACAGATAATAAAATAAAAAATTCTATTAATAAAACAATTTATTACAATGACGCCAATAAAATTTTGGCTTCAATTAATTCAGGAGTTTTTTCTATTATTCCAATTTATTCACGTTTTAGAATAAATAATATGGATCCAAAATATACCGTGATTGCTTATAATAATATGCATATACTAATGGATAACTCCCAATTACATGGAGGGGTTTCTAGTCTGAATCAAGATATTTTTGATCTAAACCTGCATAAAACCGCATACTCTTCTAAATATGACGCTATTGGGGGAGTTGTGGAAATTAAACCTAAACAAATATCAGAAGAAAATAAAATATTAAATATAAATACTAACATTATAGAACGAAGCATAACATATGCAGGAACATATAAAACAGTTTTAGGAACAATAAAAAATTCCTCATCATTTAGAAATGTGGGCATTATTAAGCCATTAGAAAATATTGTCGAAGAATTAAAAATCTTGCCAGATATTTATGAGTTTAGCAGCATTAATAATTATTCTTTAAGTTTTTTTGAAAACGAGATAATTCTCAGAATTGCAAAAAATTATTCAAATTTTGATGATAATAATATTCTATTGAGAGAAAATTCTGGAAACACCCTTATGATTGTAAGCAATACTTTTATTTTTGAAGATTTCAAAATTAACAACATACTCTCTTATGAATTGAATAGCTTTAATATTGAATATGATGCATACGGAGAGATTAATAATGTTAAAAACTTCAATGAAAATATTGCAACAGGCATTTTTTTAAGCAACAAAAATTTCTCTGGAGGCATAAGGACAAATTTTCTAATCAACAAAAACATTAAAGAAACGGAGAAAAAAAACGTTAGTGACATATTTATAGATTATAATCTGATATTAAAAGATATTTTGATAACACCCAGTATAAAGCTAAGCACTAATTGGGATAGAACATTAAGCTCACAAGCAATTAAAGGAACTTACTTTTTTGGAAAATCTTTTTTGGAAATAGGTTATGGACATCCGGTAAATATGCTCGTGGTTGATAATTCCTCCGGTGAAAAAAATTATGAATTAAGATATTTAAAAGAACAATTCGGAGACCATTATGTTGCATTGATAAATATTGCTGGCTTAAAAGATGTATTTACGGGCATTTTAGATGAGATAGAGCTTTCGTATTATTATAAGTACTATCAATCAGAAATTATAAATAATAAAGCTGACAAAGGCGCCGTTAATGGAATCGATATAATGTTAAAAAATAATCAAAACGAAGACTTTTTTTATATATTAAAATATTCAACAGGAAATGCTACTCTTAATAATAGCAAAATGAATGAAGCAATAGATAAAATTCTAACACTAGATTTGGGAATTAAATTAAGCGATAATATAACATTAAATTCGAATTATACATATAATAATGGCTATAATATCAGGATAAAAAGCGATAAAAGCACGAGTAGAGTGGGAAAATCATCATATTTAAGTGTGGGAGTAAATTATTATTTTGAATTATTCGGAAACGAAGGATATTTAGACATAACGTTATTTAATATTCTCAGATTTTTTGATAGGAACAATGTTCCAGAATTTGCAAGATATAAAATAAGAGATGAAATTAAATCAATTAAGATGCCGCCCACAGGAGATGTAAGACTAGGAATGAATTTTAAATTATAAATTCAAAAATATATTACAACAACATCAACAACATCAAACCCGTTTTGTCCTAATACACTTTGAACAACTTCCTAAACAATGTTGAGAATACCAATGATAATATTATATATGTTGCAAGCCATCCAGGATACCATCCAAACAGGTTGAATGTTTTTCCAAATGGATGTACCTTTTCATTGCCTATTATTATCAATTTCAATTTAGAATCTTTTATGGGTTTTTCTGGAATAAGATAATTTCTTTCAGTAGTTATTAATATATTATGTTCATATTCTTCTGTATTATAATCAAAAACGAGCTTATATTCTCCTGCCTGTCCCTTTAATATCCACTTAACTTCATTTCCTTGTATTTCCTTTGTTTTTTCATCAATATATAATTCTGGGATAGCAGTTAAAGAGATGTTTCCTTTTGCGCCTTCCGCAAATTTTGCTGTAACTGTAAATTCTTTATCAGGATACAAGGGATAATATGCTATGTGCGAATTTAGCCATGCAAAAATTATTATTATAGGTATAAATGTGTACAATGTAGATTTGAATGATGACATCATATATTTCATGTTCAAATCAAGAGCTTTTTTCTGAGTTGCCATCATTTTTTTGGGATCTTTTTCCTTGCGCATCTCTTTCTGATATTTTTTTAAATCCTCTTTTATCTGCTTCATCTCACTCTGATTGGTAGTGTACTTATATACAATAGTTATAAGCAGAGTTATACCTGCAGACACTATCATTATAGCCCAGAAGGGGGGTAGATTTAATACTGGCCCAAGCCAAGGATTAAATATTGTATCTAAAAAATTTGCCATCTCTTAACCTCATAAGTATTATTTAATATATTTATTTAATAGTTATTTAATATATTTAATATATTTATTTTATGAAAATAGTTTATCCACCCATGAATTTTCTCATCATTGGATTCATGTCCATCATATGCTGTCTTGCAATATTTTCATATAATTGATATATTATCATTACTGTTAATAATATTCCTGTCCCTCTTGATAATGCTCCAAGCATGTCGGCCATTGCTGCTATGAAACCCACTGTTATTGCACCCATTATTGTTAAAGGCCATATGTACCTGTTTAACATTCGTTCTAAAACTCTTTCATCTCTTCTAAAACCAGGTATTTGTAATCCTGATGCCATTATTTGTTTTGCCTGGCTTCTAGCATCCATTCCTGCTGATTGCACCCAGAATATGCTAAAAATAACTGATCCTACGACCATGAATAGCAGGTAAACCAATGAATGAAGTAATAAACTAAAAGTAAATGTACCTGTTATTATATTATCAAGTATTGGCTGTCCTGAAACCCATAACGCAAACCCGCTGACTGCTTGTCCGTTGCTAAATGTTCCAAGTATTGGATGGCCCCAATTTTGCAGTAATGTACCGAATAATTGAACATTGGCAAGCAATGCAGCGACCAATATTACTGGAATGTTTGATGTGTAAAGAAAGTTTAATGGCCATCTTATTCCCTGTCCTCTTACTCTCCCAAATGATAATGGTATCTCTACTTTCATTGATTGCGCATATACTGCTATAAAAAATATTGCTAATGTAGCGATAATAGCAGATAATTTAAGAAATGCAGTTGTAGGATCTCCAGATGCAAGGCTTTGGAAAAATACCGGTACTGCACCAACTAATGCTCCAGGATTGTTAGGATCTGGAATAAATGAGAACGCCCCGATAAATATTTGCTGGGCAACTCCTGCTGCAATGAACAATGATATTCCTGATCCAAATCCCCACTTACTGACTATTTCATCCATAAACATTATGAGTATTCCGCCAAGAAATAATTGAAATATCAATAACAATTCTAATTGTAAGTATACTGGTGTTCCTTGATATGCCGCACTTGGTGCTAAACCACCCATAAATACATATATTGCACCCTCAAATATTATAAAAAATATACTTAACAGTTTTTGTGTTCCCTGGAATCTCTTTTTACCTTCATGTGATGTCAAGTCGAATTTCCATATTCCTGAACCATTAAGTAACTGCAATACTATTGATGCAGTAACTATTGGACCTATTCCTAAGCTTATTATTGAACCAAAACTTGCTCCGAGTATTATTGATAAGAATTCAAATTGTTGTAAAGCATTTTCACCTAAACCAAATAATGGAATCGTTCCTAAAACAAAGAACAAAATTAATACTATTAAGGTCCATTTCAATTTGTCTTTGAACGGAAGTCTCTTCTGGGTAGGTGTCGAAACTTCTGGTAGATTCTCTATGAGTTTGTCAAAAAATGCCATTATCTAAACCCCAATATATTGCAAACATATCGCAAATATTCACAAATGGAAAAAATATGGATTTAAAAATGTTTGGAAACCATCAGTATTTTTAAACTATAAAGTACTAGAATTTGAAACAAAAAACTTAAAAAAACTTAAAAATCAATCAATATACATACTAATTTAGGAATACTGATTAAATAAACAACAATTAAACAAACAAAATCAGCCCAAAAATTTCTTTACAAATACTCTTCAATAATCAAAAGATTTATTAATTTCTATAAACGAGAACAGTGTATGACAACAGATGAAGGCGGCAGTCTCACTTGGGAGAAATTAGTGGTATTAATATTTATAATAATATCAATAATAGTGTTGTTCGCCCTGCTTACTTTAGCATTGTTCATGCCGTCATTGAGGGGCTAAATTATGAAAAAAACCAGAAAATCACAGATGAATGCAACAGTAATTATGATACTTGTTCTCACAACAGCATTAATATTGTTTATTTACGGACAGAAGATATTCTCCAAATATACGGCAGAAGGTGCTCTAGAAACATGCAGGCTTAGCGTCATGACACAGGCAAAAGCTACCCTAATGGGAACAAGTGCATTATCATTGGATTGTAAAAGAAGGTATATAGACATATATGAAGATCATGTTGAATTTGGCAATGAGCCCGATAAGACAAAAACTATAAACTTGTATAATAATGGAAAAAAAATTAAGAGATATAACGAATTAAATAATGATATCATAAATTATGTTGTTGCTGAAGAAATGAGGGTTTGCTGGTATCAATTTGGTGAGGCAAAAATAGAAATATTTCCAAACAATGAAAAATTAACTGAAAGTATAGGAACTGCGGATGATGATATATGCTTTATTTGTTCAGAGATAGAATTTATAGACATAAAAAATAAGCAATACACAGGATTAATAGAATACTTAAAAAATAATTATCCTAAAGATAAGAAATATACTTATTGGGAATACTTTAATCAGCCTTCATTATCTGAACACACACTAGAAAAATATATGGAAGATTGTTATACCGATAAAATAAATGAATTATGGGATAATAAACGTTTTATTTTTGAACCAGATAAGACATATGCAGTAATATTCTATAAAGATTATGATGATACTTTAAGCATAAACCCTCTCGGATTATTAAACCCTTCATGCAGTGACGTGGGAGGAAAGTCTGGTTATCATGTTCTTGTTTTACCAACTAAAAAATTAGGTGATATATGCGAGATTCAAGCAAACTAGGAAAGAAAGGAATAGATATGATGGTTATCACATACAGTATTCTTGCAATGATTATAGTAGTGATTGTTTCTGTTGCAGTCTTAAAATTCTTTGAGACCTCGAAAGAAAAACTTGAGATACAAGATTGCAGAAACAGTATTGCTGCACATGCACTCCTTGCAAAAACTTCACAGCGAGAAATATTTACTGACATAAAATGTAGAACTAGAGAAATACTTATAGATGCTAAAAATCATGAAAAGGCAAAAAAGATTATTGCTGAAGATATGAGAAGATGCTGGTATGAGTGGCAGAAGGGCAATGCACAATTATTTAAGGGCGAAGGGATATTCTGTCATGTCTGCTCAATCTACAATTTCAAACAGAAGGATGAAAAGATAGAAAAATTTCAAACATTTTTAATGACTGAAAATATAGATTTAAGAAGTGTCTATCCTGAAGATACTCAAAAAATGCCTTATTCACAATACTTTCAAGATTTTTCTACAAAAGAAGTTAATGAAATAGAAGATATGCCTAATAAAATAGAATTTAAGGATACTGCAATTGTAGATACTTCAAAAAAGTATGCAACAATATTTGTTTATGCGTCTGGTAAAGAAGAGTTACAAGAATTCATGGAAGGTGGTGCAAGAACAGGCATATTTGTTGCTGGTGTTGGTGCCTCAGGAATAGGTGCCTTGCTTCTTTTTGCAGGACCACCAGGTTGGGTCGCTGATGCAATACTATTAATAGGTATAGGAGCAACTACCGTAATACAATCATTGACGTTCGAAGAACCTCAATGGATGTCATTTATACAATTCATGGATTACAATGCAACTCAAATAAAAGATTTAGGCTGTCAATACCTTGATGTGAATCAGCTTAGCCATCAACAACCATAATAAACAATCGCAATATTTATTAAAATAAATACTATAAATATATTATGAAATCAAAAAAAGCAGTAGGGAGCAAAGAATTAATGTATACAATATTAGCACTAATATTGCTAGGATTATTTATAATAATGTATGCTGTTTTAAAAGATAAAATATTTGCACTTTTAGAATGAAAAACAAGAAAGCGTGGATTGAATCGACTGTCGGAAAGACCATTCTTGTGATGGCTTTTTTAGGAATATTCTTATGGATAATATGGTACTTCCTTGGAGGATCAATAAAAACATTGCTTTCCATAGGAGAAGAAGAGGAGAAAGCTGAGAATGTATTCTTTGCCACACCATATGTGGGAACATATTATAACAACAAGTTTGGTGAAATAACGCAGAATTGCACTAAATCAGGCAATACTTATAAGTGTATGCAGGGCACCTCTATGGAATTATATGTTGGAATCATTAATAAGGGTGATAAAAAAAGGTACTTTTATCCCGCACCATGCATTATTAAGGATTATAAGAAAAATGACAAATGCGAGAAATCAGATTATCTTTTAAGTTATAAGCCATGCGGTGTTGATGGTACTGCATCAAATCCTACAAATTGCGTTGTCGGTAGACCGTTCATTTTAGAAACGGGAACATATAGGGTTTTCCCTGGAGCAAAATGTCTTCCTGAAGACTGCTATGCACCAGAGAATCCTACAACAAACGAAGCAAAGGCAAACTATAATAACTTCTTTGACATAGTTGTCACATGAATCAAAGATAGCAAAAAATTTATATACTTGAAATTCAAGATTTAACTTAGCGAGGTGTTTTACTATGAAAAAAAAGGGAGTCGAAATGTCAATGAATGTTATTATTATAGCAGCCATAGGTCTGTTAATCTTGTTGATATTGGCATTCTTAGTTGTAAATTACGTTGGTAAAACCAATGAAGGCTTGAAGAGTTGTTCAGTAGCATATGGCGGAATATGTAAAACTGATTGTGGAGATTTAGGTCCAGCAACTACCGAACAGACTGATTGCGATACTGGACAGAAATGTTGTAAGGTGGTTGGTTAAATGAATAAGAAAGCAGTAGAAATGAGTGTAAATACTATAATAGTTATAGTTATAGTATTACTCATACTATTGGTCATGGCATTCCTCTTAACTGGAGGATTCCAGAACTTCAGTAGAAGCACAGACTGTGAAACAAAAGAAGGGTACGATTGTAAAACAAGTTGTGCTGATGGAGAGATACCCGCATCATGGAGTTGTCCTAAAGAAAGACCTGTCTGTTGTGGACCCGGATTGTTTAATAATAATTGAGTTATGATGTTCTCTAATAAGAAAGCCGTAGGAGAATCCACTTTAGGGAAGATTATATTAGTTGCATTGTTGGTTCTGATTATTGCATACTTTCTTTATTTCTTTTTTATTAAGAATTTCGTGGAGAAAACAATAACGGAATGTGATAATGCTTATTGTAAGGAAGAGTGTGACTTCGCAACAGAGTATATGGATGCAACCAAAATATGCACAAATAATGAAAAACAAGTCTGCTGTAAGCCCATAAATCCCGCTACTAATCCTTTATCCGCAGAATGTTCAGGTAAAAAGGAAGGAGATTACTGTGCAGGTACGTATAGGAATGGAAATAATATTCCAAAAGTTTGTACTAAAGACTTAAAGTGTGTTGAATTATGTGAGTACTGCACAACACACCCAACCTATGACAAATGTAAGTTTACACCAGATAAAGTCATTGGTATAAAGATAACTTCATTCACCAATGGATTCGGATGTGGATGTAGCATATCAGAATGCCCCACTAACTTAAATACGCATACATGTTTGAAAGGATTCTGTAGTACAACAGATACGGGTTCAGGATCATATTATTGTTGTAATAAATGAGGTAATCATGAATAAAAGAGGTGTCGGAGAGAGTAATCTTGGGAAGATATTACTTGTATTTTTCCTTGTAGGTATACTTCTTTTCTTATTGACGTATTATGTGCTAATCCCTTGGCTTGGCCAGAAGGATGTTATCTCTTGTGGGAACTCCATTGTTGGTAAAGGTTCTTGCAGAGATATATGTACTAATGATGAAACTGTAAAAGTTAAAGGATATGGTTGTCCTCCGGAAAAGGATGAAGCTGCAGTATGGTGTTGTATCAATCCGGATTATAAGTCTGAAGATGTTGGAGGTAATGCTGATTACAGGTTTGATGTCTTCGATATAGGACTCGATCCTAGTCAGATAACAAGCGGAAAATGTAAGGAAGAAAAATCCTGGACTTATAGATGCACAAGTGGTGTAGGAATAAAAGTAAAGATGTCCATAACAAATACAGGTAACTTTCCATTAGATATTTTTGCCAATCCTAAGG
>Ga0101944_10006415_pt1 | contig 12537 bp, 12 predicted proteins | sample DewCreD2012metaG_FD_75245 | JGI IMG/M metagenome (GOLD analysis project Ga0101944, IMG submission 75245) | Hot spring sediment bacterial and archeal communities from British Columbia, Canada, to study Microbial Dark Matter (Phase II) - Dewar... ... | reverse complement strand
GGCGGAGATGTGCGGATTGGTGATGGGGTGTTGATCGGGATCGGCGCCACTGTGTTGCCTCAGCGTAACGTTGGCCCTTGGGCAGTGGTGGGTGCTGGCGCTGTGGTCACTCGGGACGTGCCAGCCGGTGCGACAGTCGTAGGGGTGCCCGCTCGGCTATGTCCGAGCGACCGGACGTGAGCCATCCACTCGGTGGCTAGACCGGTCTAATTGCCGCAGTGTAGGCTTGTCCGCCAGGAGGCTGCCATCGAGCCCTCGCGGATTCTGATAATTGGCGCTGGCGACCACGCGCAGATGGTGGCTGGTTACCTGCTGGAGAACATTCGACAGGGGCAGCCGCTGCAACTGGCTGGCTTCCTGGATGACAACCCCAGCCTGATGGGCCGCCACTTCCTGGGGACGCCCGTGCTGGGCACAATCAGCGACTGGCGCGCGGTCGAGCATGATGCGGCGATCGTCGCTATCGGCGAAAATCGCGTCCGGGCGCGCATCTTTGATGATCTGGCGCGCCGCGGCGAGCGTTTCGTCAACGCAGTGCATCCCGCCGCGGTTCTGGGACCGGAGGTCACCCTGGGATGCGGTGTGGCTGTGGGTGCGGGCGTGGTCGTCAGTCTGGGCGCTGTGGTCGGCGACAATGTGATCCTCAGTACAAATTGCACCGTAGGCCATCACGTTCAGGTCGGCTCGCACGCGCATATCGGCCCGGGCGCTGTGTTGGCCGGGCGGGCAGCGGTCGGCGAGGGTACCCTTGTTGGCGCCGGCGCTGCCGTGAACCCTGGCTGTCACGTCGGTCGCTGGTGCGTCATTGGCGCCGGGGCGGTGGTGACCGAATCCATCCCTGACGGCGTCCTGGCCGTCGGCGTCCCGGCCCAGGTGGTCAGGCAGGTTGAACTGAAAGCCGAGGTGTGACATCCCATGATGCAGATTCCAATGTCAGCCCCCGATATCACTGAGGTGGAGCGAGAGGCCGTCAGGCGGGTTCTGGATACGCCGTGTTTGAGCATTGGACCCTGCATCCGCGACTTTGAGACCGAACTGGGCCGCTATCTGGGCGTGCGACACGCTGTCGGGGTGAGCAGTGGCACCGCAGCGTTGCACCTCGCTGTGATCGCCGCCGGCATTGGCGAAGGCAACGAGGTGATCACCACGCCGTTCAGTTTTGTCGCTTCAGCTAACTGCATCCTTTATGAGCGAGGAAGGCCAGTCTTCGTGGATATTGAGCCGGACACCCTCAACATCAATCCTGCGCTCATTGAAGATGCTATCACGCCGCGCACCCGGGCCGTCCTGCCGGTGCACGCGTTCGGGCAGCCGGCGGATATGGATGCGATCACCCAGGTGGCCCAGCGCCATGGCCTGGTGGTCATCGAAGATGCCTGTGAAGCGATCGGCGCCGAGTACAAGGGGCGCAAGGCGGGAACGTTGGGCGACACCGCCGCCTTCGCCTTCTATCCCAATAAGCAGATGACGACCGGTGAAGGGGGCGTGATCGTCACCGACCGCGACGACTGGGCGGACCTGTATCGGTCGCTGCGGAATCAGGGACGTGACGTGTTCGATGCCTGGCTCAACCATACGCGTTTGGGGTACAACTACCGTCTGGACGAGATGAGCGCTGCGCTTGGTCTTGCTCAGCTGAGCCGAATCGAGGATCTGTTAAGAAAGCGCGAACGTGTCGCGGCTGTGTATACCGAGCGCCTTGCCCATCTGCCGGGTGTCAGCGTGCCCTACATTGCCCCGTCCACGACCCGCATGTCCTGGTTCGTCTACGTCATTCGCCTGGCCGATGGTGTGGATCGTCAACGCGTGATGCACGAGCTTGAGAAGCGAGGGATTCCATCGCGGCCGTATTTCACGCCCATACATCTGCAGCCGTTCTATCGCGAGCGTTACGGTTATCGCGAGGGTGACTTCCCGGTCACTGACGCGGTGGCTCAGCGGGTATTGGCATTGCCGTTCTCGGCGGTTATGACCGAAGAACAGGTTGATTACGTGTGTCACCATCTGCGACTCGTTCTGTGAGTTGTGCATATTGCGCTCGTGACACCGCTACCGTGGATCGGCAGGCGCTCCGTGGTAAATAGACTCCTACATATGCGTAACCGGGTCTTTGTGGCCAGTGATGTCGTGCTCCTGGCAGTGGCTGTCTATTGCAGCTACGCCCTGCGGCTCGAGATGCTCGATCTGGCGCGGTTTCGGGGTGGGGTGATGCTAGTGGCAGCGCTGGCTGTGGTGATCATCCCGCTGGTGTTCTGGCGCACGGGCGTCTATGCACGCTACTGGCGTTATGCGTCGGTCGAAGAGGTGCTGCTGCTGGTCGGCAGCGTGACCATCGGTGTGGCGTTGACCGGCGGCATTGGGCTGGCCATCACGCGCCTTGTGTCCGGACTGCCGCCCGACTTGTTTGTGCCGCGCTCGGTGCCGTTAATATTTCTGTTGCTGGCCTTGGGGGTCACCGCCGGTCCACGGTTAGCGGTGCGCATCGCAGCCCGTTACCACCGTCCGGGCAGCCAGTGCAACGGCCAGCCAACGCCAGTTGCAATTATGGGCGCGGGCGATGCCGGGGCAATGATTGTGCGCGAGCTGCAACGCAACCCGCAGTTGGGCATGGAGGTGGTCGGGCTTCTGGACGATGACCTGGCCAAGCACGAGGTCTACATCCACGGCATCAAGGTCCTGGGCGACCGTTATGCGATTCCCGAGCTTGCCAGGCGCTACGGGGTGCAGCAGGTTATCATAGCAATGCCGCGCGCTCCGGGCAAGGCCATTCGCGAGATTGTCGCCATCTGCGAGCAGGCCGGCGTCAAGACCAAGATTATGCCGGGCATCTACTCTCTGCTGGAGGGGACGGTCAGTGTCAATCATCTGCGCAATGTGCGGATAGAGGACTTGTTGCGCCGCGAGCCGATCAGCACGGACACGGCTGCCGTGGGTGACCTGATTCGCGGCAAGCGGGTGCTGGTCACGGGCGGGGGAGGCTCGATCGGCAGCGAATTGTGCCGTCAGGTGCTGAGATACAAGCCGGCGGAATTGGTCGTGATGGGCCACGGCGAGAACAGCATCTTCGGTATCTACAATGAGCTCGTCGGCAATCTGGCCAATCAATCGGAGCCCGCGCGTTCGGCCAGCCCCACGACCGTGCGCGCCGTCATCGCCGACATCCGTTTCCTCGATCGCCTGGAAGTGGTTTTTGAAGAATGTCGCCCCGAGATCGTTTTCCACGCCGCCGCACACAAGCACGTGCCACTCATGGAGCTGAACCCGGCTGAGGCGATTACCAACAACGTGCTGGGCACACGCAACCTGCTGACCGTGTCAGTCCGCACCGCCGTCGAGCACTTTGTGATGATCTCGTCGGACAAGGCGGTCAACCCGAGCAGCATAATGGGGGCCAGCAAGCGAGTGGCCGAGCTGTTGGTGCATCAGGCTGCCAGAGCGAGTGGCCGTGCTTACGTGGCAGTTCGATTCGGCAACGTGTTGGGTAGCCGGGGCAGTGTCGTGCCGATCTTCGAGGAACAGGTGGCGCGGGGTGGACCGGTGACGGTGACCCATCCAGATATGCAGCGCTATTTCATGACCATTCCTGAGGCTGTGCAACTGGTCCTGCAGGCGGCTGTGCTAGGGAGCGGTGGGGAGGTGTTTGTGCTTGATATGGGCGAACCGGTTCGGATCGTTGATCTGGCGCGCGATCTGATCCGCCTCTCCGGACTTGAAGAGGGTCGTGACATTGATGTGGTGTTCACAGGCGTACGTCCTGGAGAGAAGCTCTTCGAAGAGCTATTTGCACCGGGAGAGGTCTATCATCGCACGCGCCATGAGAAGATATTCATTGCCGGCAATGCCAGCAGCTGCGTGCCGCCGCAGATGGACGGCCTGGTCGAGGAGTTGGCAGCCGCCGCGCAAAGACACGATTCGGCTGCCATTGTGCGCTGCCTGCAAGACCTGATCCCCGAATACCAACCAAGTCATCTTGACGTCGGTGTCAAGTCTCAGGCGTTACCTGCCTGAGCTTGACCGACGATCTGGTGCTGCTGGTCCGCGCCGTGCGAATCCTGGTGCATCCGGTGAAGTGGCTCGGCTCAAGGGTCTCTCTTTCAACGGGTGACCGGGCGCTATTGGCCCTCCTCCTCGCTCTGGCGCTGGTGCGTGGGCTGATCTACGTCGCGCTGATCCCGCCATGGCAGGCGCCGGATGAGCCGTATCACTTCTCGACCGCGCTGCTGCCCAACCTCGCAACGGACGCACAAACGGCCGACTCGCAGTGGCGGACGCTGCGGGTCGAGATGCTGGCCTCGATGTTGCAGCACCGCTTCTGGGACTTCCAGGTCTTCGGGCCGGTGCCGCAGACCACTGCCGACCGCCAGCGCCTGTATGAGTCGGCCGTGTCGGCACGCCGGCCGGCTGCGCCGCGCGCGTATATCTACTATGGACTGGCGTGGGCGTTGCGTCCGGTGACGCATCAGGATGTAACCTTCCAGCTCTACTGGGCGCGGCTGCTGTCGGTTCTCACCAACCTGGGGATAGTCGGCCTGGCCTTTCTCGTCGGTCGGCGTCTCTTCCCCGACGATCGGTTTGCGGCTGCCCTGTTGCCCCTCAGCATCGTGTTCCATCCGCAGAACACCTTCATCACCGCCGCGGTCAACGACGGCAACCCGGCCGCGCTGCTGGCTTCCATTGCCGTTCTGCTTCTGACCGTGCTGATCACGCAAGGACTCGGCTGGCAGCGCGTCGTGGCGCTGGGTGTCTTTGTGGGGTTGGCGGTGGCGGCCAAGCCGACGGCTGCGTATCTGCTGCCGGTGTTCCTGGTGGTGGTGACTCTGACCGTGTGGCAGCGGCTGCGCGGCTGGTGGCGTCTGGCCCTCATTCCCCTCGCCGCGGGGGCGGGCTATGTTCTCATCCGTGTGTCAGCGCGTGTGCTTCCCAAGCTGCTGGTGTTGGCCGGCCTGGTCGAATCCGCGGGTCTGCTGGGTCTCGTGACGACCCTGGCGAATGCGCCTTTCCAGCGTGGCTTCTTCTGGGCCTTTCGCAGTTTCTGGGCCTTCCTGGGGTGGGAATCGTTGCCGGTGGATGACGGGTGGGTCTGGTTGCTGATGGGCTTGTGCGGCCTCGCCGCCGCCGGCTGGGTGCGGCTGGCCTTGCGCCACGTCCGGGGCCGCAGCCAGGATTCGGCCGATACAGCGCGCTGGCGCGCCTGGCTGGCCTTCGCTGCGTGCACGCTGACCATCCTGTTGCTCATCGCGCTGCAGTCAGTCGTCGACAAAGCGGAGCTCTATGTGGGACGCTATCTCTTCGCGCTGATCATTCCGATAGTCGCTCTGCTCGTGATCGGCTGGCGAGAGGTTGTGCCGTCCGGATGGCGCGGCGCAGCGACGGTCTTGATCACGTCGTTCCTGATCGTGTTTGACACGGCTGTGCTGTTGCACTATGCACTTCCGTTCTTCTATCCGTTGTGGCGCTGAGAAGTCATGAACCGACCGACCGTACGGCCTTCCACCCTGGTGCAGCGCGGGTTCTGGTTCGCTCTTCCGATGTTGACCGCGCTGGCGCTGCTGGTCGTCGCTGTGACCGGCCTGAGTCGGCTCGGCTATGAGGGTCAGTTCGTCAACCTGTTGCGCCCGACAGATGCTGCCATTCTGGTACAAGGGGTCGAACTCGGCCAAGGATTTGTCGCCGCGCGGGACGGTCTCAACCGGATTGATGTTCTTCTGTACGGTCATCGCCGCCGCAACACCCAGCCGGTCACCTTCCACTTGCGCCGGGAAGGGGCGGCCGAGGACGAGGTCACCCGCACCTTCAATGCCAGCGAGGTGTGGGGCTGGCGCTGGATGTCCTTCCGATTCGACCCACTGCCCGACTCGCAGGGGCAGGCGTATGTCTTCTTCTTCGAGTCGCCCACCTCGACGCCGGACGATGGCCTGACGCTGGGCGGCGTCGAGGGCGACCTGTACCCGAACGGCACGGGACTTATCAACGGCCAGCCGGTGCGCGCCGACGCGGCGTTCATGACGTATTACGACGGCGTGACGTGGGGCGAAAAACTGACGGCGCTGATGGCGAAGCTGACCGGCGCAAAGCCATCCATCTGGGGCGACATCCGGCTGTATGTGCTGCTGGGGATCATCTATGTCCTGCTCCTATTGCGCCTGCTGTACGAGGTGTACTCGCTGCGACGGTGACCCCCGGCCGGACGACGACTGCACGCGGTTCTTCCTGCGAAAATAGCCGCGGGTGGTTCGCTTCACCCGCCGACCCGCGCTCGGTCGCAACACCTCACCCCCCGGCCCCCTCTCCACACGGTGGGAGGGGGAGCGTTCCCCCTCTCCGCTCGCGGAGAGGGGGTTAGGGGGTGAGGTCTGCACCGGCGTTTTCATTCATTGTTGGTGCGCAGCCGCCCAAGGGGACTCCTGTCATACTTACGCTGACAACACTGGCCCGGACTCCAGGCGGTTTGCATCACAGGCAGCAACTACCCCCTGTCACCCTGAACGGAGCGCTTCGCAATGACGAACAGATCGAGATTCTTCACTGCGCTCGTCTGCCGGCATAGCGCCGCTCGTTATTGAAGCGGCGTGAAGGGTCTCAGCGCGTCGGTGACAGAACACCGCTTCGTTCAGAATGACAGGTCGAGGGATTGGGCCCCGTCAGGATTATGAGACAGAGCCGGAGAGAATCGTGCGTGCTACTCCAGAGACCTGCTCACCCGGCCATACGGCTAACGCCCGCGCGCCCCTGGGCCGCCGGTCAATCCGCTGAACGTGTCCCGCGTGCGGTTGGCGGCATCCGTTCACGGAATTCGTCGACAGCGTGCCCACGGCGCACAGCTAGTTGTCACAACTACCCTGACAGACTACTACGGCAAGTAGCTACATGCGCCGTCGAGGAAGCTGACGCGCGACCAGTCGCCCGTTTCCAGATTGCAGCGCTGAATGAACTCGAGGCGGATGCTGGGCACAGTGAGCAGTGTCGCTCGCTCGTAGGGGCACCGCTCAAGATGAAACGTACCGTCGGTGGCTGGATCGGCCAGGCCCGGAGTTGGGAGGAACGCATTCAATCCCCGAAACCATCCGAAGGGAGCGAAACAACGCGGCGGCGGCAGTCTCTCCAGATACTCAGGGCTCAGCGCGGCCAGATCCTGCGGATAGGCCTGTTGATCTGCCCGGTACGCCTGCAACGCGCGCACGACAGTGTCACCCGCCTGGCGATTCAGCGCGTCGCAAGCGGTCACGATGGCGAATTCGCCCGCCAGCGGCGCCAGCTGCAGCAGGGGCACGAGCACGGCGCCGGCCACGTACAGGCGCCGCCGCCTTGGGTCTTGCCGCACCAGTTGCCACGTTCTGGCCCGCGTGGCGAGGATGCTGATCACGGAGACAGCGACGATGGGCGGCACCAGGCACGAGAGCGCACCGCCGAAAATGCCCACCCCGACGCCGTAGGTGAGATTGAGCGCCCCACCCACGCTGATGAGCACCAGGGTGGTCAGCAGCAGGATGGCCGCACGCTGCCGTGCCGTGCGCACCAGCCAGGCAAACAGCAACGCCGGGCCGACACCGAGAGCGGCGAACAGGAGCATCAACCAGGCGATTTCGAGCATGGATCTCAGACCGCCGAGATGGTAGGCCCAGATGCGGCTGGCGCCGGGGCGATGTGGTATCGTTCGGTATGACGCTGGAGGATGCCCGCGCCCACGGTGGCGATCAGGGTCGCCGCACTGACAGACAGACCCACCGGCCACTCGGTGGGCGTGTAGCGCATTACTACGCTATGGTCGCCCGGCGGCAGGTGGACGGCCCGGAAGGCGTAGTTGGCGCGCAGCACCGGCGCCGGCGCGCCGTCTCCACTATGTCCTGTGGGTGCTGCACCTGCGGGGGGTGCTGCGTGAAAGGACTCGACGTCTTCCTGAATGATGTTACAGTGGGGGGGCATCGCAACGATGGTCACCCTGTCGTCTCCGAGTGATGTGGTCGCTGTCTTCGCGAGGCGCGCTTCACTTCCGGTGTCCCGTAAAGCAAGCGGGGATATCTAGATAGATCAGTACTTGACGGATTACCGTATCCAGTGGTTGCGATGTGTCTACAGTCAAGTGGTCCCACCGGATCGGCTCAAAGAGAGCCTTTATTCTGTAGTACTTTTCCATTGTCCTGTTTGCCGCTTTGTTCTTGGTCTGCTCCAGATCACGTTCTAGACGTTGCTTGACGATTTCATCAGGTGCCCAGCAGTGAATGATCTTCATTGATTGATTGAGACGCGTCGCCATTTCTCGAACCCTCTCGATCTGGCTGTTTCTCGAGAAGGGTCTGCCATCAAGGATGAGATAGCGTGTCGGGTGGCGGCTCAGGATGTATTCGGCGACTTGGTAGGTCACCTGACTGGCAAGTTCATTCTGCTCATCCGAATAGTCCACATCGTGGGGTGGAAATATCGAGTCACGGATTCTGTCACGATCGAGAATGTCAGCGTTGATCAGTGGCGCCAGCTTTCCGGCCAACCAGCTTTTGCCTGATCCAGGCAGACCGGCCATTAAGATGATCACTCTTGTTCCCTAATTGGCGCGACCAACTGAGCCAAATAGCGTCATCCGCTCAATGACAACCTTTCTAACCTCTTCGCGTGCCAGTTTGAAGGCTTTGCGCGGGTCCGTCGGGACTTCCGGAACACCGTATTGAGTTGACAGCACCTTCGTGACGGCCTTGCGAATCGCCGTGTCAATGTTCACCTTCGCTGCACCGGATTGGATCGCCTCACTGAGAATGGGAGCGGGGATGCTGGTCCCACCGTGAATCACTATGGGAACCGGTGAATGTGTGGCAATCTCCCTCAGCAAGCGCACATCCACATCTGCCTCCCCTACAAGACTGCCGGGCGTGTTTCCAAAAGAAACAGCGAGATAGTCCACGCCTGTAGCCGCCACGAACTCTTCCACCTGGGATGGATCAGTTCGTGTCTGGACTTGTTCCCCGCTTTCCTCGTCCCAAGTCTCGCCAATTTGCGCTTCGACACCCACTCCTCGCCTATGGGCGATTGCGACCACCTTGCGAACAGCGGCCACGTTTTGATCAAGCGGATAGCGCGACGTGTCAATCATCACCGAGTCAAAGCCGATTTCAATAGCCGACTCAATGGTGGGAAGGTCGAGAGCGTGGTCAACATGAAAATACAGGGGAGTTGTCGCCTCGGCGCGGGCGGCCTGTATGAAACCTTTGAGATAGCTCCATCCAACGTGCCGGAGGGTACCCATAGAGACCCCCACGATTACGGGTGACCGAGTCTCGTTCGCCGCGTCCACGATGCCTTGCAGGGTCTCCAGATTGCTCATATTGAACTGTCCCAGTGCCCAATGTTCTTGGTAGGCACGGCGGACCATAGCAACTATGTTGATTGAGGTGGTCATCTGATTTCCTCCATTGCCAGCAGAGCAGCCCCCAGCAGGGCAGCATCCTGGCGGTAGGTCGCATAACGCAATACAATTGGCCGGATCTGCGGATAGACGAGAGGTTCTATCAAGCGATGAAGTAGTTCGAGGTTGGGATAGTTGGCGACAGTAATGCCACCTGCCAATATGACACATTCAACGTCCAGCAAGTTGTAAAAGGCACTCAGTGCAAAAGCGAGGCGCTCGTGGGCTTCGGTGATTGCCCGAGTGGCCCACGATTCTGAACGTTGATGTGCAGCGATCACGTCCTCAGCATGCAGAGCCGGAGAGCCACCGGACAGAGCTATCTGCCCAAGACGGGCGATTCCTCTTCCAGCCGCATATTGACAGACACATCCTCGGCCACCGCAGTAGCAGGGCTCGCCGTCTGGCAGTGCCTTGATATGGCCGAAGACATTTGCAGCAGCGTGTTCACCTCTCCAGACCTGCCGATTGATCACCAGAGCGTGGCCAATGCCGGTACCAACAGTCACATACAGTGCGTGGTTCCTGTCTCTGGCACTGCCCAGCCTCACCTCCGCCTCGGCGCCGCAGAAGGCGTCGGTGTCAACCGCCACCGGCAGGTCTATCTCCTTTTCAAGGATTTCTTTGAGTGGCACATTTTTCCAGCCGAGGTTCTCGCTTACCTTGACAGCGCCGGTGGAGTGGTCAACCACTGCTGCAATTGAGATCCCGATGGCTTTCACTTCATCGTCTCTCGCCGCTTGCTCCAGTTGATCTTTGAGATAATTCACCAATGTGGGTACGGGCAGCGGTATTCCCATCTCACTGCATTTGACCTGGGCGCGTGAGAGGAGTCTATCGGGAGCCTCAAAGGTCGCCGTGCGAATGTGGGTGCCACCGATGTCAACACTCAGAACAGCCACGTGGTTATCCTTCCTTCAATCCTGTGAGTGCTATGCCCTTGATGAAGTTACGCTGCAACAGGATAAAGAGAAGGACCAGCGGCACCGCACCGAAGACTGCCACTGCCATGATGCGATTATAGGTGACGGTCAGCTGGTTCTCGTAGAGTGCCATGCCGAGGGGGAGAGTGCGGTAGGCGTCGTTATTAATGACCAGCAACGGCCAGAGGTAGCTGTTCCAGGTGGACACGAAAGTGAAGATTGCCACCGCCGATATCGCAGGCACACTCAGTGGCCAGATAATCTGAGGAAGAATTTGCAGCTCGCTGGCGCCGTCGATCCGGGCACTCTCGATCAAGTCACGCGGCACACCCATCAGGTACTGTCGCATAATGAAGATGCCTATGGCCGACAGGGAGGTGGGCAAGATCAGCCCAGCATATGAGTCAATCCACCCCCATTGAAAGACTTGCAGATAGAGAGGAACGGCGATGACCTCGAAGGGGATCATGATCGTTGAGAGGACGATGATGAACAACACGTCACGTCCAAAGAACCGGAACTGAGCCAGACCATAGCCGGCGGCGGAGCTCACGATGACAGTAACCAGGACGCTTATGGAGGAGGCGAGTACAGAATTGAGCAGGTACAGGAAGAACGGTCGGGCACTCAAAGCCTGGACATAGTTCTCAAAATGCAATCCGTCAGGCAGCCATTCGATTGGGAACGTGAATACGTGTTCAGGGGACTTCAGCGATGTGCTGATCATCCAGATAATCGGCACAAGGGTAATCACCGTTGAAATGCCGAGGAAGAGGTGAGGCAGCAGGCGCAGCGCGTGTCGCTTAATCACTTTCACCTCGCAGCACCTTCAACTGGATAAGAGAGAAGACAAGTATCAATAGAAAATAGACCACCGACATAGCGGTTGCTTCACCCATGTTGCCGAAGTTGAAGGCTGTCTTGTAGATGAGAAGAGTCATGATCTCAGTGGAAGTGCCCGGTCCACCACCAGTCATCACGTGCTGGATCGCAAAGGTGCGAAAGCCATTGATGATCGAGAGCACGGCCACCAGGACAATTGTCGGGCGTATGAGGGGCAAGGTGATGTACCACAGCCGTTGCCAGAAGTTGGCGCCGTCAATCTGGGCCGCTTCGTCATACACGACCGGAACTGCCTGCAGGCCGGCCAGAAACAGTATCATATAGTAGCTGGGCGCGTGCCACCAACTGGTGATGATCAGAGCCAAAGGGGCATAGGCCGATTGGGTCAGCCAGCCGACCGGTGCCAGATTCAACATGTCCAGCAAAGCGTTCATCACGCCGCGAAAGTGAAAGAACAGCTTCCACACCAGGGTAACAGTCATCAGGGGCAGCACTGTGGGCAGAAACAACAGTGTGCGCCACCCGCCGACGAAAAACTTCACGCGGCTCAACGCCAGTGCCAGACCAAATGAGATGAACCACACCGGAACCACTGTTCCGAAAACGTAAACGGCACTGACGCGCAGCGAATTGGCAAACGCCTGGCTTGAGAATATCCTGACATAGTTGTTGAGCCCGACAAACTCCTCCGAACGTGCCATGTCATAGTTGGTGAGGCTGATGCGAAAGGCGCTGATCATCGGGCCGATGTTAAAAACCAACAACATGATTATCGCGGGCAGGACAAAGTAGAATCCCCAGCGAGCGATCTTGGCAGAATAGCTGCCAAATCGTCGCCGCGATCTGCTGGTTGCGTTTGCTATCACGCTGGCGTTCTCCGGGATGCCAGGTGAGGATCCTGCAGCCAGAATCCTCACCTGGACAGAATGGGTCAGATTTGCAGGTGCCTACTGGGCACGTACCTTGTCAATCTCCGTGGCTGCTTTGTCGAGAGCTTCCTGCACTTTGCCGTCTTGCATGAACTCCTCGATGGCCTGCTTGATGATATCGCCTTCCTGCGCCCAGGTAGCAGAGCGCCACACGAATGTACCCGTGGAATAGCTCTGCATATATACATCCAGGCCCCGCAAGGCTGCCTTGAGCTCAGCCGAGTCAAAGATGCCCTTTCGCCCGTTGATGTAGCCAGCAACCTCGTACATCTCGCCCGGCTTCGACAGCAGGAAGTTCAGGAACTTCCATGCTTCGGTCTGCACCTTGGAATCAGCACTCACGGCCAGAGCGTACGTGTGGATGAATGTGTGCGGGTTGGCAGGATCCTTCTGGGGGATGGGTGCGACCACGAAGTTCTCATACACCTCAGGGGCGTTCTCACGCCAT
>Ga0101944_10006414_pt1 | contig 12537 bp, 11 predicted proteins | sample DewCreD2012metaG_FD_75245 | JGI IMG/M metagenome (GOLD analysis project Ga0101944, IMG submission 75245) | Hot spring sediment bacterial and archeal communities from British Columbia, Canada, to study Microbial Dark Matter (Phase II) - Dewar... ... | reverse complement strand
GCGGGTCGCGACATCGGCGCCGACCCACGTCCCGTCGCGAAACTCAGCCGACTTGCCGTCAACGCGACGCTCCACGCTCCGCGAAGGAGTGAGTCGGATAAGCGTGAAGTTGCTCAGGACACCTCTGGCCTCCAGCTCCCGCGCAAACAACACCCGGCCGTCACCAACGTAGTAGACATCCTGTCGTCTATCGCCGGACGGCGCAAGCCGCTTCTCAATAACATAGCGCCGCAGGTCACTCAGCCGCCGGCTGAACGGCACACTTACCCAGTCGTTTCCGGCCAGATATATCGCAACCGAAAGCAGCCCGAACGCGAGCGCCGGGACGAACAGCCGCCCGACCGAGACTCCCGCGCTCATGAGCGCGTTCAGCTCGCGGTATCGCGTAAGATGACCGTAAGTCATGAATACCGCCAGAACCATGCTGACTGGATACAGCAGCGTAACCGCGGCCGGCAAGCTGTAGAGGTAGTAACGCAGAACCACAACCAGACTCGCCTTGCGGCTGGTGAAGTAGTTGAGTTCCTCAAACAGGTCGATAAGGAGATAGACAACAACAACACTCAACAACGCCAGAAACGCAAAGCGCACAAGCTCGCGGAACAGATGGCGGTCGATGACCTTCAATTTCGAAATCCCCGCAGCAACCAGCGCAGCGGCGAAAACTCAAGAAACGCCCGGCCGCTCAGCTCGACCACCGGCAGCACCAGCGCCAGATTGGGCAGCCACATGCCGACAAACGGCGGCAGCCGGCCGGCATCGGAGAGATTCTGGCCGGCCAGCAGCAGTACGTAGAACACAGCAAAGAACACCAGCCCGACGACGAACCCGGTGCCGATACCACCCCGGCGCAGCAGTATGCCGACCGGAGCGCCGAAAAGCAGGAAGAAGAGCGTCGAGAAGGCCAGCGAATGGCGCTTCTGCACCTCGGTTTCGAACCGGGCACGCTCCAGAACCTTGTAGCGGAGCCGGGTCTCGGCCTCGCGTCGGCGCACGTCCGCGACCTCGGCCGCGCCACGTTCCTCCCCGCGCAGTCTCTTGACCTCGCGGCTCAGCCCGCTCACCTCGCCACCCAGCTGCCGGACCTGTGCCAGCAGCGCCGGCATCAGCATCTCCTGGTCGCTGCGATACTCGCGGTCGCGGCGAATCAACTCGTCGTCTGTCGGCACGTTGACCACATGGCGGGAGAACTCCAGCCGCCGGTAGTTATCAGCGCCGACCGCCTCGTGTATCTCGCCGTCCAGCAGGGTGAGAACCATGTAGCGGTCATCCGGCGTATAGTGAATCTCGCCCCGCGGCGCCGTGACGAACGCGGGCGTCACCTGCCGGCCGCTCTTTTCGAATATCATCACGTTGGCGACCTTAGACCGCCGTTCGTCAATAGTACCGATGTAAACCATGTAGCCGGGAAAATCGTCCATGAACACCCGCTCCCGGATGCGCAACGCCGGCTTCTTGCGCGCCACGTCCGTGAGCAGGTTTCTGACTCGATGTTGTGCCTCCGGCACGACGTAACCGTTGAACCCGACCATCACCGGAACCAGCAGCGCACACATGACTCCGGCGGGCACAAACACCCGCCACACCGGAATCCCCGCCGACCGCACCACCGCCAGCTCGTTGTCCTGCGCCATCCGGCCGAAGGCGACGACCCCGGCTATCAACCCGCCCAGCGGTGCGCACACGCTCAGCACGAACGGCAGCGAAAGCAACGCTATCTCGCCCACTGCCCGCACCGGCACGCCCTTACGCACCAGCAGGTCGGCCAAAAGGAACAGCCGGTCCATCAGCAGCACGAATGCCAGCACGACTATCGCCATCAGAAACGGCGGGACGAACTCGCGCAGCACATAGCGCTGCAATCTACTCATCTCACCAGCATAATCCACGCCGGCGTCAAGTCAACGCACTGCCGAGCCGTGCCATCCTCCCGGCCGACCGGCTGCGGTCTCCCCGGAAAACCCGGCCCCAACCACCGGCTGCCCAGCCGCGGCGAGCCGCCGGCAGAGAACCGCAGCCGGGTATCCGCACCCGTTGAAAAGAACACCCCGACCCTGAAGACCGCCCGGTACATCCGCCCGTGCCTCTGCCCGAACACCTCTGCCGGTGCCGGCCCGCACAGACCTCCCTCTTCCGGAAGCTCCGCCTGCCCGCCGGGGCGAGACCTCCGAACAACAGAAGGAACAACCCCGGGGGCGGCCTCCGGTCTGATACCCCATCGCCAGAACAACACTCGCCCGACGCCAAACCCCGAATCTCCCGGCAAATCGCCCGGCGGCAGACATACAACTCACTTCTCCGATTCTGGCGGTCGCTGGCGCTGCAGGCGCAGACACCGGCATCTGTCGTCGCCGAAGGCGACCGAGGCTTGCCTTGCGCCGAATCCGGGGCATAATGTTCCCTTTCGCTTACTCCAAATACGGGAGAAGAACATGACAAGAGAAGTTGACAAAGTTACCAGCGCGGTAGAGGCCGGGCTCGACCGGATGCTCGAGTCCGGCTGCAGCTTCGCCGACGCGAGATTCTACTCTGAAGACCGCACCCGGCGCATCACCATCTACGACGGAAACCTCGAGGGCAACTCCTCGAACCTCGAACAGGGCATCGGCATCCGCGTGCTGTTCCAAGGTGCCGTCGGGTTCGCCGCCACCGCCAACCTCGACGCGGTCTCCGCCTGCTTCGACCGGGCGCTTGACAACGCCCGGGCCGCGGCCCGGCTGCTCGGCTTTCCCCGCGACATGGGCAAGGCGCAGCCGGCACACGGAGAATACTCGCCGCCGGTCCGGCAGGACCCGTTCGACATCCCGCTGACCGAACACATCGCCCTGCTCAAGCAGATTGACGACCGGCTCAAACATCCGGCCGTTGCCCACCGCTATGTCACCTCACTCTACCAGCGCCGCCGCGTATTCTACTGGAACACCGAAGGGACCGGTGTCAGCCGCGTCTCGTCCAACATCTTCGCCACGATGACGGTCATGGCGCCGGACAAAGACGGACGCACCCAGCGCCGCTCCCACAACCTCAATTCCAACGGCAGCGGCTCCCGGGGATTCGAATGGCTGGCCGACCCGAACAGCTTCGCCGGCCATGCCGAACGCATCCGGCAGGAACTGGCCGAAATCATCGCCGCCGAACCGATGACTCCGGCAAAACGGGACGTCATCCTCCTGCCCGGTCAGGGACACCTGCAGGTACACGAGACTATCGGCCATCCGCTTGAGCTCGACCGCATCCTCGGCTACGAACTCTCCTTTGCCGGCGGCTCGCACGTCCGACCATCGGACATCGGCACGCTCCGCTACGGCTCGGACAAACTCAACGCCCGCGCCATGCTTGTCGAAAACTCACCCGGCACATTCGGATTCGACGACGAAGGCACACCCCAGCCTGACTACCTGCTCATCGACAAGGGCATCCTCGTCAACGTCCTCTGCTCGCGGATTGACCTCGGCGAGGCCAACGCCAAGGCCGGACGCGAAGTCGTGAAGCGTTCCGGCGGCGCCGCCCGTGCTGCCGGCTTCTACAAAACCCCGATTGACCGGATGACCAACGTCTGCATCGACCCCGGTGCCGACGGCAACCTCGACGACATCATCAAAGCCACCGAAAACGGCGTCATCCTCGACATGCCGGTTTCGTGGTCAATCGGCTCCAACCGCGAACACTTCCATTTCGGCTGCGAAATCGCCTGGGAGGTGAAAGACGGCCGCCGCACCCGCGTCCTGCGCAACCCCACCTACCAGGGTCACACCCTCGAATTCTACAACTCGCTCGACATGGTCGGCGACCGCTCGACCTGGCGCCTGATTCAGGTCCCGAACTGCGGCAAAGGCGAGCCGAACCAGATAATGGAAGTCGGCCACGGCGTGCCGGTAATGCGCTTCCGAAACGTTCAGACCGGAGAGAAGGAGTAATCGATGCTCGACCCAAAGACCCGCGACCTCCTGCTCGCCGCCCGAAACCGGGCTCGCCAGCGGGGTTTGAATGCCGAGTTCAGCCTCCACCGCGAACGCTCCGGATTGATTCGGCTCGGCAACTCGGCAGTGGCGCTCTCCACCCACGAAGAACTCACCCGACTCGACGTATCAGTTCAGGACGGCCGCAAAGTCGGCTCCTTCGGCATCCTTGCCGACGTCACCTCGGCCGAACAGCTCGCCGAAGCACTGCATCAGGCCGAAGAGAACTGCGCTGCTGCCCTGCCCAAAGACTACGACCCGATCTTCGCCGAGATTCAGGAGACGACCGACGATGAACGCGGCTTCGACCCTGCCCTCGAAACCCTTTCTGCGCAGGCCAAGACCGACCTCTGCGCCCGGGTAATCAAGACGCTCGCCCCGCACGGCAACTACGACTTCTCCGGTTCCTGGTCCACCGGCTCGGTCGAGCTCTACCACGTCACCACCGCCAATGACAACGAATCCTATCGCCGCCTTACCGACGGCCGGATGGTAATCGTCCTCAAAGAACAGAACAAGAAGTGGGAACTGCAAGTCGAGCGCAGCCAGACCCGCGCCGGCGCCTTTACCGCCGACGATATCATCGCCGAGTTCGACCGGCTGCTGCCCATCTACGAAAGCCAGCCCGGATTCAAGACTCAGGTTGGCCGCCAGCGCGTTCTCTTCGGACCGCAGGCCATCGCCGCGCTGCTGCAGCTCTCAGTCTGGAGCGGACTCCACGGCCGCGGCTGGGAAGAAGGCCGTGCCTTCACTTCCGGCAAACAACCCGGCGAGAAAATCTTCTCCGAACTCATCAACATCTCTGACGACCCGGACAACCCGCTCACTTTCTCGATGCCCTTCGACTTCAACGGCCATCGCCGCCGCCGGTTCGTCGCGGTCGAGAAAGGCGTGTTCAAGGCTCTCTTCTACGACTCTCAGACCGCGGCCAAGTACGGCCGCAAGCCCACCGGCCACGACCTCTCCGCTTGGGACCTTGTGCTCGAGCCCGGTTCCGGTCCGGCCGGACTCGAAGCAGCGCTCCGGCTCGCCGGCGACGCACTCTACATACCGCATCTCCACTATATCCACATGCCCGACCCGTCGAAAGGCCTCTTCACCGGTTCATCCCGTTTCAACGCCATGCGGATCCAGGACGGCAGATTCGTCTCCCCGATTCTCTCCTCCCGCGTCACCGACGCGATTCCCACGGTACTGTCCAATGTCGTCGCCCTTTCCTCCCGTGCCGTCTGCCAGAACGAATCGGCCACCTACGACCGCCGCGCGCCCGAAGCGATGAGCGTCCCGGAATGGCTGCTCTGCGACAACGTCCGCATCTCCGACGTCGCCGACAGCTTCTAGCCTAGCCGCGCTTGACATCCGGGCCGGAGGCGCTATAGTGTATCTGTTGGTTGTGGAGGAACCTCACTTCCAGCACACCTAAGAACCCAAGGTTCCAACAGGGCTTGCGTTCGATAGTTCGTGTATGCGTCCGGACCGTGAACAACCGTCCTCGACCGTACCGACCCCTAGCGACCCAAGCACAAACGCACATCGGAGGTATAGACCCAGATGGCACAGCGCATTTTTGTAGGGAATCTTCCCTTCAGCGCTACCGAGGCACAGCTCCAGCAGCTGTTTGCCCAGCACGGCGAAGTCACTTCCGCCGAGATAGTGAAGGACAAGTTCACGGACCGGTCCAGAGGATTCGGTTTCGTGCAGATGGCCACACCGGAAGCGGCTGCTGCCGCCATCGCTGCCCTGAACGGGTATCAGATGGACGGCCGCGCCCTTACCGTCAACGAGGCCAAGCCCCGCCCGGAAGGCGGAGCGCGCCCCGGCGGCCGCGGTTCGCGCCGCGAGTTTGCCGACGGCAACCGCTGGTAGAGCGGGCAAGACCACTCGAGGCGGCGCCCTATGGCGCCGCCTCGTCTTTTCAGCTGACTACCGGTCGGCAGCCGTTCTGTCCGGAACACTCACGAACCGCGCCAACAGAATCTCCGCATGTTGACTTGAACCCAGCCCACTCTAAGATTGCCAAGGAGACAGCATGAACAAACACGCACCAATTAGAGCCCCGCGCGGTCCTGAAATCTCCTGCAGAGGCTGGCACCAGGAGGCCGCCCTGCGGATGCTGATGAACAACCTCGACCCCGATGTGGCCGAGAAACCGGAAGAGCTCATAGTCTATGGCGGCACCGGTCGCGCAGCCCGGAACTGGGACTGCTACGAGGCGATAGTCCGCGCCCTGCGCGGGTTGGAAAACGATGAGACCCTGCTGGTCCAGTCCGGCAAGCCTGTCGGCATCTTTCGCACCTTCAGCCATTCTCCGCGTGTCCTCATCGCCAACTCCAACATCGTTCCGGCATGGTCGACCAAACCCTACTTCGACGAACTCGAAGCTGCCGGCCTGATGATGTTCGGCCAGATGACCGCCGGTTCCTGGATATACATCGGCACGCAGGGCATCCTGCAGGGAACCTACGAGACATTTGTCGCTGCCGGACAGAAACACTTCGGCTCCGGCAACCTTGCCGGCCGGCTGATCGTTTCTGGCGGGCTCGGGGGAATGTCTGGAGCCCAACCGCTTGCTGCAACCATGAGCGGCGCCACCTATCTCGGCGCGGAAGTCGACCCGGCCAGAATTGCGCGTCGCCTGGCCTCAAGGAAACCGCGCTACCTCGACGAGCGGATAGACTCGCTCGACCAGGCCATCGACGCCGCGCTCGCCGCCCGCGATCGACGGCAGGCGAAGTCAATCGCTTGGTGCGGCAACATCGTTGACCTTTTGAAACGTCTCAGCGAACGCCGTGTCACGCCCGACCTGCTTACAGACCAGACTTCAGCTCATGACGAGCTGAACGGCTATGTCCCGGCCGGCATCACGCTGCCCGAGGCGCTGGAGCTGCGCCGGAACGACCCGGAAGCCTATCGCCGGGCTGCATATCGCACAATGGCCGAGCACGTCCGGCTGATACTCCTACTGCAGTCACGCGGCGCAGCCGCCTTCGACTATGGCAACAATCTACGCGGCAAGGCGGTCGAAGGCGGATTCCTTGCGGAAGAAGAAATCCGGCTCCCCGGCAAGGTAGGCTCGTGGAAATACCCGGGCTTCGTCCCCGCCTACGTCCGTCCGCTCTTCTGTCAGGGCAAAGGGCCGTTCCGCTGGGCAGCGCTGTCCGGCGACTCTGCCGACATCGCCGAGACCGACCGGATTGTCTGCGAGCTCTTCCCCGACAACGCGCCGCTTCTGAACTGGATTCGCCGGGCCGGCGCCGAAGTGCCGTTTCAGGGTCTGCCCGCCCGTATATGCTGGCTGGGTTTTGGCGAGCGTGACCGCGCCGGACTCGCCTTCAACGCGGCCGTTCGCGATGGCCGACTCCGCGCGCCGGTTGTCATCGGCCGCGACCATCTCGACACCGGATCGGTCGCCTCTCCCAACCGCGAAACCGAAGCGATGAAAGACGGCTCCGACGCGGTCGCCGACTGGCCGCTGCTCAATGCCATGCTCAACGTCGCCTCGGGTGCGTCATGGGTCTCGATCCACTCGGGCGGTGGAGTCGGAATCGGCTACTCCGTTCACGCCGGTCAGGTCATTGTCTGCGACGGCGCCCCGGAAACAGACGAGCGTATCCGCCGCGTCTTGACAAACGACCCCGGCATCGGCGTCTGCCGCCACGCAGACGCGGGCTACGAAGACGCACTCGATGTCGCGAAGCGACACGGGCTGAAGCTGCCCATGCAGGTCTAGCCGCAGCGATCCGGCTGCCCCGGACCGACTCGACGTCTTCCGCGGACGTGCTCGCTGCCGGCAGCTGTCCTAAGGTCAAGACGCTGCCTCAGGCTCGTCTGCGCCGCAAACCCGAAACCAGACTCCCCGCCGGCCGCCAATAGATTTCGTGACCTCTACTCCGGACGAACCACGCCTCTCAGCTTCTAACTCGAGTTTCTGCTCCGTGCCGAATCCTAGAGGACCTAGAGGAGCCTTGTCCTGAGCAGGCACATCCCGGCAACTGCCAGCGTCACGAGCCACGTCCAGCGTTCCGCCCACGCCCGTCGCCATGAAAACCGGCGCTCTTCACGAACAGCATTGGCAAGATGTTTCTCCTCCGCTCGAGCCATCAAGCCGTAGAGTACCAGACACCCGCCCGTCACGGCTACGCCCAGCCAGACCGGCGGCCGAAACTGAAGCAGCGTGCCGATCACCAGCATGAAGTTGCCAAGATAGAGCGGATGCCGGAACAGCCGATACGGCCCGCTCTGTACCACTGCGTCGCCGCCGACCTCGGCCGAGCGAGCTGCAATCCCGATGTGTCCCATTGCCCACAATCTCAATCCCAACCCGAGCCCAATCAGTGGCAGCCCGGAGAGCCACGCACCTTGAGTCGGACACCCCAGAGCAAAGACCGCCACAAATGCAGAGACGCCCAGATAAGCCCGCCAGCGAAACAGAAACCTGCCCCACACAGACCCAGCCCGGCCGTAAGCCACTGGCCGCAAACCGCGCAAAAAAAGTGGGGCAGGTCTTTTGGCCTGCCCCGGCTGGTTTGGCACAGCTGCTACTCGACCGGCTGCGCCACAAACTGCCCGCCACCGTCAGTGGGGGCCACCTCGAACGTAAACCTGCCCCCGCCCACACAGGTGACAATCGGACTGTCGTCAAGGTCATTGAACTCCACTCCGCTCATGCCCGGAGCGGTCTGCTTGACGATGAATGTCGCCTCACGGGGATACTGGAACCGCCACTTCGCCGGGTCCTTCTCGGTCGCGAAAGTGAACCGGAAAGCGAACAGCGTGTCGGCGAAACCTTTGACCTTCTTCAGCACCGGCTCTTCGCTGCTGGTCACACGACAACTCCAGTCCGTGTCAACCGAATCGTGCGCCACGGTAACCGTGAATTCGCCGACGCCGTTCAGGTCGATTGGCCCGCGGGAAGTCAATCTCGTCATCAGCACCTGCTTCCCCCCGTGCTCAACCTCCAGTTTCACCTGCGACCGTGTCGGAATGTCGAACCATAATTTGGTCAGTTCGCCGTTCACCGTCAGTGTGAAGCTGTTGCTCTCCCAGAACTCGGTCACCCGGCCCTTGACTTCGAGCGCGGCCGCCCAGACCATGACCGGAAACGTCACCAGACAGAGCAGTCTCTTCACCATCGGCCCTCCCAGTTTCACTTCAAAGAACCAGCAGGTTCTCCAGTCGCATGATTGACCACTGCGGAATGTGCGGCGGGCACTCGAGTTCACACGCACCTGCCGGTGGTTCCGGCGCCGGCAGGTTCTTGTACGGCACGGGCGGAACTTCGGCCGGCGGCAGGTTCAGACCATCCACAACCGCTCCGTCCATGAAACCTACCACCCGACCCATCCGGTCCCAGACGACAAGCTCGACGAGAAAACCCCGGTGCTGACCTCGACAATCATACACTGTCTGCCCGACCAGAAAGCCGCGGGGCTTACCGGCGTAGTCGTAGAAGACTCGATCGCAGAGCCGGAAGGTTGCCCTTCCGTAGCGGTTGAACAGAACCTTTTCATTCATCACTGACATCTGCTATACCGTGATAGAATTATGCCGAACGGCGCCCTTCAGTCAATCCATCTCAACGTCCACGACGGACCGCAGCCGCACCACAGCCACAGTCTCCCGCGTTAAGATTGGCTCCGCACTCCGGACAGACTCCGCGGCAATCCGGCCGGCACCGGGGTGCAATCGGTATCGCCAGGTGAATCGAATCGCGCAGAAGAGGAAGGAGGTCAAGCAGGTCGCCGGCAAGCGGCGACTGGTCGAGCTCAAACCCATCCAGTTCCGACGCGAGCGGCTGCTCCTGGCTGCTGACCAGTTCCGCGGTCAGCTCCTCGTCAAACTCCTGCTCGAACTCCTGCCAGCAGACCGCGCACTCTAGTCGCGTCCGGAACATCACCCGGCCGCGCACCAGCGAACGGCTGCCGCTGCGGGTAATGACCACCCGCGCCCTGATGTTCCCAACCAGCGTCTCGAACGACGGATTCTCCGCCACCTCGTGCGGCTCGAGTCCGAGCTCACGCGCCGAGCCCTCGAACTCGAATACATTGTCTCCCTGCCGCAACGCCGCCATCGGAATCTGCCATGGTCGTTTCATGATTCCTCCAGAAGCATCCGGACAATCCGCTCCGCTCTGATTCCCTCGGCCTCGGCGGCGAAGTTAGTCACGAGCCGGTGGCGCAGAACCGGCAAAGCCACCGCCCTGACGTCCTCGCGCGCCGGTGTGTATCGTCCGTCCAGCATTGCCCGTGTCTTGGCCCCCAGCACCAGATACTGCGACGCCCGCGGCCCTGCGCCCCAGCTCAGATAATCGCGAACGAACTTCGGCGCAGCCGGGTTGTCCGGCCGCGTCTTCGCCGTCAGCTCGACGGCATAGCCGATTACCTCGTCCGCCACCGGCACCCTACGCACGAGCTCCTGCAGTCCACTGATCTCCGCCGCGCTCAACACCCGATTCAGCTTCGGCGCGTAGGCCGACGTCGTGCTCTTGACGATTTCCCGTTCCTCGTCGGCGGAAGGGTAGCCGACATGCACCGAGAACATGAACCGGTCGAGCTGGGCCTCGGGCAGCGGATAGGTCCCCTCCAGCTCAATCGGATTCTGGGTCGCCAGCACGAAAAACGGCGCTGGCAGGTCGTAGGTCTGTCCGGCCACTGTCACCCGGTACTCCTGCATCGCCTGCAACAGCGCCGCCTGCGTCTTCGGCGGCGTGCGGTTGATTTCGTCGGCCAGCACGACGTTGGCGAAAACCGGCCCGCGCACGAATCGGAACCGCCGTCGGTGCGTTTCCGGGTCTTCCTCGATTATCTCGGTCCCGGTGATGTCCGAAGGCATCAGGTCGGGCGTGAACTGAACCCGATTGAACGAGAGGTCAAGCACCTGAGCCAGCGTATTCACGAGCAGCGTCTTAGCGAGGCCCGGCACACCAATGAGCAGCGCATGACCGTGAGCCAGCAGGCAGACAAGCACCTGCCCGACCACTTCCTTCTGTCCGACGATTACGCGGCCGACTTCGGCTTCAATCCGCGCTCTGGCCTCGCCCAGCCGTGCAACCGCTTCGACGTCGCTCACTTCCGACCCTCCAGCTCCCGTGCCGCTGCCGGCGTCAGCCTACTTCCGCCACTTGCCCACGAGCTTCTTCAACACTTGGGGCAGAGTCGTATACTCCATGTCCTTCAAACCCAGCCGGTGCGGCTCGAACGGCCCGTGTCGGCGCAGGTGGTCTGCGATGAGGTTGGCTTCGCGGCGCGATTCGTCCCACGAAGGATCGTCGAACATATCGCGCGGTCCAACCAATTTACCCTCGGCAAGTTGAAAGCCCAGACAAATCACGCGCGGCGGTCCATCAAAGCGCGAGGGCGTGGCTTGCTTTTGCGCGACCGGCATCAAGGGACCATAGTGCGAGCCGCGCATCCAGCCCTCGATGATCCACGGGTAGCGGAACGGTTCCAAAATCTCGCCGATGGCGGGGAACTGGTGTTGCAAACGCACAATCATCACCGGATCATCTTTGCCCACGTACTTGCCGGCGATGAGGGACAGTCGTTCGGTGGAGGAAGCGGCGGCAATCGCGCCATCGGAACGCGCGAAAACGTGCTTGACAGTGAAGCGACTCGGCGTGCCGATGAACATCAGCAGGTCGTACATCTCCTCCGGCGTATCGAAGAAGATTTTCTTGTGTTCGCGAATGTCGTGCACTTCAAAGCGGAATCCTTGATGCAACGCTGGCGCGATGATCAGCCCAGCCGTGTTGAACGGATCCACGAACATTTTGAAGAGCGGCAAGTTCCACGAACCCGCCGAGGTCTTGTCTGCCATAAAGATCAAGACCGGCTCGGAGGTGCGCTCTTCGATGCGCATCTCTGCCACACCGGGACCTTGTCCTTTGACGTTGCCGGAGAACGCGTCGGTCAGCAGGTCTTGCCCGGCGCCGTACAACTTGAGTTGCTTGGCGACTTGGGTGCCGGCGGTAAAAGTGTCCCACGCGAGCCGATGAATTTTTTCGTTGTCCACGCCCAAGGTGTGCGTGAGAATCAACTGCAAATCATCGCCGCACGAGGTCACGTAATAGTCAATGAGCAGCCCATCCTTTTGTGCTGCCGCCAAACTGGTGCGCGCCGACTCTTCGAGTGCGGGATGAATCGCCGAATGGCCCACCCATCCGCCGATGTCGGCTTTGATGACGCTAAGAGTCACTTGCATTTTCTCCACTCCTTCGTGAAAAAGATTGGACGCGTCTATGCGTCCGTCATCAGCCGCTCGCCTGATGGCTTGCCGCAATTTTACTCCAGGATACACCGCGCGTCAAACGTAGAGTATCAAAAGATCAAGGACACGGTGAATCACCGTGTCCTTTGACCTTGAACCGCGACCTTGCCCGTCGTAAACGACAGGGCTGAACAGCTCAAGGACGCTAAAGCGTCCTTTGGCTGCTCAGCCCGAAGATTGATCTTCGGGCTTCGGGCGGTGGGCAAGACAAGTTTCTCGGTCTGAACAAACCGCGCGGCGGTGTGTATTCTCGAAATGACAGGGTGGGTAGTTACCGGACGAGATAAAATCCAATGGACAAACTTCAAACTTC
>Ga0101944_10006413_pt1 | contig 12538 bp, 8 predicted proteins | sample DewCreD2012metaG_FD_75245 | JGI IMG/M metagenome (GOLD analysis project Ga0101944, IMG submission 75245) | Hot spring sediment bacterial and archeal communities from British Columbia, Canada, to study Microbial Dark Matter (Phase II) - Dewar... ... | reverse complement strand
ATTGATGGCACAAAGTCGTGTAGATTATTGGGACGTTTGGGATTTTTTAACGCATCTGATCTTATCAAACATAGATTAAGTAACCATCTAATTAAAATACAATCACCTGAATCACAAAATGAGATGGAAGGGATGGCAAAGATTGACACAACAAAGATAAATATCTATATCGTCTCATCAATCGCTGGTGGAACTGGCGGGGGAATGTTTCTTGACATGGCATTTTTTACTAAAAGCATTATACAAAATGCCAATATATATGGGTTTCTCGTTCTTCCGTCATTTTTTTCAGATGATTACAATAAAAAAATGTATGCAAATGGATACTCAGCACTTAAGGAATTAGATTTTTATAGCTCAAGGAAAGATATAGCACACAATCCAAGTGAAAATATATTTAACGAATTCAGCGCAGAATGGAAAATAGATGATAAAAAACTTATTAGTGGGCCTCCGTTTAATACTTGTTATTTAATAGATAATTGCAATTTTAATTATAATTTATCAATATCTGAACAGCAAAGCGAAGTATTTGACATGATTGCTGAATCAATATTTGTTGATTTTTTGCCTGATAAAGATTTATTTGCATTAAGAAAAAGAAGTATTCGTGAAAGCCTTACGTCAGCAATATTAAATGATATGAAATACGAATACCTTGATAGCAAAGGTAATACAACTCATAGTGAAATAAGAACATGTCGTTATTCGACTTTTGGCTATTCCAAAATATATATGCCAATTAAACGTATAGAGAATATATGTTCATATAAGCTTAGTGAAGACCTTGTTGAATTTTGGCTTAGAAAAAATCCTGTAACAGATAAATTGAAAGATGAAATAAAAGACGATTTGTTACCAAAATTAGGAATGAGGATGAATGACGTTTCGTCATCAGATATATTTATTACATTGAGCAAAATTGGTGATGATAATATATCTAAAATTATTGGTCAATGGGCGTCTCAGCAAGAAAAAGCTTGTGCTGATAAGATAAATTCTAAGTCTCGTGATATAAACGGATTTATATCAAAAATATTTGATGAATATGTGAATCTTAATTATAGAGATAGTGAAGGACAATTCTTAAAGAGCATAAATATACAGAACAAAAGTGATTTGATAAAGGAAATTCAAAGCAAAATAACAAACGAAACCGCTAAAATGCTTGATGAACGTGAGAAAGGGATTTATTTCACAATAAAAAATCTTGATCTAATATCTGAATTTCTGAATGAATGGATAAAATCTTATGAAGAAGACCATAATATTTCTGAAATAAAGGCAAATGACATTCATAAAGATATAGACAAAACATTGCAGCTAATTAAAGAATCAGAAAAATCATGGCTATATCGCAAATCAGTTTTAGTAACACATTCAAAAACGATATTTGATATTATAAAATCATATTTAAATATGCGTGCCAGAATGATGATTGATAAAACAGCATCAGAAATATGCAGAGAATTGAAACCTAAAATAGACGATATAATAAATGAAATAAGTTATCTTATAAAATCACTGAATATACTAAAAAACATACTACATGAAAAATATGAGTCCTATGACAAATCTGGAACTGGAATTATCAATCATGATGTTTATAAGAAGGGTGATTTTATGGATTTATATTATATTAATGATAAGCCTATAACTGAAACTACACTTGAATCTTTGAGTAGTGATTTTTTCTTAAGCACCAAGATCGATGGTTTGCTTGAACTTAAAGATATTCTCAATGATAAAGGAACGCAATATATCGAAAGCCAAATACTAGATTTTTGCAAATTAAAATTTGCTGATATAAAATCTCAAGAAAAGGCAGATGTCATAAAAAAACTATCAAAACAATACCCAAATGAAAAATATAAGCAATTGGTTGATGGATTACATAAGATGGGTAGCGGATGGTTAAAACAGGGATCGCATTTTATAGGCGATGTAGAGGCAATGAGTAACATTAAATCAATGGCTTATCTTGGTATCGCAAGCAAGCAAGATGATGAATATGGCGAATTCATTAGGCTTTTTAAGAGCATTAATAACGAAATAGATCGTATAAATGTAGATAGCAACAATATATGCTATTATTCGGAATGTGCAGGGATCCCGCTTGTATATATAGCGAATCTGGATAAATACAAACAGTGCTATATGGAAATTGCAAATCAAGACCTATCCGCTTTTCACATTGACGATACAAAATATCCCGATATAATGCTTAATACAGAAGAAGAGATCGCTGTTTTGAAAGAGGCAAGCAGAATATTTTTGACATCTACAATTCTTGGCATATTAAATGTATCTTTTAATAGTGATGGAAAACTTATTTATAATTACACTTGTTTAAATGGAAAAACTTTAAATCTAGGTATAGAAAATTCGGCAATTGAAAAAATAAAAACGGATTTTGATCTCCGTCTTGAGCTTGATCACAGAGTTACGGATATTACTAATAATTTTGACAATATAAAGCTTATCCAATATTATGTCATACTTGGATATTGGATTGAAAAGCTATTTAGCCCAAGATTATATAAAATTGGTAATGAGATCACTGAAATATTGACTTTTGAAAATAGAATACTAACTACAATTCAGGACGAGATAAAACAAAAACTTCTAAATGCAACATCAGAGGAAAAACTGAATAAGCAACTTTCCTTAATGCAAAAAAAGATAAATGATTTTTCATTCATGATAGATAACAGAAGGATAATTAAAATACAGAATTAATATGGAGGGAAAATGAACAAAAAGATTTTTTTTGTTGCTCTGCTTATTATGACAGGTATTATTTTGGGTTTAATTATATTTTATCTGCCAAAGGCAACCGCAACGCCTGCAAATGCAAGATATGTTCCTGATAAAAGGTGTTATCTCTGTCATAAAGAGCAAGCAAAAAGCCATATAAAAGATAAACATGCAAATAGCTTCAAAAGCCTTACAGATAATAATCAGGAAGATAACCCCAAATGTTTAATTTGCCATACAACAGGCTATGGAAAACCCGGTGGATTTGTTGACAAAAAATCAACACCTGAGTTGAAAGATGTCGGCTGTCAGGCATGTCACGGACCAGGTAGTGCGCATGTTGAGCTTGGACTTAGCAAAGAGCAAAAGAGGCTGGCAATTGACCTAAATGTATCCAATTCGTGCCTTAAATGTCATGAAATTCACAAAGAACATATTGATATAAAAAAGAAATAAGGCTTTTTTATTATATAGTGAAAGGAATAAAAATGTCGGTATTAAAATTCCTAAGTTCTGTAAAATTCACGATAATTATTTTGATCTTAATTGCTATTATTTCTATTATTGGCACATTAGTTACACCAAAAATAGATAATATAATAATTAAAGCACTTCAATTGGATATTATTTACCATTCATATCTTTTTAGGGTCTTACTTGCTTTATTTTGCCTGAATTTATGCCTATGTTCCGTTAAAAATATAAAATCCTTGTCACATTTGTTTGATGTTACTGATAAGGTAGTTGACAAAACAGAATTAGATAATCATTCTTTTTATCAAAAAAATGAACTCAATAAAGGTGATATGGATTCTAAGATGCTATATTCACTAATTCAATATAATCTTGTTCGTAGGCTGTTTTATAGACTGAAATTCTCAAATGAAGAAAAGAGTTTATATTACTTTGAAAAGGGTTTAATTAGCCGATTAGGACCAATAATAACCCATGCAAGTATAATCATCATAATAATCGGAGGGATAGTAGTTGGTTTCACAGGATTCAAGGAACATAGAAATATACCTGTTGGAGAAGTAATAAGTGTTCCAAATGCTGACTTTAAGGCAAAAGTGGAGGATTTCAGGATAGAGTTTTATCCTGATTCTAATACACCAAAACAATATATAACAAAATTAACTATAATAGAGAATGATAATCCCGTTATAACAAAAGACATTATGGTAAATCATCCTTTGAAATATAAAGGCATAAAATTTTTTCAGTCTGCCTATGGGGTGATAAATACAATAGGTGTAGAATTGAGTAAGGAAATTGCTGATGGTTCAAAATCGATAATTGGCGAATATAGTATTGAAGAAAATTCATCAGTAAAGATTCCAGATACGAATCTTGAAATAAAGCTACTTTCCTATGTGCCTGACTTTGTTATGGATGATTCTGGTCATGTTTCAAGCAGATCATCACAGCCGAGAAATCCTGCGGTATTATTAGAGCTTTTTGATAATAATCAGAGCAAAGGCAAAGCATGGAAGTTTTTGAAATATCCTTCGTTCAAGGCTTCACCAGAATCAGAATATATTATAGAGTTTGTCTCTATTTTTCCCTCAAAATATTACACACGACTTCAAATAAGCCGAGATTCTGGTATTTCAATTATCTGGATTGGCTCAATATTAATGATTATAGGCTTATTCATTGCGTTCTTTTTTTCACACAAAAGATTCTGGGTCAAATTTTCATCAGAAAACAATATAAATGTTTTAGAAATAGCTGGGACATCCTATAAAAACAGGTCGGGATTTGAGAAAGAAAGCGATCTGATATTGAGATTGCTTCAAAAATAAAATAATTGGAGGTGGTAATGCTGCGTTTTTTTGATTCCAATAAACCGACATTTGATAAATATGGAGGTTATTATCACCTTCGAATAAAAACCGCAGAAGATATTTATCGTCTTTTAGACCTTGCTGATGGGCGCTGGATGGCTACAAGTTGTCCGTTGTTTGGTTTGAATGTTGATCCTGCCTTTTTGAAATTCCTTGATGCAGATAACAATGGCAGAATTATAAGTGCAGAAGTCCGCAATGCAATTCAATGGATATTTAAATGCCTAAAACCATCTGATACATGGTTACAACACAAAACAGCCCTTTCCCTTGATCTTCTCAATACATCTGATCCAGAAGCAAATATACTTAAAGATACAGCATTATTAGTGCTAAAAAATCTTGGCATAATGGATTCTGAGGAAATCACACTAGAACAAGTTCGTAATCGTCAGAAAATTATGGCTCAAGCGGATTATAATGGTGATGGTGTCATCCCTCCCGAAGTTGTTAAAGATGCTGATACATCTCAATTTGTTAGAGATATTATTTCTGTTATTGATGGAGTTATTGATGCAAGCGGACTAAAAGGGATAAATGAGGCAATATTATCACAATTCTTGAATGAAGCCCAATTATATTTGGAATGGTATAATAAAGGTATTATTCCCGAAGGTCAAATCGAGACTAAAATAATGCCCTTTGGGTTAAATACCTCCAATATGTTTCAGATAATTGACGCAATAAGGGACAAAATAGAACAATTCTTTACACAATGCTCATTTATAAGGTATAAAGAGCTATTTTCAGAAACGATTAATTTGCAAAAATCTGATGTTGAAAATCTTGATTATAATGATAAAAACGCAATATTAGAATATCTAGGCAGATCTCCAATTGCTAAACCAAATCCAGAAGGACTACTTCCACTAACCGATGGAATAAATGATGTTTATTATAAACAAATTATAGCTTTAAGAGATCAGGTCATTATTAAGGTCTTTGGTGAAAAAATAGGAAAAATAGATGAAAAACAATGGCATTATCTATTAGATAAATTCTCTGCTTATGAGGAATGGATTAGATCTAAACCAAATACTACCGTTGAGAAACTTGGCATTGATAAAATAAAGGAATATCTAAATTCACCTTGTATATCAACTATTCATGAGTTGATAGCCATAGATAAATCCTTGTTTGAGGAAATTCGGCAACTCCAAAACCTTGAAAAGCTTTTACTTTATCATCAATGGCTGTATGAATTTGTTAATAATTATGCAAGTTTTCCGCATTTGTTTTCAATTCAAAATCGGGCAATGTTTGAGATGGGAACACTAATTTTGGCGGGTCGTGAGTTTAGCTTTAGCGTTAAAGTAGAGAACGTCACCACACATTCTAATTTGGCAAAGAATAGCGGAATATGCCTTATATATCTTCATATAACAGGAGCAAATCCAGAAGAATCCTTTAATATTGTTGTGCCTGTAACAAAGGGAGGAACGTCTGAATTATATGTCGGAAGAAGGGGGGTATTCTTTACGATATATGGCAAAGAATATGATGCGCAAATAATACAAATGGTTGAGAACCCTATTAGCCTATGGGAATCCTTAAAAGAACCTTTCCGAAAAGTCTTTTCAATGATCGGGGCAAGATTCGCCCAGATTTCGTCTTCAATACAAAAGGAATCAGAAAAGGTCATTACTACAACCGCCACTGATCAAAACGTTATACAGAAAGGGATAACAGAGGTTCAGCAAACTCAGTCTGTATCCGAAACAACAACTCAACCAACATCGCAGGAAATTCAAAAAACTACTGGAAACGCAAGAGATGTAATGATTGGTATTGGTTTCCTCGCTGCTGGGCTTGGAACTGCGCTAAAATTCCTTGCAGATACAGCCAAACAATTAACTCAACCAGAAACGCTCAGAATGTTGCTTGTTATGATTGGCATATTTCTGATAATTACTATTCTTATTACAGGATTTAATGCACTTAGAAAACTACATCAGCGCGATTTAGGTATATTGCTTCAGGCTTCGGGCTGGGCAATTAATGGAAAAATGCTTTTAATAAGACCGATGGCAAGATTTTTCTGCCGAAAGGTTCACATACCAAAAGGGGCATACAAACAAAGAAAAGAACTCCTTAAGCCTATTGAACGTTTTGCTAGGAGAATTCAATCAAATTCTGAAAAGATGAACAAGCAATGAGACTATTTTTATAATGCTCTATTACAGAATATCTGTTGACATGCCCTATTGAGAAAATATCCCTTTTATAGTATACTCAATATAGATACGACAATTTTCTTAATATATATAGTGAAATACTTGACGAGTATTACGTTTCACGCATCACATCTTACCCATCACATAATATTTCAGGAGTATTTTATATGAAATATAGAAGCATTTTTATCATTATAGTTTTTCTTTTAATTATTTCGCTATGTTTTATCGGTTGTGGTGAGGATGTTAATAATATCCTTTCTCCAGAAACGCTTAATGTTACTGCCTTAAATACAAGCCAAACGACTATCGGAGTTGGTGATACTATGACTGTGGAGGCAGATTTTACTTATTCTGGCGATATAACAGTTCTAATGTTTACATGGTCAGCGACTGGCGGAAAGATTCGCGGTTCTGGAAGCACCGTTGTTTATGAAGCACCAAATACACCCGGAAGTTATTCTATTAGTGTTAAAGTCACTGACGGAGCTATATCTTCAGGAAAAACAGTTACAGTCAGAGTAACTCAAGAATCACCAACACCTTCTATTATTATTGATCAAAATACATATTGGTCTGCGGAAGCTGTAAAAGATAAATTAGCGTATGATGTAAAAGTAACAAAAATCGCTACTGGAAAAGTGACTCTACATTTTGAGATAACACAGGATAAAGATGATTTTGATGCGCAATTAAGCATAGAAATTAACGGTAAAGTAGTTTTGCCAAGAATGTTTATTGGCGCAGAACAGCCATCAACAGGCAAGATCACTGTTCGTGATATTGATGTATCAAAAGTTATTACTACCACTGGAAGATACACAATCAATCTTTATATTGAACCCGGTAACAGAGCTAAAAATGGTTGGTTATTAAATGAATTGAAGCTTGTTGGAGTAGAAGGTTCATCAGACCCACAACAATAATGAAAAATAGATAACTTAAAGATAAGGAATTGAGATATGTCAGCTAATCTTTCTGATAAAGCTAAGATTACACTACAAAAAAATTTTAGCTATATGTTGATATATCCAATAACGCATTTATCTGCAAATAATAAAGTCAATATTGAGCTAGATGAAAAGCAATTAGATTTTCTAATCAGACAGAAGAAAAAACTGGTTGAGTTGCTATCAACGGATATTGCTAATACTGCAGAATACATGAGTAAGATGCTGATAGAACAACTTTTAAGCAAAAATCAGTTTCTTACAATAGAACAAGATGATAGATTAGAACTTATTGAGATATATAAAAGGGAATTAGGGGATTTTTTAGATATTCTTAGGAATTTTGATAATCATGAATCAATTATAGAATATCTAAAAAAACATTTCACTTATATTGCCAAATTTATTATCAATCTATATAGGCAAGATAAAGAATCAACAGAATTTGCAATTTCAGAGGCGATCTGCTCTCAATATTCAGCAACAACACAGATGCATATCTTGAGAATAGATGATCCAAAAAAATTGGTTCAACCGATCCTTGATGTTGGTTGTGGAAAAGACGCATATTTGGTGAAATATCTACTTAGGCATGATATTGAGGCTTATGGAATAGATCGGCATGTAACCATCGGTCAAAATCTCATTACTACGGATTGGTTTGATTATGATTTTAAGCCTAATTTTTGGGGAACGATAATATCTCAAATGGCTTTTTCTATTCATTTTTTTCACCATCATTTGAGAAAAGATGGCAATCCAAGCAAGTTTGCACGTCTTTATATGAAATTATTGAGTTCATTGAAAAACGGAGGCAGTTTCATTTATGCTCCGGGTTTGCCCTTCATAGAACAATACCTGCCATTAGACCAATTTGCCGTTGAGAAAAAAGATATTCATTTGAATGAAATTAAGGAAATAAAAGAGCAAATACAAGCAAAAAAACAAATAGTTGACGAAATTTTATATTCTGCACACATATATAAAAAATAGTCAGTGAAATTTAAATTATCCAAATTAATATGATACGATTTCATGTCTTACAAACGACTAATATTATAAATCACAAATTTTATCTTGACAAAATGTATTTATTAAGGTATGGTTTATTTATCGGACAGTGAAATACTATTTAGTTTCACTATAAAAAGGAGTGCCAATAATGCAAAGACTAATTTATTTGTTATTATTCATGATGGGATTGTTTCTTTTAGTTTCATTAACTTCTTATGCAAAAGATAACGAAAGATGGATAGTCATTTTTGACAAATCCATGAATGAAGATGATGAGAATAAATGTATCAAAGAATCAGGCGGTAATTTCATCAAGAATATACCAATTATAAAAGGCAAGGTAATAACTGCAGACAATAAAAAAGCAGAAGCATTGAAAAACAAAAAGGGTGTTATCAGAATTGATCCTGATGTGATCGTAAATGCTCATGCCCAAACATTGCCTTGGGGAGTAAATAGAATTGATGCTGATCTTGCATGGAAAAGCAGTAGTGGATCAGGGGTTAAAGTTGGTATTATAGATACTGGTATTAGCACAGTCCACAAAGACCTTAAAGTTTATGGCGGGATTAACACCATAAATGGTATAAGCTATAATGATGATAATGGACATGGTTCTCATGTTGCGGGTATCGTTTCTGCGCTAAATAACACAAGCGGTGTTGTTGGAGTGGCATACAACGCTAGGTTATATGCAATAAAGGCTCTTAATTCCAGTGGCTCAGGCTATCTTTCAGACATAATTGAGGGGTTAGATTGGTGTATCAATAATGGTATCAAGGTGATCAATATGAGTTTAGGCACATCAAGTAATGTAAAATCTTTTGAAGACGCAGTTAAAAAGGTTTATAGCCTTGGGATTGTAATGGTTGCCTCTGCTGGAAATAGTAGCGGAGGTGCAGTTTCATATCCTGCTGCGTATGCAGAAGTAATTGCAGTATCAGCAACTAATACAAATGATAGCATAGCGTCTTTTAGTAGTATTGGTCCAGAGGTTGAATTATCCGCCCCGGGAGTGAATATATATTCTACATACAAAAGCACGTCTTTTGCATACATGTCTGGAACGAGTATGGCGGCTCCTCATGTTACAGGAACAGTCGCATTGCTATTAGCAAAAGGAATAACTGGCATAGAACAGATTAGAAATAAACTAATATCAACTGCTGACGATCTTGGAACTGCTGGATTTGATCCTAAATTTGGCTTTGGGCTTGTTGATGCGCAAGAAGCAGTTACAGACGTTCAGACTTTACCAGCACCGCCTAATATATCAGGTAAAACCACTATAACATGGGGCGAAGCTAAAAGCCGTTAATAAAAATTTTGCGACTATAAAATAATATGCCAAAAAAAGACTATTATGAGATTCTTGGCTTAAATAAAGAATCATCAGCAGATGATATAAAAAAGGCTTATCGTTCTCTTGCAAAAAAATATCATCCTGATAAAAATCCAAATAGCAAATTCTCAGAAGAAAAATTTAAAGACATACAAGAAGCCTATGATACGCTAAGTGACAGCCAAAAACGTGCAAACTATGATCAAATTAGAGAAGCAGAAGAAAAAGGCTATTTTTTTAGCGGATCAAATGATATATACACCGGTTTTGGAACGGGCAGAGATAGATATTCTGATTCCAGATTTGATGATTTTGGTGGCATTGGCGACTTATTCTCTAGAATATTTGATAAAGGAGAACGAACATACACAAATAAGCAGCGACCAAAGCGTGGAACAGATATTACCTATGAACTCGACATCCCATTTGAAAAGGCAATTAGCGGTTGGGACACGGTCATAAGTATATCCAAAGTAGAGGAATGTCCAAGTTGCAGAGGCACTGGGGCAAAGTCTGGAACTACACTACAAAAATGCCCTGAATGTAATGGACAGGGAACTATAAATTTATCGCAAAGAAATTTTCCACTTGAACAAACATGCCCAAGATGTCAAGGGAAAGGGAGTATTATAGCAGTTCCCTGTCAGACATGCAGTGGTATGGGATATGTCCAACAAATGCGTAGAATACCTGTTACCATACCACCCGGGACCGAAGATAAAACAAAGATAAGGGTTCCCGGCCAAGGTGGAATTGGAGTATCAGGAGGACCAAAGGGCGATCTATATATTATTGCCAAAGTCAAGGAACATAGGTTCTTTAAGCGCAAAAATTATGATATTATCTGCAAAGTGACTATTGATTTCATTCAAGCGATCATGGGTGTTAATATAATGGTTTCGACGATCAATGGCAAAGTCAAATTGACAATTCCTCCCGGAACACAACCCGGAACCTCTCTTAGACTTAAGGGTCAAGGCATTATAAAACCTGATGGAAGCAAAGGAGATCAACTTGTTACAGTTGATATATCGCTTCCAACAAACATAACAGAAAAGCAAAAAGAACTTCTCAGGCAGTTTCAGGAGGAATAAATCATCTTAATTCTATTTATTTGCTCTTAATTTCCCCCACATAAAAGCCAATTTGCCAGATAAATCAACAACTGAAGCTGGTCTAGGCTTATTATCTTTCGGATATTCTTTTTGTGTCGTGCTGAACCATATTTGATCTATCTTATGAGGAACTTGTCTTGGTTGAGCGCGTAATTTGTGTTTGCCCGATATGTTGAACTTAAAAGATACAACAGTTGGTCCGTCTGGTGGTATAACTTCATTGCTTGCCCATACATATTGACCAGCAGGATGGACATCAATCCAATTACCCAATCCCCTTGCTGGGAATCTATCGCCTTTATTTGTTCCAATCTCATCATCAAACTGTATCCAAAGGGAATCCGTTGATGTATCACCATCGCTTTTAACTCTCAACCAGATAAAATATTCTTCTGCATTTGCCTTGAAATCCATTTCAAAATAAACCGTTGGATTTGGTGAAAGAGGATTATTTGCCCCGTCAGTAAACTCGATTGCTTTACCGATAGAAGCATCTTTATCATTCACAACTGCAACTCCGCCATTTGACATTGCAGTAATTGAGTTTGCATTTAAAACAACTTCATCTGCTATTGCAGAAAATAAAAAAACACTTAACAACAAACTGAAAATCACATTTAAATATAACATAACAATTTTCATTCTTTTACCCCCATTTTCCTCCTTACAACAACACTTGTTATTCTTTCAATTGACAATAAAAAACACGAGATATACCAGCATAATCGTTGATAAAGTCATAATTCTCGTATTTTCCTACACTATTGGTTATTCTTATAACGTCATCAACTTGCCGATAGCCAATCTCTATAGCAAGCTTCCCCCTTGCATTTAGGAACTTATATGCTTCATTGATTATATTTCTAATTATATTCAGTCCATCTTGTCCACCATCTAAGGCAATGATCGGCTCATATTTTCGAATATCATCTGATAGATCATCAATATCGCTTGTTAATATATAAGGCGGATTTGATACGATCCAATCAAACTTAGCCTTTTGAGATAACCCATTAAAAAGATTCATTTGTATAAAATGAATGTTTTTTGCTTTATGTCTTATTGAATTTTCTTTTGCAATCAAAAGCGCATCAAAAGAAATATCAGTTGCCATTATTTGCCATTCTGGATTATATTTGGCGAGACTTACTGCTATTGCCCCGCTACCTGTTCCTATTTCCAAAATATTGTTTATAGCAGAACCATAATTACAGACGACTTCAACAAGAAATTCTGTTTCTGGTCTAGGAATAAGCACACTTGGGCTAACCAAAAAATCCAAAGACATAAATTCCTTATATCCAATTATATAGCCAATTGGCATTTTACTTACTCTTTT
>Ga0101944_10006412_pt1 | contig 12538 bp, 10 predicted proteins | sample DewCreD2012metaG_FD_75245 | JGI IMG/M metagenome (GOLD analysis project Ga0101944, IMG submission 75245) | Hot spring sediment bacterial and archeal communities from British Columbia, Canada, to study Microbial Dark Matter (Phase II) - Dewar... ... | reverse complement strand
CGCTGGGACCCATTGGCATTCTTTGTGTGAAGCGGACCTTGGGGCGGGGCAAGTGGGCAGGCTTTGTATCGGGCCTGGGCGCTGCTTCCGTCGATACCATCTTTGCCCTCATTGCCACTTTCGGTTTCAGTGTCCTGATTCGTTTCATCGAAGAACGGATGTCTCTCATCCAGCTGATTGCCGGAACGATAGTGACCCTGATAGGATTAAAAATCTTTATCAAGCCTCCCCGCAAGGAAATAAACGACAATGCCCAAAGCTCCCTTTTTAAGGATTTTCTGACTTCTTTTGTTTTTACCCTGTATAATCCCCTGACGGTTTTCGTGTTCATGGGAGTCTTTGCTAGTTTTGGCCTCACAGGGAACGATGTTTTTTTTCATCTGGCACTGGGCGGGGCTGTTTTTTGCGGAGCATCGTTATGGTGGCTGATCCTCGTGTCGCTGGTGAGCCGTTACCACAGGGGAATCAGCCTGCGAAGCATCATGCTGATGAACAAAATAGCGGGGGTGCTGTTAATGCTGTTTGGATTGTATTACATAGGCAGCGGATTATGGAATCTTTTTCTCACCGCGTAAAAGTCCGGAGAAGATGAGGATCTTCTTCAATGGCATTGCCGATGACCACTACATCGGCTCCTGAAGCCCAGCATTCATGCAGTTGTTCATTGCTGCGGATACCGCCCCCTGCAATCAGGGGAACAGAGATGTTTTTTTTCACCTCTGCAATCAGAGACAAGGGCACAGGCCGCAAAGCACCGCTGCCAGCCTCAAGATAAATGCTCTGCATCCCCAGCAGTTCGCCCGCCAGTGCCGTTGACACAATCAGTTCCACTTCGCTTGCGGGCAAGGCTTTTGTGCGGCTTGCTTTCTCCACAGAAGAAATTTTCCCTCCGTCAATGAGAATATAACCGGTAGGAATGGCAAGCAGCCTGTGTGTTTTAATAAAAGAAGCAGCTGCTACCTGCTGGCCGATGAGAAATTCAGGATTGCGCCCTGAAATGAGCGACAGAAAAAGAAGGGCATCGGCCTTTGCGGTGAGCTGAAAATGACTGGCAGGAAATAAAATAACCGGCTTGCCTGTGTAAGTTTTGATGGCCTGAACAACAGCATCTACAGGACAATTTTCTGAGCTGCCTCCTACCAGAAAAAAATCAAAAACTTCTTCATATTCTGCAATTTGCCGGATGCTTTTTTCATTGCTTTTTTCAGGATCTACAAGGACGGCTAGTTTTTTGTCGTGGACACCAAAAAAAGGATTATGAAACATGAAAATCGTACATTTTTGTGCAAAGATTGTTTAATTTCAATGAATTGACAATTTTTCTGCTGTAGAAAAACTCTACCACCCAACCACCGGCAGAAGCATTTATTTGTATTACAAAAGGGGCAGGTTGTTAAATATTGTTAACGCCCTTGACTGAAAAATCATCCTTATCTTATTTTTGACTGATTATTTCCAAACAACATTGAGATATGGATATCAAAATTCAACATCTTACAAAACGGTATGGCTCTACCAGGGCGGTGGACAATATTTCGTTCGAAGTCCATACAGGCGAAATCGTGGGTTTTCTTGGACCCAACGGAGCCGGAAAAACCACTACCATGAAAATGATTACCAATTATTTGTTGCCGGACGAAGGCGAAATATTGATTGACGGTAAGTCCATGGCCGAGCATGCCGATGAGTTAAAAAGGCATATCGGGTATCTGCCCGAAAACAATCCTCTGTACACCGACATGCCGGTGATCGATTATCTTGATTATTGCGCCCGGCTGCAGGGCATTAAAACAGAGGAAATCCCGGGCCGCATCAGGGAAATGGTGGTGATATGCGGACTCAACTCTGAAAAACACAAAAAAATCGGCGAATTGTCCAAAGGATACCGCCAGCGGGTGGGACTGGCCCAGGCCATGATTCACAACCCTTCCATCCTGATTCTTGATGAGCCCACCAGCGGCCTTGACCCCAACCAGATTATCGAAATCCGGAAGTTGATCCGCGAACTGGGAAAAGAAAAAACGGTGATTCTGAGTACCCATATCCTTCCCGAAGTGGAAGCCACCTGCGACCGCATTCTGATTATCAGCAACGGCAAGCTGGTGGCCGATGGTACCTCGGAAAGTCTTCGTAAACAGGCTCAGGGACAGGAAGTATACACCGTACGCATTGAAGACGGAGATGCCAACGAAATCTTCCGTGCCCTTCAGAATCTTCCCACGGTGGGCCTCGTGGACTTTGCCGACCGCAGCATGAATAAGTTCGAAATCCAAAGCCGCCCGGGGGTAAGCTCAAGGCGTGAGGTGTTCAACCTGTGCGTGTCGCGCCGGTGGGTCATTACAGAAATGATTCCTGTTGAAAAGAAACTGGAAGAAATCTTCAGAACATTGACTGTTAATTAAATATTTTGAAAACTATGAAAATCATCTGGATTATCGCCCGCAAAGAGTTGCAATCGTTTTTTGATTCGTTGATTGCATACATCATTCTGGTACTCTTCCTTGGCTTTAGCGGCTTTTTCACGTGGCTGTATGTGTCTGATATTTTTCTGATCAAACAAGCCACTTTAAGAGGATTTTTTAACATTTCCTACTGGACCCTGTTTTTCTTTATCCCTGCCCTCACCATGCGCATGATAGCAGAAGAAAAGAAAACGGGAACCATTGAATTACTCCTCACCAAACCCATTACCGACCGCCAGCTGGTACTGGGAAAATTTCTGGCAGCCATGATTTTGATTGTCATCTCGCTGGCTTGCACCTTTCCGTATGTCCTCACGGTGTCCAAACTGGGAAACCTTGACAACGGAGGAACAATATGCGGATACCTTGGCTTGCTGCTCATGAGTGCTTCGTATATCAGCCTCGGATTGTATGCCAGCAGTCTTACCGGCAATCAAATCATCGCTTTTCTCATCACCCTTTTTTCCGGATTGTTTCTCCATCTTTTGTTCGATGTTTTCAGCCAGGGGTTGTCGGGATTTCTTGCCGAAATGTTCAGTTATTTAAGTCTGCAAAATCACTTCGAAAGCATTTCGCGGGGAGTGATTGACACCAAAGACCTGGTTTACTTCGGCTCGCTGATCTTTCTGGGATTGTTCCTTACAGAAATTTCCCTTTCAAAAAGAAAAACAGCCGGATAAAGTTTTCAGTTTCCTTACAGATATGATGGTGTAGCAGTAAGAATAAATTTTAAACCCATGAATATGAAAAACAAACTTTCAACAAGCATTTTTCTTGTTGTGGCCATTGTGATAGTGATCAATTTTATTTCGCGTGAGTTTTTTGTGCGTCTTGATTTTACTGAAGACAAACAATACACCCTGAGCCGGGCCACAAAAGATCTTTTGAAAAATCTTACCGAACCCGTTACGGTGAAGGTTTATTTTTCCGAAGGCCTTACTCCCGAAATCAATAAAAACCGTACGGATTTCAAAGAAATGCTGATAGAATATTCCACCCTGTCGAAGGGAATGCTGGTGTATGAATTCATTAATCCGAATGCCAAACCCGAACAGGAAAATGAAGCCATGCAGGAAGGGATCAGTCCCGTGCTGGTGAATGTCCGTGAAAAAGACAAAGAAGTGCAGCAGAAGGCTTACATGGGCGCTGTAATAAGCATGGGCAACCGGAAAGAGGTGATTCCTTTTATTCCCCCCGGCGGAGCCATGGAATACGAAATGTCCAAAGCCATTAAAAAATTATCTCTGGTAAACAAACCTACGGTGGGATTGCTCCAGGGGCATGGAGAACCTTCGGTACAGGACATTCAGCAGGCCTACCGTGAACTTACCATCCTTTACAACGTGGAACCTTTAACACTCAATGATACAGCTCCCATCCCCGACCGGTTTAAAACCATCGCCATCATCCGGCCCACCGACAGCATTCCCCAAAAACATCTGGCCCAGCTTGATTCATTCCTCGCCAAAGGGAAAAACATCATGGTGTGCATCAACCGCGTGGATTTTGAAATGAACATGGGCTATGGAACTGAAAAAAACACAGGATTAGAAAGCTGGTTACAAAAGAAAGGCATTGTGGTAAACAACAACTTTGTCCTGGATGCCAATGCGGCCAGTGTTCAGGTTCCTCAGCAGATGGGCCCCATTCAGATTTATGCCAATGTTCTCTTCCCTTATGCACCCATCATCAAAAAGTTTGCCCAGCATCCGGTGGTAAAAGGCATTGAAGCCGTGATCCTTCAGTTTGTGAGCAGCATCGATTATGCCGGCGACAGCACCATTACTTTTACTCCTCTTGCTTTTACTTCCGAACGTTCATCCAGCGTTCCTCCACCCGTGTATTTTAACCTTGAACGACGGTGGACTGCAGCCGATTTCCCTCAGAAAAACCTCGTAGTGGCAGCTGCTTTCCAGGGAAAACTCGCCGGACAGGGCATTTCAAAAATGATTGTGATAGGCGACGGAGATTTTTGTATAAATACCCCTCCGGGCCAGGGACAGCCGCCCCGCCAGCTTCATCCCGATAATGTTAACCTGCTGGTAAACGGCATCGACTGGCTGTCGGACGATACGGGCCTGATAGAACTGCGTACCAAATCGGTAACTGCCCGTCCTCTCAAAGACCTGGAAGAAGGAACAAAAACCCTGTTGAAATACCTCAATTTCCTGTTGCCCATCTTGCTGGTGGTAGGATATGGTTTGTTCCGCATGCAACAACGTAATAACATCAGAGTAAAAAGAATGGAGGAAAATTATGGCAAATAAGATGAACAACAAAACGCTGGTCATTGTCCTGGCTACGTTAACAGGTGTTTTCGTAATGGTAAAAGTTTTTCGTTCGCTGAGGCTCGAAAGCACCATGGGCCGGGGGTTGATTGAAAAAATTGATACTGCAAAAGTAAATTGCATATACCTGTATCCTTCGTCGGAAAAAGGAAGTGAAATCAAACTGACGAGAGAAGGAAACGGCTGGATGGTGCAAAAAGGAAAAATCAAAGCCGAAGCCGAAGAAAGTTCAGTGCGTTCGTTGCTGACCGAAATGGCCGGTTTAAAAATTGACCAGCTTATTGCACGGGGAAAAGACAAATGGAAAGAAAACTTTGTGGACGACAGTTCAGGATCAAAAATTAAATTATACAGGGACAAAAAATTACTGCTGGAAATGGTGGTGGGTAAATTTAACTATCAACCTCCGCGGCAACAGTCGTACTACTACGGCGGAGGCATCAGCGGAAATACCAGCGTGAGAATCGGAAAAAGCAAGGACGTGTATGCCGTCTCGGGATTTCTCGCTTATTCCATCAACCAGCCTTTTAACAACTGGCGCAGGCAGAATTTTATCCGTCTGGACAAGGTAAAGGTTTCAAAAATAACTTTTGTCTATCCCGCCGACAGTTCGTTTACAATAGAAAAGAAAGACACTGTATGGTACCTTGACAGCAAAACCATTGAAAAGAAAAAGGTGGAAGATTTTCTGGATAAGATTTCATGGAAAACAAACAATGCCTTTGTGGATGACTACACTCCTTCCGGTTCACCGTATTACCAAATGACCGTTGAGGGCAAAGACATGACCTCGCTGACAGTATCGGCCTACAAACGGGGCGAAAATGATTTTGTCCTTCATTCCAGTCAGAATTCAAAGAGCTATTTCAGCAGTCCGCGCAACGGCATGGTAAGTGAAATTTATCCACGGAAAGAAGATTTTCTGCAAACAGAAAAAAAGAAAAAATAAAATCCGGCCGGAAGAATGGTTTGTTTTAAAAGACGGAAGACTCTTCCGTCTTTTTTTTACTAACAGGCAATCTCCTGCCCATCCAAAGAGTTCTCATCATTTTATAAGATAATTCCTTCTGCAAGATTCAGTTCGGGGATGAACTTATTTTCTGTGTGCTTAAACAATAAACGGAGGTGTGTATAATCAAATGTTTTTATGTAAGTTTGATAAAAAATCCACATGATTTTAAACTACGTCTGGATTGCTTTTTTTATCATCGCCTTTGTTGTCGCTTTATTTCGTGTTGCGGGCTATTGTTTTCCCCAGCTGTTTGCCGTTTTTCATCTTTCTTTTACCCAAGCTGATGCAGAGGTGTTCGGCACCATGTTGCAAAGCATCTTTCAGATGTCGGGCATGGCCGTTAACATTGCCATTTACCTCATCGGCGTGATGACCTTCTGGCTTGGCATGCTGAAGATAGGAGAAAAAGCAGGTGCCATTGAAGTGATGATGAAAGCCATCCGGCCTTTGTTTAAAAAGCTTTTCCCTTCCGTGCCCGACAATCATCCTGCCATGGGCAGCATGATGATGAACCTTTGTGCCACCATGCTGGGACTGGAAAGTGCGGCCACTCCCATGGGACTCAAAGCCATGAATGAGCTGCAAAAGATTAATTCTTCAAAAGACGAAGCCAGCGATGCCCAGCTCATGTATTTCATCATGGTGGTAACCGGTTTTATGCTGTTGCCCGTGAACATTCTTGCCCTGCGTGGAGCAGCAGGAGCAAAAAATCCTGCCGACGTCCTTATCCCCCTTGTGATGACCACTTTTATAGCTTCCTTCTCAGGGGTCCTCATCGTTGCAATCAAACAAAAAATCAACCTCTTCAACAAGGTAATTGTATTGTACGGACTTGGAGGCATTGTTGTGCTGGGAACAATGCTTTACGGTCTTTCCTGCCTGTCTCCTTCACAGGCTCAGGCGGCAGGTAAATTTGCCGGATCGTTTCTTATTCTCTGCTTTATCATTTTTTTCCTTTCGCTGGCTTTTCAGAAAAAACTCAACATCTTTGAAACTTTCATTGAAGGAGCTAAGGAAGGATTCGACACGGCGGTTAAAATCATCCCCTACCTTGTGGCCATGCTGGTGGCCATTGGCGTGTTCCGTGCCTCAGGAGCCATGGATATTCTCATCGGCACCATCGTGAAAATAACACACTGGCTGGGTTTTGACGGCGATCTGGCCGGTGCCCTGCCGGTGGCATTGATGAAACCTTTCAGCGGAAACGGCGCCCGCGGATTAATGATAGAAGCCATGCAACACTATGGAGCCGATTCTTTTACAGGGCGGCTGGCCAGCTTGTTTCAGGGAGCCACCGACACCACTTTTTATGTGCTGGCCATGTATTTTGGTTCCGTGAACATCCGCCGTACCCGCTATGCCCTCGGAATAGCCCTCCTGTGCGACCTGATAGGCATCGTAACCGCCATCGTCATGGCAAAAATGTTTTTCTGACAGGAAAAATCTTTTTTCATTTCCCTTCCTTTAAAAAGAAAAAGCCTTTCTGAAAAACGGCATAAGCCGTTGTTAATTAATTATTTAAAAGATATAATTTTCCTTTTCTCCTGAAAAATTTATATCTGCATTTAGTAACACTTTCTTAAAAATTCGTAACAAGATAAAAAATTATTTTTTATTTTTGGCAGGGCAAAAGCTCGCTTTTCAGGGATTTAAGAATGATTTAAAATAAACGAATGATGAGAAAGAAAGAAAAAATTGCAGCCATGTTGCTTCTGGTTTCTTTGCTGGCTGCAGCTCAGCACCCGGATACTGTCAGAAACATCACCCTTGAAGACGTGGTGGTTACAGCAACCAGGACGGCTGTGTCAAGGGATGTGGTTCCTCTTACCGTATCCACAATCAGCCGGCGCGAAATTGAAGAAAGTTCGGAATCAAATATTTTGCCTGTACTGAGCGAACGGGTGCCGGGATTGTTTGTGACGGAACGGGGAGTGAGCGGTTTTGGAGTGGCCACAGGAGCTGCCGGACAGATAAGTCTACGGGGAGTGGGAGGCTCGCCTACCACACAGGTACTTATTTTATTGAACGGCAATCCGCAGTTTATGGGAATCATGGGGCATCCGCTGGCCGATGCCTACGTGGCTTCTGATGTGGAAAAAGTGGAAGTAATTCGTGGGCCTGCATCGGTCCTGTATGGCACCAATGCCATGGGAGGAGTGATCAATATCATTACACGCGAGCAAACGGCTGAAGGGTATTCGGGCAATGCACGGGTCATGTATGGTTCTTACAATACCCAGAAATATGCCGTCAACGGAGGATATAAGAAAAAAGGATTTGAAATCTTTGCCGGAATTAACCGCGACCATACCGACGGCCACAGGGATTCATCGGCATTTTCCATTAACAATGCCTATGCCAAAGCCGGATATGCCATTAACTCACATTTAAAAATAAATGCCAATTTTTCTCTTGCCGGTTTTACGGCACAGGATCCCGGCCCCGAAGGAGGCTATGCAGGCAATAGCATTGACATCACGCGCGGAATGGGATCTGTATCTTTTGATAACCAGTGGGACAAAATCAAAGGTTCGGTGCGGTACTTTTATAATTTTGGCGAACATGTCATCTCTGACGGATTTCATTCAAAAGATAAAAATTACGGCATTTCGGCTTATGAGTCATTCAGCCTCTTTAAAGGAAATACCCTGATGGCGGGACTTGATTACATGAACTATGGAGGAATGGCCGAAAATACCAGGGCCCGGAATGGACTGGGAATGCTGTTTGTGGATACTGCAGTGAATGAACTTGGGGTGTATGGATTGGTTCAGCAGCAGTTTTTTGAAAAACTTACCGTAAACGGAGCTTTTCGCTATCAGTACAACAGCATGTTCGGCCGGGAACCGGTTCCTTCGGGAGGATTTGCCTTTAAAGCCTCTCCCACAACCACGCTTAAGGGATCGGTGTCAAAAGGATTCAGAAGTCCTTCCCTGAGGGAGTTGTTTATGTTTTCTCCTGCCAACCCTGACCTTAAACCTGAAAGAATGATCAACTACGAAGGAGGGATTTATCAGTCTTTCTTTCGGCATAAAGCAACAGTGGAATTAACTGTTTTCAGGGCTGAGGGAAGCAACATCATTCAAACCCTTTCAGTAAACGGAATCCCGAAATATTACAACACAGGAGCCTTTTCCAATACAGGTGTTGAAGCTTCCCTGAAAATAAGAGCCATCGACAATCTGATTTTGCATGGCAACTACACCTATATTCACATGGAAACTCCTTTGATTGCAACACCACGGCAGCAGATCTTTTCCAGCATCACCTATTTATGGAAAAAATTTACTTTCAATGTTTCCATGCAGAACATAATAGATTTATACCTTCAGACAGGAAACACACCGGTTACTGCCTCATTTAATGTATTGAATGCAAGGGTGGGGTATAAAATCAATTCCCGCGCGGATATTTTCTGTAAAGGAGAAAATTTGCTTAATGAGACTTACCAGACGTTGTACCGCTATCCCATGCCCGGTATTGTATTGTTCGGAGGAATAAACTTACATTTGTAATCATGCAAGAAGGTCTTTCTTTTCTTTTGCCGGCAGCTGTGGTGATCGGGTTTTTACATACGCTTGCAGGACCGGATCATTACCTGCCTTTTGTGGCCATGTCAAAAACCGGAGGATGGAGCACGGCTAAAACCATGTACATCGTCATTGCAGGCGGCCTCTTGCATGTGTTCAGTTCAGTGTTGATTGGGTTCATCGGCATTGCTGCAGGCATTGCTGTTTCAAAAATCACCCTCATCGAAGGTTTTCGCGGCGACATTGCCGCCTGGCTGCTCCTGTTGTTTGGCGCTGTTTATACCCTGTGGGCTGTTTTTCATCTGTATCGTCATCAATCCCATTCCCATCCTGTTGTTACCCCAAAAGCCAGGATGACGTACTGGGTGCTTTTTACCATTTTCGTTTTTGGTCCCTGCGAGCCGTTGATTCCCCTGCTCATGTATCCGGCCGCCAAACACAGCTATGGAGCAGTGGCCCTGATTTCCCTGGTTTTTGCGATGGTGACGATTTCTACTATGACAGCCATTACTTTTTTCTTACTCAAAGGCATGCAATGGATTCAACTGCCGTTTCTTGAAAAATACCAGCATTTGATTGCCGGGCTTACGCTGTGCCTTTGCGGAGCAGGGATTTTATTCGCCGGTTTGTGAAACCTGTCTGATAAAGAATTAAAGACGCATGAAAAAGATTATTATTGCATTTCTGGGTATTGCCGTGGGAGTTTTTTCTTCATCGCTGCAAGCCCATCCATGGAAGCCTTCCCGTTATGTGATCGTCGATACCGATTGCGGCCTTGACGACATGAGGACACTGTCGCTTCTTCTGTCCTCTCCCGGCGTTCGTGTAGTGGCCATCATCGCCTCAAACGGAGTGCTGGATGCCGAAACCGGCTGCCGGAAAATTAATGAACTGCTCACCTTGTACCACCACGAAGGGATACCGGCAGGCATCTGCCGTTCTGCCGTGAAAGCGAAAAACTGCGACGCAGCCCTTTCTTTTTCATGGAGCGACAGGCAATCTTCTTTTTATCCTCCGGTAGAAGCTGCAGCCCTGTTGAATAATCTTTTTACTCATGTGAAAGAGCCTTTAACGATGGTGTGCCTTGGCCCCTTAACCACAGCGGCAGTGTGCATGGACAGATGTCCGGATTTTTCAAAAAAAGTAAAGGAAATCGTGTGGAGCGTGGAGGCCGGAAACATGAAAAAATGCCTGAATTTTTACCTTGATAAAGACGCTTTCAAAAAAGTTTCCCGGTCGCCGGTTCCCCTCCATCTGATTGAAGGATCTGTTCCTTTTTCCTATCAGGATTCATTGCCCGAAAAGATAAAAGAAAATGGTTCCGTATATGCCCGGCAGATTTACAGCAGCCTCATGGCCTCCGGTCATTTCATGAACCGGCAGTTGTTTGATGAGGTGACAGCCATTTATCTGCACTATCCTTCCCTGTTTTCCTGCGACACAACGGGGAAAATGATGGTGCACCGTATGCATGCATCCATGGCAAAAGAAGATTTTACCGGCAAATATCTTTCTTTGCTTTCCGGCACGGTGGTGATGCAGAATCAGGTGTTTCAGGCGTTTCCGGCAGATACTTCAGCGTATTTCCCGGATGTTCAGGAAATTATGCTTGCGGCGCTGGGTGCTTTTGGCCGGGATGAATGGACGGCACAGGTAATTACGGCCGAACTGCACCGCCACGTAGGAGAATATGCTGTAATAGGAGTAAAAATGGGGATGAGAGCCCGTGATTTTTTCGGGGCAGGAGTAGATGAGATGCAGATTGTTTCGTATGCGGGCCTGAAGCCTCCTTTCAGTTGCCTGAACGATGGCCTGCAGGTAAGCACAGGGGCAACGCTTGGCCATGGCTTGATTTCCGTGGCAGGGGACACGGTCAGAAAGCCCTGCGCAGATTTTTCTTACCTCGGAAGAAAAATCCGCATCACCCTGAAAGATGAATACCGGCAAAAAGTGGAAAAGGAACTGAAGGAGCTGGCCCTGATTTATGGACTTGACAGCAACATTTACTGGGACCTTGTCCGCCAGTCGGCCCTGAATTACTGGCGCCGGTGGGACCGCAATCAGATTTTTGATATTGAAGTCCTCTGAGGACGGTTTTTGCTTCTTCTCTTTTTAAAAATGCACCTAAATAAAAGAACAGGTTGTGACGGAATATTTCTTTCAGTCGTTATAATACAAAAAATAATAAGCCTCTACGTTGTCAAGATAGGCTCCGTCGAATCCCGCGTCAATGATTTTCTTTATGTATGAACCGTCGTTGCCATAAATAATGTCCTGCCACTCTTCCTTCCAGAATTTAACCCAGTATTCGTCATCGTATCCTTCATACTTTTTTTTAATCCACAAGGGATGATAAAGCCCCCAGGTTTTTTTCCAGTAATACCGGAATTTTTCAGCCGAACCAATGTTGATGTATGAAATGACAAGGCGTTGCCCGCCATTTGCTTTCGTTTTTAACCGATTTATTTCGGACGAAGTAAAGGCTGTTCCGTTAAAAAACAAATCAATCAGAATGACATCAAAATTTGTTGCCGAAACAGCATCCATCATCTCCTGTTTGGACGAAAAGTTTTCTGTATTTATAAGATACAAATAATTTTGCGCAAGCGAAAGATTTGTGATAGATAAGGCATTTTCATACGGGACATTGCCGGGAATTTGTTTGTAATGATAATTGTCAGGGCTCCTTACAAAACAAATAAAACCTTCATTATAATTTTTTGACAGAGCATCTGCAATGTTGTTATTGTCAGATACATATTCAGAAACCATTATTTTTTTCAATGCTTTCAGTTGCCGAAGCATAGAAATCCTTTCATTGTCAGGGGCATATTGGCCGTTATAAAAAAGTTCTTCAACCCCAAAACCGTTTATCGCATTCAGGTAGGAAACATTAACCCCCTCATCCGGATTAAGGTTATTAAACGCCAGTTCAATGCCGTTCTGGGGAATAATGATAAACGCGGGATTAAACTTTCGGGCATAATTGGAAATATTGATTACAAAATTCTGCATTTTTTCTGCCGCTATGTCCGACCGTTTTTCTTTTGAACAGGAAAACAAAGCTGCCAACATAATGAATGTGATGATTTTTCTTGCCATGTGTGTGTTAACTAATCCCTTCTTTTAGACCACAGGTTAACAAAAATAAGTTTTCTTTTTATGATATTGTAATCCACGTATCAGCAGGAAGTCTCTCTTTCCTGAATTGCTTCAATGGCCACTTTGGCCTTAAAGGTTCCTGCA
>Ga0101944_10006411_pt1 | contig 12540 bp, 9 predicted proteins | sample DewCreD2012metaG_FD_75245 | JGI IMG/M metagenome (GOLD analysis project Ga0101944, IMG submission 75245) | Hot spring sediment bacterial and archeal communities from British Columbia, Canada, to study Microbial Dark Matter (Phase II) - Dewar... ... | reverse complement strand
CGAACATCTATCTGGATGCCTTCGATCATTTCGTGAAGCAGGATCTGCGGGTGAAGGGCTATGTGCGCTACGTGGACGATTTCCTTCTCTTCGGCGACGACCCGGCGGCATTGAAGCGGCTGGGTGTGCGGTGCCGGGAGTTTCTCGCAGTGGAGCGGCTGGAAATCCACCCGGAAAAATACCGGCTCATGCCCACCGCGCATGGCGTGGATTTCTGTGGCTTCGTGGTGCGGGCCGACGGGCGGGTGAAGGTGCGCACGGCGAATGCCCGCCGATTCCGTAAACGCTATGTGCGAATGCGCCGGGAAGTCATGCGTGGCCGCTGCGATCCGGCAGACCTCACGACCACGGTGCGGGCATGGATCGCCCATGCCTCCCACGCGCAAAGCTGGGGCTTGCGCCGGGCGGTGCTTGGACATTGAATCCGTGCCGGGATGACCGGGCAACAAACGGCGGGTGAGTCGCGGCTGATCCGCGGCGGCAACTGGAACAACAACTCCGGCAACCTCGCGTCGACGAACCGCAACAACAACAGCCCCACGAACGAGAACAACAACGTGGGGTTCCGCGTCGCAGGCTCCTGGCCGGGGAGCACCTACGGGTTTTCCCCGGACAAGCCACTGCTTGCGGTCAGAATCGCGGAGGGCAGGTGCCGTCCGCGACCGTGCCGCGCTCAGGAACCACCGGCCGTTCCGGCGGGAAACTTGGTGACAGGTTTCCGGCGAATCAAACGCGGCCCCGCTGCGGTGAGTAGCCATCCGGGCGAAAGCCGTGGCGGGGCACCAGCACGGACGGAATGAAACCACGGCACGGCAAGCGGAAGGAGGAAAGTCCGGAGACAAGCTGGGACAAGCCGTCCGGTGAGCGGGGTGTTTCCTGGCTTGGGTGGTGTTTGTTTGGCCTGCTGGCCTTGGCGGCATGCGTAACCGTGCTGGTTCCCCTGGCGCTCCAGGGCAGCGCGGGCCAGGCATACCGCCGCCTGTCGGAAGAACTGGCTGAAAGGTTCGGCGTCAGCCTGACTGTCCGGGATGTCCGCTTTGTGTTCCCTCGGGAAGTCGTACTGTGGGGCGTGCGCCTGGTCAGGGAAGGAGGCAGCCGTGAGCCGTCGTTGCAGATGGATGCCGACGAACTGCGCATCCAGCCCGATCTCACCTCGCTGCTTTCCGGATATACCAGCCTGGGACGGATAATCATCCGGGACGCGCGGATTTCATTGCGCCTTCCCGAAGCAGAACAGGTACAGGCAAAAGCGTTATCCCCCGCGCCATCCGCATCCGGGGCGCCTGCCGGCCGCGCAGTCTTGGGCCCGGCTGGAAGGCGACGAACTGGAGCTGACGGCCCTGGAGCTGGTGCCATGAACGGGACCTGGGTGCCGCGTCTGGTGCAGGTCCGGACGCAGATTCTCAAAGAGAACGACCGCGTGGCCCGCGCTTTGCGCGCGCGGTTCGCGCAGGCCGGGGTGACGGTGGTGAGCCTCGTCTCCAGCCCGGGCGCGGGGAAGACGACGCTCCTGGCGCGAACGCTGGCGGCGCTGCAACCGCAGGGACGCGTCGCGGCGCTGGTCGGCGACCTGGCGACCGATTACGATGCCCAGCGGCTGGCCGCCACGGGCGCGGCGGTACGGCAGATCACCACCGGCACCCTCTGCCATCTGGAGGCCACCATGGTCGCCAGCGCCCTGGAAGGCTGGGACCTGAGCCAGCTCGATTGGCTGATGCTGGAGAATGTGGGCAACCTGGTCTGCCCGGCCACGTTCGACCTGGGGGAAACGCTGCGGGTGGTCTTGCTCTCGGTGACCGAAGGCGAGGACAAGCCGCGGAAATACCCGCCGATCTTCCACACCGCCGATGCGGTGCTGGTGACCAAGATCGATCTGGCCGAGGTCGTGGGCTTCGACCGCGCGCGGTTCCGCCAGCATCTGGAGGCGGTGCGCCCGCAGATGCCCGTCCTGGAGCTATCCGCCCGCAGCGGGCAGGGGTTCGACCGGTGGCTCGCGTGGCTTTTGGCGCTGCGCTCTGAGCGAGCCCCCGTGCCGGCCGACAGCCTCTCACAGCCGCCGCTGGACGCTGAGCGAGCCGAGGACCAGCGCCGCGATCGCCATGCCTGTCAGCACGCTCGCGTGCAGCCATAGCTCGGGCCAGCCCGCGCCGCGGAGGATCACGCTGCGCGAGGCGTCGATCATCCAGGTCGTGTGCAGGCAATAGGCCACCGGCTGGAGGATCCAGGGCATCGAGTCGATCGGGAACACATAGCCCGAGAGGAACACCGAGGGGAGGATCGTGCCCATCGCCATCTGGCCGGCCGCCTCGCGGGTCGCGGCCCGTGTGGAGATCCACAGGCCCGCTCCCAGATTCGCCAGGAAGAACGGCTGGGTCAGGGCCAGCAGCGTGAAAAAGTTGCCGTGGACCGGCACGCGGAACACCGACCACATCAACAAGGCGATCAGGCAGAACTCCAGCGTGGTCAGCACGATGTAAGGGCTCATCTTGCCCACGATCAGCTCGCCGCGCTGCACGGGCGTCATGTAGAGCTGTTCGAGCGTGCCTTGCTCCTTCTCTCGCACGATCGCATAGGCGGACAGCAAGGTGGACATCATCTGGCACATCACCACCATCAGGCCGGGAAGGAAGAAGTTGGCCGAGCGCGTGTCGGGGTTGAACAGCACCCGGGGGCGGGCCTCGACCGGCATGTTCCCTCCCGCCAACACCCGCGCCAGCGACTGCCGCAGGGCGATGGCGTTGCTCACGTTCACCGCCTCGGCCGCCACGCTCGACTGGGTCCCATCCACCAGCACCAGAATCTGCGCAGTGCGTCCACTTTCCAGCCGCCGGGTAAAGTCCTCCGGGATCACGATCCCCACCCGCGCTTTGCCGGCCACGATCAGCTCGCTGGCCTGACGGTCGGTCCAGGCCCGGGCCACCACGCGAAAATCCTGAGAATTCTCGAACATCGCGATCAGCTCGCGGCTCTGCTGCGTGCCGCACTGATCGACGATCACCGTCCGCATGTTGCGGACGTTCGTGTCGATGGCGTAGCCGAGCATGAACAGCTCCACCACCGGCACGAACAGCGTGAAGAACAGCGTCTGCGGATCGCGCAGGATGTGCCACAGCTCCTTGCGGGCCACGGCGTAGGTTCGGAACAGCACATCGCTGGTCATTGCGGGATGCCGGGATGCGTGGGGCGTGCCAGGGGCTGTGGGCTGGGAACTTCCGCCACACGGCCAGATGGTGCGCGGGGCCGGCGGTGTTTCAACCGGCTTCCGCAAACTGCTGCTGGCGCTGGCGGGCGATCGTCACGAAGACATCCTCCAGATTGGCGATCGTCGGGTGGATGGCCACGTCGTGCCCCGCGAGATCGGCAAGGTCGTCGCTCTCGGCGACCAGGGCATGGATCGACTGGCCGTAAATGGTGGCTTCGCGGACCGTGGGCCGTCGGCGGAGCTGGGCCAGCAGGCTGGCCATGTCCGGAGCCACGATCTCGACGCGCCGCCAGCCGGCCGGCGTCACCTCCGGCCGACGCTTCAGTTCCACGGGCGTCCCCAGCGCCAGAAGCTGGCCCAGGTGCAGGTAGGCTACCCGGCCGCAGCGCTCCGCTTCGTCCATGTAGTGCGTGGTCACCACCAAGGTGATGCCTTCGCCGGCCAGTTGGAATAGCATGTCCCACAGTTCCCGGCGGGCGACTGGGTCGACGCCAGCCGTCGGCTCGTCGAGGAACACCAGTCGCGGGCGGTGCAACAGCGCGCAGACCAGCGCCAGACGCTGCTTCCACCCGCCCGAGAGCTTCCCGGTCACGCGGCCAAGGTACGGCTCCAAGCCGGTCATGGCGATTAGCTCCTGCTGGCGGAGGCGTGCCGCATGATTCCGCAAACCGTAGATGCCGCTGTAGAAGTCGATATTCTCTTGCACCGTCAGGTCGGCGTACAGGGAGAACTTCTGCGACATGTACCCGATCGCGTGGCGAATCCGTTCCGACTGGGCCGTCACGTCGTGCCCCAGCACCCGCGCATCGCCGGACGCCAGCGGCAACAGCCCGCACAAGGCGCGGATCAAGGTCGTCTTCCCGGATCCGTTGGGACCGAGCAGTCCGAACACTTCGCCCCGCTCGACGGTCAGACTCACATGGTCGACCGCGGTGAGGCTGCCAAAGCGGATCGTCACCTCCCGGGCTTCGATCACGGGGGCTGGCCCGGCTGCTGGCGGGGCGTCCGACGAAGCTGGCATCGGCGTCTGCGTCATGGCTGGGCGGCGGCAGCGCGGGGAGGGACCGTGGGAGAGGGCGTGCCGGCGGTGGCGGGGCCACTGTCGGGTGCCAGCAGCGGCACCCACACGTCGGCCGCCATGCCCGATTTGAAGATCCCCCGGTCGTCGTCCACCCGCACCTTGATCCCGAATACCTGATGCCGCCGCTCATCGATCGTCTGCACATTCCGCGGCGTGAACTCGCTCTGCGAGGCGATGTACGTGATCCGGCCGGCAAACCGCTGCGCGGGATAGGCATCGCACGTCACGTCCACCGTCTGGCCCAAGCGGATCCGCCCCAGGTCGACTTCCGAGACGTACGCCTTGACCCACTGATCGGCCGCCCGCAGCACGACCGCCACCGGCTGGCTGGGCGCGACCACGTCGCCGGGCCGCACGAGCAGGGCTTCGATGATGGCTCGTTCCGGAGCCACCACCACCAGCTCCTGCCGCCGCACGTCGATCTCGTCGATCCGCGCCTGGATCTCGCGAATCCGAGCGCGGGCCTCGGCGATGTCTTCCTCGCGACTGCCCGCCAGCACCAGCTCATACTGGGCCTGCAAGCGTGCCCACTCCGCCCGCGCCTCCGCGATCTCTTCAGGACGGTATCCCCGCTCCATCATCGCGACCCGCGCGGCCGCTCCCTGGACCTGCGCTTGCAGCCGCTGGACCCGCGCCAGTGCCAGCTCGAACGTCTGCGTGGCCGTGGCATTTTGTTGCAACAGCGCGCGTTCACGCTGCAAATCCTGCTGGGCCTGGGCCAGCTCCGCTTCCCAGCCGCGCAGCTCCTGCCGCGCCTGCTCTTTCTCTTCCTCGCGGAATCCCCGCTCCATCCGTGCCAGACGCGCTGCCGCGGCCTCGGCCGCCGCCCTCGCCGCCGCGCGTTCTTCCGGCCGCGGACCATTCTCCAGCTTCGTCAACAGCGCCTCGGCCGCCGCCTTCTGTGCCACCCACTGGGCACGCTGCGTCTGAAGCTCCGGCATCTCCAGCTCGACCAGCGCCTGCCCCGGCTCGACCGGTTGGGCTTCCTCCACGAGCACGCGGACCACTCGTCCGCCGACCCGCGAACTGAGTCGCACCTCCTGAGTCTCGACAATGCCCGGCAAGCGCAGCTCCCGACGTGCCTCGAACCACTGCCACCATGTCCCGGCCACGCAGCCGACCACGACCAGAAGAAGCAACCCCGCCGCGACCGATCTGCCCATGATCTGGTTTCTCAATGTGCGATCTTGCCGGATGGGGCTCTCGCATGGTGCCCAGAGGACGACCTGCCTTCTTCCAGGCTATCCTCGGTCCTCAGCCTTGTGCAATCAACCGTGCGGTGACTGCGCCGTGTGGAGATTACTACCGTGCCCAAGGCGGGGCGGTTTCCCAAAGTCGGACTGATCGCCGTAAATGTCGAATTGGCTGACAGTTAGAGCAAAAAAACGGCCAGGATGCCTCGGTGGGCACCAGCAGCCACTCGATGGGGTCGGCGTCAGGGCGGCCGGTGCACAGTCTGCCCCACGTGGGAAAGCCGGGCGAACGCAGACCGCAGTCGGCGTTTCGCCCCAACAGGGCAACAGGATATAGTTTCCCGCATGGAACGACGTGTGCCGCCCAAGTCCGAACACGCTCCCAACGCGACTCCGGGATTTTCCGAGGATCCGGGCCTCGCACCGTTTCTGGAACCGGACGACCACGGGCTGTCGCTCGACGAGTTGAGCCAAGCCTATGCTGCGTTGCTCGCCCGCGGCAGCGACCCCTACGCCGAGCCGCCATCGCAGGAAGAGGTTGTTCCCGACGAGGGTCCGCGAACAGCCAACTTGCAGCCTGCTGGCGAATCGGCCACCGAAGTGGAGCCTTTGCCGCCCGAGCAGGATGCAGCTTGCCCCGTTACGCCGCGGAGCATCGTCGAAGCGATTTTGTTCGTAGGGCACCCTGCCGGCCAACCGCTCACGAGCCAGCAAATCGCGAGCCTGATGCGAGGCGTCCGCCCGGCAGAAATTGACGAGATTGTTGATGAACTTAATGAAGAATATAGCTCCGTGGGGGCTCCGTACACGATCGTCTCGTGCGGAGCGGGCTATCAAATGGCGCTTCGGCCTCAATTTTCTGGTTTACGCGCTACCCTGTATGGCAGGATCAAAGAGGCCAAGTTGTCCCAAGCGGCAATCGACGTGTTGGCGATTGTCGCGTACCGACAACCCATCACTGCCGAGGCGGTGGACCAGCTTCGTGGAAAGCCGAGCGGTTCGATCCTGACCCAGCTTGTCCGGCGAAATCTGCTCAGGCTTGAGCGACCGGAACAACGTGAAGGCAAGCCAGCGTATCGCACAACAGATAGATTTCTCGATCTTTTTGGGCTTGACAGCCTGGCAGAGCTTCCCAAGAGCCACGAATCGGACGGATTGGCCTAAGCGATCACCATCTCGGATACTTAGGACATCAATTTTATTTGTAAAGCTAGAAATGAAAACGTTTTACGTCTCGATTCTCGATTGCAAGTCATGGAGAAACACCCTTTTAAGAGGGTATTGCGGAAGGTGACCTGGCGGACGTACTGACGCGGCTGAGAACAAACAGTAGAATTGACAGGGTTCCAACGGAGGGATCGACCCATGTGAGGGCGGTCGATCCAGTGGGTGGCCGGCCTGCTCACGCAATGAGCAGGCAGAACCCCCGCGAAGCCGCCTTACCGTGAGGGAGCTGCAGCACGGGTCGCAGGGGCAGGATCAGTCCTGGATGCGCCGGTGGCTGGTTGGCGGTCGAGTCCAAGCCAGGCCAGCAGAGGCCCGACACCAGGTGCTTCGACTTCTCGACGGCCCCTGCTTTCCGGAGCACAAGCGGCGATGTGCGGTGAGACGGTGGATGTACAATCAGTAGCAGTCACGTATGGTTCAATTTCTAGTGGTTCGGTCAGGATCGACCGATTTCGATGAGCAAGGACGGATCAAAGGCACGCTCGATCTTCCTTTGAGCGTTGCCGGACAAGGGCAGGTGGATCGGCTGGTGGCGGAGCTGCAAGCGACGCCAATCGACGTGCTGTATGCGTCGCCCAACCGCTCCGCGCAGCAAACGGCCGAAGCGCTGGCCGCTTCGCACCGGCTGCGGATCAAGACTCTGGATGACCTGGAGAACCTCGATCACGGCCTGTGGCATGGCAAGCGGATCGAGGAGGTGCGGATCAGCCAGCCCAAGGTGTTCCGCCAGCTTCAGGACCATCCCGAGACGGTCTGCCCGCCGGAGGGGGAGCCAGTGGCTGCGGCCCTGGAGCGGGTGCGAGTGGTGATTTCACGCTTGCTTCGGAAGCATTCCCGCGGTACCGTAGCGCTGGTCGTGCCAGAGCCGCTCGCGAGCATGATCGTGTCCGTGCTGACGGAGGCTCCGCTGGGCGACTTATGGAAAGCCGAGTGCGAGCCTGGCGGTTGGCAAATGATCGAGATCCATCCGGAACGAGTGGCCCTGGCCAGTTGAGGTCCCGCAAGCCGATCCAGGGGGGGAGAGCCGGTGGAGCGCTACGCGGGTAGAGCACGCGCTTCGGCAGCCTGGATTTTGGCCGGCCGAGCGGACCGGCCCTGGTCCACGGTATGCCTTAGCGGTGGCGGGCGTCGGCGGCGGGCAAGGGCGCTGGCTGCCTTGCTGGGTCGCTGGGGGAACGTCTCATGAACCAACCCACATCTCCCATCGCCATGAAGCGGACCAAGCGAGGCGTCCCCGAGGGACTGTGGATACGCTGTCCCGGATGCAAAAGCGCCATCTACCGCAAGGAAGCGGAAAAACTGCTGAATGTCTGCCCGCAGTGCGAGTACCACTTCTACGTCTCGGCCCAGGAGCGGATCCGGCAAGTACTCGATGAGGGGACGTTCGAGGAGTGGGACGGCCACCTGCGGCCGACTGACCCGCTGAACTTCGCTGACCAGAAGCCGTACCTCGAACGCCTGGCGGCCGAACAGCGTCGGACAGGCCTGTGGGACGCGGTGATCACCGGGAGCGGGATGATCCGTGCCCGGCGGGTGGCGTTCGCCGTGACCGACTCGGCCTTCATCATGGGCAGCATGGGGTCGGTCGTCGGCGAACGGTTGACGCGGCTGATCGAACGGGCCACCGAGGAGCGGCTGCCGCTAATCATCATCAGCGGTTCGGGCGGCGGTGCCCGGATGCACGAGGGCATCCTCTCGCTCATGCAAATGGCCAAGGTCTCGGCCGCCCTGGCGCGTTACGACCGCTGCGGCGGGCTGTTCATTTCGGTACTGACGAACCCGACCATGGGCGGCGTGGCGGCCAGTTTCGCGTCGCTCGGCGATCTGATTTTCGCCGAGCCGCGGGCGCTGATCGGCTTTGCCGGGCCGCGGACCATCAAGGCCACCATCCGCCTCGAACTGCCCAAAGGTTTTCAGACCAGCGAGTTTCTCCTCGAGCACGGCTTCATCGACCGGATCGTGCCGCGGGCGAAACTCAAAAGCGAGATCGCCCGAGCGATCGACTTCTGCGGCAAATAGTGGCGGCCTGGCTCGCTGGATGGGCTGGCGGCGCTCCCTGGCGGTCTTGCCCACCGCGGTACCCGGCCAGCCAAGGGGATTTCGCCACCGGCCGCTACCGCAATCGCAGCCAGTACACCTGGAGGTACTCGGACTGCGGGCAGTCCAGGGCCACGGGATGATCGGGGCCGGCTCCGGTGCGGGCGAGCATCTGCGCCGTGCGCGGGGCATACCGGGGGCCGCGGTCCGCGGTCGCGGGTGCGATTTCGCGGCCCGCCTGCCGGGCGGCGGCGGCCAGAAGCTGGAGGAATTCCTCGCCTCCAAGCAGCCCGGCGCAGGTGCAACTGACCAGCAATCCTCCCGGTGCGACGACCCGCATCGCCAGGCGGTTGAGGTCGAAATGCCGCCGGGTCCCCTCTTCCCGTTCAGCCCGGGTGCGGATGAATTTGGGCGGGTCCAGGACCACCACGTCGAACGTCCGTCCTGTGGCCAGCATGTCGCGGAGGTAGTGGAACGCGTCAGCCTGCACGAAGCGGATGCGGACCTGGTTCAAGTCGGCATTCTCGCGGGCCAGTGCCAGGGGAGCCGCGTCCAGATCGACACCGATCACCTCACCGGCGCCGCCCAGCTTCTTGGCCTGGATGGCGAAGCCGCCCGTGTAGCAGCACAGGTCCAGAACGCTCCTGCCGCGGCACAGCGTCGCTAACATCCGCCGGTTCTCCCGCTGGTCGCAGAAAAACCCGGTCTTGTGCCCCGTGGCCAGGTCGACTTTGAAACGGGTGCCCAGCTCCTGGATCGTCGTGCGACTGGCCAGTGCCGAGGAGCGGATCTCCTCCGCTTCCATCCCCTCCTGCGACAGCATCGCCGGGCTGCCCCGGATCAGGTAATGACGCGTGCCGGCCAGCGGGGCCAGGCACTCGGCCAGGGCCACCGCACGCTGGTACATGCCCAGGCTGAAGCACTCGATCGACAGCACGTCGGCCAGCTTGTCCACCACCAGCCCGGACAACCCGTCTCCCTCGGCGTGCACCAGGCGATAGGCGTCGGTCACGGCGTCGAGCTGCAGCCATTCGCGACGCAACCGCACGGCCGCCGCCAGACGTCCCTGCCACCAGTGCCGGTCGGGCGGCGTCTGCTCGCGCGACAGGATCCGCAGCGTGAGCGTCGATTTGGGGTTCACCAGACCGTAGCCGACCACCTGCTCTTGAGCATCGCGGATTTCCACCAGGTCGCCTGGCCGGGCCTGGGGGCCCAGACGCGCGATCTGCTTGCGATAGACCAGCGGATGGCGGACCGTGCCGCGCAGCCAGACGGCCGGCAGGGCGACCGGCGGGTCAAGCGGACGCTGGCCGCCGCGGGGCGTACTGGCCGGCTCAGGTGAAGGGGAAGCGTTCATCGAGCGGAGCGGCGGAAAGCTCGACCAGGAACGTGGCCAGCCGGTCGACGAGCACGTCCATCAACTTGTGTGCCTTCTCGGGGCTGGCCTCGTGAGGGTAGCCGGAGCCGGAATTGGTCGTGAGCAGATGCCAGGGGCGGGTGATGCTGACCCAGCCGCGGTTGATCGCCTCGAAGCGGGTTTGTCCGGTCGCGCCGTCGTCGGCCGCCAGGCGACCTTCCGGCGTGCGTGCGACCAGGTGCGGGTAGTACGCCAGCACAAACGACGTTTCCATCTCTCCCGCGTGGTCATCCTCGTGCTGGAAGATGGCTTGATACTCCTGGCGGTTGAGCACCGTGTACCAGTTGCACAGGAACAGGTAGCCGTCGATCTTGTCGGCCAGTTCCCGCAGCAAAGGCTTCATGTCGTTGCCGCCGTGGCTGTTGAGCAGCACGATCTTGCGGATGCCGCTGGCCAGGCAGGAGTGCACGAGGTCCGTCACGAACCGGAAGAGCGTGGTGGGGTCGACGTTCATCGCCAGCGGGAAGCGGCGCATGTTCGTCTCGGTGCCGTAAGGGATCGTGGGCAGCAGGACGACCTTGGCCCCGCGCTGGTGGGCGGCCTCGCAGATGCGCTCGCCGATCAGCGTGCCTTCCAGGGTATCGGTGCCGTAGGGCAGGTGCAGGTTGTGCGGCTCGGTGGCCCCCAGCGGGAGCACCGCCACCTCGTAAGGGTGATCTTTGGTATAGCCGTAGTTCGTTTCGGCCAGGATGTAGGGTCGCATGGCTGGAATCGACAGGGTGCGAGAACCTGCCTGGCAAGGCGGTTGGGAACCGAGCGATCAGTGTGGCAGCGCCGCGGAGGGATGCAAGGGGTTTGCGGCAAGCGGCGATGGCCTGGCCGCGGCGGCCTACGGGGCATCGGCGCGGAGCCGCGCTAGGCTCCTGCGCAACTGCGCTAGCCCCTGGGGGGTGACCTGCGTGCCACTCAGCTCCAACTGCTCCAGTTGCTTCAGCCCGCGGAGGTGCACCAGCCCGGCGTCGGTGATCGGACAGCCGGTCAGGTGCAGCACTTTCAGGTTTTTCAGCCGGGCCAGGGGTGCGAGGCTCTCATCGGTCAGGGGCAGATGGGACAGGTCCAGCTCTTCAAGCTGCGTGAGGGTCGCGAGGGTCGGCAGCGAGGCCGAAGTCAGCTTGGCGCCCTCGAGGAAAAGCTGGCGGAGCTGCGTGCAGCCCGCGAGCAAGACGATCCCGGCGTCCGTGACCGCCGTGTGCGACAGGTCCAGCCAGCGGAGCTGCGTGCAGCGTGCCACCTGCTCCATCCCGCGGTCGGTCACGGACGTGCGCCCCAGCGACAAGTCCTGCACCCGCTGGGGGGTCGGGATCGCCGCGAGGTCGTCGTCGGTCACATTCAAAAACCGGCGATAAGCCTCTTCCAGCGCGTCCCACGACTGGCCGGTCAGTTCCGTCAGCGAGGTGGGCGTATCGCCTCCCTGGTAGATCTGCGTCAGCAGCCGGCACACGGCCGGACGATAACGCCCGTCCTGCCCATCCATCAGGTAATGCGTCAGGCCCGCGGCCTGCGTGTACAGGCGGGAGATCTCGGGATGATCCTGGACGGCATCGCGTCCCATCGCCGCCAGTTGCGACCAGGGCAGCCCACGGTCGCCGGCCAGCGTCCGATAGCGGGCAAGTTGCAAGCGCCGTGCCTCGCAGCCCCCGACGGTCCAGTAGCCATCGTGCTCGGCCAGCGACTCGAGGTACATGGCCGCGCCTTCCAGCAACCAGTAGTTGGAGCGTGCCCCCGCCGGCTGCACCGTCTGGGGCACCGCCTCCTGAAAAAGCTGGTGCGCGGCCTCGTGGTACCACGTGGCGTGGACCGCTGGCTCCCCGGCGAAGAAAAAGGCGGTCCGCTCTTGGTCCTGGTACAGCCCTAACGTCGCCGCGGCGCGGGAATGCACGCCCGCCACGTAGGCCGCATATTCCGCCCGGCTGCGGAACAGCACGACTTGCATGGCGGGTCGAGGCAGAGCGAGCGGCTGCGCGGCGCCGCGCCAGCGTGCTGCCAGCGCTTCGGGCGAGCTCCAATAGATGAAAAACAGTTGCCGCCACAGGTTGTCCAGCGTTTCGAGTGCCTCGGCCGCTGACTGGGCGGCACGGCGACTGTGGTTGGTGAGGATCGTGAAATGGGGGGACTGGGCGCGGAAATACTGGCCGGCCCGCCAGCCTAGTCGGGAATGGTCGGTTCGCGACGTGGCGACCGTCAACGGCTCGTGTTCGGCAGACTGCCAGGTCCCCCGCGACGTGCGACGATAACCCAGGATGTGCCGGGCCGCCGCATGGTCTGGGTCTTCCCGCAGCACCTCGTGCAGTTTCTGGTAGGCCGTGGTCGCATCCCCCTGGTCGAGGCGCTCCTTCGCTTCCAGGAAAAGCTGCTGGGCGCGCTGGCGCCGCAGGGCGATCAG
>Ga0101944_10006410_pt1 | contig 12543 bp, 11 predicted proteins | sample DewCreD2012metaG_FD_75245 | JGI IMG/M metagenome (GOLD analysis project Ga0101944, IMG submission 75245) | Hot spring sediment bacterial and archeal communities from British Columbia, Canada, to study Microbial Dark Matter (Phase II) - Dewar... ... | reverse complement strand
TCTATAGGGGGCAGGGGGAAGGGCCTGCGATTCTTGGACGAATGGGGGAGGTGCCATGGCCATCACCCAGCCGATCGTGGCGCCGGCGAGCGGGCGGCGCCGGAGTGCCTGGCCCGTGGCCCGCGACCAGCGGCGCACGGGCATCCTCTTCGTCGCGGTGCCCATGCTGCTCTTTCTGATCTTCGCCGTCCTCCCCATGGTCTTCGCCTGCTACTTGAGCTTCACCGATTTCAAGTTCACCAGCGCCCCGGTCTGGACGGGCTTGCGTAACTTTGAGCTCTTGCTGCGCGATCGCATCTTTCGCATCGCCCTGCGCAACACGGCGATCTACACCGCCGGCGTGGTGCCCACAGGCATGGCTCTCTCGCTCCTCGTAGCCCTCTTGATGAACCAGAAGATCCGCGGCATCGTGGTCTATCGCACGGCCTACTACCTGCCGGTGATCACCTCCACGGTGGCCAGCGCCGTCGTCTGGATGTGGATGTTCGCCTCCGACGTCGGCATCCTCAACGCTCTGCTGGAAGCGGTGGGGCTGCCGCCCCAGCGGTGGTTGATGAACTCCCGGTTGGCCCTGCCCTCCGTCATGTTCATGTCCGTATGGCGCGGCCTGGGCTACAGCGTGATCATCTACCTGGCGGCGCTGCAGGGGATCCCCGAGCACCTCTACGAGGCCGCCGAGATCGATGGTGCCGGCGCCTGGCACCGCTTCTGGGGCATCACGCTGCCGCTGCTCAAGGCGACGACCTTCTTCATCTTTGTCACCTCGGTCATCGACTCCTTCCAGGTCTTTGGCAGCGTCTACGTCATGACGCAGGGCGGGCCCGGCTATGCCACGACCACCATCGTGCACCAGATCTACCTCAACGCGTTCAAGTACCTGCGCATGGGCTATGGCGCCGCGATGGCGTGGCTGCTTTTTGTCATCATTCTGGGAGTAACGGCGCTTCAGTTCGCCCTGGCTCGCCGCTGGGTCTACTACGAGGGGGAAGCATGATCCGCCGAGCGGTCGTTTATGCGCTGCTGGCCGTTCTGGCCGGCGCAATGCTGCTGCCGTTTGCCTGGCTGCTCCGCAGCAGTCTCTGCGACGAGGCGACCGTGATCCGGCCCCTGGAGTCGCTGCGGGATGTTCTTCCGCCGGCCCTGCATTTCGAGAATTTCGTGAACGTCTTCCGCAGCATTCCGTTCCTGCTCTACCTGCGCAATACCGTCCTCATCACGGTCTGCAGCATCGTTGGAACGCTGGTGTCCTCCAGCCTCTGCGCTTACGCCTTCGCCTTCTGCCGCCTGCCCTACCGGAACGTCCTGTTTCATGCCGTGCTCGCAACGGTGATGCTCCCGGGCGTGGTCACCATGATTCCCACGTTCATTCTCTTCCGCGAACTGGGCTGGGTGGACACGTTCAAGCCGCTGATCGTGCCGTCTTTCTTCGGCAGCGCCTTTGCCATTTTCCTGTTTCGGCAGTTCTTTCTGGGACTGCCCCGCGAGGTCATTGAAGCCGCGCGCATGGACGGCGCGACGGCGCTGCAGACATACCGGCGGATCGTGCTGCCCATGAGCCGGCCGGTCTGCGTTACCGTGGCGCTCTTTGCGTTCGTGGGCAACTGGAACGATTTCATGGGACCGCTGATTTATCTGAACAGCAAGGAACGCTGGACCCTGCAGCTCGGTCTGAACAGCTTCTGCGGCGAGATCGTGGATCAGACGAACCTGTTGATGGCCTGCGCGGTCCTGATTCTGATCCCCGTGGTGCTTGCCTTCTTTGCCCTCCAGCGTTACTTCATTCGAGGAGCGAACATGTCGGGACTGAAAGGATGACGTCTCGCGCAATACATTGTGGAACCATGTGGAGCGTTATGGCTGCAGCGAGCTTGTCCGCATTCCCCGAAGATATCCCTTTGGAACTGGACCTGAGCACGGCTCACCAGATCGAAGCCCGGGCCTTGCCGGGCGGCGGTGATGAAATCCGAACCCTGGGAGAAGATCCCTTTGTCGCGTCCCGGCCGCTGACCCAGCCCTACGACCCCGAAAAGCAGTATGTGCTGTCGTTCGAGTATCTCTGCCTCGAAGGACTGGACAGTTTCCAGCTTTTCTACGGCGTGCCCTTTGCCCAGGAACGCTCTGCAACCGGTCCCGAAGTTCCTGCCAGCGAAGGATGGACGCGTTACAGCCTTGACATCAAAGCCCGCCAGGAGCCGGAAAGCTGGCGCGGTGGATATCGCGAGTTCCGCCTCGACTTCGGGCGTAAGCCGGGACGGACGATCCAGCTCCGCAACATCCAATTGAGGGAGCCGACTGCCGATGAACTCGCCCTCGCGCGCACGGCGGATACGCGGCGGCAAACTCTTTCCGAGTTCGACGCAAAGCTGCGGGCGATGACCGAGGCGCGTTACGCTGCAGGCCTCTTGCGCGTAGAAGCGTTCGATCGCGTCCTGCGCATTACCGCCGCGGTTCCGGCGCAGTCCGATCCCCTCTGCCTGTGCGAAGTGCCTTTCTATCAATCCCCTGTGGGGGGCCAAGACTTCGTCTGGCAACAGACGCTGCCGGCCCGGGCGGGAACCTTGACGATCGAGGTCGAACGGATGCGCGACGGCCATGACCGCGTCTTTTCCAGTTGGATCCTGATGCGCAAGACGGCGGGAGGCCTGGAGCCTGCATCGCATCCGCGCTTTGTGGACACCCTGCCGTCGCGGTGGACGCTCGCCCGCGATCGGGCCGCATCCAAGAAAGGCACCGCGGGCATCAACGGCAGGGACGCGTTCCAGATTCAGGATTACAAAAAGCTGGGCATTCGCCACGCCACCAAGAATATCGTTCTGTCCTCGCTGGTTAGTCCGACGGCCGGCAAGGATACAATCCCCCACGAATTCAACGGAATCACCATCTATATCCATCCGAAGCGTCTTGAGGAACTGGACCAATCCATGACGGCGATGGATCAACTTAAGATGGTCGTTTCCGCCATCATTCTCATTCAGCGTGGACATTCCATGGCGCACCCCGACTGCACGCCGGAAGGTATCTACGCGATGGCCAATGTGGTGGAACCGACGGGGTGGAACGTCTACGCCGCCGGCCTCGATTTCCTCGCGCAGCGCTATTTGAGGCCGGACCGGAAATACGGACGAATCACCCACTGGATCCTGCACAATGAGGTGGATGCCGGCTGGATCTGGACCAATGCCGGCGAAAAGCCGCTGGCGACCTATCTGGACCTGTACTACCGCTCCATGCGCACGGCGCAGTCCGTGATCCGGCGCTACGGCGACGCCGGCCAAGTTCTGGTCAGCCTCACGCATTACTGGACGGCCCGCCACAACAGCCGCTGTTATCCGCCCAAGGCCATGCTGGACCTTCTTGCCAAACGTTCAGCGCAGGAAGGCGACTTTGACTGGGGCCTGGCTTACCACCCGTATCCGCAAGACCTGCGTAATCCGCGCACCTGGGAGGACAAAAACGTTACCTTCGATTTCGAGACGCCTTTGATCACGCCGAAGAACCTGGAGGTGCTCGACGCCTACATGCGTCAGCCGGCCATGCGGACCGGCGGCGCCGTGCGCACCATCGTGCTTTCCGAGCAGGGGTTAAACTCTCCGGACCACACGGAGCAAAGCTACCGGAATCAGGCGGCGGGGCTGGTCTATACCTGGCTCAAGGTTGAAAAGCTCGATTCGATCGAATCCTTCGTCCATCACCAGTGGCGCGACCATCCCCGGGAAGGCGGGTTGAATCTGGGCCTGCGCCGGCTGCCGGAAACGTCCACCGAAGCGGCCCGGAACGCCACGGCCGCTGTCTGCCGCGAATTTGAAACCTTCGGTCTGAAGCCTTCGCCTGACGAGACCAGCAAGCCGGCCTGGGACGTCTATCGCGTGTTGGAAACTCCCGCGCAGGCAAAAGCCGTGCTGTGGGCGCAATCGGTCGTGGCCTCGGAACAACTTCGGCTACGGAACAACGTTGCCGCAACAACCAACCCGCGCACACCATGAACAAAATCACAACCAGCGCCGGTGCCATGCTGGCCCTGTGCAGCCTGGCATCCTCCACGGAACTGCCCGGCACAGCAAGCGCCCGTGCCCCCGAATCCGTCGGCGCGGCGCGGTCCGTGAAACGGCCGAATATCCTGTTTATCCTGGCCGATGATCTGGGCTGGCGCGACACCGCCGTGTACGGGAGCGCCTTCTATGAGACGCCGAATATCAACGCGCTGGCCCGCAGCGGCATGCGGTTCGCGAACGCCTATGCCGCCCATCCCCTCTGCTCGCCGACCCGCGCAAGCATTCTGACCGGACAGTATCCCGTGCGAACCGGTCTGACCGCTGCCAGCGGGCACCTGCCCGGCAAGCAGGCGCACCAGGAATGCACCGCGGGGCCGGACGATGTGCGCGCTTGCGGGCCGTCGTCGCTCAACTACCTGGACCCCAAGCACTACACGCTGGGCGAAGCCCTGCGCGACGCAGGTTACGCGACAGGCTTCTTCGGCAAGTGGCACATGGGCCACGCGCCGGAATACTACCCGGAAAATCACGGTTTTGAGTATGTCAAGGGCGGGCGCTGGCATCCGGGCCCGCCGGGCCGGAATCCGGCGCGCAAGTTCTATCCGCCCTGGGACTGCGATACGCTGGAGCCCAATCCTCCTGCCGACATCCATGTGGACGACTACCTTGCCGGCCTGGCGATCAACTACATCAAGCAGCAGAAGGAGATGAACAAGCCCTTCTTTGTCTGCTACTGGGCCTACAGCGTGCACGCCCCGTTCCAGAGCAAGCCGGAGTTGATCGAAAAGTGGAAAAAGAAGATTGACCCCAAGAACCCCCAGCACGCTCCAACCATGGCGGCCATGATCGAGGTGCTCGACACGAACGTGGGTCGGCTCCTGGCGGCGCTCAAGGAGCAAGGCCTGGAGGAGAACACCATCGTCATCTTCACCTCCGACAACGGCGGCAACACGTACGCCACCGTGGACGGCACAACGCCGACCAGCAACGCCCCCCTGCGCAACGGCAAGGGCAACAACTACGAAGGCGGCGTGCGTGTGCCGCTGATCGTTCGCTGGCCGGGAGTCACAAGGGCGGGCAGCGTCAACGATGCGGTTGTTTCCTCCGTGGACCACTATCCCACGATCCTCGAAATGACCGGCCAGCGCCTGCGCCCCGCGGACCACAAGGACGGCGTAAGCTATGCGCCGGCCTTGCAGGGCCAGCCGTTCGACCGCGGTCCCACCATCTGCGACATGCCGCACCCGGTGCGCGCCACGGGCAACATCCCGAACACCTCGCTCCGGCTGGGAGACTGGAAGATGTACCGTTTCTGGTACGACAACCCCAGGGACCAGACCCATCGCTACGAGCTGTACAATCTGCGCGCGGACATCGGCGAAACCCAGGACCTGTCGGCCGCCCAGCCCGCGCAGTTGCGGGCCATGATCGCCGCGCTCGACGCCTTCTACAGCCAGACCGGCGTGCTGAGCTATCACCCGAACAGCCGTTACAACCGCCGGACGGTCGGAATGTGGTTCGCCACCTCCGACAACGGCAAGCTGGAAGCCCGGTCTGGGACGCTGGTCATGCGGTCGGACCGGCCGGGTTTTGCGGTCACAACCCTCTACAGGCCCAACACGGACCAGAACGGCTTTCTCGCTTTCGAAGCCCGTTCCGCGTCGGGAGTCTCGCTGCGCATGCCGGCCCCGCAGGGCGGAGAAAAAATCCTCCCGCTCTCCCACGACTGGACGGCCTTCGAGATTCCCCTGCGCGAAATCGTTTTCTCGGCCGGCAAGTTCTTTGTGGCGCTGTCGGAAGCGGGCGAAGCGGAGCTGCGCCAGGCGCGCGTCCTCTCGGCCGACAAGACAGAGATGATGCGTTACTTGTTCTATTGAAACCCAAGCCTTGAAAACAGGCTTTGCCGCAGGGACGAAAACAGATCAGGAGAGAAACACGATGAAGCGAATCGGGGTGCTGGGATATGGCTGACGAATGCATGACGTGGTTCGAAATGTGATGGGACAATCCGGCGGACAGATCGGCGTGACAGCCTTCTACGACATTTCGGAAAAGGCCGCCGCCTCGGCTGCATCCGCCGATCCGGGCATTCGCCGCTGCTCCGGCGTGAAGGAGCTGGTCGAGTCGCCGGACGTGGACTGGGTGTTTATCGGCTCCTTCAACGCCGTTCACGCCGAGCATGCCCTTGCCGCGCTGGAAGCCGAAAAAGACGTCTTCTGCGAAAAACCGCTGGCCACCACCCGCCAACAGTGCCGGGCGATCCTCGCGGCGCGGCGGCGGCATCCGGATCGGCAGTTCATCGTGGGGTTTGTGCTGCGATATTCCGCCTTCTACCGAACGATGAAGCGATGGATCGCCGAGGGGCGGCTGGGCCAACTGATCAGCATGGAGTTCAACGAAACGCTCGCGCCGTATCACGGCGCCGCCATGCACGGCAACTGGCGGCGGCGCACGGAATGGAGCGGTCCGATGATCGTCGAAAAATGCTGCCATGACATGGACATGATGCTCTGGCTGACGGGAAGCCGGCCGGCGCGCGTCGCCAGTTTCGGCGGGTTGACTTTCTTCAAGTCCGAAAACGCTCACTACAATCAGCTCTATCCGGTGGGCAAAGAAGGTTATCGGTACTATGACCGCGGCCTGGCCACCGGATTCGCCGTCGGCGTGGAGAAGAACATCACGCCGTTCAACGACGACAAGGACACGATCGACAACCAGGTGGCGATCCTGGAGCTGGAGAACGGCGTGCGGGCCTCCTTCCATTTCTGCATGCACAGCGCTCAGCTCGAACGGCGTTTCTACCTCTGCGGAACGAGAGGGACGATCCGTGGGGACGTCCTCACGGGCAAACTGGAATACACGCCCGCCGGCTGGGAGCAGAGAACCGAGACCGTGCGACCGATCGAGGGAGACGATCACGGCGGGGCGGAAATTCCCATGGCGCGGGATGTCGTGGCCAGCATGCTGCAGGGGCTGCCGCCCCCCACCCCGCTGGAAGACGGCGTGCGCGCCACGCTGCTCTGCCTCGGAATCGAGGAAGCGCGCCTGACCGGCCGCGTCATTGACATGGAGCCGTATTGGAAAGACCTCGGCGAGTAACGGCAGCCCGGGTTCTGACTTGAGAAGAAACAGCGGCAAGAGCCGCATCCGGCGTCCTTCGGCACGCCAGCGCGGCAAATCTCAGCGCCGCGATCGGCGGAGTCGGAAGAGCGACACGGCGGAGCCATTTCGGATAAGGTCCACTGTACGGTAAGGTTTTGGGCGCGGGGGCCGAAGAACGGCCCATGAACAATGGAGAGAAGGTTCCAATACATTCGTTCGTGAATCGGAACCTGATGGCGGGCGCCGCCGCCGTGTGCGCTTCTTCCGCAAGGGCCCGCGGGATCGGGTTCGACTGTCCGGCCGGCGGCTGGCTGGGCGGCTCGCGCGAGGAAAGGCCTTCCTGGACCGATACCGATACCTGGGAGCGATACGGACTGCCCATCGGCAACGGCCGAATCGGCGCCCTGGTGTATGGCGGCGTCGAATGCGAACGCATCCAATTCACGGTCGACAGCCTGTGGTCCGGCAGACCCGCGGACAACGGCAACCGTGAGAATACCCCGCCCGATCCTAGGGAAGGCCGGGACGGCCCCAACGACAAACACCGGCATTTCAACCATCTGTTCGGAAGCGCCGAGGAAGCAAGGCCGTGGCGGCCCGTGCGGCTGTTTCCCTCTCCTCAAAGCGTTCCAGAAGATAGTGCTCCATGTCCTTCATCTGCTCCGGTGTCAGAATGGTTCGGGCGAACGCAGCCGTCCGATCGAACCGTTCGGCGGATTCGTCAAGAGCGCCGTCCACCATCCGGGGAACATCTCTGCCCACGGGATTCTCCAGCGTAATGGTCATGGGCTCATAGGAAAGAGGAATCCTGTATTTCCGTCTCCTTGCGGGGCAGCTCGCGTTCGAGCGTTTCGCTTCTCCGCGCTTCGACCGTTCGCGATGCCAACGACTTTCCTCCTGAGCCGGGGCGCTGCGGCGCCTCCGCCGCCGCGCGGGACTCGGGTGGACGGTGTGCATAAAGCAGCGCCAAGATGAGGGTGGAAACGGCCAGCAGAACGATGATCCGGTCTTTCAGCGCACGCATTTCCTCATCTCCGCGGAACGCGCGCCGCGCGCGAATCTATGACGATCGGTTCGATTTCGCCGTTCGGGCGATACGTGACATAGCTGATCCAGAAATCCCGAAAATACCGGTTCCCGGAAAAACACATTTCGCAGTACGTGAAGAACCACTGGCCGCTCCATTCGAAAAAGTTTCCATGTCGCCCCTGGGTCGGTCCGCGCGGCCATGTCCGCTCGCGAAAGCGAGCCTCCATCATTGCCGGGTCAACAATGCACCCCCGGTATTGGTAGGGGCCCCGGAGCGCATCCGCCGTGGCATAGTAGCTGCCCCACGAAAGGTAGTACAAGCCGTTGTACTTATGAAGCGAGACCTTGTCGTCGGTCTTGCCTTTGCCATACGGCCCTTGGGGGTCCAGCACCGTAATCGCCTTCGGCGTTTCGGCCACTGACCGCATGTCGTCGGCCATCCGAGCCATGAAAAACCGGAAGCAGCCGAAAAGGATGTAGACCGAGCCGTCGTCTTCCTTGAAAAAACAGGGATCGTACACATCCGTATCCACACAGCGATGCGCGAGCAGGGGAGCCCCCAACTCATCCCGCCATGGGCCGCCGGGGGCATCGCTGTTGACCATGCCGATCTGAATCCGGCCGTCCGGCATGTTGTGTTCGGAAAAAGCCCAGTAGTATTTACCGTCCTTTTCCACCGCGTCGGTCGCCCAACATCCGTCAATCGGTTTGCGGATGTAGGTGTCTTCGGGCTTCAACGTCGCTTCCCATCGCCAGTTCAACAAGTCTGCCGACGACCAGACCTGCCAGTCCTTCATCACGAATTTCTTGTTGTCCGGAGCGTCGTCGTGCGATGCGTAAAGATAGGCCCTGTCGCCGAAAATGTGGATGTGCGGATCGGTGATGCCGCGCCCGATGATGTTGATCGCCTCCCGGGTTGGTGTGAGCGACTCGATTCCCATGTTGTTTTCTTTCCTTCTCAGGCCGAAAGGCGCCCGCAAGCCCGCCCGCTCCCCCGAGGAAACAGGCGCTGCCGCGCGCGCGCAAAACGGCGGTTTTCCATCCTCAAATGGCGGCCGCGATTGCGCAGGGCGTGCACAACGCCACCGCCCAGATCGTTGCTCTCCCTGCAAACCGCGTTCGGTTTTTCACACGTTGCTCGTCCCTCTTTGCGACCAAGCGGTTGTCCGTTCGCTGCCCAAGGGTTCATAGATGACAGGGAAAGGCCGCTCGCAGGCATCTGCCGGCTGACAAATCATAAGGGACACACCTTCCCTCGCTCCTTCCCTCGCTGTTCCCTTTGCGCTGGTCTTGAGCGGTTTGCGCCGGCTGGCGTGCACACGTTCTGTTATGGTGCCCTGCGTTCTCGACATGTCCGCTGAGTGGTTCGGTGCGGCGTGAAACCAAAGCGACCATGCAGCCAGAACGCTGGCTGTCGGTTGCCGAGGTTGCTCCCCATCGGGTTGTGAATCCGGACCCCGCCAGCGCCAAGGCGGGCCGGTGCGGTTTGCAGGCGCATGGAGCGGAAGATGCTCCCGGCCCACAAGGTCGAACGGCTCTGGAACTTTCTGGCCACTGAGGTTGACGAATGGGTGCGGCGAAGCAAGGCGGCAGAGGATGCGCCACCGCCGGGGCGGGCGGGTAAGCAACGCTGATCCGATGACCGGCGTGCGAACCAAACGGACGACGTCCGTCCAGAGCGAATGATCGTCAGAGCTTCGCCGCCAAATCCCTTGCTCGACGAGAAGCGGTTGCAACGGCGAAGGGAGAGCCCTCTTGCCTGGAAGAAGAGCGAAGTCAGGGATACACCTCCAAGGTCGCACCCTCCAGAGGCCGGCCCGGCTCAGCCATCCACATCGAGCCATACCGGGCTGGTCCACTGGGTCTGGCCGTCGCCGGTTTCGAGACGGGCGTAATAGACGACGAATGGCGCGGGGTGGAACCTCGCCTCGCGCACGGCGACGGCCGCGAGCGGTTCCTCATCCTCCACCACCAGTTCTTCGACCGCGCCATGCGGCTCGTTCCAGGCGCGCACCTGCCGCCGCCAGGGCTGACCGTTCCGCAAGATCGTCACGCTGGCGTCCCCGCCCGCCGTCGTGGTGAAGCGCAGCGCCATCCGCCGGCGCTTGCGCAGCGGGTCGGCCCGTCCCACCGGGGCCGCCGAGCCCATGGGCACTCCGCCGACCTGGAAGTCGAGCGGCACGCGGGCGAAGGTGGTTCCGTAACACTGGCGCTGACGCAGGGCCGTCCAGATCGACGAGCGTTCCAACGCCGCACACCGCACGGCCGCCAGTCCGCCATGATGAAACCCGTTCAGCGGCGTCACGCCGAGCGGCTTTTTCCACGACCGCGCCTCGCCGCCCGGCATCGTGGTGTGACTGTCGCTGGCGGCCAGCACGCCATAACGGCAGCCGTGGCGCAAGGCATCCACGAAGTAACCCTGATCGTCGTTGTTCCCGCCCGAAAGCGGAAAGGCTGTGTGCCGCATTTCCGACGAACCCCACGAGGAATAGATTTCGAACAACGGCTCGCGCCGCGGGTCGTAGGTCGGATCGCTGAACGTCCGATACTTGCCGCGCCGGCCGGTGTGATGCGGCACGGAGAAGAACTCGTGTCCGGCCGCGTCCAGCCAATCCCACAGTTCCTCGAGCCTGACCTTGGGGGCATGGCCCCGCATATCCGGCCGCTCCAGCCAGAACAACGGCCCCTCAGTTCCCTTGAAGTAAACGTTGTTGTCCCCGCCGAAGCCCTGGGCGTGCGAACTTTCGAACGCCAGCAACGCGGCAAAGGCGCCGGGCGCCTCGTAGTCCCGCGCGCACTGCTGCAGGCGCGGCCAGCGGTCCGCGGCGGCCGCGAGGCCGCGGGTGTGGTCGGCCGCGGCCGCAAAGTCGAGGCGCGCGGCGTCGCGCGCGAACTCGTAACAAAACTCGGGGCTCTTACAGGCCCAGGCATGGCAGTTCGAGAAGCTCGTGTGCACGTGCAGGTCGCCCCAGTAGATGCGGTAGGGCGGAACATCGAACACCCAGGCCGGATTGGACAAGACTTCGTCCTCGCCAACCATGCCGCGGACCAGAACCAGCTCGGGGCCGATGGCGCGCAGGCCGGGCAGGGTCCACATGCCGTTGCGGCCGCTAGGCAAGTCGACGGACGGCGGCAGCCCCTCGAGGCCCCGGCAGCCCTCGAAGCGGATCGAGACCCCCTCGTCCGCCGGCAGGTTGTCCGGACCGAAGAGCGTGACGTCGAGGGCGAAGGTTTCGCCGCCGGCCAGAACGGTCGGAATCCGCAGATGCAGGTAGCGGTTCAAGCGCCGCGCAACCGCGCGGCCTTCGAGCAGTCGTTCAGCGATCATGTCCGTGACGGAACCGAAACCTCCAACATCGAAGATGTTCGTATCAATACCCGCCGCCGCTGGGCGCGGGCAAGCGAGAAACGAATCTGCCCCAGCGCTGTTTCGCCGGCGGGAGCGGCGGCAAACGACCGCCCGGCGCGCGGGGGTTGCGGCGGCGCCCGGCAGGAGAAGAGGGCTGGACTTCTCGCCCGCAAGCGCTATGCTGTTGCGCGATCGATTCCCACCGTGGAGCAACGCCGTGAACCGCGCGCGAACCCCTTTGCCGCGCATCGCCGTCAGCATGGGCGATCCTGCGGGCGTGGGGCCCGAAATCTGTCTGCGGGCCCTGGCCCAGCGGTCGCTGCGCCGGCTGTGCGCGCCCATCGTCTTCGGCGACGCCGCCGTGTTGCGCCGGGCGGCGCGCGTTTGCGGCCTGCCGGCGCCCGAGCGCGTCTTCGCGCGGCTGGCCGACGCCTGCCGCGCCGGCGCGCCCTGCGTGTACGATCTGCGCGCCGCGCGCGCGGCGGCCGTGCGGCCCGGCGCGCCCAACGCCGCCACCGGCGCGGCCTCGTACCGCTGCTTCACGGCGGCCGTGGCGGCCGCGCGCGCGGGCGCGGCGGACGCCGTGTGCACGGCCCCCATCCAGAAGGAGGCCTGGCGCGCCGCGGGCGTGCCTTACGCCGGACACACCGAGGCCCTGGCGGCGCTGACCGGCGCCGCGCGCGTCTGCATGATGCTGACCGCTCCGGCCCTGACGTGCAGCCTGGCGACCACCCACCTCGGCTACCGCGACGTTCCCGGAGCCCTGAGCGTCGCGCGGATCCTCGACGCCATCGAGCTGACGGCGGAGGCCCTGCGCCGCCTGCGGAGGCGCGAACCGCGCCTGATCGTCTGCGGCTTGAATCCGCACGCCGGCGAGCACGGTCTGTTCGGCCGGCGCGAAGAGGAGCGCCTGATCGCGCCCGCCGTGGCGGCGGCGCGCGCCCGCGGCCGGCGGGTGGAAGGCCCCCTGCCGGCCGACACGGCGTTCATTCCCGCCCGGCGCCGCGCGACCGACGCTTACGTGTGCATGTACCACGACCAGGGCCTGATTCCGCTCAAGCTGCTGGCGTT
>Ga0101944_10006408_pt1 | contig 12546 bp, 10 predicted proteins | sample DewCreD2012metaG_FD_75245 | JGI IMG/M metagenome (GOLD analysis project Ga0101944, IMG submission 75245) | Hot spring sediment bacterial and archeal communities from British Columbia, Canada, to study Microbial Dark Matter (Phase II) - Dewar... ... | reverse complement strand
TCCCCGTCATGCTCTTCACCAACCGACCTCGCTGAACACTCACCTGCTTTCCGCTTTTGCTCGCTCCAAAAATTCCGCTTTTGAAAACTCCACGACAAACTGCTCCTTTTAGGTTGAACCGCGCATCGAACTGCCCCTGGTTCCAGCCATCGCCCCAGAGCACCTGAAAAGCGCTGTAGGGTACCACCTGCGTGCGGGTCAGGTTGGTCACCAGCACTCCGTCTACATACACATCCACCGCGTCTTCGGCGTCCGTGGCGCCTTGCCGCATGGCCATCTTGTAGGTGTGGTAATCGGAATGCACATCCATCGCCTTGATCAGTGTTTCAAGCCAGCCAGGTGCATAGTAGTACGGGCCTTCCGTGCTGTCCGTTCGGAAGCCCAACAACCAGGCCGTCAACCCATCTTGTACGCACATCATGACGTTGTTAATGGAGGAGCTACATATCGTGGACTTTCGCAGAAAACGGGGACATGGTAACGCCGCTATGCGGCCATGGCAAGAACGTTGATGAGGGGGGCCGTGATTTTCGATGGGAGCGGTGTTTTCTCGGAGTCCACGGAAAGCCGTTCGCGCCACAGGGCGCGACGTAGGCAAGCGAGTGCGTCCGCAAAGGAGGGCGTGGCTTTCTGGGGATACCAGGGCAGCGGGATCCACGAGCGGCGAGTCTTTTGCGTTTCCAGATACCAGAGCCAGACCGCGGAGTAGATCCAGAAGGAGAAAGCCGCCGCCCGTTCCGGCCCCGACCCCTTCCAGCACTGCGGGTCTTCCCCGCCAAGGTACTGCTTGACGTTGCGAAAGGTGTCCTCGATCGACCAGCGGCCGGTATAGTCGCTGACAACGGACTCGGGAGTGGCGTTCAGATCGGTGGTGAAGAGGAAGTCGTCTTCCTCGTGACCGTCGGGATCACGGCTGATGACCAGGCGGACGAGTGCCTTGGGCGAGACGGCGTACCAGAGGACATCGAAGGTGAGCCGCAGCCGGACTTGGGGCTTGCCGCGCATCACGACGGTGGCTCGCTTCCATCCGTGCTTGCGTTGGGCCAGTTCTTTGGGGGTCGGGAGTCTGCGGCCTTTCTTACGGGAGCGTCCCTTCTGATGGGGGCGACGTCTCGGCGGGGCGGCGTAGATCGCGGCATCCGAGCGCATGCGGCTGGTCAGGTGAGCGTTGGGCAAGGCCCGGCCGGCCAAGGTCGCATAGAAACCGTCGGCGCTCAGATGCAAGCGCCGTTCAGGAAACCATCCGGCGACTTCCCGCATCATCGCTTCCCCCTGGTCCAACAGCGTTTCCTCGCCCTTGCGGTGCAAGCGGGCGTTGATCGGCAAACTCAGCGGCTTTCCGCCCCAGGGCGGATCGATGCGCACGCACAGGACCACCAGGTTCAGGCCGAAACAGTGCACGACCTTCTGCCCCGTGGAGCGGACTGCATCGCGCCACCAACCGGCCCCTTCCATCTTCCGGCCGGTCTTGTGGAAAGTCGTATCGTCAAGGGTCAGCGGGATCGCGCCCTGCGGATGGAACCGCTCGACCAGGCGGCGGGCCAACCGTTGCCAGAGTTGAACCATGCACCAGGCACCCGCACGGAAGAAGCGATGGTAGGCGTCGTGGGCCTTCTGGCCCTGAGGTTCGGCCAACGGATAGACACGCGTAAGAGTATGCCGCCCCGGACACAGCACCCAGCCGCCCGCCATGCGCATGAACAGCATGGCGGTCGGCTGGTGGAAGCATCCGAGAAACAAGGCCAACAGCGCCGACCACGCGTCGGCCCCGCCGCTCACGCCTTCCTCCTCCGCCACTGGGCGATCCCGGCCAGGGCTTGCCGCTCCAAGTCCGCGCACGCGCTTCGATAGCGCTTCAGATCGTCCCGCAGCGCGGGAAGGTCCTCGGGCGGCATGGTCAACATGCGCGTATGCCCTTTCTCGCTGTACGATAGCGCCCAACTCACATGCGGTTCGCCCTCGGCGCAGTGGCACTGGGGCTTTCCGCAGCGCCGTCGCAGTTGCAGGATCGTCCCTCGCACCATCCCCGTTCCCCGCTGTTCCGTCCTTCTTCCCGTCTTGCCTCGCATGGCGGCACTCCTGTCTGTTAGCGTTACCGCTTACAGACTATGCCCAAAACAGCGTGCAGGGTCAACAGGGAAATCTCACGACACGGGACTGCGGAAGCTCAGATCAGTTGGGGCTGGAAAGTGCGAAAGTCCACTAATAAAGACGGAGGGTTTACCATGATGACAAAACGAGCGGAAATGGTGACTACTAGAATGCTGGCGCTGGCGGGTCTTGCTCTCATGGGGGTATGGGCACCTTCAGTTTGGGCCTGGTGCGTCAATGTGGATTTGAACTATGGCGCAGGGGGGACCTATTCCGGCGTGGGCGTTGCGCCGGATGCGGGAACCTACTGGAACGGCGTGACCGTGCCGTATGTTTGGAACAATCCTCACACGCTTACTTCCGGCCCTCTCCTGGACTCGACGGGCGGAACCAGATCAATCACCTTCACCCTGGCCAACCATGGCGGGTATTACGAAGCCGGCGCCAATTACGTGGGGGCGCTTCTGAATGATTATGCGGCGTTTGAGACCAACATCAACTATGGGATGACGATCAGCGGTCTGGTCGCGGGGGCGTCATACGATCTTTACCTCTACATGCAGAACACGAAATACGGCAGTGCCGGCCTTGATTTCGTCTTCGGCGGGATCACCAATACGGCGCTGAACATCGGAAACGTCGGCTATCTGAAGGCGGGTGGAAACTATGTCGTTTTCACCGGCTTGGTTGCGGACGTTAACGGAACGATCGAGGGAACGCTGAGAACCAAGAATCCAAACCGCGGCGCGCTGAACGGGTTTCAGATCATGCCGACGCCCCGGCCCATGCGGCCGCAAAAGAAGATCGTTCTCGACGATTTTTCGGCCGACTCCTCGGCTTCGTATGTTCGATATTACGGGTTTGGAACCGGGCCGGTCAATTATGCGCGGACGAACGATGTGTTCGATCCGCTGTGGGAAGGGGGTAGCCGGTTAGAACCCCTGATGAGACGATAGCTGCTATCGCGATGCTGTGTGGCACGCTTGCTGCACGTGAAGCCTTTTCAGCGGATGGAGGAGAGCGAATGAGCGCACGTACCGGAATCCATAGGCCAAGAGAGTTCAATGTTCTCGATTACGGAGCGGTCGGCGATGATCACACCGACAACACCGAGGCCTTCTCGGCCTGTCTCAAGGCGATCATGGCGGCCGGCGGCGGCCGGATGGTAATTCCCGAAGGGGTCTATCGCGGCCGGATCATCATTCCCGGCACCAGAGCGTGGATTACCATCGAGATTGTGGGGGCAAGCGAACCGACGCCGATCTTCGGGACGATCGGCGCCTTTTCCTTGCCGACGAACGGAACGATCGTCAAGTGCCTTGCGGAGTCGGGGCCGGCCGTCATATCGGCCCTGAATACTCCCGAGACGATTTACCAAACGTTCTCAGGGGTTTACGTGATTCTCAGGAATCTGCAGATCCGCACCTACGACAATCCAAGCATCGGCGGTGTTGACCTGCGCCACGCTGCGCAATGCAAACTGGAGAATGTCGTTATCAACACGGGCTGCTACAATGTTCAGGCCTCCAAACCCACCCATGAGGGGGCCATCGGGCTAATCACTCCGGCCCTCGACAACGGCGCTCAGACCATTCTACGCAATGTGGTCGTGACCGGCTATTTCACGGGCATTCAGGTCCACGAGCACACGGATGGCGACAATATCGTGGTGGCCTCCAACATCCAGGGTCTGGAGTTTTGCCTGGCCTCTCATGCCTCCCGTTTCGGTCGGGTGGGCGCTTACCGCAACACGCATCACCTGACGGTCTCCGGCCAACACGCCTTCACGATCGAGCAACTGAACACGGAGATGCCGGGCGCGGGGCAGACGAACGCGGAAAACGTCTGGCAAACGCTGGTCAGCGACATCAACGATCCCAAGAACCTGGGCGCCGGCGACATCAATTACTGGGTCGTTCTGGGCGCCAAAGGGCCGGTGGAATCGTTTGTCAAGATTGGCGGCGCCTCGATCCGGGCGCGGCGGATCGGTTCCGCGCCATAGGTCGGGCGCGGGCGCGGCGCGCGCCCTCTTTTCCGGCGGGTCAGGCGGCTCCGCCCTGCCGATTCGGATGTTCGATGTTCGCCTGAATTTCCCGGCGTAAAACGGGATATTTTTTACGCGAATCAGGATAGACGAAACGGGCGGTCCGTGGCGAAAATAGGTGGGAAATAGGAGGGTCGAGCCATCGGCGACGCGAAGGAACCGGAACCCTTGCTCCTGCGGGTTGTACGCGTGCCGTCTGTTTGCCTCGGGGGCAATGCTCCTGGCCGGCCTCGGGCCGGTCTGCGAGGCGGCCGAAAAAACCTGGGTAGCCGGCGCCGGCGGTTGGGGCGGCTACGGACCGGGCAGCGGCGGGGGCCGGATCGCTTTGCACTATACCAACTGGGCATGGCAGGGCATGACCGACCTCAGTGGAAGCTATGGGAACGCGGCGTTCGGGCCCGGCGAGCCGGGCACGCTGTACCTGACGGGGACCGACCTCTTTTCTTCGCTCATCGTGGGGCACAAGTTCCGCTACGCGGGGGCCATGACGAATTGGGAGCCGGAAGGGCTGACGCTCAGCAACGCCACGCTGTGGCTGGACATTTCGAATCTTCAGGTTCGCGTGCGCGGGGACTTGACGCTGTTCAATTCCGAATTGCGGCTCATCGGCGTGGCAGGGCATACGGTGACCAACATCCTTACGGTGGACGGCGACCTGATTCTGACCAATGGAAGCTGGTTGTCTGTGTTCAGCGGCGTGACCAACGAGCCGCCCGAAGGAGCGGAAGTGGTGCGCGTGGGGCGGGACCTGATCGTGGCGACCAACTGCGCGATCCATCCCGTCTCGTGGTTCAGCCTGCGCCGGACCGCGCAAGATCCGTTGGGCGCGACGTCCGTAGATCACGGGTTCTTTTACGATCCGACGGTTCCATTTCCGGAGGCGAACACGCCGGCGGCGACCAACGGGGGTTCGCCGCGTTTCGAGATCGGTCGTAACGCGCACATTCAGGCGGGCGGGTCCATCAACGCCTGGCGCTGCGGCTATGCCGGCGGTTTTTACGACATGTCGCCCTACAACAGGAGCTGGGATCTGGTGCTTTTGGGATACGGACCGGGCGCGATTCAGACGCAGTGGTTCCCGGCGTCGGGCGCGGGCCATGGCGGAATGGGCGGCAAGGGACGGTATGGCACGGGCGGGGGTCCTGCCTACGGCGCCAGCAATGCGCCGGCGCGGCCAGGCAGCGGCGGAGCGCGGAGCGACGGCAACGACTGGTTCGACAATCGAGGCGGCGCCGGCGGAGGATTGGTGCGGCTCAGCGTGGGGAACGAAGCGCGCATCGACGGTCAGATCAATGCGAATGGCGGCGCCGGCGCGGGGGGCAGTGCCGGCGGGGGCAGCGGCGGCGGAATTTGGCTCCGCTGTAAACGTTTTGCGGGCACTGGCGCGCTGTGGGCCAGGGGAGGCGATGGCGGGATGAAAGCTTGGCTTTACGGCGGCGGCGGCGCCGGCGGGCGGATGGCGGTCGGGTATCGGCGGTGGTAGTGGAACGGAACGGCCATCGATGCCGACTCCGTGGCCGGGGGCGCGGCCGGCGGAGGATCCGCCACGGCCGGCGAAGCGGGGACCGTCGTGCTCTACGAACTGCCCTTCAAGGGAACGGTGATGACGGTTCGATGACGGCGCGGCAACCCTGATCCCGCCTCTGGGCATGAGAAACCGAACGGGTGTTTGCCGACCCCAACCTGGCGAAAGGACCGACGATGGCTACGAGTTCACGGGAGATTCATCTGGCGGACGTGTGCCGGAAGTTTCGGGAAGAGGCGTTAGTCCGCCAGGAGCGCCTCACGCGCTTTTGGAACGGCGAGGACATGGGTCGAAATCCGGTCGCGATCGTTCCCTTCCAGTGGTCGCCCCGCCAGATTTACGACAACCCCGCCCTGCAAATGGAGCGCATGGCGCGGTATATCGAGCGCGGCTTGTCGCTTCCCGGCGACTTCATTCCCACGTTCTGGCCCGATCAGGGCACGCTGGCCTTGGCGTCGGCGTTTGGCGGGAAGATTCTCTCCGAGGGCACGGAGGGCAGCCACCGCTGGATCGAGCCGGTGCTATCGTCCTGGGACGAGGTTGACCGTCTCACGCCGCCGGACCCCATCGGCGGCGTGGTGAAGACCGAGTTCGATCTCTGCCGGCGTTTCTTCGAAGAGAGCGGCGAGCTTTGGTGGGTAACGCCGCCGGACATGCAGGGGCCGGTGAACATGGCGTGCCAGCTCATGGATACGTCGGAATTTCTGACAGGTCTCTACACCGACCCCGAGCGTGCCCGAAAGCTCCTCCGTATGTGCGCGGACGTCATCATAAGCGTGTTGGACGCATATCGCACTGAGTTCGGTGATGCACTGCAACTGGTGACCTGGCCGCACATCTGGTTGCCGCCGGGACGCGGTGTCACGCTTACTCAGGATTCAATACCCACTCTTTCACCATCCTTGTATGAGGAGTTTGAGGCGCCGCTGGTTAAGGAGATTGCAGACCATTTCGGGGGCATCTACATCCACTGCTGCGGCCGGTTCGAGCATGTCCTTCCCTCGCTGGCTGCATTTCGGAATCTTATGGGCGTGGACCATGCGTATCCGGAATCGCATGCTGAGAACATTCTTGCTGCTTTGGGAACCGGCATAGTCATCACCTCGAACGTCACGACGCGCGGCGAGCAAGAGTTCCCGACCCGGGACCGCTATCTCGCATACCTTCTGCCCCGGTTGCCGGCGGGCGCCCGACTGTGGACGATCCTGGCGGACGACCAGCCCGAAGCCGTCCTCCGCGCGCTCGATCTCCTGGGGTTGTCCGACCTGCGGGATCGGTACACGCCGGAGACGGACGGAACTTGAAAAATGTTGAATATCTCTGCGGGGAGACCAGACCGTTCCGCCGAGACATGATACGCAAAAGCGTGCATCCTTTTCGGACAAACATCGGACAGTGAACATCGAACATCCAACGTCGTTGTTCGGAAGTCTGTCGTTGGATGTGCGGCGTTCGATGTTGGATGTTCTTGGTTGCGGGCGCAAGCCCCCGTTGGGGCAGAAGGTTAAGGAAAGGACGGATTCAGCCCTAATCTTTTGCCTTATCGTTCCGCCCTGATCCGGATCCTTTGCTGGAAGCTCTGCAAAGGTCAGGCTGGGGCGTCAGTGGCGCCTCAGCAATGGGGTCCAGCCGCGCTTCGCAACTGCGGAGCCGCTCAGCGGCTCCATTTTCACGCTCCGATTCATCTGGAGGCTGTCCTGAAACCCGAAACCTCCCCTTTCTTCTCCCTTGCGCAAAACATGATTTTTTTTGCGCGAAATGTGATAGACGAAACGGGCGGTTCGGAGCGATAATAACCTTCGCAAGCTAGGGTTGTCCTTACATTTCAACCGCAGTAACCGAGGAGGTCGGCTGTCATGAACCGGAAGTGCCTGTTGGCGGGGTTGGCGTTGGCGCTGGGCTGGGCTTGGGCGGCAGGGGCGGTCACGACCACGGCCACCAGCAGCGGCTTGTGGGATGACACGGGCATCTGGGACAACGGGGTGCCGCAGGCGGGCTATACCGCCGTGATCGGCGCGGGCGCGAACGTCCTGCTGACCAACGCGACAGCCGCGCTGGAGTCGCTGACGGTGAATAACACGGCGACGCTGACCTTCAGCAATCTGGGGCTCCTCGCTACTTTCAGTGGCCGAGGGCGGCCGGTGAGGGGAGCTTGCCGGCCACGAAGTAGAGCATGGCGATCATGTTGCGGGTCGTGCGGTAGCCGCGGGCTTTGCGGCGCACGGCCGAGAACACGCTGTTGAGTCCTTCCAGATAGGCGTTAGTGAGACGTTGATCCCAGTGCGCCAGGATGCCCGCGATGTGCGACTCGATCAGGTCGGCTACGCGGGCCATGTGGTGCAGCAGCCAGCGGCTGGCGCGATTCGCTTCGCGCCGGACCCACCGGCACCATTGAGCGAAGCGCGGCGCCGCCTCGGCGGCCGTGGCACTCTCGTAGATCTGCTGCAAGGCCAAGCGCATCTGGTAGGCGCGGCCGGTCTCCAGCATCTCCAGGTCGATCCGCCGCAGACGCCGCCGCTCCTTGCGGGTGAGGTTCTCGGCGTTCTTCAGCCACAGCCAGCGCGTCTTGTGCAGGGCCGCGCGCACCGCCGCAGGGCCGCTTTGCGCTTCCCCTCGGCGGATACGGTCGACCGCCTCCCCCGCCTGCGCGATCACGTGGAACTTGTCGTACACGATCTGGGCGTTGCGACAGTTCTCGCGCGCTCCCTTCGCGTACGCGGCACTCATGTCCATCGAGGCGTGGGTCAAGGCGTGCGGATGGCCGTTGTGCTCCCGCAAAGCGGCGCAGAACTGCGCCCAGGTCTCGCTGTCCCGCTCCGGCGTGGCGAACAGCACCCGGCGCCGGAGCAGGTCGGCAAACACCGTCAGGTACCGCTGCCCCTTCGCCCGCGCCATCTCGTCGACTCCGACGCACGTGACCTCGGACATGTCCACCTGCCCGTACGCCTCCTCCACGTAGCCGAGCACCATCCGCCACATCCGGGTGTCGCTCTCGCCCAGAATCTCCGCCGCCTTCGCCACCGGCATCTCCCGCATCAGCGTCAGCGCAAAGGCCTCGAACTCCTTCGTGAAGTGCTTCGCCCGCCCCTCCCACGGCGGCGTCACCCGCCACACCTTCCCGCACGCCGGGCACTTCCCGCGCGGCAGGTCGCAGACGATCTCCGTCTCCTTCGCAAAGGCGTTCAGGTGCCGCCAGCGCAGCCCCCGCACGTGATCGTGGCATACGACGCCCCCGCTCCCGTCCTCAGGACAGCGCTCCCGATCCCACAGCCGCGGGGTCTCCCTCACGTGCAGCTCCAGCACGCCCCGCTCGCCCGCATACGTCGCCCTCTCCACCACCCAGGCATCGCCCAGGCCCAACAGCTCTTGAAACAGCTTCTCGGGTGTCGTCATGCCCCCCAACCTGCATCAACCGCCCCCCTCCCGGCCACTGGAAACAGCGGGGAACCCAATCTGGCCGCCCAAGTCCAGGCGACCAATGTCACTATCAGCAGCGGCGGCAACGTGACGCATGCAAGCAACACGGACACCAACGACACGGACGGCTGGCAGGTGGATGGCCGGGTGTACATCGTGTGCTCGAACTTCACGCTGGCCGCGGGCGGTACCATCAATGTGGACTACAAGGGGTTTCAGCCCATCGGCTACATCAAGGGCGCCGGCCCCGGCGGCGGTTCGATGCCTGTCAATGGACAGAACCCGGGCGGCGGCGGATATGGCGGCGCGGGGGGTAATGGAACACACGCGGGCGGGGCCGCCTATGGTTCAACCAATGCTCCCGACTGGCCCGGCAGCGCCGGCGGAGGCTCGTACAACTTCAGCATGCCGGGCAGCGCGGGCGGCGGGCTGGTCTGGATTGTCGCGACCAACGCAACCATTGACGGCACCATCTCCGCCAACGGCGCGAACGGCTACACGGTCATTGACGGGACGGGCGGCGGCTCGGGCGGCGGCATCTACATCCAGTGCGGGACGCTCTCGGGAAGCGGCACGATCCGGGCCAACGGCGGCACGGGCGGCAATTACGCCGGCGGCGGCGGGGGCGGACGCATCGCTCTCGACTATGTCAGCGCGGCGTGGACCGGATCCATTCAAGTCAATGGGGCCTCCGGAGCGCCCAATTACGGCTATCCGGCCAGCGCGCGCGGCGGGTACGGAACGCTCTATCTGTCGGACACCACCCCGCTCCAGGGCGGGATCATCGCGAATCAGGGCTACCATCTCTACAGCGCGAACAACCTGTCCGCATGGACTTACGAGAGCCTCGTCATGAGCAACGCGTATCTGGCCTTGACGGCCAGCAACGTGGTGTTCACCGTCACCAACGACCTGCTGCTGCACAACAGCACGCTGCTGATCAACGGCTTCGCGGGCGACACGAACGCCACGCGGATCGCGGCGCGCAACCTGACGCTCACGAACAGCACCCTGAACGTACAGGCGGGGGTGATCACGGCGACCAACGTTTACCTGCGCAACGGCGCCTCGATGACCCACGCGGTCAACTCGGCCGTAACCACGAATGCCGCCGGCCAGTGGCCGATCGACGGCTGGCTGCAGTTCATCTGCGCCGCCGATTTCCTGCTGGACACGGGCGCCGTCATCGACGTGAACAGCAAGGGATACCAGGGGCGCTACGCGACCAGCGGGGCCGGACCGGGCGCCGCCGTCATGAATCCCGGCACCGCCAATCCCGGGGGGGCCGGCCATGGCGGCCCGGGCGGCTCCGGCGGCTATCCCGGCGGACCGGAGTACGACGCGACCAACGCTCCGACGTACCCCGGCAGCAGCGGCGCGGGTTCGCCAAACTACAACACCACCGGCGGGTCGGGCGGCGGTCTGGTGCTCATCACGGCCAGCAATGTGACCATCAACGGGACGATCAGCGCCAACGGTGCCAGCGGCACCCAGAACGTTGATGGATCGGGCGGCGGGTCGGGCGGCAGCATCGCGATCGCCTGCACGCATCTGGCCGGCAGCGGCACGCTGACCGCCAACGGCGGGGCAGGCCGGGATCATTCCGGCGGCGGCGCGGGCGGACGTATTGCGCTGAACTATCAGACCACCGCCTGGACCGGCGCGGTCCAGGTCAATGGCGCCTCGGGATCCCCCAATTATGGCTATCCGGCGTGGGCCTCCGGCACGATGGGATCCCTATACGCTTCCGACTCCGCCGTGCTGTTGGCGGTCATGAGCGGCGTGGGCATCCATTTCTTCAGTCCGTCGGCGATCTTCGCCATGAACAGCCTGGTCCTCACCAATGCCTCGCGGTTCTGGTGCAACATGCCGAACACCAGCATGTCCATCAGCAACGATCTCGCCATTTACGGCAGCGGTTCTTCCCTCGATCTGGGCGGCGCGGCGGGCGACACGCCCCGCACGCTCCTGAGCGTGGGAGGCAACCTGACGGTCGCCGGCGGCAGCCTGATCATGCGCAGCGGAATTACCAACCAGGTCTCGACCAACGATCAGGAACTGGTGCGTGTGAACGGCACGTTGCTGGTGACGAATAGCGGTGCGGTTTACCCCTACTCGTACCAGTTCCCGCCGCAACGGACCAATGCGGGCGGGTCCGTGCGTTTCGAGGTCGGAAATCTGATTGTGGCGGCCGGAGCGACGATCAACGCCAACGGCACGGGGTTTGCCGGCGACCGGGAAGGCTACGGCAACCAAGGCGGGTTTGGACCGGGCGGAGCGCCAGGCTATTGGAACACGGGCGGCGGGGGCCACGGCGCGCCCGGCGGGAAGGGCGGTAATTACCTGGGTGGGGCCGAGTACGGATCCTCCAATGCCCCCGTGCTGCCGGGCAGCGGCGGTGGGTACACCAAACATGGCAGCGGGCCCTGGCAGGGCGGCAATGGAGGTGGGTTGGTGCGCGTCAAGGCTAACGGGACCATTCAGATTGACGGGACAATCAACGCCGATGCCAGCGCGCCTGGACCGTTCGATGGCGGCGGTTCGGGCGGCGGCGTGTATCTGCACTGTTATACGTTCAAAGGCGCCGGCACGATTACCGCCAAAGGAAGCAACGCCGGACAGATATCCGGCGCCGGCGCCGGCGGCCGCATTGCCGTTTGGTACCGGAAGAACGAATGGACCGGAACGCTGTCATACCCGGATTCCGTCGCCCCTGGGGCGCCATACGGTGGGGGGTATATTCCCCTTGCCGGCACCGGGACGGTGTGTTTCGTGGAAATCCCGCCCCCGGGAACGGTCGTTTTGATTCAATAGCGGGGACCAACGCGGAGCCGGCGCGGCGTCTGGCCGCGTGAGCCTGGCTGCTTGCCGGGCAGGGCAGGGGAACAGCGTATCGGGAAGCCGGAACGGCGGGTTGAAGAACCGCCGATCGCCGCGTCCTCTGCCTTCTGCCTGCGTGCGCCCCACCAGCCCACGAGCGCCGGACAATGGCGCGAACAAACGCTACGCCGGCAACTGTGCCCGCCCCCGATCCATCGTCCTCGAGATCGATCTCGCATGCGATTGTGTTTTCGAGGACGAGCACGAGGACGACAGATCGGGGCGCCGGACTCCGAGCAAACGTTTTCATCGCTGTCGGCGACGGGAGCCGATCCCCTGCCGTTGCGCAAAAGAGGATAAAATTAACGCAAATTGGGATTTTTTACTCAGGGCCCGATCGGATAGGCTGCCGGAGTCGTCAAGGTAATGGGACGCGATAACCAAGGAGGGTATGCGGGCATGAAGTACCCGAAACTGCCGGACTACCACAAGCTGCTCGAACGTCTCATTCTGGAAGCGCAACTCAAGACTGAATACGGTGGACTTTCGCACTTTCCAGACCCATCTGATCTGAGCTTCCGCAGTCCCGTTTCGTAAGATTTCCCGATTGACCCTGCGGGTGGTTATCGGCATAGTCTGTAAGCTGGTA
>Ga0101944_10006407_pt1 | contig 12547 bp, 16 predicted proteins | sample DewCreD2012metaG_FD_75245 | JGI IMG/M metagenome (GOLD analysis project Ga0101944, IMG submission 75245) | Hot spring sediment bacterial and archeal communities from British Columbia, Canada, to study Microbial Dark Matter (Phase II) - Dewar... ... | reverse complement strand
CAGCCGCGGCAACAGGAACGGGCTGCGCATGCTGGCTTTGACCTTGTGTTCCGGCGAAGCGAGCACGGCGTTGCGCGTGACTTCGGTGCCCGTCCCCGCCGTGGTGGGCACAGCGATGAAAGGCAGAGACGGCTTCGTCAGCGGACGCCCGGCGCCAATCACTTCGAGGTAATCGAGCGGATCGCCCCCGTTGGTTGCCAGCGCCGCCACCGCTTTGCCCAAATCGATCGCGCTTCCCCCTCCGAGAGCGATCACCAAGTCGCATTTCTCGGATGCCGCAAGCCCAACGCCTTCGCGCGCGGAAGCCACCGTAGGCTCGCCGCAAGCGGTAAATGGCGCCGCTTCCACGCCCTCCGCCTTCAGCGCTGCGCTGAAGTGCGCCGCCCGGTCGCCCGTGCAGCCCACCACCACGAGCGCCCGCCGCCCCATCTGGCGCGCCGCCGCCGGCGCCTCCCCGGCGCGCCCGCTCCCGAACAAGATCCGTCCGGCAGTGGCGAATTCGAACGTCATGCTACCAGCCTTCGTCGGGAGGAAAGACGTTGCTGAACTTCACGCTGCTGCGCGGCTCCGCCATCATATCCGCCACCGTGTCGCGCCACTTCGCATAGTGCGCGGTGGCTTTGTGAGCCGCCGGCGCCTGCTCGTCCCGGTACACTTCCACCAGAAGGAACCGCGCCGGATCGCCGCTTTGTTGCAGCACGTCAAAGCGCGCGACGCCAGGTTCCTGGACGCTGTGGCGGGCGTTTTCGATGCTCGCCTCGCGGAACGCCTCGATGCACTCCGGCTTCACGTGAACGTGAACGTGGACCACAATCATGCCAGACCTCCTCTAAGCGCTCAGGTGGTTGAACACCGCCTTGGCGCCTTCAAGCATAAATGCCACTTCGCTGCCGCAGCCGATGAACAACATGCCGTTGTCGCGCCAGAAACGAGATAATGCCGCGTTGCGGGTCTGCGTGCCCGGCGCCACTCCATGCGCGAGGCAACTGTCGCGGATCTTTTCCATGGCGCCGATCATCTTGGGGTGCTGAAACTCGCCGGGCACGCCGAGAGAAATGGAAAGGTCCACCGGTCCCACCATCACCGCATCGATGCCCTTCACGGACAACAGTTCGTCCCGCATTTCCACCGCACGCTGCGTTTCGATCTGAAGCACCACCAGCGTGTTCTCGTTCATGTGCGCGGCGATTTGCGCGATGTTCACCGGCTCGAAATCCACGTGCAGCGGCGTCAGCCCGAACCCGCGAATGCCTTCCGGCGGAAACTTCGTCCAACTTACAGCTTTCTCCAGCAGTTCCACCGATTCCACACGCGGAAAGATGATCCCCATGCCGCCGCAGTCGAGAGCCCGCGCGACGAGCGAATATTGCAAGTCCGCCACCCTGACCACGGGGCACAGCCCCACCTCCTTGGAGACGCGGCAGACGTCGTACACCGTCTCAATGCCGTAATCGCCGTGCTCGGTGTCGATAAACGCCCAATGAAAGCCTGCCGCTCTCAGAATGCGCGCCACGTCGGGGCTGCGCAGAATTCCATAACTGGTGCCAAATTGGGGTTTGCCCTCTTGGAGGGCTTTCTTCACGTGATTGATGACCATGTCCGGGCGTCGCCTCAGTGGCCATTCTCGTAAACGCGCCGCCATAACGCAAGTGCGGGGCAGAAGCCGGCGGGTGGCTCGGCGGCGGCGGATGGCAGCACGGCGTCAGATCTTGGGCGCGTAATAGCCCTTGCGGGAACGGACCACCAGATCCTTGCGCCCTTTTACCCGGACTTCGAACGGCTTCCACATGCCGTCGGCGACAAGGGGTTCCGGACGGTACAGCAATGAATACTGATGGCGCAGCTCATTGGAAATGTTCTCGAACGACTGCGCGAGGTCCTCCACCTTGAACGGGAAGAAAGACAGCCCACCGGTTTCGCGCGCCAGGAATTTCAGGACCTTGTCGCCGTCCGTCTCCACCCGCGTGATGTTGGTGGAGATGGTGTAGATCACCACGTCGGCTTTCTGCGCCATCTCCAGAGCCTGGTTGCGCGTGTAACGGCTCTGGTTGTCTTCGCCATCGCTCAGGATCACCATGGCGCGGCGGAATTTGTGCATCGGCTGGTCTTTGCTCAGCTTGTCGCGGCAAGAGAAGTAGATGGCGTCGTATAGAGAGGTGCCGCCTCCCGGGCGCAAGCCGCGAATGGCTTTAATCAGCTTCTGCGTATCGTCGGTCAAGTCCGCCACCAGCTCGGTAGCCGTGTCGAAGCTGACCAGCATGCCCTTGTCTTGACCCTTGCGGATAAGATTGTTGACGAATTCCACCGCGGCTTCCTGCTGGAACCGGAAACGGTCGCGCACGCTGTTGCTGGTGTCGATGAGAATGGCAAGGCGCAGCGGCAAATCCGATTCCGCCGTGAATTCCAGAATCTTCTGCGGGCGCTTGGACTCGATCACCTCGAAGTCCGACGCCGTCAGGTTGGTTACAAACCGCCCCTTTCGATCTGTGACCGTGAATTGCAGACCAACGCGAAACACGTCGAGGACAAAGCGGCTGGTCTCCTGCTCAGCCTGGGGCGAAGGCTTAGGCTGGGCAGCCGCAGGCCTCTGCGCCGGGGCGCATAGAACGCCCGCCAAAAGCAGCAAGCTGATAGTCGAGAACCGCTTCATGGGGTCCCCCCCTAACTCGATTATAGGTGGGCGGTTAACCACGCCTCAAGCTCAGGCGGAAGCGGCGCCGTGATCTCGACGCGCCGCCCGGTGGACGGGCGTTGAAAAGCGATCCGGCTGGCGTGCAGAAAGAAACGTCCGCGGTCCGCTTCCGGCTTCGGAGCGCCATACAAGCGGTCGCCCGCCACGGGATGCCCGATGCTCGCCAGGTGCACCCGAATCTGATGCGTGCGCCCCGTACCGATCCTGACTTCGACCAAGGTATGCCGCGCGAAGCGCTGGACGACCCGGTATTCCGTCACCGCCTCCCGTCCGCCCGCCACGCCGGCGGCCATGCGCACCCTCCGCGCCGGGTCGCGCCCTATGGGCTTTTCGATCCGCCCAGAATCTTTCTTCAAGATCCCGTGCACAAGGGCGAGATATGTCTTCTCCACTTTGCGCGATGCGAACTGAGCCGCCAGGCGCCGGTGCGCGGAATCCGTGCGGGCCACGACGAGGACGCCGCTCGTGAGCTTGTCCAAGCGGTGCACGACGCCGGGACGCAGTTCGCCCCCCACTTCAGACAACTTCCCAAACCGGTGCAGCAGGGCGTTCACCAAAGTCCCCCGGAAATGCCCCGCCCCTGCGTGCACCACCACGCCCGCGGGCTTGTTCACCACCACCACGTCTTCGTCTTCATAGAGAACTTCAAGCGGGAGATCTTCCGGTTCAGCCTTTAGCGGCGGCAGTTCACCCGGCTCGAACTCGATGGCTTCTCCGCCGCGCAGGATGGCGCTCGCCTTGGCGGGACGCCCGTCCACACGCGCGCGGCCTTCTTTGATCCAGGCTTGCAGGCGGGCGCGGCTGTGGCCCGGAAGCTTCTCTTTCAAAAACAAGTCCAGGCGCTTCCCCGCATCGCCTGCCTGAGAGTGGAGCCACACACCATCCGTTATAATCCAAAGAGTGATTCAATGCGCCGTAGTACCCGTCGCGGGTTTGGGGACCCGCTTGCTTCCAGCCACGAAGTCACAGCCCAAAGAGATGCTGCCAGTGGCGCGGAAGCCCATCGTTCAGTACGTGGTGGAAGAGCTTGCGGCCAACGGCGTGACGCAAATGGTGTTCGTCACCGGCCGCAGCAAGACGTCCATTGAGAACCATTTCGACTCCGATCCGGAACTGGCGCGCGTCCTGAAGGCGAACAACCGGCACCAGCTTTTGGACGACATCCGTTTTGACGACCTGAATCTGGAGATCTTCTATACCCGCCAGCGCGTACAGCGGGGGTTGGGAGACGCCGTCTTATGCGGGGAGCATTTTGTAGGGGAACGCCCGTTCGTGCTGGCGTTGGGAGATTCGATCATCGGTTTGCACGGCCAATCCAACGCCATTTCCCGCATGACTCAGATTTTCGAGTCCCGGCTCGCCAGCGCGGTCATCGCCGTGGAGGAGGTGCCGCAGGAAGAGACGAGCCATTACGGCATCATCCAACCCGCCGACGGAGAGGGCGAGTGCATGCGGGTGCTCAACCTCGTGGAAAAGCCCGACCCCAAGGACGCTCCGAGCAACCTGGCCATCGCCGGACGTTACATCCTGTCGCCTTTGATCTTCGACCTGATCCGGCAGGTCAAACCCGACAAGCGCGGGGAAATCCAACTCACCGACGCCATTCAGCGGATGTGCGAAGAGGGTAAGCGCGTCCTGGCGTTTAAGCTGCCGAAGAACGAGCGGCGCTACGACATCGGAAATTTCCCCAGCTACTACCAGACATTCGTCGAGTTCGCGCTCGCCGACCCGGATTACGGCGACGAGTTCGCCGCCCATTTGCGGCGGATTCTGGCTCAGTATGATACCGAGCGGGCGGCGGACGTCAGTCGATAAAGCCGCGCCAGGTGTTGCCGTGTTCGTCGCGCAGAATCACTCCGTAGCTGTCTGACACGCCCGAAATGACGTTTCCGTCGGAGTCGCGGAAGCGGAAACGAATGGTGTCGTCGGCTTGGCGTTCGGCCTGCCCCCGCCACTCGTTGCCGAATTCATCCCGCAAGCGCACATAGTCGCCGTCGCCGTGACCTGAGACGGTCTGCCCCTTGCCTTGGAAGCGGAAAAACCCGCTAACGATGCTAGATCGGCCACGCCGGCGCTGGTGAATCATTTCACTTATTCAGATCGTTCAGCGCCCGGAACCGGGTACGAGGGATATTCCTGGAAAGACCTTGGAAATCGCCTTATGCCGGCTTACGGTTGCCGGGCGGCTCCACTACCGGCTTCAACACGCCCGCGCCAATCCGCTTCATCTCTTCCACCAACCGGCGGTACATTTCCTCGTCGCGGTACGACCCGACGATCGCCCCGCCGGAGCCGGCGAAGTTGGCCGAAGCTCCCACACGCCGAGCCGTATGGATCATTTCCAGATTCCCGCTGCTAATCTTGTAGAGCTTGGCTCGCAAGTCAAAGTTGGCGTCGATAAGGCGGTCTAGTTCTTCGTAATCGCGTTCGAGCAAAGCCCGCTTGCCGCGCTCGGCGTAGCTCGCCCAAGTTCTCATCGCCTCTACCACCTCGGGATCCCCGGCGCGCCACCTTGCCCGCACGTCATTGTGAAAGACCTCCGTTCCTTCGCTCAGCGTCGTACGGTAGGCGACGTAAATGTTGGGCAAAAGCCCCGGGTCAAGCCGCACGTATTCGCCATAGCCCCGCGATTCGAGCAATTCCCGGGCGAAGTCCATGTAAACCACGCCTTCGTAAGCCTGAATCACGCGGTCTTGCAGCCCTGCCGGAACCCCTAACTCCTTGGTTTCGGTTTCGAGCACGATATTGGGTTGAATTTCCAAAGGAATCTCGACGCCGTAATACTGGCACAAGGCTCGCAGCGCCGCAGTGATGATGGCGCTTGAGCCTCCCAAGCCCAGCCTCAAGGGGATATTCGACTCGTATTCGATGGTGAAATTCCGTTCCGGCAGTTCGAAGCCCTGCTCCCGGCAATAGTCCATGAAACGGACGATCAAGGCGCGGATGATCCGAATGCCGCCATAGTAGCCGCGCCAGCGAGTGGTCTCATAGAGGTCTTGCAGGTTTTCAAACACCGGCATGTCAGCCTTGCCAGCGCGCAATTCCAGCCGCGCGCTGGGAAACAGAAGGACGCGGGCGCGAAAATTGCGCACCAGAAGGGAGATGGTCTTGCCGTAGTAGCCGTCGCTCGGGTTCCCCAAGAGCCCAGCACGAGCGTAGGCGTATGTCTCGATCATAGCGTCTAGTCTGCCATACTATTCGTCTATGCGGATGGTGGTCCAGCGGGTGTCGGAAGCCTGCGTCAGGGTGGACGGAGAGGCCGTCGGCTCGATCGGCAAGGGTTTGCTGGTGCTGTTGGGAGTCGCGCGCGGCGACGCCGAGCGGGACGCGGATTTCCTGGCTGAAAAGACCGCCGGGTTGCGCATCTTTCCGGATGAGGAAGGCAAGATGAACCGCAACGTGCTTGAAGCTGGCGGGTCGGCGCTGGTGGTGTCGCAGTTCACCCTCTACGGCGACGTGCGGAAGGGAAGGCGGCCAAGTTTTGACCAAGCGGCGCCGCCGGAGGACGCCAGGCGATTGTACGAGTATTTCGTGGAGGCGCTGCGGGCGCGGGGACTGCATGTCGAGACGGGAGTCTTTCAAGCGATGATGCAGGTTCACCTGGTGAACGACGGGCCGGTAACCATTCTCTGCGACTCGCCCGGGCGGTGAGCCGTCAAACTTCCCAGTGCCGGCGGCGCGCCACTTCATCCACCGGACCTGAATCCACAACCCGCCCGCCTTCGAAGAAGACCGCCCGGGCGGCCAGCGCGCGGGCGAAGGCGGCGTCATGGGTGGCCAGCAGCTTACTTTGGGGCAGCGCCCGCAGTACGTCCAGCAAATGCCTTTGAGAGGGCGGGTCCAGGAACGTGGTGGGTTCGTCAAGCACCAGAATCTCCGGTCCCATGGCCAGCACACCAGCGAGCGCCACGCGGCGCTTTTCGCCCGCGCTCAGATGATAGGGCGCCCTGCCTGCCGCCCCTTGCATACCCACTTGCGCCAGCGTCTCCAGCGCCACCCGCTGCGCCTCTTGGGGCGGCAGTCCTTGGTTCAGCGGGCCGAACGCCACGTCCTCGAGGACCGTAGGCATGAAAAGCTGTTCGTCGGCGTCCTGAAACAGGACGCCCACTTTGCGGCGCACGAAATCCAGGTTTTCGCGGCGAACCGGACGGCCGCACACGATGATCTCGCCCTCTCCCCTCAGCAGACCTATCAGATGCAGCAGGAAAGTGGTCTTGCCGGAGCCGTTGGGCCCCAAAAGCGCCACCGTCTCGCCGGGCTCAAGCCTGAAGTCGACGCCATTCAGAGCGAGGGTCCCATCTTCATAACGGAAGCTGAGCCCGCGAACCTCGATCAACGGCGCCACAACCACCCCCCGCCTGCCCGCGCGGCCCCAATCAAGAGCAACGCCCCCAACAAGAAAGCGAAGTCCGCCCCGCCGAACCGCCTCGCCGCCAGGGTTTCAAAGCGCCCGCGAAAGCCCCGCGCGAACATAGCGCGCTGAATCCCTTCGGCGCGTTGATAGGAGCGCGCGAACAGGACGCCCACCGCGCCGGCAGCCGCGCGGAACCGGGCCCCGCGGCTTCCACCGCGGCAGTGGGACGCCAGCCACATGTGTTGCGCCTCTCCGGAGATCACAAAGAGGTACCGGTAAATGAACTGCATCAGCAGAATCAGCATGCGCGGCGCGCGAAACCATTCCGCCGCCCGGCACAGTTCCGGAAACGGCGTCACCGAAAGCAGAAAGATCACGGCGAACGCGGAAGCGTAGCTTTTGGCGGCCAGCGCCGCTCCGCGCGCAGGGTCGCCGGACAGCCAACTCATAGCCGCAAACACGGCGGAGAACGGCAGCACCAGCGCAGCGCGCCACGCCAGTCCCCACACCGGCAACCGGGCGAGCGCGGCCGCCAGGCAAACCAGCGCCCAAGCGGCGGCAACCGGCTCGTAGCGCCCCGGAGGCACAGTGGCAATGGCGACCAGCAACGCCACCACCGCGGCGAGCTTCGCCCGGGCGTCGCGCGCGTGAATAAAGCTGCGCCCCCGGCTCCAGCGGTCAAGCACCACGTGGTGCAATCAGGCTCTCCTCCGCCGCGCAAGCCACCGTCCGGTGGCCCACCCGCAGGCTGAAATGAGGGCCAGTCCGGCCAATCCCGCGGCGGCTTTGCGCAGCCATCCGGCGCGGAAGAAGGCTGCCTCGTAGTCCCCGAACGGCGTTGTAATGAGCGCCTTGGCGCGCGCCGCTACGCCGGCTTCCTCCAGGAAACGTTCCAATCCATCCGGCAGCGGCGAAGCAATCAGTACGCCGAACACCGCCAGCGCCACCGCCGCGCCGCCAAAAAGCCACAACTCCCGCTTACCCGGCGGCGAAATTTCCTGCACCCATCCCGGGCGAATGCCGCGGATGGCGCCGAGCGCCGCCACAGTGATCACGCCCTCCGCCGCCGCATTCACGAAAAACAGTCCCGCCGAGAGAGCCAGAAGTTCCGGCTTCATCGGAATGCCGGATAGCAGCAGTTGCCCCAATGCCAGGAAAGCGCCCACCAGCACTGAGAGCATCCCTCCCAGAAACACGCCCATCCTCCGTCCTCCCAGCAGGCGGTAAGGCAAGTGCGCCGCCAGCACTCCGGCTATGGCCATGTTGAAGATGTTAGCGCCCAGCGCCAGCACGCCGCCGTCCTGAAAGACAAAGGCTTGAATCACCAAGATGGCGGTCATCACCAGCGAGGCAGCCGCGGGTCCCAGCGTGTAGGCGAGCAGCGCGGAGCCCACCAAATGACCGCTGGCGCCCGGCGCGACCGGGAAATTAACCATCTGGGCGGCGAAAACGAACGCACCCATTACCCCGAGCAGAGGGATCCTCGATTCATCGAAATCCTGCCGCGCCCGGCGGGCGAGCAGCCCCACTGCCGGCGCCGCCCCAACATCCAGCGCCAGCCATACGGGTGTGGCCAGAAATCCGTCCGGGATGTGCATACGATCGATCTAAAGGTAACACGATCCAGCGGATCCCGACTTGTTAGAATCCATTCTTGTGAAACTTCTGTTTTTCTCCGACCTCCACGGCGACTTGACGACCCTGGAACGTCTGCTCGATGTAGAAGCGGACTACTACATCGCCTGCGGTGACTTGTGCACCTGGGCGCGAGGGTTTGACGCCACCGGAGCGGTATTGCAGCGCCGCGGCGGCAGGGTCCACGTCTTGCCGGGAAACCACGAAGGGGAGGCGGACATCGAGCGCATGTGCGCGAAGTTTGGTCTTCAGCCTCTCCATGGGCGGGTAATCGAAGACAGCGGATGGAAAATCGCGGGGCTGGGCTATTCCAACCCCACGCCGTTTGACACCCCAGGCGAGTACTCGGAGGAGGAAATCGCGCGGCGGCTGGCGGCTTTTGCCGGTCTTTCCCCGCTGATTCTGGCGTGCCATTGCCCTCCTCGCGGGACGCCCCTCGATCAAGTCCCTTCCGGACGCCACTTGGGCAGTGAGTCCGTCCGCCGCTTCATCGAGCAGCAGCAGCCTAAATGGTTCTTTTGCGGACACATACACGAAGCCGAGGGAGTCGAAGCCCAGTTGGGCGCCACGCGCGCCGTCAACGTGGGCAAGCGCGGCTATCTGCTCGAAGTTGATAAAATAGGATCATGACGCTCGACGAACTCCAACGGGAGTTTGAAACGCTCCGCCAGCAAGCAGAGTCTGTGCGGAGCTATCTTTGACGCCCCATCTAAAGTTTCTCAGCTAGCCAAAATCGAAGCGCAGATTTCCGCGCCTGAATTCTGGAACCAGCCGGAAAAGAGCCAGAAGATCATGCAGGAGCGGAAGCGGCTCGAGCAGTTGGTTTCGGAAGACAAATTTGTCGCCACGGCGCTTTCCGACATCGAAACGCTTTTCGAGCTGGGGAAGGAAGGCGAAGACGTCGGTTCGGAACTCGAACGCGAACTGAAGAATTTCGCCGCGCGCCTCGAGCAAATCGAGATTTCGATGCTGCTTTCCGGAGAGAACGACTCTCGCGCCGCGATTGTCACGATCCATCCCGGAGCAGGCGGCACCGAAAGCCAGGATTGGGCCGAGATGCTCGAACGGATGTACCTGCGGTGGGCTGAGCGGCACGGGTTTAACACGGTGATCACCGACCGGCTCGAAGGCGAGGGCGCGGGCATCAAATCAGTCACCTTCGAAATCAATGGAGAGAATGTCTACGGACTGCTGCAAAGCGAAATCGGCGTTCACCGGTTGGTGCGCATCTCGCCTTTCGACGCCAACGCGCGGCGGCATACTTCCTTCGCCTCGGTGTTCGTATACCCGCAGATCGACGACGACATCAAGATCGAGATCAAGCCTGAAGAGTTGCGCGTGGATGTGTTCCGGGCTTCGGGCGCCGGCGGGCAGCACGTCAACCGCACGGAATCAGCGGTGCGGATGACCCACTTGCCCACGGGCATCGTCGTGCAGTGCCAAAACGAGCGCTCCCAGCACAAGAACCGCGCCTCAGCCCTGAAACAGCTCCGGGCCCGCCTGTGGGAATACGAGATGGACAAGAAGCGCGCCGAAGAGCGCAAGCTGGAAGACTCCAAGCTCGACATCAATTTCGGCAGCCAGATTCGCAGCTACGTTTTGGCGCCCTACCGGTTGGTGAAGGACCACCGCACCAAGCTCGCCATCGGCGACGTGGACCGCGTTCTCGGCGGCGACATCGACTCCCTGATCCACGCCTATCTCGTTTACAAGCACACCGGCAAGACAGCCGGCGACGCCAAGGAAGACTTACCCGAGTAAAATGTTTCCGCCGGACATCATCCAACGGGCGGCTGAAGTGATCCGGCGCGGAGGACTGGTTGCGTTTCCCACGGAGACGGTCTACGGGCTGGGCGCCAATGCGCTCGACGCCCAAGCCGTGGCGCGCATCTTCGAGGTGAAGGGCAGGCCAAGCACCAGCCCCTTGATCGTTCACGTCGACACGGAAGAAACGGCGCGCTCGCTCGCCGCCTCCTGGCCGCCGGAGGCGGACCGCCTGGCCGAAAAATTCTGGCCGGGGCCTTTGACGCTGGTGCTCGAGAAAGATCCAAGAATCCCGGCTATCGTCACCGCCGGGCTGCCTACGGTAGGAATTCGCATGCCCGCGCATCCGGCGGCGCGGGCGCTGATCAGAGCCGCGGGCGTCCCCATCGCGGCTCCGAGCGCCAACCGTTTTGCCGGGGTTTCGCCCACTACCGCGGCTCACGTCCGCAAGTCTCTGGGCGCTAAAGTCGACTTCATCCTGGACGGCGGGCCGACCAACGTCGGGATCGAATCCACGGTCCTCTCGCTAGCCGGCGGGCGGAAAGTTCTCCTGCGTCCTGGCATGGTGACCCGGGAGATGATCGAAGCCGAGATTGGCCCGGTGGAACTGCCTGCCTCCACTCCGCGCCCCGGCGCGGCGCACCCGTCGCCGGGCATGCACCAACGCCACTACAGCCCCGTCACGCCATTGATCCTGGTGCGGGAAGGTAACCTTCCACCGTCGGGGCACGGCGCCTACGTTTGGCGCTCCCACCCGGCGGAAGCGGCGAAAACTGTGCAACTGCCAGACGACCCCCGTGGCTACGCCGCCAACCTGTACCGGGTTCTGCACGACCTCGACGGCGAGGGTTTCGCTTGGATCGCCGTGGAAGCGCCGCCGGAGACTCCCGAGTGGGCAGCCATCAGGGATCGCCTTCGCCGCGCTTCGAATACGGGAACTTGAAGCGGCGGAAGCGCGTAGTCTCATCTGAGAGAGGACGCCATGTTTTGCACAGCCTGTGGCCGCCAACTTCAGGACACGGACGCATACTGCTCCGCTTGCGGGAAGCCAACGGCGCCGCCCCCGCCGCCCAAGCGTTTCTGCCGCGTTATGGGGGAGAAGAAAATCGCGGGCGTCTGCGCTGGAGTGGCGCGCTATCTCGGCGTGGACGTAACCATCGTCCGTCTGGTTTGGGTCCTGTTCGTCCTGCTCCACGGCTTCGGGTTGCTCGCGTATCTGGTGGCGTGGATCATCATGCCCCGGGATGTGGATCTGGCTCACCGCGCACAGTATGCTTGAGCCGGGCTCAGTCCGGCGAGTCAAAAGCAAAAAGCTCTCCCGCCGCCCGGACCAAAAGCTTGCCGGGACCTAAGGACTTGCCCGAGTTGACGAAAAACACCGCTCCGTCGGTGGATTGTCCCGAAGCCAGCTTGGTTTGGACCAGCACGATGGCTGAAGCCGCGGCGGCGGATTTCAGGCGCGTCGAAGAAACCTCCGCCAAGGCAGCCTGCCGGCGAACTTCATAACCGTTGGTGGACCGGAAGCGGGTCATACCATAAAGACCTGCCTCATAGGCGGTGACCAACTTGATCACGTCGCTCCGCCCTCCCCGGCTCATGAAATCGTTGACCACCGCGCGGGCGGGCGTCGCCGGAATCACGGTTCCGTCTTGGCGTTGAAAAGAAAAGTCTTCGGGCTTGATGCTCCAGGAGACCGGGGAACCATTGGAAACCGCCACCTGAATGACGTTGTATTCGCGGAGGTGGAGTGGCAGTTTGGCCCACATCACGGTTACACCGTTCCGCGTAAGTGTCTGATAATGAAGGCCGCCAGACTCGAATTCGATGACCTGCGCGGAAGCGCTGAACGCACACAATAGCGATACATACACCAACCGCGCCGTCATATTTCTCTCATTATGATAGACGTTCAGAGCCGCCTCCCAGTTTTCTTCCGTATAATTGCGAAAGCATGGTCGGGAAGGTCTGGATCCTGTGCGCCGCCTTGGCTGCGTCCGCTTGGGCTGGCGCCGTGGGTCCGGTCATCCGGATCGGTTGGGTGCCCAACCGTGCGGAGGCTAACCCTGAAAACGCGTACCGCTCCGTCGAACGCCACTTGGAAG
>Ga0101944_10006406_pt1 | contig 12548 bp, 10 predicted proteins | sample DewCreD2012metaG_FD_75245 | JGI IMG/M metagenome (GOLD analysis project Ga0101944, IMG submission 75245) | Hot spring sediment bacterial and archeal communities from British Columbia, Canada, to study Microbial Dark Matter (Phase II) - Dewar... ... | reverse complement strand
GGCCGTGCTCCCGCCTTCGGGCGCCTTGTGGCTGGGGTCAATTGTCCATTCCACTTTGCCCTGCTTGGGTTCGGTTGGAGTGAAACCGGCATACCTGGCTTTGCTGTTTCCCAGCCCGGACGGAACCGTGGACGCGACCATGTCCATGACGTAGATATCGCCGGGCTTGGGAGTGACCGGCGACGGCTCGGCAAAGTAAATCCGCTGATGGCCCGGCTTGCCGGCATTGGGGCGGCCGGGGGCCCCGCTGTTGTCATAGTATTTGATCGCGGTGCGATGGGCCAGTTGGTAGCGGCCGTCTTTCTGCTGATAGAGCCGCAACTCGGCGCCATCCCAGAAATGCTCCGGGAAGAAGCTCATATAGCGGGTGTTCTCAATGTACTCGGGCGCGCTCTGTCCTTCCCAGATGAACTGGCCCAGCCGGAAATGGATCGGCTCCATCGAGAACAGCGCGTTCCAGCGATTGGCGAAGGCGGTCTCGCCACGCCAGGGATAGCCCGTCCACGTGGCGGGCGCGATGTTGAGGCCGAAGTTGGGGGGCGAGGCGCGAAGGACTTTGCCGCTCACCACGAACGCGTCCACGCCTGGATCGCGCGCCCCCTTGAAGATGTCGTCCATGTGGGTGGAAGCGGGCGGGAGCGAAGCGGTTTCGAATGCCGGATAGGCGTCCGGTTCGGCGCGCAAGCCCGCGATGGCCTCGCGGCGCCGCTCGACGGCGGCATTCAACTTCGTCATGAACTCCCGGGCTTCGGGCGACTTCGCCAGCAAATCGAGTCCCAGTTGGAACTGCGCCGCTGAAAGCGCTTTCATCATGGCCATGGCTTCTTCATAGGCTTTTTTGTCCTTGGCCGGCGCCGAGAGAAGCAGTTTGGACACGGCCTGATTGGCCGCCTTGAGTCGCGCCTGAGCCTCTTCGCCAGCGGCGCCCCCGGCTTTTTGCGCCGCCGCCGCCTCGGCGGCGGCCTTCAGGGCCGCTTCGCCTCCGGGCTGCTTCAAGACGGCCTCTTGTTGGGCTTTCTGCCGGTCCTGGCTGGCCTGCTTGATACGCCGGCCCAGTTCTGCATACTGCGGGTTCCTATCAATTCCCGCCTGCTTGAGCGCCTTGTTGAAATCGCTTGTGGTCATCTGTTCAATGACGGCATTGGACTCTTTAAGCGCCGCGGCGTGGCGGGCCTGTTCCTCTGGCGACGGCAAAGCCCAGGAGCGCAGTTCGGCGGGATTGGCCGCGCCGGCGGCATGGCCGGATGATGTGAAGAGAGCCACGGCGCCGCTGAACGCGGCCGCGGCGAGGAGCCGCTGAAACTTGTGACGGACGGCCTTTACGTAGAGAGGGCAGATCATAATGTTATCCTTTGCAATGGAATGGATTATTCATTCTCGACTTGACGGTTGGGCGTTGGGAAAACCACCATCAGCGTCGCGTTGGCGTCGCCGATGTTCCTGGCTTGATGCGGCATCTTCGCAGGGATTGTGATGGTGTCGCCGGCTTCCATGCGCGTTTCCGCTCCGTTCTCGATGGTGTGCATAATCACGCCCGACACCACCGTGAGAATCTCGGACGAATTGGGATGGAAATGCAGCGGATTGCTCATTCCCGGTTTGATGACGCATTGGGCCAGCGTCATCTCTGTCGAGTTGCCGAGCTGCCCGCTGGCCAGGAACGTTAATTCGCCCCACGGCGCAGGTTTGCGCTCGGCGTTGGCCCGGCGCAGCACGATGGCTTTTGATGGAGTTTGTGACATGGTTCTGCCTTTCTTGGTTCTCGCGAGGATTGGTTTAAGCCAGTTGCATAATGAAGGGAGCGGGGGCGTCTTGCCCCTGTTTGATTGAGTTTTTCTTTCAATTTCCGGGGGCGAGACGCCCCCGCTCCCTTGCATTCCATATTTTGCAACTGGCTCGGCTATCTTCCATGACATGATCCTCAGAGCGTTTCATTTGATCTTTCGCCTTGCGCGCGGTCCATTCATTTCCAACTCACGCTCCGGCTGGCCTTGATCGTCTCGGCCAGCTTGTGCATGTAGTATAGATCCCCGGCCGCGGCCCAAGGCTCGTCGATCCAGCGCGCCAGTTTCTCTGGCGGCGTTCCGGCGATCCAGGCGTGGGCCATGAACATCGCCCAGGAGTCAGGCGCGACCATCTGGGCCAATTCGGAGCCATGCGGCGTATTATCGGTGTAAGCCAGGAACCAGTTGGCGTGCATCTGCTCGAAGTTGGCCAGATACCGGCGGGCGTCGTCGTCCAGCCCCAAGTCGCGCAACATGCGCCCCACCTCGGGCGTCAGGTCCCAGAAGGCCGGATACGAATGCAGTTGGCGCAATTTGTTGTCGCCCAAAAACGCTTGGGTTGTCCGGTGGCCGCCGTATCGCATGTCCACACTGTGCTGGCTGACTTCGAGGACCTGATAGACGTGATTTTCGGGCTTGCTGTAATCGGCCGACCTCGCAAGTTCGCGGGCGGCAGTCTCGTCGGTGGGAACGGCAAACAATCCGCTGGCCGCGAGGTAGCGTCCATAGCGCGCCAGGGCGAATCGCAGCGCCGCCAAACGCGCCATTTGACCCCAGACGTCGTCGGGAACGGGCTGCTCCGCCAGGCGGCACAGCCTCGCGAATCCTATCAGACCCGCCAGATCGCGGTGCGCGCAGCGTGTCGTTTCCTGATAATACCGAATGCGGACCGGCAGGTTCTCGGATTGCTGACCGCGCGCCCACGAATACTTTCCCTTGAACCAGCCCAACGTGTCCCAGCAGCGGCCCTGCATGGCGGCCTGCGCAGCCTGGCCCCAGAAAGCCAAGGCCTCCGCATCGGGTTTCTCCCCGGTGGCTTCGCAATAGCGGGCTACCCCATAGGCGCGATACAGCGAGGGGCTGGTTTCGACAAACTCAACCGAGCCATGGCGCAGAATATCGGTCCTCTCATACGTTTCGATCAAGGCGGCGATGCCGCGGCCCGCTGCGGGAACGCTCCAGCGTTCGCGGCGGGCGCCTTCCTTGAGGCTCAGGGCCAGAGTTTTGTCCGGCCGATACTTGGCGTATTCGGCCCGCAAGTAGTCGCGCAGGCGCTCCTGTCTGTCCGGCGACAAGACGGGCAACAGATCGGCCAGCAAATACAGCGTCTCGGAGGGGTCGCGCCAGTAAACGGTTCCCCACTGCGGCAGATAGGGCGCCTGGCGGACGTGGATCATCGGGGCGAGATGGCCAAGAGCGAGAACCTTGTCCACCTCGGCGCCCAGTTCGGCTTCGAGTTCCGCCGCGGGGGGCGCCGCTGCGCCCCACGCTTCGCGCGCGTCAACATATTTCCGCAGTGGGCCAAATGACCAGGCATATTGTTCACCAGGGATTTCCATGATGGGGCCGAATTGTGTCGCCATTCCCGTGTCCGCGGGAACGCCGGTGAACGTGATGGAAAGCCCCTGACTGACGGCCAGCGCCAGCATGGCAGGAACGGGGGCCGACGGCGTGGCGCCGGCTCGCACGGGAAGATACGAAAAGGATTCGTTGAACGTCGCGCGGTCAGCCGCCGGATCGAAGGCGACCGTCTCGCGGACATCCACCGGAAACTGGCCCAGCCGCGCCGCCCAGGCGTCGCAGCGACCCTTGACCGACGCCGGGAACCTCGCCAGCCAGCCTTCGGTCTCCGACGCCGGATGCAAATCGTGGCCAAACAGCGGGAGGACGGCCATCCGGCCCATCGCGCCAGCGAACGAAATGACGAAGCGCGGCTTGCCCGAGCCGGCTTTCAGTTCCACCGCCTTGGGCGCGTTGCCGAATACCAATAACACGGGCGCGTCGGCCTGATAGATGGTCCCGTCGAACAGATTGTCCCCAATGAAATCCAAGTCGGAAAGGACGCAGGGAATCTTCGATGTCAGGAACGGGCTGTCGCTGCCATACCAGACAAGCAGCCAGCCCGCCCCAAGCCCATCCACCGGAATGACTGCCTTGCGATGGCTTTCCTGTCCCAGGTTCTGGGTTCGCTCGAATGACTTGCCGGCTTTGCCAGTAGGAAAAGGCGTGACTTCCTGCTGTCCGAAAACGCCGGCGACGACCTCACCATCCGGCCCGGGCGCTGCCCAGCGCAGCGGCTTGACCGCCATCAACGGCGGCTTGGCAGCCTTGCCCTTGGCCCCCTTGGCCGCCGGAATCGCCACCTCTCCAAACAACTCGATCTCGGCCGCCTGGCTCTCCACCAGAATGGCGGGCGACAGCCGCGTAACGGTGAGTTTGAGCACGGCGTCGCTCTGGCTCTTGAAGGTCATCGTGTTGCTGACGGTGTTCACTTGTTGATCGGCCAGCGCGCCCCGCCCATCCAGGCCGATGGCCCCAAGCGTGACGGGACCGGGTTCCAGCCGTGGGCCTTGCAGGGCGCCCAGCACGCTGAATTGAGAACCCAGCAGACTGACCATCGGCCACCCACCGTCTTCGACGCTGAAAGCCAGGCCGCTGACACGATTGTTATCCCGGGCGTCGCCCTTCATACCGGGCGCCGGCGGCGCGTCGGTTTCATCCTGAGCCAGCGCGGCGCCGGGCGCCATCAGCGCCAGCAACGCCAGCGCCATCACGCCAGAGATATGGAAAGAGGATTGCCGGATTTTCATATTCATTCACCACCTTGCCGTTGGCTTGTCGCCGATTCAAGCGGCTCCGGCTCGTGACACACAATCCGGTTGGACTGCCCATCGGCGTGATACAACAACCCGCCCGCGCCGCTGACGGCGTTGCTGCCGCCGCATTGGTGATTGGGAGGTTGACTATGGTAGTGCCAGCCGTCGCCTTTACTCCCCTTGCCGCCTTTAACGCTCCAACGGCGCGTCTTGAAGTCGAAAGCGCCCGTCATGAAGGGCGTCGGTCCCTGGCGAAAACCCTGATGGTGGATGACGAGCGCCAGATCGCCCAGGACGCTGGCGATCAGGTTTTCGTCGGCGGCGCACGTGCCGTAATACATCAAATAGTCTTCGCCATGGCTCTGCATCGGCCCGGGCTTGTCCTCGATGAGAGGCATGAGAATCTGTCCGCTGTCCGGATCCTGAACGGCCCATCCGAGGTAGGAATTGTGGATGGTCATCTTCATGAAATCAGGACACGACCACTGGACGACGAGTTTGCCATCGCGCGTGACTGCCGGCGGCGGTTGCGGCCCGTCGTGCCCCATGAGCCAGCGCGGCAGCGGCGGCAATTCCTTGCCCGTCTTCTCATCGAGGGCGAAGAACACGCGGCGGGCCGGATCGCGGAAGTCCTCGAGGTGTTTCCCCAATCCCATCGCCTCGACAAAGACCCTTTCGCTCACGACCACCGGGTGCGTCCAGCGGAAACTCATGCCGCCCAGCGGCTCCGTTCGCCAAGCGCGCGATCCGTCGGCCGCATTGACGGCATGAACGCGCAGGTCTTCGCTGGCAAAGAAGACCTTGCCCGCGTTCCAGGCCGGGGAATGATCCACGGGCGCGCCGGCGTCGTAATGCCACAACTCGGCGCCGCTGGCGGCGTCGAGGGCGAAGAGCCGGCCCCCGCGATCCACCGCAAACGCCTTGTCCTCGGCCAGCAGAATGGCCGTGCTGAAGCCGTGGCGGCGCCGCGAATCGAACGTCCACAGCGGCGTGCCGTCGCGCGCGTTCAGCGCATAGGCCTTGCCGTCCATACAAAGGAACAACAGGCGGCCCGAAGCGCAGCCGGCTGTGTGCAGGATCGGGCCGCCGGCCTGAAATGTCCACTTCACCTCGCCCGACTTCGCATCCAGCGCGAACATCCGCCCGTTCTTGGTTCCAATAAAACACAGCCCCTCCGCGACAATCACCTGCGCCACCGGCGCGATCTTGTTGTCTATGTCGAAGTCCGTCAGGAACGCCACCCACTTGAGCCGGCCCTGCGGCGGGTCAAACTTCATCGGCGAGAAGTTGGTCCGCTGCGGCGTATTGCCCAACTGCGGCCACTCCTGGTCCGAAAGGTTCTTGTGGATGTCAATGGCTGGTCCGGGCGTGTATTGCCCGATTTCGGTGGGCAGATAGTCAGGATAGATGAGATTCTTCTTCGCAGCGACATCGGTCAGGCACAGGGCAAGGATGCACATCCATAGAGAGACAGTTTTTCTGGATTTCATTGCTTCTCTCCTTGAACAGGGTTTTTCGGTTCCTTTCCCCAAAAGATCATCCCGCTCCGGCACGGTTGTCAAACTCCAATCCCCCAGCGGCACAAGGCGACCCCCATCCATCAGCCTGCAAGGGCTGGGTCCTGTTTGTCGTGCGCCTTTCAGGACGTTCGATATTCACCCGTCGCCAGCGGTTTCGACCACCGTCGTTCTGCGAAATGGGGTTGACTTGGGCCGCGCCGGGCGGGCAGCTTCCCCCGGCAGGGCGGCTGATTCCGCCTGCACTCTGAAAACGCGACTTCGGGACGACCCTTCATGAAACACAACTTCACATATATCCGGGCCGCGGCGGGCGCGGGGGCCTTGATCGCGCTGGCCAGCGGCCTGTTTGCTGCGGGCGCCTGCGCCTCAAAACACGCCCCGCCGCCCCCGCCGATGGCCATCCGGCTGGCCGTGCTCGACTTTGCTCCGCCCTCGGCGGCCTATCATGACAAGGGCTTCAACTACGCCCGCCGCGAGGGATGGTGGTTCGGATCGGAAAATATCTATTCCGAGGCCAGCGTCGGCGTTCACGCCGCCGACGCGATCTCGCAACGCCTCAACCGCGCCGAACTGATCACCGTCTATTCGCGCTATGACTTCCGGCACTACATGGCCGACAAGGCCGACCGCCTCCGCAAGCAGTTTTCCGACCTGACCGACGCCCAGATTCACGCGGCCCTGAGCAAGGCGCTGCAGGATAATCCGCTCGAGATCGGGCGCGAGCTCGAAGTGGACCGGGTCCTGACGGGTCAGATCCTCGACGAGCGGATGTCCATGAACCGCACTTCAAAGTTCTGGAAGAGCCACGTCGCCGTCCGCGTCGTGATGTGGGACGTCGGCAAGCGCGACGTCGTCTTCGACCACACCTTTAAAGTCTCCAAATGGTTCGCCTCCATGCAAATGACGCTCGAATCGCTGGCCGACGAAGTGGCCGGTTATCTCCGCAGCAACTACGGATACAAGTAAGGCGCCGCGCCGGGGACGCCCCGCGCCGGCCCGAGCCGCCCGCAGATCGACACTCCGAGGACTGACGTGAACATGGCAGAGCATCCAGACACCGCGCCCGCCGAAGACCCCTTGGGCATGACCCCGCGGGAAATCGTGGCGCACTTGGACCAGTATATCGTCGGCCAGACAGACGCCAAGAAGATCGTCGCCATCGCGCTGCGCAACCGCGCGCGCCGCATGCAACTGGGCGACGAGATGCGCGAAGAAGTGATGCCGAAGAACATCATCATGATCGGGCCGACGGGCGTCGGCAAGACGGAGATCGCCCGGCGCCTGTCGAAAATGGCCGGCGCGCCGTTCGTCAAGGTCGAGGCCAGCAAATACACCGAGGTCGGCTATGTCGGCCGCGATGTTGAAAGCATGATCCGCGAACTGGCCGACCAGGCCGTCGCCCTGGTCCGCGACGAATGGATCGCCGAGATTGACGACGTTGTCGATCGCCGCGTCCGCGAGCGCCTGATCGAGATTCTCGAACGCACGCCCCTGCCCTCGAAGGCCGACGTGGATGCGCCGCCGCCGCGCCGCCGCGCCGCCTTCGTCGGGTCGGCCGCGGGCGAAGTCGTCGCCGTCGATCCCAACGCGCCCGTCTCCGCCGCCGGCGAAGACGACGACCTTCCCGCCTGGACCACGCGCCCGGAGCTCGAAGCCCTGCTCGACAGCGGACGGCTCGAAGATTTCGAAATCGAAATCGAGATCAAACGCCCGGCCGCGGCCATGATGCTCGGAATGCCGATGCAGCCGGGCCTGGAGGAAATGGGCGTCAACCTGCAGGAGTTCATCAACCAGATCGCCCCGCCGCGGGCGCGCAAAAGCCGCATGGCGGTCGCCGAAGCGCGGGAAGCCATCCGCGAGGAACTGATCGACACGATGCTCGATCAGGACCAGATCAAGCGCGAAGCCGTCGCCCGCGCCGAGGAGCGCGGCATCGTCTTCATCGACGAAATCGACAAGGTCGCCGGCCGCGGCTCCACCCACGGCCCCGACGTCTCCCGCGAGGGCGTCCAGCGCGATCTGCTGCCCATCGTCGAGGGCACAACTGTCTTCACCCGCCACGGCCATGTCCGCACCGACCACATCCTGTTCATCGCCGCCGGCGCCTTCCACGTCAGCAAGCCCTCCGACCTCATCCCCGAGTTGCAGGGACGTTTCCCCCTGAGGGTGGAACTGGGCGCCCTCACCGCGCAGGACTTCATCCGCATCCTCAACGAGCCCACCAACGCCCTGACCCGCCAGTATCAGGAACTCATGGCCACCGAGGGCGTCACGATCGCCTTCACGCCCGACGGCATCGAGGAGATCGCCGACTCGGCCTTTCGCGTCAACGCCGGAACCGAGAACATCGGCGCGCGCCGGCTCTACACCATGATGGAAAAGGTCCTGGAGGAGATCAGCTTCAACGCGCCGGCCATGCGCGGCCAGAGCGTCACCATCGACCGCGCCTTCGTCAAACAACGGCTGGGCGGCATCATTCAGAATGAGGACTTGAGCAAGTTCATCCTCTAGCAGAGCCGGCCGACTGCCATCGCAGGGGCGCCGGGCGGAGCGTCCGCCTGCAAAGAGGCGTTTCGCCTCCTGCCGCAAGAAAGGTTTGACCCCGCCGGCGGGGGGCGACTAGGCTCTCGCGCTCTTGTGTGCGCGGATTCAAAGGGCCGCCCGCGCCAGACTTCATAGGAGATCGCATCATGGGCAAGACGTATAAGATCGCCGTTATTCCCGGGGATGGCACCGGCCCCGAAGTCACCGCCGAGGCCGTCAAGGTCTGCCAGGCCGCCGCTGCCAAGTTCGGCTTTAAACTGGACCTGACGCATTTCGACTTCGGCGGCGAACGCTACAAGCGCACCGGCGAAACGCTGCCCAATGGCGCCAGCGACGAGCTGCGCCAGTTCGACGCGATCTTGCTGGGCGCCATCGGCCACCCCGACGTCAAACCCGGCATCCTCGAAAAGGGCATCCTGTTGCGCCTGCGCTTCGAATTGCAGCAGTATATCAACCTGCGCCCGGTGAAGCTGTATCCGGGCGTTTATACTCCGCTGAAAGACAAAGGCCCGGCCGACATCGATTTCGTCGTCGTCCGCGAAAACAACGAAGGCCTCTACACCGGCTCCGGCGGCTTCCTGAAAAAGGGCACGCCCGAGGAAGTGGCCATTCAGACCTCCATCAACACCCGCGCCGGGGTGGACCGCTGCCTGAAGTTCGCGTTTGAACTGACCCGCAAGCGCGCCAAGAACCACACGCTGACCCTGTGCGGCAAGACCAACGTCCTCACCTTCGCCTTCGACCTGTGGGAGCGCGCCTTCCACGAAATGGGCGACAAGCACTACAAGGACATCAAGCGCGAATACGCCCACGTGGACGCGACGTGCATGTGGATGGTCAAGAATCCCGAGTGGTTCGACGTCATCGTCACCGACAACATGTTCGGCGACATCATCACCGACCTGGGCGCAATGATCCAGGGCGGCATGGGCATCGCCGCCGGCGGCAACCTCAACCCCGAAGGCGTCTCGATGTATGAGCCGATCGGCGGCTCGGCGCCCAAATACACCGGCCAGAACGTCATCAATCCGCTGGCGGCGATCTGCGCGGGCCAGATGATGCTGGATCAGTTGGGCGAGACGGCCGCCGCGCAGGCCATCGAGAAGTCGGTGATGAACATCACGGCCCACAAACTCAAGAGCCTGTCGGCGGGGAAGATGGGCTACTCGACGACCGAAGTCGGCGACCTCGTGGCGGCGGGGCTGTAATCGCGCGTTCGACTATTCGCAGGCTTTTTCCAGCAGGCGCAGGAAGACGGGCAGGTTGACGACGCCTCCCTTGGGGCTATCGATGGGCTGCGACGTCCTCGTGATGAGGAAACGCCGCGAGGCCCCGAGAAGGTCGGCGGCGCGATTCAGGCGATCGAAGTCTTGCGGCGAGGGGCTGGCGGTCAGCTTGATCTCGATCGCCCACAACGCCGAACCTGACTGGAATACAAGATCCGCTTCCAGGCCGTCCACCGAGCGGAAATAGTGCGGTTCGATACGCCATCCCCTTGCGTCCGCCAGTCCCAATATCTGCTGGATGACGAAGCCTTCCCAACTGGCGCCCACCCACGGCTGGCGCAGAAGATCGTTCTTGTCGTGAACTCCCAACAGCGCGTGCATCAGGCCACTGTCCCGCCAATACACGCGCGGCGAGCGAATCAGCCGTTTACGCAGGTTGGGAAGCCAGGGCGGCAGCCGTCGCGTGAGAAACGCCCCTTCGAGATAGTCGAGATAGCTGTTGATCGTGTGATACGTGAGGCCCAAGCTCTGGCCGATTTGGGAAGCGTTCCAGTTCTGCCCGTGCATGGCGGCGATCATGTGAAGCAGCCGCCGTGTCACGGCGGGCTTGGCTGGCAACCCCCAAGACGGCAGGTCGCGTTGGATCAGCAGGTCGAGGTAATCGCGTTGCCATTGCGGAAAACGGGCTGGTTTCAGAATCCCACCATCGGGGAATCCGCCCCGCAACCACAACAGGTCGGCTTTGGACGCAGGCAGTTCAACGCTCAACAGCGGCGTGAGCTGGGTTATGGCCAGACGTCCCGCCAACGACTCCGAGACGTGCCGCATCAAGGCGGGCGAGACGGATCCCAGCAGCAGAAACCGCCCGTTACGGCGGCGGTCGGCGTCAATTGTGCCGCGCAGACGCGGAAACAAATCGGGCTGGTTTTGCGCCTCATCCAGGACGATCAGGCGGTTTCCGGCCGTGAGTTCCTCCCACTGGAAATCCAGACGAAGCGTGTCCGGAGGCTGTTCGAGGTCGAAATAGAGCGACGAAAGCGACCGCGCCAGCGTCGTCTTGCCCGATTGACGAGGCCCGCTCAGAAGGACGGCCGGATAGGCGCTCAACCGATCAAGAAGCAGTTTCCGGATTGCCCGCGTGACCATGGACAAATAGAAATCGATTTCTATTTGTCATGCAAGCCCAAAGTGCGGGTTAAAAGCACGGGATAAAAGTATGGGATCAATGCGCTTCCTGGCCTTCGTGGCCGTTCGATTTGAGCCGTCTCCCGTTGAGAGGGCACACGGGCGGCGCGCTTAATGGCGGGGGGACGTCAAATCCGCTCGCCGTGTTGTTCGACAAAGACGCGAAGGGTGTCGGGCAGGCGACGCCAATCCTGGACGTCCACCAGAATGGGGAGATTCGATTCGGAGAAAGCTTCCTTGATGGCGCGCAGCGTGCGCGGCTCGATGGCCTCCGGCGCGCGGAGCGCCAGATCGAGGTCTGAGAACTTCCTCGCGCCGCCGGTGACGCGCGAGCCATAGGCGCGGACTTCGCAGCCAGGCGCATGTTCCGCCAGGATGCGGCGCACTTCGGCCAGATGGCCAGGGTCAAGATCAATCATTGGCCACCTCCAAGCGCGACAGCAGCGCCTGCGCGTCGTGAATGAAACGTTCGGCAGCCTGAAAGACGCGCTCCGCATCTTCTTCGTTATACGTGTGCGACGTGATGTTGCGGCATTCGGCGTAGTCGAACCAGCGCTCGGGCGAGGCGATCAGAGCGAGTCTGGCCGCCTGACGGAAGAGGTCTTTTCGAGTCACGGGATCGGCGTCCGCGGGGGAGGAATTGAGCCGAATCCACCGTTGCATGAACTTCCAGCAGAGCTCATAGGTGAATTCAAAATTCTGAATGACGCCGGCGCGAATGGCGTTGCGCGCCTTTTCGTCGAGGCGCAGCATGAGGGCCTGATCGTGGGCTACGGACAGGGCGTCCGACAAAGACTGAACCGCGCCCCGAAGGCTGGAGAGATCAAGAAGCATGGCGCCGTGTCTGGGGGGCGCTCGACATTTTAGCCGTCCTGCGGATTGCGCCCGCGACCTTGGAGAAGTAGAAATCACTTTCTGCTTGTCATGCAAGCGTTTTCCGCAAGCGGGGTCTGTCAGCGGTTTTTGCAAGCCTTCCCCAAAACATCGACTGGGGTCTGTTTATGATCACAAACCGCGAAAACTGGCTGCGCACCGTGCGGCGGACCAATCCGCAGTGAACTCCCCACAGCATCAATCTGTAGATGCCGCTGTAGATTTCGCTGGGCGCCGAACTCGAAAAGATCTTCCTGGGCCTGGAATATCCGCGCGGCATCGAGAATCTGGCCGCCGTTTTCAAGGATCGGCTGTGTATCGACCTCGACTTCAACCGGCAGAAGGCGCTGCAGTCTGGAACGCCGAAAGAAATCCGGGTTCTTCACAAAGTTTTGTGCAACGGTCCGTTGATTATGTCCCGAAAGCGTCTTCCAACTGCGGCGAAGAACTTGGCGGAACCATCGAAGCGTTCGACCGACCGTCGCGAAGCGCTTTGGAGTGTGGAGGCTTGCCTCCGCTATAGAGGGTTTGGCAGGGTGGTCAAAAGCGGAGGCAAGCCTCCACACTCCAAAGCGCTTCGCGCAGATACGACCGTTGATC
>Ga0101944_10006405_pt1 | contig 12550 bp, 10 predicted proteins | sample DewCreD2012metaG_FD_75245 | JGI IMG/M metagenome (GOLD analysis project Ga0101944, IMG submission 75245) | Hot spring sediment bacterial and archeal communities from British Columbia, Canada, to study Microbial Dark Matter (Phase II) - Dewar... ... | reverse complement strand
GGCCTACGGGATTGACGCTGTCGATCTCCAGCAAGCCGAGGTTCGCCCGCTGGCCCGCGCCGCCGGTTGGCTCAAACCGCAACAGATGGCCATGGCGCGGCTGAACATCAGCTACCAAAGCCCGGCCTATCGCGGCAAGCTGCGGCTGACGGCGCGCACACCGGTGGTTACCTGCGAAACGATCTCCAACGTTCGCGTTACCGGACGCGCGATCGAAGAAACCATTCTTCTGGAATATCGCATCCAGCAAGCGGGCATCCGGTTGGTGAAGTTCCAGCTTCCGCCGCAAGCGGCCGGCTGCCGCGTGCGCGCCCCGATGGTGCGCCAAAAGAAGATCACGGGCGAGCCGGGCAAACCGATCGATGTCGAAATCGAGTTCCAAGAAGAGATGATGGGCCGGTTGCTGGTGATCGTCGAGAACGATCGGCTGCTCGAGCCGTCGGCCGTTCACTCGGCGCCCATTCCCCGCGTGGCCAACGCCCAGGTTCTGCGGCAGTACATCACGCTGGAAGCGTCCGGGCGCGACGAAGTCGAAGAGGTCGGGCCGCTGGGGGGCGTCGAGCGGCTCAGCCGCAATCTGGCGGAATACCGGTTGCTGGCCGCCCGCTTGCCCGGCCGATTGGATCAAGCCTATCTGATTCGCGGCGATTCGCCCGACGCACAACTCCGCTTCCGCACGAAGAAGCGCGAGGCGGTGCAGACTGCCGGAGCCCGCATTCTGCTGGCCGAAACGCTGCTTCTCGTCGATCCGGCCGGCGCCTACCGCGCGCGGCAATCGTACCGCATCGACAACCAAACCGAGCCTTATCTCGATGTCGAATTGCCCGAGGGCGCCTCGCTGTGGACGGCCGCGGTGGCCGGCGAGCCAGTCAAGCCTTCGCGCGGCCCTTCTGATGCGTCGTCGCGATTGGTTCGCGTGCCGCTGGTGAAGACGGCCGCCGGCGACCTCGACTACCAAGTGGTGTTCACCTACGGCGGTCAGATGGCGCCCCTGGGCGGCATTGCGTCGATCAACTTCCCCTTGATGCGGGCGGCGGGCCTGAAGCCCGAGTCGAGCGTCGTGCGACTCTGCGTGCCGAAGCAGTTCCGTTGGGTGCGGTTTGCCGGCACCATGCGGCAGATTACGGACGAAAAGCAACTGGCCGGAGAGTACGAGAACTACTACGCCAAACAATTGGAGAACCTGAAACAATCGCTCAGCAGCAGCGACTCGTATTCGCGCATCCGTGCCGCCAATTCACTGCAACTGTGGCAAATGCAGTTCGAGGCCGGCCGACAGGCGGGCGGGCCTGGTGAGCATGCCGCGTTGCAGGAACAGCTTCGCGGCTACCTAGACTCGTCGCAAGTGATCGTCGTCGATGACGCCGATGCGATGGCCCGCAACGACAACCGTCTGAATCTGAACAACTCGTTCGCCGAGCAACGCAACGAACGAGCGAAGAACGTCGTGCAGGGCGTGGGCGGGAACTGGGACGTGGCCGCCGCGACTCCTAAACAACCGTCTTCGGGAGCAAGAACCCAGTTCAATGCCGGCTGGTTCGCCACCAACGGACTGGCCCAGGCCGCCGCGCCGCCGGAAGAACCAACGACTGCTGCCCGCGCGTCGCAGGCGGGTGAAGCAGGCGCGAAGACGGCGGCCAAACCCATTGGCCAGGTTCTTTGGTCCGGCAAGGGTGAAGGCAAGGGCGAAGGCAAAGCTCAGGTTGACGAGCTGAAGAACCCCGAGGTCGCTCAAGGCCGCGCCAAGAAGCGGCTGGCCGAGATTCAACAGGAACAACAGATGGACCTGAGCCTGGTCCAGCAGCCGCAATCGCGGGCATCGGACGAGCAAAACCTCCAGCGATACAACGAGCGGCTTCAAAAAGACCAAAGCCGGCAGATCGCTCAGCAGATGCCCGACTTGGGCATCAATGCCGCGCCGAACAACCAGCCGCTCGGACCATCGGGCGGAGTGGGGATGGGCGGCCTCGGCGGCGGTTTCGGCGCCAATGCGGATGATTCGGGGGCGCTGAGAAAACCGCAAGGGCGCGGCGGCGAAACGGCGACCACTGCGAATGAAGAAATGCCCGGCGACGCTCTCGGCCTGGCGAGCTTGGAATTGGCAATGCCCGAGATCGACCCGAATCGCTACGAAGTGTTCCGCTTCACCACGCCGCTGGGGCAAACCGAATTGACCGGTTGGGCCGTCTCGCGCGAATGGGCCCGAACGGGCAGCCACCTCGGCCTGACGGCGATGGTGGTGCTTCTCGCCTGGCTCGCCATCAGCTTGGTGCTGGGCGGGGCGGGGCGATGGATCCTCAGCCCCGCCGGCGAAACGGCGATGATCTTGGCCGGATTGGTCATGCTGGTGTTCGGCCTGCTGCCGGTCGCCGGCTTCCTGATGATGGTGATCGGTTTGGTCCGAAAGCTCGCCCGCGTCATCCGACGTTGGTTTGCCGGGCGCAATCCGCCGGTTAAGGCCGAAGTGGTCGTGTGACGACAAGCGACCGCCTACCTAGAATTGCGAAAACGGAAACCGGTTCAATGGGGGACCGCACGCCATCAGCCGCTTCGCTGCGCCGGCGGCCGCATTCGCAATTGCTTGGAACGATTGGGCCGCCGTGTTTCCCTCGCTCGGCGCCGGCCGAGTCGAGGAAGATCAACCGCCGGCGCCGCGCGCGATTCGCTCAACTGAACAATGCACGCAACGGCTCGATGCAGTCGCAATCGAAGGCGTATTTCAGCGAGAAATGCGCGCCGATGGCGATGAACACCCAACCGGTCGCGTATCGGGCCACCCATTCGACCTTGCCCAAGGCGTTGTAGGCCTTCCCCAACGACTGGGCGCTATACGCCAACAGAAACGCCACCAGAATCACGGGAATCGCCGTCCCGAATCCGTACACGCTGGGCAACAACACGGCGCTTCCCGCCGGGAGGACCTCCGGCAGACTGATGCCCACTTTGGCCAACACGGCAACGATCGCGCCGGATTCGGTTCCCATCATCAAAGTGACCAAGCCGAAGAACAGTGCCGCCGAGGTTGGGCAAAAAGACAGTGCGAAAAGCATTCCCAGCGGCAGCGCGCCCCAGACACCCATGGCATCGACCCGTTTCTGAATCCCCGCCGAAATCATCGAGCCGCCGCTATTGATCGACACCAGCCCGAGCAAAAACACTCCGAGCAGCAGAAAGACCGGTCCGAGCACTAAGTGCATCGACGATTGCAAAAACCGCGAGACGGCCGGTATCGAAGTCGTCGTAGCCACCAAAAACAGCGCCAACGACAAATAAACAACGCACCGCCCCAGGGTGTACAAAAACCCCGCCCCGATCACCGCCCGCGGATTGCCCACCTTGCGGCCCACGTAGGAGACGGCTGCAATGTTCGTAGCCAACGGACAGGGACTGATCGAGGTCAGCACTCCCAAATAGAATGCCGCGATCAGATATAAGACATACGCAGTCATTGGCTCGCTCCCTCTCGCCTATTTGCCCATCGTTCCGTCGTGTTCATCAACGCAATGCGAACAAATCGTTTGCAATCCTTCGAAACTCCACCGCAAGGCCGGCAGCCGCGCCCTCAGTCGACAGAAAGGCAAGCGCGCAGGCAGGCTGTCGTGCGGGCGACAATCGAGCGGCAATCCGATGATTCGCGCCGCAGCCTCCCGCCGGGGCCGGCCTATTTCAACAGCCCGCGGACGTTGCTTTCGACGTAATCGAAAAACGCTTGCTTGTCGCGGACTTTCACCCAAATCTCATCGAGCTTCTTGTACGACGCGACTTTGTTTCCGCGCACTTGAAGCACGATCAACGTCGGGCCTTCGACCTTGTATCCCTTGGCAAGCGCTTCATTGGCCGGGTTCTGGAAGTCCACATCGTGCAGTTCGACTTTGCCGCTTTTCAACTCTTCGGCAAAAGCTGCGCGGACCGCCTCTTGCGTATAGCCGCCCATCTTCTGGCAGGTGGGGCATCGCTGCGTCCGATGAAAATAGACGACGACCACGCGATCCTGCGGCTGTTCGGCCGCCGCAAGCATCGGCATCGAAGCCGCGAACATCGAAACCGCCGCAATCGAAAACGCAACCGCTCGGGACACCCTCATCGCTTTTTCTCCACCGAGTTCGCAAAACCTGCAAGCAAACACCTGCAACCAAAGAAAAACACTCATTCCGGAATCGGAATCGACGGCGCCGCCGGAGTCTCCGACGGTTGAACTGTCGGAACCGGAACTCGCAAAGGCGACGGCGGCGCCGGCTCGCCGGCGCCGCCCGTTGCCGGGTTTGCCGCCGTCGCGGAGTTTGAAGCAGACAGCATCACCGCGATTTCGTCGCGGATGAACTTAGCGAATTTCGCCGGTTCGTCGTACAGCCCCCACACCTCGTCGAGGCGCTTCCACCGCTCGATTCTTCCTTGATTCATTTTGGCCAGCACGACGACCGGAAGTTGAATGTCGAACTCCTTCACCAGGGACGCGGCGGCCGGGCTCTCATAATTGAGCACTTCCCAAGAAATTTCACCTTTGGCCATTGCTTCGGCAAAATCGTCCTTCAACACCTGATGCGTCTGAGTCTCGATCGCCCGACATGAGGGACAACGCTGTTTGCCATGGAAATAATAGACCACAAGCCCCTCGCGGTGCTCCGCCGGCGCAGGAGTAACGCCTTGAACGGCCGCGCCGCCGCCCTGCTTGCGAATCGCTTCGAGTTCCGCGGCAATCTTGGCCAACGTCGGTTCGAGCTGCGCGGCGGTTTGCAAATCGAGCGATCGGGCGATCAACACCACGATCGTCGCAGCAAACAGCGAAATCAAACAGACCGCTACGGCATTCTTCAAATCCATGACGAACATCCCTTCTCCGGCTCGATGTCCTTTCGTGTCCGGTTCGCTTCAACAAACCGTCCCCGCGGAAACCGCGATAACGGGCAAGCGGTCCCATCGGGCGACATGCGCTCGGCCGCTTCGCTATTCCACCGGCCGATGCTCGCGTTGCGTGAAACTATTTGGCCGCCAGCAGGGCCTCTCCTCGCTCGACGACTCTGGCCACGGCCTGCTCGCTGGTCGCGGTTTTTCCTTTTTCGAAGCCCAGGTCGCTCAATTGCAGGTGCTCGAAGTCGGCGAAGCCGGCCTGTTCGAGCGTTTTCTTCGCGCAATTCAGCGGGCAACCGTCGATCGCCAAGAGGGCCCGCGCCGACCGAGTCGTTTCCATAATTCCGCTTACTCGGCCGCCGACGCCTGCCAAGCAGAACATGCGGCCGACGCCGCGTGCGGTCATTTCTCGCGCCGCCAAGTCTGCCAGCCGACCGACATCGGCTGCGCCGGAGCAGGCGAAGATTAACTTCGGCGCTTCTCCGCACTGACAGACGGGTTGTTTCGCACTTGCTGAGCTTTCCATGACACATTCCTCTATTTCGGAGCAGAAGTCACACTTTTTGTCGTTGGGTGTTTCGCCCCGCCGAAGTCGTGACAGACCGAGCATTGCATCTTGCCCATCGCGTCGCCGAGTTCCCGCGGCCCGTGGCAGTCGATGCACGCCTTGACCTCCGCTTTGATCGGAGCAAACTCGCACTTCGGATCGGCGCAGCGGCGATTGAGCAATTCAACGATCTTCGCTGCGCCGTCGGCGGCCAAACGGCGGCAACGCTCTTTTTTCTCGGTGCTGAAGGCCTCGAAGCCCGAAGCCTTTTGCCACTTCGCCACCGACACATGACACAGCACCGATCCGGCAACGCTCGGCACGGCCTCGTCGGCCCATTGCGGCTTCTCGGGCACGAAGCTCGGCAGGGCCGTCGTCTCGTACCACGAGCAGAACTCCGCAATCATCGCTTCGCGCAGCTCTTTGGCCTTCTCGCGATGAAACAGTCCGATCAGCGCGGCCGCGCGGCCGCGCCCCAGTCCGCCGCGCAGCAGCGGCGTGCCCGTCACAAGCACCAGCGCGGCATACAGCAGTTCCCCGGGGTAGTAATACGCCTCCCGTGAGTACCAAATGTGCACGAAGGAGAAGGCGGTGATTCCGAGCGCCAGCAGCGCCTGCAGGCGGCTGCCGCTCAACTGGAACACCCACAGCGCCAGCAGCGCCAGCGTCACCCCCCCCATGACCACGGACGGCAGCCGTGCGTTGAGGGGCGTGACCTGATCCTTGGTCCGCACGCCCTGCAGCTTCAGGCCCAGATTGGTCAGGATCGCCGTGGACGGAAGGTGGCCGATGTACTTGTAGCTCGACAGGTGCGCGTCCACGACCTGGCCGGCCGACATCTCCGGCCGGCACATGCGCAGATACAGGATTTCGTCGCCCCACAAATCCGGCTGCCCCACCCGCCAGGCGCGCAGTCCGATGCCCGCCAGGAGCAAGGCGGCAAACAGCGCCCCCGCGCCGCCGCTTCGTGCGCGCCACGGGTTCACGTTGAAGGCCGTCCTCGGCTCATTTCGTCCCTCGCTGGAAGAGCGCTGCGACCCCGTCCGGCAGACGCGCCTCGCGGCCGCGCGAGACCGTGCGTTTGCGCATCCAGTAGTCCGAATCGGGCAACGGTTCGTAGTTCTGCGCCAGCCACTCCTTGAAGCGCGGCGGCTGCGCCGGATCGTGGGCCATGCGCTCGGCCATGCCGGCATGCACGAGGAAGGGGCGCGTTTCGGCCAATTCCGCCACATAGTCGTGTCGGAAGGCCGGGTCGATGCGCTGCAGGCTCTTCAGGCTGAAGTCCCAGGGGAAGTAGGTGCCGTCCGCGCGAAAGACGGGATGCCAGCCGCCCATCGGCGCGGCGCAGGTTTCGTCGGCGGGGATGAAACGGTTCAGCCTCTCGATCAACCCCCGCTGCCGATCCAGGTTGGGCGGATACATCCAATAGGGCGGATGCACGTTCACCACGGCCCCGCCCAGGGCCAGCAACGCCAGCCCCCAAGCCGCCGCCGCCGGCGCCACGCGCTCGGCCAGCCAGCCCACGGCGCGCCCGCCGATCAGCGCCAGAAACGGCATGAAGACGTGGAAGGCTTGAATATAGGGCAGGCGGTTGCTGCACACCTGCGCGAAGTTGAACGCGAACAAGAGCAGCACAAGCGCCGCCCGCTCCGTGCGGCGGTGGTCGCCCGCCAACTCCGCGCCCACGATGCCCAGCCCGAACAGCGCGAAGGGCAGCACGCCGTAGGCGCCAGTGAACAGGTTCATGAACAGACCATACGGCGAAAAGCGCGGTTCCAGGTTCATCGGCACCACGTAGCAGAAAAACCAGTAGGCCCGCCAGCCATACAGGAAGAAAGGCACGAGAATGGGCACGAGCGCAACCCCCGCGAAGGCCAGCAGCCGCGGCCAGCGTTCGCGCACCACCCGCCAGCCGGTCACAAATTGGCAACGGTAGGCCGTGCCCAGCGCCAGGGCCGCGACCGTGAACACCGCCTTCTGCAACACCCCGACGGCCAACCCCAGCAGCGCGCCCGAGAGCAGAGCCTCGCTCCAGGCGAATTTGCGGTTCCAGCCGCGCACAAAGACGGCCGTGCCGGCGAGCAACAACAGCACCATCCAGGCGTCGGCCCGCATCAGGGTCCCGTTATAGTGCGCCAGCTTGTTGCAGGCAAAAAAGACGGCCGCCGCCAGACCCGCCGCCTCGCCGTACCAATAACGGCCCAGCAGGTACAGCGCGAGCACCGACAGCGCATAGGCCGCCTGCGTCATGTGCCGGCCCCAGAGAAAAACGCCGTCGTTCTCGCCGGCCATCGCAAAGTAGCCCTGGATTAGCCACCAGTAGTACGGCGGCTTGTGGTCGAAGAAATCCCGGAACGGCGCCTTGCCATGGCGCATCAGCCAGGCCGCATGGGTGCGTTCGTACTCGTCGTGATCCAGCTCCTTGAGCGCGGCCCAGCGGTGCAGGCTCAGGAACACAAACCCGACGCACACCCAGCAGGCCAGCCGCGCCGCCCAGAGGCCCGCCCCGCCCAGCGCGCCGGGGCTGCGCCCGGCCGTCGCGGAGACCTCCGCAGCCTGCTCGCACGGCCCGGCGGCATGGTGGTTGGGCTTCACGCCTGACCGCCTTCTCCGGCGCCCGTCACAGCGCGCCAGGACGGCGGCAGGTTGCGGTCCACCTCGATGCGTTCGAAGGGGCGGCTCTGCCGCGGTCCGTGCTGCTGCGCCCAGCGCGCCATGCGGCGCAGTCCCTCGTCCAGCGGCGTGGTCGGCCGCCGCCCCAGAAACCGAGCCAGACGGTCGTGCGACGCGAAGGCGTGCGCCACCTCGTGCCGCGCTTCGAGAAACCGGATCGCGGGCCGCACCCCGAAGACCCGCGCCACCCGTTCCGCCAGGTCTTTGACCGAGCAGACTTCGTCGCCGCCCACGTTGAACACCTGATTGTAGGTCTCGGGCCGCAGACTGGCCGCGACCAGGTCCGGCGCCACGTCGCCGATGTAGGAAAACGCCCGCGTCTGCGAACCGTCGCCAAAAATCGTCATCGGCTCGCCGCGCATGACCTGGTTCATGAAAATGCCGATGACATTGCGGTACCGGTCGCCCACGTTTTGCCGTTCGCCATACACATTGTGGGGGCGAAAGATCAGGTAGTTGAGCCCGAACAGCCGGTGGGCCGCCTGCAAGTCGAGCTCGACGGCGTACTTGGCGATGCCGTACGGGTCCTCGGGTTGCGGCGTGGCCTCTTCGCGCATCGGCGTCTGCTGGCTGCCGTAAACCGCGATCGAGGAGGTGAACACGAAACAGCGCACGTCGTGCCGCAGGGCCTGGTTGATCAGCACCATGCTGCCGATCAGGTTGTTGCGGTAGTTGAATCCGCGGATGAAGTGGCTCAGGCCCTCCGCGGCGTAAGCGGCCAGATGGTACACGTACTCGAAGCGCTCGTCCCGAAAGAGACGCTGCACCAGCGCCTCGTCGAGGATGCTGCCCTCCACCAGCCGCGCGCCGGCGGGCACGTTCTCCGCGAACCCGCCGCTCAGGTCGTCCAGCACCGTCACGGCCGCGCCGCGCCGCACCAGTTCCTCCGCCACGTGTGAGCCGATGAACCCCGCCCCGCCCGTCACCAATGCTCGCATCGCCTGTTCCGTTCTTTGTCCCGCCGCATTATCGTTGCCTTATTCGCTGCCGTGCTCTATAAGCCACCGCCGAGGCTTTTTCAATCTTCTTCTCCGCGCGGCGGAAAAGGAGCGCACGCATGGCAAAACGCATCGCGGTCGTGATCCCGGCTTACCAGGCGGCGGCAACCCTGCGCTCCGTTTTCGATCGGATTCCCAAGGCGTTTATGGAGAAAGCGCCGCTGTTTCTGATCGTCAACGACGGGTCCACCGACGAAACACAGCGCGTGGCCGAGGACATCGCCCGCGCGCTGCCTCATACCGAGGTGCTGACGCATCCGCACAACCGCGGCTACGCCCAGGCCCAGAAGACGGGCTTCACCGAGGCGTTGCGCCGGGGCGCGGACATCGTCGTGCTCCTGCATTCCGACGGCCAGTATGCGCCCGAACTGCTGCCCGAGCTGGTGGCGCCGCTGGAACGCGACGAGGCGGACGTGGTCCAGGGCTCGCGCATGTTGAACCCCGCCGGCGCGCTGCGCGGCGGCATGCCCCTCTATAAGTGGCTGGCCAACCGCGCGCTCAGCGCCGTCGAGAACCTGGCTTACGGCATGAAGCTCGCCGAATACCACAGCGGTTACATGCTCTACTCGCGCCGGGCCCTCGAGGCCATCCCCTTTCTGAAGCTCAGCGACACCTTTCACTTCGACGGCGAAATGCTGTTGATGGCCGGCAAACGCCGCTTGCGCATCCGCGAGATTCCCATTCCCACCCACTATGGCAGCGAGAAATCCCACCTGCGGCCGATCGCCTACGGGTTCGACGTCCTGAAGATCATCCTGCGCAACGCGCTCGGAAAATACGATCTGTAGCCGCCGCCGCGCGGCGGCCCGGCGGCAGCGCCATCAGCCGCCCCCGTAATGCCGCTTCCAGACCTGAAAGCACAGCAGCGCCCACAGTTCCTTGCGGTGGTCGCGCGCGTGGCGCATGTGCTCGTCAATCAGCCGCCGCACCGCCGCCGGGTCGAACAATCCGTCCCGCCGCAACGCCGCTTCGCCGCAGGTCTCCTCCAGCAACCCGCGCAGGTCGCGCTCCAGCCAGCTCGCCACCGGGATCATGAAGCCCGCCTTGCGCCGGTGCACGATCTCGCGCGGCAACGCGTCCCGAAACGCATACTTCAAGATGTACTTCGTCGTCAGTCCGCGCAACTTGTATTGCAGCGGCATGCCGCAGGCGAACTCCACGAGCCGATAGTCCAGAAACGGCGCCCGCACCTCCAGGGAATTGGCCATGCTGGCGCGGTCCACCTTCACCAGGATGTCGTCCTGCAAGTACATCTTCATGCACAGGTAAACGATGCGCTGCAGGTCGCTGTCCAGCCGGCTCTGCCGCACGTGGCGCCGCACGTTCTCGAACGCGTCTTCGCGGCCCAGCGCTTCCCGCGCCGCCGGCGCCAGCACCGCCCGGCGCTCGTCGTTGCCGAAACAACCCATCCACAGCATGAACCGAATTTCCGGCGAAATCCCCGCGCCCTTGAAAAACTGCTGCACCAGAAAATTCACGCTGGCGTAGCGATGCGAGACCGGCAGCCGCCGGGCCAGCCGGTTGAGGGCGTCGCGCCAGCCCGGCGGCAGGAACGACAAGCGCTCCATCATCCGATGGGCTTGAAACGAGGGATACCCCAGAAACAACTCGTCCCCCCCGTCTCCCCCCAGAACCACCTTCACCTCCCGCCGCGTGAATTGCGACAGCAGGTACGTCGGCAGCACCGAGGCGTCGGCCAGCGGCTCGTCCAGCCTCCGCAGAACGTCAGGCAGCATCGCGCAGGCGCGTTGCAGGGAGAGCACTTCGTGATGATGCTCCGTCCCGCACAGCGCCGCCACCCGCCGCGCATAGGGCGACTCGTCGTAACTGGCCTCCTCGAACCCGATCGAAAACGAATGCAGCCGCCCCGCCGCCTGCCGCGCGGCCAGCGCCGTCACCACGCTCGAATCGATCCCCCCGCTCAGAAAAACCCCCACCGGCACGTCGCTGCGCAGCCGTTGGCGCACCGCCTCGGCCAGCAGCGTGCGCAACGCCTCCGCGCATTGATCCACCGTGTGCGCGCTGACGGGATGGTCTTCCAGCGGAAGGTCCCAGTACGCCTCCCGCCGCGTCTCCGAACGGCCGAACCGCAGCCAGGAGCCGGGCTCCAGCTTGTGGATGCCCTCGAAGATCGTGTCCGGCGCGGGCACGTAGCCGAACGCCAGGTACTTGTTGAGCGCCGGCAGCGAGAGCCGCCGCCCAACCGCCGGATGCTCCAGCAGCGCTTTCAACTCCGAGGCGAAGACGAGCTCGCCGTCCGAGATCGTGTAGTACAACGGCTTCTTGCCCATCCGATCGCGCGCCAACACCAGTTCCTGCGCCTGCGCGTCCCAGATCGCCAGCGCAAACATGCCGTTGCAGCGCTCGAAGGCCCGCGCGCCGTCGAGGACATATTGGTGCAGGATGACCTCGGTATCGGACTGCGTCGCAAATCGGCGGCCGCGTTTTTCGAGTTCGGCGCGCAACTCGATGTAGTTGTAAATCTCGCCGTTGAAGACGATTTGATACCGGCCGCCGTCGCAACTCAGCGGCTGGTGCCCGCCGGCCAGATCGATGATGCTCAGCCGGCGGTGGCCCAGCGCCGCCTGGGCATCCACGTAATAGCCCTCGTCGTCGGGCCCCCGCGGGGTCAACGGCGCCGTCATGCGCCGGATCAACCCCTGCGGATCTTCCGGGCGCCGGCGCAGCATGGTAAATCCGGCCAGGCCACACATGGCGCTGCCACTCCTCCCCGCCGGCGCATCGCGCCCCCCTGCCGCGCCGGCGCCGCCATCATGCCAGACCCCCCCGCGCCAAGCAACACCGCAACCCAGACCGCAACCCCAGCCGTCAATCGTGAAGCTTGGGGAGCACTCCCTCGGGTCCGTTCAGGTCCGCTCTTCGCCGCCGTCCGCCGTTCCACCGTCCGGCCGCCGACCGGGACACGCTTTCACGCACAGGCCGCAAATGTGTTGACCGACAAAAGGCAGCCGGGCGAACTCGCACAGCTTGCGGTAGCAGGCTTCCAGGTCGAACTCCTCGCGGCGCTCGCGGATGGCGCCGGCGGGACAAACCGCGACGCACGCCCGGCACGCGCCGCAATCGCCGCTCAGCGGCTCATCCGCGGACAACGGCGCGTCCGTCAACACCGACACATAGCGCGCCTGCGCGCCGAAGCGCGGATGCACCAGCAGCGTGCTGCGCCCGATAAAGCCCAACCCCGCGGCCCAGCCCAGCAGCTTGTGCGAAATGTGCCCCGCCATCGGCCGGGCCCGCACAATCTGCGAGGCCGGCAGCGCCAGCCCCCGAAAGCCTTCCTCCTGCAGCCGCGCCGCCACGGCAAAGGCGATCCGATCGAGCTGGTAGTTCGCCTGGCGGTAATGGTGGAAGTAAAGCGGCGTCGGCTGGTCCACAAGCCCCTCCAGCACGGCCGCGTGCAAGCGCACCCCCAGCACGACCGCTCGCGTCGGCGCGCCGCCCGTCAGGCTCGTCAGTTCGGGCAGAC
>Ga0101944_10006403_pt1 | contig 12555 bp, 10 predicted proteins | sample DewCreD2012metaG_FD_75245 | JGI IMG/M metagenome (GOLD analysis project Ga0101944, IMG submission 75245) | Hot spring sediment bacterial and archeal communities from British Columbia, Canada, to study Microbial Dark Matter (Phase II) - Dewar... ... | reverse complement strand
TCGCAGGCGACTTCTTCGCCGCAGTTTTTGGCAGCAAGAGATAGCCCGGCACGATGTCGCCGGCGGCGTTGTCGAACTGGAAATTTTCAAGACAGAAGTCACCGCGGTCTTCGCGTGACAGAGTATGCACAACGGCATGTTTCGGTCGCGGTGGCAACTGGCCGAGCAACTGCCACAGTTCAGTCCGGATTTGTTGCCGCTGCTTGTGCCATGCTTTCAAACTGGCGGGCGGTTGAAACTCTGGGCGGCGGATCACCCAAGCGGTCGGGTGCTCACAACGGCTCGGCACCGGGGCCTGGCTGCCGCACCGGGCGCAGCCGCCACAACCCCGCCAGCAGGCTGCCCAGAACCGAGTGCATTGTGGCCGAGATGGCGCAGGGCAGTGGAGCTCCGGGCAGGTGCGGGAAATGTTTCTGCGCCAACGCGGCGCCCAGGCCGGAGTTCTGCATGCCCACCTCGATGGAGATCGTCCGACAATCTGTGGTGTTGAATCGCAGCAGGCGGGCAAACACGTAGCCCAGGCCGAATCCGCCCGCGTGCAGGAGAAAGACCGCCAGCAGCACCCGCCCGCCACCATCTTGGCGCAGCCGCGCGGCGCTGCTGCCAATGATGCTGGCGCAGATCAGCGTAATGACCAGCACGGAGATCAGCGGTGACACCGGCAGCACCGCTCGCACGAACCGTGGTGCTAGGTGATGCAACCCCAGCCCGAGCACCAGCGGCGCCAACACGATTTTTACCGTGCTCAGGAACAACCCCCAGGCGTCCACCGGCACGTACGTTCCCGCCAGCCATTTCGTCAGCAGCGGCGTCATCACAATCGCCCCGAAGGTCGAACACATCGTCATCAGAACCGACAGGGCCAGATTGGCCCGGGCCAGAAACGTGACCACGTTGGACGCCGTGCCGCCGGGGCAGCAGGCGACCAGAATCAGCCCGACCGCCCAGGGGGTGTCCAGTTGGAGCAGGTGCGCCAGCGACCAGCCCAGCAACGGCATGATGGCATACTGCGCCACAAACCCGGCCGCCACGGCCTGCGGCGTTCTCAGGACGGCCCGAAAATCCTCCACGCTGAGGGTAATCCCCATGCCGAGCATGATGACCGCCAGCCCCCAGGTGATGAATTCCCCGCTGAACCACGTGAAGTAGCCTGGCCGAACCAGGGCCAGCAAACCGGCCATGATGACCCAGATTGGGAAGAGATTCGTCGCGACGGCCAGCGCCCGCTTCACCGGGCAGGGAGTAAACGAAAAGGCAGCGCGCCGCAACAGTCTTTCGACTTGCTGGCCAAGCGGTCCAAGGCTCGCCAGCCCGGACGACGCAGGGGTGCCGTGCCGGCAGCCCCACTTGCCTGCGAACGAGTGGAAGGGCCTGTCGGCAAGATGCCGGCAGCACGCTGGAGTTAAAGGTGCTTCGGGCCTCCAGCCCGAAGACCGGTCTTCCCGTGCCGGCACCGTCTGGTTCTGTCGGCAGGATGCCGGCAGCACACTGGGGTTAAAGGTGCTTCGGGCCTCCTGCCCGAAGACCGGTCTTCCCCTGCTGGCACCGTCTGGTTCTGTCGGCAGGATGCCGGCAGCACGCTGGGCAGGGCTGGGGTTACCGCGGGGCCGAGGCTCGCGCCCGCGCCAGGCGCGTGTTACGGTGCTGCGCCATGAACGCCCGGGTGGAAGTCGAAGAAGTACCGATGCACGGTGACGCGCGCGGGTGGGTGGTTGAGCCGCTGGATGAGGCGGGCCTGCGCGGCCAGCGCAACGTCCATGTGGCGTTTACCGAGCCGGGTTGCCTGCGCGGCAACCACGCCCACGCCCACACCACGGAGGTGTTGCTGGTTGCCGGACCGGCGCGGGTGCGCTGGCAGGAGCAGGCCACGGTGCGCGAACTGGACGTAGCCGAAGGCCGGGCAGTGCGCTTCACATTCCCGCCTGGTGTGGCCCACGTCATCAAAAACACCGGCACCCGTCCCAACGTCCTGGTGTCGTTCAACGACCACCCCCATGACCGCGCGCATCCGGACACTGTGCCGGTCAGGCTCATGGAAGCTTGAACGCCCGGTCGCGCCGTTGCCGGGCTGGCCGAGCGGAAGCGCCCGTCATTCCGTTCGACTTGGCGGGCGTAGCGCCAGCCAGGCGGCTCAAGCTGCGCCGGCTGCGACGGCTGTTTGGAAGACCTCCAGCGTGGCCCGGGCCATCGCATCGGCAGAAAACTTCTCGAACACGGCGCGTTGCCCGGCAGCTCCCAGCGCTCTGGCCCGGACCGGGTCCAGGAGTAGTTGCTCGACGGCCTCGGCGAGTGATTCCGGTCCTGTGGGTTTGTACAACAACCCGCCACCCGTGGCGGCGACGATCTCCGGAAACGCCCCGTGCGCGGGCTGCACCACCGGCACACCCGCTGCCATGGCCTCCAGCAGGTAAAGTCCGAAGGCTTCGCCGTACAGCGCCGGCACCGAAAACACGCTCAAGGCGCTGAGGAAGGCGAGTTTCTCCGCGCGGGTTGGGTTGGGCGCGAACATGACCTCGCCCACAAAGCCGGCTTCGGCCAGTCGCTGGCGCAATTGCCTGACGAACGGCTCGTCGCCCGGCCCGCAACTGCCGCCCACGTGCAGTTTGAGCCGCGGTACGCGGCCGCGGCGTTTCAGGGCGATGAACGCCTCGACCAACGTATCCAATCCCTTCTCCGGGCACATGCGCGCAAAGAACCCCAGCACCCGGGCGGCGTCCCGCCCGGCCGGCTGACCGGTTCGGCCGGCTGCAGCGGCTGCCGGGCCGGCAAAGCCCTCCAGATTGATGCCGTCATGCGCCACGTGGACGCGCGCTTGGTCCAAGCCCAGCCGCGCGGCCATCCGGTTGGCCGCCCAACGGCTCGGGGCAATCCACGCCCGCACGTCGGCGGCGCGCTCGGTCATCAAGGCCCAGGCCGATTCCCGGTAAGCGGTCGGCAGCGCCTCCAGGTACGGCTCTTCGCCCTGCAGGAGGCAGACCACCGGGACAGCCAGCTCGTGGCGGATGCGGCGGGCCATGCCCACCAGCAACGCATTGGACAGGCAAACCACATCGGGCCGCGCGTGCTGGCGCAGCCACTCAATCAACTCGGTGAGCGTGCGGTTCTGGTGGCCGTGTTCGCCGCGGAGCATCGAGAGCAGCAGGTCGCCAACCTGGTCGGGTCGGGTTTTGGCGGCGCGGCCGGCTGCCAGCGCCAGCAGCCGGCGGCTGTTCAACAGGCGGCGCACCCAGCGCGGGGCGCGCCGATACAGCGCCGATTTCTGTTCCAGATACACGTTGATACCGCCAAAAAAAACCGGCTGCCCCGCGCTTTGGTCGGTTTCGTCCAGACGCAGAGGCAGGTACAACGGCAGCATCACGGCGTCGTGCCCGAGTCGCCGCAGCGCGGCGACCAGCGCGTTGTCGTGGACGCAATTGCCGCAGTACATGCCCCCGGCACCGGGCGTGAGCTGGACAATCTTCATGCCCGCACAGCTTAGCTCCAAGACCGGCCAGAACCAACCCTGCGTCGGCGCCGGCCCTGGTCCGGGTGCAACCGATCCACGACTGGCGGACGGGGCAGGCATCCGGACCGCAGCCCTTGCCGTGCTCCCGCGGCCCAACACCCGCGCGCCGGTCGGCCCCGGGCAGGCGGACAGTTCTTGGCACTTGTGGCTCTGGCCAATCAGCGGCGCTGCCACGTGGCCGCGAGCTGATTTTTCGGCCGGAACGCGGAATCCGGTCTTGTCCGGCCCGGCAGGAACCGCTTCCCTTTGACGGCGCTGGCACTGTGAGAAACCGATTGGCCAACCTGAGTCCGGTTGCCTGGCAGCGAGCGGCCTTGGCCGCCGTGCTGGGCTGGGCGTTGCTGTTCCCGAGCGGCCAAGCTGGCGGCGGCGAAGGGGGCAAGCCACTGGTGTTGCGTGTGGGGCATTTCCCGAACGTGACCCATGCCCAGGCGATCATTGGCCACGCCATGACCCGGCAGGGGCAAGGTTGGTTTGAGCCGCGCTTGGGCGACCCCGTGCAGGTGCGCTGGCTGGTTTACAACGCCGGGCCGAGCGTCATGGAAGCCCTTTTCGCCCGCTCGCTGGACCTTGCCTATGTGGGGCCGAACCCGGCCGTCAACGCCCACCTCAGGTCCGGTGGCACGGAGGTCAGGATTGTGGCCGGCGCCTGCTCGGGGGGCGCGGCGCTCGTGGTGCAACCGGACGGGCGAATCAAGAGCGACGCCGATTTCCGCGGCCGCAAGGTGGGCACGCCGCAATTGGGCAACACCCAGGACGTGGCCGCCCGCGCCTGGCTGCGCTCCAAGGGGTTTCGCGTGAGTCTGACCGGCGGCGACGTGTTGGTGCTGCCGACGGCCAACCCGGATCAACTGGCTCTGTTTCGCAAAGGCACGCTGGACGCCGTGTGGACGGTCGAGCCGTGGGTCAGCCGGCTTGTTCTCGAAGCCGGCGCGCGAGTGTATCTGGACGAGAAATCACTCTGGCCGGAGACGGACGGCCGCTATGTCACCACGCACTTGGTCAGCCGCACCCGGTTCGCCGTCGAACAAGCGGCGTTGCTGCGGCGCTGGCTGGCTGCGCACGTGGCGTTGACGGAGTGGATACGGCAGCATCCGGCCGAGGCCAAGCGGCTTCTCAACGGCGAGATTCAGGCCGAGACAGGCCGGGCGATTCCGGAGGCCGTGTTGGACCGGGCTTGGGAGACGCTGGAGTTGACCTGCGACCCGATCCGCCCGTCGCTGCTCAGGTCGGCCCGGGACGCCTACAGCGTCGGCCTGCTGAAGGAGCAGCCGGATCTTTCGCGCATCTACGATCTGCGCCTGCTCAACGAGGTGCTGGCCGAGAAGCACCTGCCGCCGATTCCCTGAATGAGCCTGCCAGAGTCCATTCAGCCCGTGCCGCCCGTGAAACTGGCGCTGGAGGAGGTGTCCAAGACGTTCCACACCCGCCGGGGCGCGGTCACCGCTCTGGACCGCGTCAGCCTCGAAATCCGCGAGGGGGAGTTCGTGTGCCTGGTCGGGCCGAGCGGCTGCGGCAAGACCACGTTGTTAAACATCATCGCGGGTCTGGAGTCGCCGGACGCGGGGCGGGTGCTGGCCGACGGCAAGCCGGTCACGGGCGCAGGCAGCGATCGGCTGGTGCTGTTTCAGGAGTCGGCGCTGTTCCCTTGGCTGGACGTGCTGGGGAACGTTTTGTTCGGGCTGCGTCTCAAGCCCAATCTCAACGCGCGGGAGCGGCGGGAGGTGGCCCTGTTCTACCTCAAGTTGGTGGGTCTGGAGGGCTTCATGCACGCCAACGTGCACGAGCTTTCCGGCGGGATGAAACAACGGGCGGCCCTGGCCCGCGCCTTGGCGCCCAACCCGCGTGTGCTGCTGATGGACGAGCCGTTCGCGTCGCTGGACGCGCTGACCCGCGAGCAGTTGTATGGCGACCTGCAGGCCATCTGGCAGAAGCGCCGCAAGACGATCGTGTTCGTCACGCACAACGCCCGCGAGGCCGTGTGCCTGGGAGATCGGGTAGTGCTGTTCTCGCCGCATCCGGGCCGGGTGCAGGAGCAATTCAGCATCCCGTTGCCGCGGCCCCGGGACATCAACAGCCTGGACTTGGCGCAGCACGTGGCGGAGATCACGCGCGCGCTTAAGCGCCATCTGAAACCGGAAATGGAGGTGGCGGAATGAAGCGCCTCCTGGTGGTGCTGGGGTTTTTGGCGGTCGTGGCGGTCCTGTGGGAGGCGCTGGTCCGGGGCGGCGTCTGGCCGCGGGTGCTCGTGCCGGCGCCCAGTGAGGTGGCGCGGTATCTCGGGGCGGCGGTGGCTGACGGCACGCTGCCCAACGCCTGTTGGGTGACGTTGCGGCGGTTGTTGCTGGGCTACGGCGCAGGCGTGCTGCTGGGGCTGCCGCTGGGGCTGTTGCTGGCGCGCTTCCGGGTTTTCGAGCACACCCTGGGGCTTTTGGCGCTGGGATTGCAGGCCATGCCCAGCGTGTGTTGGGCGCCGCTGGCCCTGCTGTGGTTCGGTCAAACCGAGACGGCCATGTTCTTCATCGTCATCATGGGCTCGGTGTGGTCCATCATGCTGGCGACGCAGGCCGGCGTTCGGCATGTGCCGCCGCTCTACATCCGGGCGGCGCGCACGATGGGCTCGCGCGGCCTGCACACGTGGAGTCGGGTGATCCTGCCGGCGGCCCTCCCGTTCATCGTCAGCGGCATGAAACAGGGCTGGGCCTTTGCGTGGCGCTCGCTGATGGCCGCCGAAATCTACGTTACCATCGTCACCGGCTTCGGGCTGGGTCACCTGCTACACTACGGCCGCGAGTTGCACGCCATGGACGCCGTGCTCGGCATCATGCTTATCATCCTTGTCGTCGGCCTGCTCACCGACAAAGTGCTCTTCTCGCCGGTCGAGCGATTCCTCCGCCACCGGTGGGGCATGGACAAGAGCTGAGCGGCCGTTGGTACACGCAATATCGTGGGTGCGCGGCGAGGGCGTTTCCGCCTTGGCATCGCCGCGGCTCGCGGCGAGGAGTCGCCACGGGCCACGCCCCGTGCTGACCGGTCACATGTGGGCGATGATGTTGTCGCCGAATTCCGAGCACTTGACCTGCGTGGCGCCGTCCATCAAACGGGCAAAATCGTACGTCACCCGTTTGCTGGCAATGGCGCCGCTCAGGCCCTTCAGGATGAGGTCGGCCGCCTCCGTCCAGCCCAGGTGCCGCAGCATCATTTCCCCGGACAGAACCACCGAGCCGGGATTGACCATGTCCTTGCCGGCGTATTTGGGCGCGGTGCCGTGTGTGGCCTCGAAGATGGCGTGGCCGGTAACGTAATTGATGTTTCCGCCGGGTGCGATGCCGATGCCCCCCACTTGCGCTGCCAGCGCGTCGCTCAGGTAATCCCCGTTCAGGTTCGGCGTGGCAATGACATCGAAGTCCTCCGGGCGGGTCAGCACCTGCTGCAGGGTGATGTCGGCGATGGCGTCCTTGATGACGAGGCCCGCGCCGGGCTTGCCCTCCGGAATGCCGCACCACGGGCCGCCGTCCATCTCCACTGCGCCGAAGTATTCCTTGGCGACCCGGTAGCCCCAGTCGCGGAACGCGCCCTCGGTGAACTTCATGATGTTGCCCTTGTGCACCAGGGTGACCGACCGGCGCCGGTTCTTGATGGCGTAGGCAATGGCGCTGTGGATCAGCCGCACACTGCCGGAGTAACTCACCGGCTTGATGCCAATGCCCACCCGCACATCCGTCGGGAAATCCTTGACGCCGACCGCCCCCCAGAACGCCTCCGCGGCGGCCCGGGTGCCGAAACGGATTTTGTTGAAATCCTTGGGCGCGTGTTGGGCCAGGAAGTCCAGGAACCGCTGAGCCTCGGGCGTCCCGGCCGCCCACTCGATGCCCGCATAGATGTCCTCGGTGTTCTCGCGGAAAATCACCATGTTGACCTTCTCCGGGTGTTTGACCGGACTGGGGACACCCTGGAAGTACTGCACCGGCCGCAGGCAGACGTAGAGGTCGAGCAACTGCCGCAGCGCTACGTTGAGCGAGCGGATGCCCCCGCCCACCGGCGTGGTCAACGGCCCTTTGATGCCGACGAGGTATTCCCTGAAGGCCTGGATGGTGTCGTCCGGCAGCCAGGTGTTGAACCGCTTGAAGGATTCCTCGCCGGCGAACACCTCGAACCACGCGATGCGCCGGCGGCCGCCGTAGGCCTTCTGGACCGCGGCGTCGAACACCCGCACGCTGGCCGCCCAAATGTCCGGCCCGGTGCCGTCGCCGCGAATGAACGGGATGATGGGCTGGTCGGGCACGACCAGTTGGCCGTTCGCCAGCGCAATGCGGCCGCCAGCCGGCGGCGTGACTGTCTTGTATGCCATAGGCTTCGATTCGTTCAAAAACCCGCCCTGTGTAGCCGCTCGCCTCCTTGGACGCAAGGCGATGTGCGCGGCCGCCAACGGTCAACATTTGGGCAAAGAGACGCCCCTGCTGCCGCCGTGAGCGGTCGGCTGAGACGGAGCGCCCTCTACCCGAAGGGCGTTGGCAGGCCGCATCAACGTGCTGTCGGCACCTTGCCGACAGGCCCGTGCCTATCGGCACAGTCCGCGCCCCCGCAGCCTGCCAGTCCGCGCTGCAGGGTGTGCTATGCAGATTGCGCCTGCTTGACGCGGTTCGCGGGCCTGTTAGTATACAAGCGAATCCTTGGGTTAGGCATGACTGATGGCGCAAAACAGACCGATTTGCAGGGCCTCAGTGGCGACCCACATCCCTCGTTTCTCGGCTCACCCGCGTTTTGGTCCCACCTGCCACAGGGCCGCAGGGGAACGGGGTTCCCTGCGAAACCACCGGCTGCCCGGCTGCCTCCGAGCGCGGCCTTGCCCAACGGTAGGCAGGCCGAGCGGTGGGGCGGTCAAGCCGGGGCAAGCGATGCAAACCAGAACAAGCCAAGTGCTATGAAAACAACTACCCAGATGCGTTGTGATGTAGGCCTTGCGAGGCTGTCTGCCGATCGGCGGGCCGGACTGTGGAGCGTGGCGTTATGCTGCGGCTGGTTGGTGACACTGCTGCCGGCGTTGCCCGCCCAGGCGGCCGATCCTGTGCTGGTGGGCCAATGGCCCGGCTGGCAGCGCGGGGATGCCAATGGCGTTGCGGTGAGCGGCAACTACGTTTACGTCACCATTGGTAAAGCGGGTTTGGCCGTGATTGACGTGAGCAATCCGGCCAATCCGCAGCGGGTCGGCGGGTGCGACACCAGCGGGTCTGCCTGCGGCGTGGCGGTGAGCGGCAACTACGCCTACGTGGCGGATGATGAGGCAGGCTTGCAGGTGATTGACGTGAGCAATCCGGCGAATCCGCAGCGGGTGGGCGGCTACGACACCAGCGGGTATGCCTCGGGCGTTGCGGTGAGCGGCCACTACGCCTACGTGGCGGATGATGAGGCGGGCTTGCAGGTGATTGACGTGAGCAATCCGGCCAACCCGCAGCGTGTGGGCGGCTACAACACAAGCGGGTTTGCTTGGGGCGTGGCGGTGAGCGGCCACTACGCCTACGTGGCGGATGGAGATTGGGGATTGATGGTTTTCCAATTGGCGCCTGAGACCAATGTGCCGCCGCAAATTACTCAGGAGCCTCAATCCCGGACCAATTTGGCTGGCACGACGGCCACGTTCACCGTCACGGCCTCCGGCACTGCGCCGTTGAGTTACCAGTGGATTAAGAATAGCACGAACTATTTGACCAGCGCCGGCAACGTCTCTGGCGCCACAACAGAGACATTGACACTGGCCAACGTACAACCGGCCGACGCGGGCCGCTACCAGGTCGTGATCACCAACGCCTACGGCGTCGCAACCAGCGCGGTGGCGACGTTGCCTATGGTGGCTGGCGTTCCGCGGGTGACCAGCGTGCGGCTGGATGGGGCGAATCTGGTGTATGGCGGGGTGGGCGGCATTGAAGGTGGGACGTATTACGTGCTGGCCACGACCAACGTGGCCTTGCCGGTGGCCGACTGGGTGCGAGTGGCAACGAACAGGTTTGGCGCGGGCGGGACATTCAGCGTAACCAACGCAGTTGACCCGGCCAAGCGGCAGCAGTTTTTCCGGCTGCAAGTGCCCTGAGACGGAGTGGCCGTGGTGGAGCTTGTCACCACGGCAGCCCGGGGGATAACGCCCCTGTCCGGCGACGAACGTGCTGTCGGCACCTTGCCGACAGAGCGACCTGCCCATCGGCGCGATCGCCGCTTCGTGCCCGGGGCGGCCTGCGGATGCCCGGCCCTACCTGACACGCCGCCCCGGCCAGGTCAGTGGGCGCGGGCAAGCCCTGCTGAGGCCGGGCTGCGTCTGCCGCGGCGGCTGCACGGCTCAGTTTGGATTCGGACCTCGGCCGGAGAGGCGACCGGCCGCAGCGCGGATGTGCGCCGCCGTCGCTGTCTGCTGCACGAGTTGCCCCAGTCGGTGTGCCTCGGCCATGTTGCCCTCCGCCGCCAGCCGCTCGGCGCAAGTCAGCAGGGCGTTGCACAGAGCCGGCTCTACAGCCGGGAGCACCGCGGCAACGGCCTCCCGCAGCACGCGGGCGGCCCGGACCGAGCCGATCTCCCCCAAGGCCGCAGCCGCGGCGTTGCGCGTGGGAACATCGCCCTGGCGTAACAGGGCTGCCAACAGCCGCACGCTCGATGTCTCGCGCCGCATGCCCAGCGAATGAATGACCCCGAGGCGCGGCAAACCGTCCAGTCGGGCCAGCGCGTCAGACAAGGCACGGCCGGCCGCCCGGCCCGGGATGGCCTCCAGGGCGGTGCGGGCGGGCGTGTTCAACACAAGGTCGCCGAGCAGGGCCGCCAGCGCCGGCACACACCGGTCCGATCCAATCATCGCAAGCTTGTCACACACATACTCGCCGGCCACGCGGGACAAGCCCTCGGCCAACGTCTTGACCAGTTGGGTCTCCAGCTCGCGGCGCAGCGTCGCATCTGCTGTGGCCGCCCGGACCGCCTCGTCCAACGGCAACAGCACGGCCCGATCGGTACCGCTGTCGTAACGCTTCAACGCCGTGAGTGCGGACAGCCACGGCGGCGGCTGTGCCGGTTGGCCTGACGCGGCAGCGGACGTGGTCTTGTGGGAAGTCGGTTTGGCAGGGGCAAGGGCTTTGGGCATGGGCATGAGGCGTCAGCGGGTTAACTTCAGGCTCAATCGGTTGAACTGTTCGGCCGCCGGCGGCAGACCCGGCGTCGCCGAGTTTGGGTCGGCAGCTTGGCGGACGGTGAACATCGTGGGCTGAACGTGCAGGCGCTGCAGTTCGAGCAAGAAGTCCTCGATGTCTCCGGACGGGCGCGTCGTGTTGCGGCCGGCGTCGGGGGCGGACTGCTCGCCGGTCGGCAGGCGCACAACCAGGAGGCGGTGCTTGAGGGTTCGGGCCGCCTGTCGTGGGTTCACGCCCGCTTGCCGCCAGACGGCCAGGTCGCCCAGCGCGCCAATGTGCCGGCCGCGTCCCGCACAGGCGGCCAGGATGTCGCGCGGGTGACGGTAGGCCCGCCCGACCTGGGGCGCGTCGCCGCCGAGGGCGAGGCGAATGTCGTAAAGCTCACAGAGCTGCTCCACATGCGGCAGGGCGTCCGGAGGGGGTGCGGCGATGAAGGTTTCAATCCCCAACATCCGGCCAAACTCGAAGAGCCTGCGGCGGGCTGATTCGTCTTGCGGCCACTCGGCGGGCTGATACGTGAGCAACCGCAGGCCGGCCTCGTCGAGCTTGCGACGGACCAGGCGCAGTTCGTCGTCGGTCAGCCACGGGCCGACGGGTTTGCGGATTTCGGCCCCGACCTGTTGGTCGCCACTGGAGGCGACATGGCACAGGCCGAGGGCGGCCGCCCGATCCAGTTGCTCGAACAGCGTAGGGCGGTGGGGACCGCCAGCTTCCAAGCCCAGCCGCCAGCCGAGCGTCTCCTGCGCGCGGGCCGCGGGGGTGAGCCGGCCGCTGGGCGTGGTGGGCGCAGGCAGGTCGCCCAGGACGAATTGCGCCGCGCCCAGGTAGAAAGCCAGCATCCGGGCGTCCCAGAAGACACGCGGGTTGTGGGCGATGGTCGAGTAGAACACCCGCCCGCGCCCGTAGCTGCGCACCCAGGCCAGCGCGTAATCGTTGTCCGGACGCAGCACCTGGCCGCGCGCCTGGCCGGCTTGAAGGTCCGTCCGGGCAGGATCAATGCTCAGCAGCACCCGCACCCGCTGCCGCGAGTAGGGCGCGCCGAACCGGAAGAACTCGTCGCGGTACTCGAAACCCTCCCCGCCAAACACGCGATTGAGCGGATGGTCGGGGTCGTCCAGCCGAATCCAAACCCGCTCGTCACTCTCCTTGTGGGCCGCGCCGCGCGCCCCGAGCAGCAGGCCGAACTCGGGCCAGTCCTCGATGGCGCCCGGCCAGCGTGTGAAGGCCACCGACGTGCCATGCACGCCCATCAGCCCGCCGCCGGCGGCCACAAACGCCAGCAAGTTCTCCCGCCACGACACGTTGGTGAAGCAGTTGCCAACCGTGTTGTTGAAGAACACCGCGTCAAACCGGCTGAGCGACTCCCGGTCGAACACCGCCGGGTTATTCGTCACCACGGTGGCAAACGCGCCGGTCTTGCGTCCCATCAGCGTGAAGGCCTCGTTGGCATGGGCGATGGAGGGATGCCCGCCGTAGCCGACGTTGAGGGTAAAGATGAGCAGCCGTCTTGGCCGGGTCGGCTTGGCCAGTGCCCGGGCTGGCACGGCTTGCTCGATGCGGGCGCGCTCCGCCGCATCGGCGACAAACGTGTCTGCGGCGCAGGCGGGTGTGGCCAGATCAGGCGACGCGGTCAGCAGGCCGAGGAGCAGCGCGAGCGGTGCGGGCGGAGTTGGCCACCGCGCGGTCTGCTGGGCCGGGCTGGGGGGCGGTTGGCTGGCCGGAGCGCGGTCAGCCAGTCCGGCGGCCGTTTGAGTAGGGTGGGGGGGCTTGTGTCGCATGGCGGTCAGCAGCGCGACCGGGTGGGGGCCGGGGTTTGGTTCAAAAGCGCCAGGGCGGGCGCAGGGCGCGCGAGCGCAGCCGATTGGCGGCGTCGCAGCCGATCAA
>Ga0101944_10006402_pt1 | contig 12557 bp, 10 predicted proteins | sample DewCreD2012metaG_FD_75245 | JGI IMG/M metagenome (GOLD analysis project Ga0101944, IMG submission 75245) | Hot spring sediment bacterial and archeal communities from British Columbia, Canada, to study Microbial Dark Matter (Phase II) - Dewar... ... | reverse complement strand
TTGCGCCTGTCTTCTTCTATCGGCCCGGGCCCGACGCGGACCCGGTGGTGGGGCTGCTCAGTTGCTGGATCAATCGCCGGGCTTCGGCGGCCTCCGGACTGGAGGCGGACGTCACGATCACTTCCTCATACAGGCGGCGCGCGCGGTCGGACGCCCCGGCCAGGCGGGCTTGTTCTCCAGCCCGGATCAGATACCGGCCCTCGGACAGCGTATCGCGCTCCAGCGTCAGCGCCTGGCGGGCGATGTCGGCGGTTCCCGGCTTGAGCATGAGCGCCTGGAACTGGCGCGTCAATCGGGCCAGCCGCTCGTATTGTCGCGAGGCTTGGGCATGTTGATTGGATTGGACGTAGTGGGCGGCCAGCAGGCGGTTGAGGGAAAAACTGCCGGGATGCTCGCTCAGTTTTTTCTCGAGAAAGGCTCTGGCCTGCGGCTCCTCGCCCAGGCGTCGCAGCGTTTCGACCTTCATGGCGATGACGCGTTCGTCCCCAACCTGGTTTTCTTCGGTCAGTTTATCGGCAATGTCGCGGGCCCATTGCAGGTAGAGCGTTTCGCGCTCGCTGTTATTGTCCCGCTGCGCGGCGTCCGCCTGTTGGAGCAGTTCGGTTAGCATATTGCGACGGACGTTGACCTGATCCTGCCGTTCGTCGGTGAGGACATACGTGCGCATGCACGTGCCGTGCATCAGCTCGAGCCATCGATGCGTCCACTGTCGTTTTTCCTCGGGCGGGGCGGTGTCGAGCCGTGCGGCCATCTTGTAGAAATCCGCGGCGGCCAGGCGCGTCCGCAACTTGTCGGACATGCTGATGGCCTCCTCATAGGCCGCCATGGCCTTGCGAACGTGCTGCATCATCTCTTCCGGGTTGGTGGCGCGGTCCGCCAGGACGCGATGGACGATGCCGTAGTTCAAGGGCGTTTCCGAGTAGGCCGGCGCGTATTGGGACAGCGCGTCGTAGGCGGCCAGGGCCTTGTCATAGCGTCCGAGCATGCTGTAGGCGTGGGCCTGCTTGTAGTAGCTGGTGACGAAGCCGGGCCAGCGGGCGATGGCCTTGTCGAAGTCATCGATCGAACGCTGATAATACAGCTGCGCGCGCGCCGGATCGCTGGGGGCCAGGGCCTCGGCGGTGGACAGTTTCATGATGCCTTCGTTGTTGTAGTAGGCGCTGGCGAAATAGTGGACGCCGAAGACCAGCGTCAGCAGCGCGATGGGGAGGGAAACGAGCGCGCCCGCCATGCCCACGCGCCGATTCCAGGACTCGGAGAATCCCCGCAGCCAGAAGGAGGATCGTGGGGGAAGGGGGGGCGCGGGCGAAGGTCCCGGCGCGGGGGAGGCGCCGGCCTGCCGTTCCTCGTCTCGCAATCCCAGCATGGCGCAGGAGATCGACAGGCCCAGTTGGGCCCAATGGTTGACGCCGCAGACGGTCCAGCGAAAGTTCGGGCTGAAAAAATCCTGAATCGAAACCCCCAGAATGCCTGCCACCAAACCGATCTGATAAATGCGCAGCCGGTCATCGCCGGGCCGGACGATCTGGCGCAGGCCCAGGCCCAGCGTCGCGATCAGAATGGCCAGAAAGCAGGCCAGGCCCAGAACGCCCTGTTCGCACAATACGTCCAGATACTGATTGTGGGCGTAGAAATTGACGTTGGCGATTTCGTTCTCGTAGTAGTTGCCTGCCAGGTATTTGGGCACGCGCACAAAATAGCCGCCCGGTCCTGCGCCGAGGATGGGATCATCGAGAAACATCTTCCAGGCCGGCGCCCAGAGAATCTTGCGCGCGGCCCACGCGCTGGGCAGCGTGGACCACAAGTCCATGAGTTTGCCCCACATCAGCACGAGGATTGTCAGGACCAGGATGACGCCCCCCGAGACCACCGTCCACAGCAGGCGCTGATTCTTCCACAGGGCGTGTCCAATGGTGGACGCCATGACCAGGTAAAACGCCACGATGAGAGCCGTTACGCCCATGCTGTCATTGGATTCCGACAGGATGATCGAGACGCCGCCCAGAAACACGATCGCCAAACCCATCACCGGCTCCCACCAGCGGCGGAACGGCGCCATGACCAGGTTCATTCCCAAGGGGAACAGGATCACCAGGTAGGCCGCGTAGAAGTCCGAGTTCAGGATCGTCGAAAACATCTCGGGATTCTTGGCCATGGTGTACATCAGGTCGAACGCGCGCCGGTTGAGCTGCGGCGGACCGAACGGATACAGCATCTCCAGCAACACGTCGAACCCGCCGAAATAATGGAATAACCCGAACACGATCAGTCCCAGTCCCACGGCCAGATACCCCAGGACAAAACGGCGGAACGTGCGGGCGTCCTTGATGCAGGCGGGAATGACGAAGAACGGCAGGCTGGCCGAGTAATACCACCCGAGCGTGAACCACGCGCGCCAGGGATGATAGGTTGTCAGTGTGGAGATCAAGCTGACGGCAAAGAAACCCACGGCGGGAATCCAGACCAGCGGGGGAATCGGCGCCGCCTCGCCCCGCATCAGGATCACAAACAGGGCGACGAAGCCGATCGGCAGGAACATGAATTGAAGCGTCGGTTTGATTTCGTCGAGGTTGTGCGTGTAGGAGGTGAAGAGCGTCAGGATCAGCGCCAGCATGAGCAGAACGAAGCCCAGCAACAGGACGTTGCTGGGGCGCGTCTGCCAGGCGCGGTCATAGGCGGAGAGCGTTTTGGCCATGCGGTGGCGCTTCCCATCCCGAGGGGCGCGTTTGGGTTTCACCCCCCCAAATCAGCCGCCGATTATGCCGGAGCCCGATGGACCGAGTAAAGTCAATTTCCACCCGCGAGCCTTGACAGGCCCGAGACTTTGGCTATCATCAATGCCCTTTGATCTTGGGATAAAGGAAATGGACATGGCGCTGATCGTGCAGAAGTTCGGCGGCTCCTCGGTGGCCGACGCTGATAAAATCCGCAATGTCGCCCGCAAGGCGATGCGCGAGCAGGACAGGGGCCACCAAGTCGTTGTGGTCGTGTCGGCGATGGGCAAGACCACCGACAAGTTGCTGGCGCTGGCGCGGGAAATCTCGCCTCATCCCTCGCCGCGTGAACTTGACATGCTGGCCTCGACGGGAGAACAGATCACGATCGCCCTGCTGGCCATCGCGCTGCATGAGGCGGGGCGCAAGGCCACGTCGATGACCGGGCCGCAGGTGGGCATCGTCACCGACGAAGTGTTTACCAAGGCGAAGATCGTGCACATCGGCGGCGAAAGCCGCATTCGGCGCCGGCTCGAGGCTGGCGAAATTGTGATCGTGGCCGGTTTTCAGGGCGCCACGTCCGATGGAGAGATCACGACGCTGGGCCGGGGCGGCTCGGACACCACCGCCGTGGCGCTGGCCGCCGCCCTGAAGGCCGACCGGTGCGACATTTACACCGACGTCGATGGCGTCTATACGACCGATCCTCGTGTCGTTCCCAACGCGCGCAAACTGGCGGAAATCACCTACGACGAGATGCTGGAAATGGCGACGCTCGGGGCCAAGGTGCTCCACAACCGCTCCGTCGAATTCGCCAAACGATACAACGTGCCCTTGCAGGTGCTGTCCACATTCAACGACGTGCCCGGAACCATGGTCGTCAAGGAGAAGAAGCGCATGGAAGACATCATTGTCAGCGGCGTGGCCTTCAATCGCAGCGAGGCCAAGGTGGCCATCCTCGGCATTCCGGATCATCCCGGCGCGGCGGCCGATATTTTCGACGCGCTGCACGACGCGCATATCGTGGTGGACATGATCATCCAGAACGTCGGACGCGAGGGGACCAACGACCTGTCGTTCACGATCAACCGCGGCGAGTTGCGCGAGGCGCTGGCCTGCGCCGAGAAGGCGGCCAAAAAGATCGGCGCCAAGGGCGTCGAGAGCGATCCAAACATCGCCAAGGTGTCGGTTGTCGGCGCCGGCGTGCAGAGCCACACCGACGTGGCGGCCAGAATGTTCCGCGCCCTGGCTGAAAAGAACATCAACATCCAGTCCATTTCGACCTCGGAGATCAAAATCTCGTGCGTCATCGCCGAGGCCGACGTGGACGTGGCCGTCCAGGCCATCCACGATGCCTTGGAGCTGGGGGCGGAGTAAGGTTCTGTCCGTGAAATTGAACAGCATTATATGGCTGCGGAACGTCGTTGACAAGATCGCATGGAAGCACGATGTTTCTACGGATGAGGTTGAGGAGGCGTTGAACGATGCGCGCCGATTCCGTTTCATTGAAAAAGGCGATTTCGAAAACGAGCATCTCTACGCGGCTTTGGGACAGACTCAAGCGGGACGCTATCTGACGGTCTTCTTCATCCGCAAGGCATCCGGCGAGGCGCTGATCGTGAGCGCCCGAGACGCGACGAAGAAGGAGCGTAAGACATATGGCAAACGTTAATAAGAGGAAACGAGATCGGATTCCAGAACACTTCGAGAGCGTCGAGGAGGCAGCTGAGTTCTGGGATACTCACGATCTGGCTGACTATGCAGACCAAACGCGACCGGCGCGCTTTAGCGTGGATATCCAGACCCATCGCTTTCTCACTCCCATCGAACCCGGTCTTGCCCGCAAACTTCTTGCTCGCGCCCGGCAACGCGGCGTATCCACGGAAACCCTTATCAACGTCTGGCTCACGGAGAAACTGGAAACGGGGACATAGAAACCGATTGGGCCGATGATCGCGAGGGGTACCTTTTCACGACGGCCAATATGAAATCCGAGCGACTGAAGCGCGAGTTCGGCTGACAATTCGGCTTGCGGAAGGGGGAGTCCAAGGCAATTCTATCCTCGCCGAAAACGGCGACTCATACGCCTTACGTGCCCGATTACAACAGACCGCCGTGTGTCCCACAGGCCGTTCTGCGGAGTCGAAGAACTGCTATGCCCAAACCACGCGAACCGCGCACGATTGCCAGCAACCGCCGCGCGCGGCATGAATACTTTATCGAGAAAACCTTTGAAGCCGGCATCGAGTTGCGCGGCACGGAGGTCAAATCATTGCGCAACGGCAATGCCAGTCTGGTGGACAGTTACGCCGCCACCGCCGGCCGCGACCTGATCGTCCACAACGTCCACATCCCCCCGTATGAACAGGGCAACCGCTACAACGTCGATACCAAGCGCCCCCGCCGGCTGCTGATGCATCGGGCCGAGATCGCCAAGCTCGCCGGCAGGATCAGCCAGCCCGGATACACCCTCATCCCCCTGCGCCTGTATTTCAACGAACGCAACCGCGCAAAGCTGGAACTGGGCCTGTGCCGCGGCAAGCGCGCCTACGACAAGCGTGAGGCCATCAAACAGCGCGATCTGCGCCGCGAGGCGGATCGGGAGATGCGGGAAAGGTGACAGGGGCGAGCGGCCGGGGGCGTCCCCTTTTCACGCCGCGCGTTTCCAAAGACCGAGCAACAAATCCCCCCCGCCGTTCCGACGAACTTTCGGCAGGTTCTCTGTGTTGTTTCAAGCGCGGCCGTGGAACGTCACATCACGCCTCAGGCGTCTCGCGTCAACGGCGCGGCAGCCTGGGCGGCAGCGCGCTTGTTTTGCAGGTGGCCGATGGCGGGGCCGGCGAGGACGTAGGCGTAGGCCACCGCCGCGATGATCAGGCGGAAATGGTCGCGCAGGACGATGATCAACCCGGCCACCAGGACCATGCCCACAAGCGCGTCGAACGATTTGCGCAGGTTCAAGGGGATGTGCTTGAAACTGGGGTAGTTCAGGCGGCTGACCATCAGATAGGCCAGCGCCAGAACAACCCATGGGGAAACAGCGCGCAGCGGTTTCGAGATGGCGCGCAGCGGCTCGAGCTCGGTCGCGCCGCCAAAGGCGTCGATGGCGAAATACAGCCCCACCATCGCGCAGGCGGCCGCCGGAATCGGAAGGCCCGTAAATCCCCGTTGCTCGCCGGCGGCGGCCTGGACGTTGAAGCGCGCCAGGCGCAGCGCGCCACAAATGGCGAACGGCACGCACACGCCGCTGGCCACGCGTTCGGGCAGGCCGAACGACTGCGTCAGCACGGAATACATCAGCACGGCGGGCGCCACGCCGAAGGCCACCACGTCGGACAGCGAGTCATACTGCAGGCCGAACGAGCTGGCGCTGCCCGTCAGCCGCGCCACTTTGCCGTCGAGCAGATCAAGAATCCCCGAGACAAGGATCAGGATGCAGGCGTCGCCGAAATCGCCGCGCATCGTCTGCAGGATGGCCAGCAGACCGCAGGCCATGCTCGCCGTTGTGATCAGATTGGGCAGGATATAAACCCGCCGCGTTGCCGGAACCGTTTTTCGAATCATGGCGCCACTCCCGTCACTTGATCACGGCCAGAACGGACAGCCCGGCGCGAACGGTCGCGCCTTTCTTCACGCGCAACTCCGCCGTCACTGGCGCATAAACCTCGATCCGCGAGCCCATGCGGATCAGGCCAATCCGCTGGCCCGCTTCCAGGCGCTGCCCGGTCCGCGCCGTGCAGACGATGCGCCGGGCGATCTTGCCGGCGATCTGCCGGACGACGATCGGGCCGGCGGAGGTTTCGATCTCGATGCGGTTGCTTTCATTTTGCGCGCCCGAGGCGCGGTTCATTGCGTTCAGGAACCTGCCGGGTTGATACTGAATCTTGCGCACCCGGCCAGTCACCGGGCTGCGCGTGATATGGCAATTGAACACCGACAAAAACGTTCCGATCTTCAGCGCCCGGCCTCCGGGGAATTCCGGCGCATCGATCTCCTCAATATCATCGACGCGCCCGTCTCCGGCCGAAAAGACCGCCCCTGCGATGTTGGGCGTCACGCGCTCGAAGTCCCGGAAAAACAGGATGAAAAACGCCGTCACGACGCCCAGCGGCACGGCCACAGGCCAATACAGCCACGCCGCGGCAGCCGTCAGGGCCACTCCGGGCGCGATGAACCGATAGCCATCGCCGGCCAGTGGGATTCGCATAGATGGGCAATCCTCGGGCGCGCGCTTCCGTGGCGCCGCCCGTCTTGGAACCGTATCGAACCGGCTTCGGCCGATCAAGCCGATTCGGTCCCGGGGCGCGGCGGACGGATTCGAATACTTGCCGGCGCCTGCCGAGCGGTTTTTCTTTTTTGTTCATGGTCGGATGCCAAATGACCGAAAAGAAGACAAGGATTTCCCATATCCCGCCGGCAGACCGGCCGAGTCCGGGCGGGGGAGACGTCGTTGAGTTTGATCCGACACATTCGTGACGTGAGCATCCGGCGCAAACTGCTGGCCGGCTATTCGCTGGCGATCCTGCTCGGACTGGCGGGGGGCAACGCGCTGCTGTATGTCCTGATGCGCAACACGACCCGCCGGGAAGTCCGCGCGGAACTGCGCCGCACGACCACGGTCATGGTCAGCATGGTCAAGACGGCCGCCCATGTCGCCATCAAGAGCCGGCTTCAGGCCATCGCCGAGACCACTCGGGACGGCTTCGCCCGCCTGCATGAACTGCAACGGCGCGGCATCCTCACCGAAGCGCAGGCCCGCGAGCAGGCCGCGGCCTGGGCGCTGTCCCGGAAGATCGGCGCGTCGGGATACGTGACCTGCGCCAATCTCGCCGGCGTCATTGAGGTTCACCCCAATCCCGGAGTTGTCGGCTTGGCGCTGTCTCCACCGCTCGCCTCTGTGGCGGCCCGGGCCGCCAACGGCGCATACGAACAGTATCTGTGGCAGAATCCCGGGGAAGACCATCAAAGAATCAAGGCCGCTTATGCGATACGCTTTGAGCCGTGGGACTGGACCATCGCGGCCACGGCCTACCTCGACGAGTCTGCCCAGTTCATCGATCTCGATGATTTCCGCGACCGCATGATGCTCTTCGTCGGCGGGCAAAAAAGCCATCCGTTCATTGTGGATGCGCAAGGCGCCTTCCTCGTCGATCCCCGGCCGAATGGCGTCCGGGCCATCAATCCCGACGTTGCGGCGGGCCAGCAGATTTTGCGCCGGATGTGCGAACTCAAAAACGACGAGATCGACTATCTGTGGAGCGAGGATGATTCGGCCCCGGCCCGCCCCCATCGCGTCGTCTTCCGGTATCTGCCGGAGATGAACTGGATTGTCGCCAATACGGGCCGCCTGGACGAACCCTACGAACCCCTGGCGGCCGTCTCCTCCATCATCCTCGCCACCATGTTCTTCACGCTGCTGCTGGCGGTGTTATGCACGTTCGTCATGAGCAACATCATCACGCGGCCTCTGACCACCCTCGCCGGCGCCATGGCCCGTGGAGCCGAGGGCGACTATTCTGCGCGCATTCCCGTGCGCTCAGGGGATGAAATCGGCCGCCTGGCCGGATACTACAACGCCTTCGTCAGCGCCATCCGGAAAAAGGAGGAGGCGCTGGAGGCGGAGATTGTCATCCGCAAGCGCGGCGAAAAGGAACTGGCCCGGCATCGCGAGCAGCTTGAAGACATGGTCCACGCCCGCACGGCCGAGCTCGAGGAGGCCAATCGCCGTCTTCAGGCCGCCGTGGACCAAGCCAACCAGCTGGCGCTTGAGGCCGAAAGCGCCAGCGTCGCCAAGAGCCAGTTCCTTGCGAACATGAGCCACGAAATCCGGACGCCGATGAATGGCGTCATCGGCATGACGGGCCTGCTGATGGACTCGGGCCTGACGCCCGAGCAGCGCGAGTATGCCGAGACCATCCAGAAGTCGGCCGATTCGCTGCTGGCCGTCATCAACGACATTCTGGACTTCTCAAAGATCGAGGCGGGGCGGCTCGACGTCGAAGTGATCGACTTTGACCTGCGCGTCACGGTGAACGAAGTGCTGGACATATTCGCCCTGCGCGCCGAGGAAAAGAAACTGGGCTTCGGCGCCCTGATCCATCCCGATGTGCCGTCGCTGGTGCGCGGCGACCCCGGACGGTTGCGGCAGGTGTTGACCAACCTGGCCGGCAACGCCGTCAAGTTCACTGAAAGCGGCGAAGTCGTCATTCGCATCACGCTGGACGAAGAAACCGATTCGCAGGCTCGCGTCCGATTCACCGTGACCGACACCGGCATTGGCATCCCGGCCGGCCGCCTCGACAAGCTGTTTGTCTCGTTCTCACAGGTGGACGCCTCGATGACGCGCCGCTATGGCGGAACGGGGCTGGGACTGGCCATCTCCAAGCGCCTGGTCGAGATCATGGGCGGCGAAATCGGCGTCGAAAGCCGCGAAGGCGCCGGCTCGACCTTCTGGTTCACCCTCTGCCTGGACAAACAACCCGCCCGCCGCGCCGATGTCATCCCGCCCCCATCCGATATCCGCGGCCGGCGCATCCTCGTCGTGGACGACAACGCCATCAACCGCGAAATCCTCAAACTGCAGATCAGCGCCTGGGGCTGCCGATCGGACGAGGCGCCGGACGGACGCGCCGCCCTCGAACAGCTGGCCGCCGCCGCCGACGCCCGCGATCCCTACGACGTCGCCATCCTGGACATGCAAATGCCTGAAATGGACGGCGAGACGCTCGGCCGCCGCATCCGGCAGGATCCGCGCCTCAAGCAGACCGTGCTGGTTATGCTGACCTCGATGGGCCAGCGTGGCGACGCCCGGCGCTTCCAGGAAGCCGGATTCGACGCCTATCTGACCAAGCCCCTGAAGCAGTCGCAAATCTACGAATGCCTCGTGAGCGTCGCCGCCCGGGTCCGCGAAGTCCAGCGCGCCCGGCCTCCGATTGTCACCAAATACTCGCTGAGCGAGGAACGCAAACGCAAAACCCGCATTCTCATTGTCGAGGATGTGCTTATCAACCAGAAGGTCGCCCTGAAAATCCTCGAACGACTGGGCTACCAGGCGGATTGCGTCTTCAATGGACGCGAGGCCCTCGAAGCCCATCGGGCCCGCCCCTATGATCTGATGTTCATGGACTGCCAGATGCCCGAAATGGACGGATACGAAACCACCCGCGCAATCCGGCAAGAAGAAAGCGGCCTGCGTCACACCATCATCATCGCCATGACCGCCCACGCGCTCAAAGGCGACCGCGAAAAATGCCTGGAATCGGGGACGGACGACTACCTGGCCAAGCCCGTCAAACCCGAAGACATCGACAGCATGATGCGCAAATACGTCATGGAGCCGGCCGGCTATTCCGCCCCCGCGCCGCAAGACCGGACGCCTTCCCGAACTCCCGCCGGCGTCGCCTGCTAGAGCCTGTGTAAAAAGCGCATGTCGTGCGCCCTTCAAGGCGTTTGATGGGGCGCCGACGGCATAAAACGCCCTGACGGCCGCACGAAAATCAGGACATGGCCTTGGCAGGCTGACGGATTGGGGTAACACCGGTTCCGCACAACCTTGGGGTTTACAGAAGCCTCCCGCTGGCGCCATACTGTCCTTGGTATGTCGTTTTCTGACGCAGGCGGAGGCGATGAATGCCTCCGCCATATTGAACGCTCGGGAGCATGGCGACATGACAGCGCAGGTTGAGCCCATAACGGCCTCCGGGGCCGATTCCCGGAGGGAAGCGTCCCCCCACATTCTCGTTGTGGACGACGACCCCATGGTCCGCAACACGGTCATGTCCATGCTGCGGGCGCAGGGCTTTCAGCCACAGGGCTGTTCCAGCGGCGCCGAGGCGCTGCAGGCGATCGAGGCGCACACGCCCGATCTGATCGTGCTGGACTACACGATGCCGGGAATGGATGGGATCGAGCTGTGTCGCCTGCTGCGCGAACGCCGCGCCACGCGCCTGATTCCGATCATCATGATCACCGGCGTGTTGGGAACCGAGATGGCGGTGCAGGCGCTCGAATCCGGCGTCACGGACTTTCTGAATAAGCCGATTAATCTGGCTGAACTGGAGGCGCGCGTTCATGCCCATCTGCGGTCGAAGTTTCTGGTCGATCAACTCGAAGACCTTGAGAACGTCATCCTGGCCATGACCAAGGCCGTTGAGGCCAAAGACCCCTACACCGAGGGGCACAGCGGACGTGTCGCGGAACTGGCCGTCCGCGTCGGCGAGGCGATGGGACTGGACGAAGACGCCCTGCGCAGCCTGCGCCTCGGCGGGCTGTTGCACGACATCGGCAAAATCGCCATTCCCGACCGCATCCTGCAAAAGCCCGATGAGCTCAGCGAGGAAGAACGCCACATCGTCAGCCGCCATGCCGCCGTCAGCCAGGACATCTGCGAGTCGATCCACTCCCTGACCACCGTGGCCGACATCATCCGGCACCACCATGAAAAAATGGATGGATCGGGCTATCCCGATGGTCTCCGGGGCGACCAGATCGCGCTGCCAACGCGCATCCTGACCACGTGTGACATCTTCGATTCGCTGACGACGCGCCGGCCCTACCGCGAACCCATGTCGGCTCCGCAGGCATGCCGGGCGCTCGACGACATGGCGCGGGATGGCCAACTCGATCCGGCCGTCACGGCAAAGGTCCGACAGGCTGTCAGCAAAAACGGAGACGCAGGAAGCCATCCGTGACCCACCCATCCGCGACCGCACAAGCCGTCCCCATCACCGCCCTGCCGCCGCCGGCTGCCGCTGCGCCTCTCCATTGCTTTCCGTCGCCCGGCAGCCTGCCGCCGTGGTTGGTCATGGACATGGTGATTGCCGATGGGCCGGCGTGGAGCCAGAACCGGCGGGTCCAATGGCGCAGGGAAACGGACCGCCTGGTGGCCGCCGGGCTGCATCCCGATTTCCGGATCGTCCATGGCGGGCAGACCCACGGCGACGGAGTCGCCGTCGTGGACCCGGATCACCCCTTGTTGCGCGCCGCCGGTCCGCGCGCCGTGATTTCCCTTCCCCAGACTGACGCGATTATTGTGACGGCGCCCGACACCGTGGCCGTCATTGTGACGGCCGACTGCGTGCCGGCGATGGTCTGGGACGCCGCGACGCCGCGCGCCGCGCTCGCGCATGCGGGATGGCGCGGAACCTATCACCGGATTCTGGCCAAGGCGCTGCGCCGCATGATCGCCCTGGGGTCGCGCCCGCAGGACCTCCGGGTATGGCTGGGCCCCAGCATCTGCGGACGACACTACGAGGTGGACGACGCGCTGGCCGGGCGCTTTGCGGCGGCGTTTCCCGAGGCCACCTCGATTGCCGTGCCCCAGTATCGCCGGCTTGATCTGCCGGCGCTCAATGCCTGGCAGGCCCGCTCAATGGGTCTGGCGGCGGAACAGGTGACCGGCTGCGGCGTCTGCGTCTTCGAGGATGCGCGCTTGCCTTCATGGCGCCGGGAACGCGACGCCGCGGGCCGCCTGTTGACGCGCGTGGCCCTTGCCGGAGTCTGAAAGAGGCCGTGCCAGATGCCGGAGACGGCGCCGAACAAGGCGCGCGGGTGTGCGAGCCAACAACTCTGCCCCGATTGCAGACGCATGAAAGCGCGGGCGTCACTGCAAAGGAGAAGATCATGAACATCATCGGGAGGAACGAGTGATCTTTGATCTTCCGCGCGTGGCCGTCATGCGTCACATGATCCTGAACCATTTGGTACGCCATCGCGGGCAGTTGGCGGTATATCTGCGACTCAACAGAGCCAGTTGCAAAATGAAGGGAGCGGGGGCGTCTCGCCCCCGGTTTGATGATTTTATTGCTTGATTTCCGGGGGGCGAGACGCCCCCGCTCCCTTCTA